>Ga0184633_10000600_pt1 | contig 13450 bp, 13 predicted proteins | sample PLM31_170_b1_FD_133156 | JGI IMG/M metagenome (GOLD analysis project Ga0184633, IMG submission 133156) | Groundwater sediment microbial communities from an aquifer in East River, Colorado, USA - PLM3-1_170_b1 | ecosystem: Environmental > Terrestrial > Soil > Riparian zone | place: USA: East...
CGCCGTCGTGCTCTAATCCTCCTACAGGAGAAACAGGCCATGACGTACCAAAAGCCGACCGACGAGGAGATGAAGGCGAAGCTCACCTCGGCCCAATACGACGTCACGCAGTGCAGCGCGACCGAGCCGCCGTTCCGGAACGAGTTCTGGAACCACCACGAGCCGGGGATCTACGTGGACATCGTGTCCGGCGAGCCGCTGTTTTCGTCCACCGATAAGTTCGACTCCGGCACGGGCTGGCCCAGCTTCGTCCAGCCGATCGAGAAGGACAACGTGACGGAGCTCTCCGACACATCGCACGACATGCGCCGCGTCGAAGTGCGTTCAGCGCACGGCGATTCGCATCTCGGCCACGTCTTTCCCGACGGCCCCGGCCCGAACGGGCTCCGCTACTGCATCAACTCGGCCTCGCTGCGGTTCATTCCGCTCGCGAAGCTGGAGGAGGCCGGGTACGGCCAGTATCGGGCGCTGTTGGAGAAGACGGTGGAGCCGCGTCGGTAGGGAAGACGCTCCGACCGGGAACCTCGTCAGCGCTCGGCGCCGAGCTTCGTCGCGCCGCTGTTCGTCTTGAGATGCGTCAGATTCCCCAGCTCCTGGAGCGCGGTCAGCATCTCGACCGGGATCACCTGAGAGCTCAGCGAGCCGTCTTCGTTGATGCGGGCGTACACGCGAGTGGCCTTACCCTCGCTCACAGGCGCCCCGGTCACGGCGTTTTTCGCCTTGCAATTCCAGTGCAGGGTCCGGGCGCCGACCTCAGCGAGCGTGATGGTGTTCACGATCCGGTCGCCGTAGGCCGCCGGGCCGATGAAGCGGAAGTGAATCTCGCCCATCACGAACGTCGTGCGATCGTTCTTGATCATCTGCTCGATCGGGTACCCGATGACGCGGAACAGCTCGTGCTCGGTGTCGTTGAACCAGGCGACGATCCGGGGATAGTACACGAGCCCGAAGGGGTCCGACTCGCCCCAGTTGACCGTGATCTCCTTCCAGTACATGGCCATGATGCTCTCCCTCCGTTCGCGCACGGCTCGTCAGGCCGGTATACGGGATTTGAGGACTCGACGTCAAGTCGGCGTCGCGGTGCCGGGAACGGGTCCCGTCGAGCCCCGCCACGTCCGCCAACCTGCCCCGCGCGTCCGGCCGGAGCCGCGCTCAGGGCGTGGGGGGCGCGTGGTTGAGGAGCCAGTTTGTCAGGGCGGCGAAGGAGGAGAAGCGGCGATCGACGTTTTCGCACACGCCGAAGCCGTAGTCGACGTACAGGAAGGGCACGCCGCATTCGCGAGCCGCCGCTTGATCTCCGGGTGTGTCACCGACGAGGAGAGGGCGGCATAGCCCGTTGCGCTCGATCAGCGTGCGGAGGTTCTCCCCTTTGGTGAGGCCGGTGCGGCCCCAGCACTCGAAGTCCCGGAAGCACGCGCCGAGCCCCGACCACCGGTGGAAAGCCTCGATGTACCCAGCCTGGCAGTTGCTCACGATGAAGAGCGGATGCCGGGCGGCGAGGCGCCTCAAGCCGGCCTCGACGCCAGGGTACATCTCACCGCCGACCTCGGCGACGAGCTTGTTGTCCTCGAGCTGAGTCCCGGCGATGAGCGTGAGAATGTGCGCCTCGGGGAGACCGGCGAAGACCTCGCGAATGCACTGGTCATGGGGTTTGCCGGTGACGCGCCTGACGTCGTGCTCGGTGATCGGCCGGAAGGGAATGCCGCGCCGGTGGAGCACGCGGTTCCACCCGCCGGCACACGTCGCGGACGTGTCCCACAGCGTGCCGTCGAGGTCGAACACGACCGAATCGATCACCGGTCGCACGACCCGCGAACCGAGTAGCGCGCGAGCGCGCTAATGTCCGGCCGGCGCAGACCTGACCCAGCCGCCGTGGACCGGATGGTGCGAGCAGATGAACTCCAGGAACGCCGGCCGGCCCTTGGCGTTCTCGTCGAAAGCACGCTTGAGCGCCGGGATCACCTCCGACGGCGCCGTCACGTCCTCGCCATAGAAACCCACGGCCTTCGCCATGTTGGCCATGCAGGCCGAGGAGTGATCCGACACCTTCCAGGTGTAGGGATCGTGCCCGCCGCCCCAGAAGCCCGGGCCGTAGCCGGAGTAGCCGCCGTTGTTGATGTGAAGCGTCGTGATGCCGATCTTGTAGCGCGCCACCGCCTCGAAGTTGCCCATCATGTAGCACACGCCCGCGTCTCCGGTGACGAGGACGCACTGCCGATCGGGATACGCGAGCTTCGCCCCGACGGCGCCGGCCAGGCTGAAGCCGAGCGTGGACACGTTGCCCCAGCCCAGGTGACCCCGCGGAATCTGCGCCTCGTAGACCGTGCTGGTCTGGTCGCGCGTGTTCCCTGAATCCGCGGTGACGAACGAGTTCTTCGGGTCGAGCACCTTCATGAGGTCGCCCAACACCCGGTACGGGTTGATCGGCGTCTCGTTCGATTCCATCCACGGGCGGAATTTCGCGAGGAACGCCTCCTTGCCCTTGCGGATCTCCTCGACGAGCTCGGGCTTCTTGCGCGCGCCGCGGGCCGACACCTCGCCGATGAGCGCCTGGAGCGTCAGCTTGGCGTCGCCGATCACGGCGTACCGCGTCTCGTAGCTCCGGTTGATGTCGAGCGTGTCGACGGTGCACTGGATGATCGTCTTCTTGTCCGCATTGGGGACGGCGTGGCTGAACCGGTTGGGGAAGAGGCTCGAGCCGATCGAGAACAGGAGGTCGCACTTGTGTAGGAAATGGTCGGCCAGCGCGCCGCGGACTCCGACCGACAGTGGATGGTTCTCCGGGAAGGCGCCCTTGGCCTTGAGGGTCGTCAGCACCGGCACCTGGGCGAGCTCGGCGAATTTCAAGAGCTCGCTGGTCGCGTCGGCGTAGTAGACGCCCTCGCCCACGTACAGGAGAGGATCCTTGGCCGCGAGCAGCGCCTTGACGGCGGTCTTCACGTCGTCGGGATCGGGCCCGGACCGCCAGCCCTTCACCGGTGAGTAGGGGTGCTCGTCTTCCTCGTATTCGCCGAGGTCGCGAGGAATGATGAGCAGCACGGGGCCGGGCCGGCCCGATCGGAGATGGGTGAAAGCTCGGCGGACATAATCCGGCACGAGCTCGGCGCGGTCGACCTTCCCCACCCACTTGGTGACCGGCTTGAGCGCTTCGGCCATGTCGAAGTGCGTGTGCCGGCTACCGCCCTGGCCCACGCCTTCGGTGATGACCAGGAGCGGCGACGAATCCTCCCAGGCCTGGCCGATCGCGCCAAAGGCCATCTGAATCCCGGCGGCGTTCAGGTTCGCCATGATGGTGCACACGCCGATCTGCTTGCCACACGTGACGCGCGAGAAGGCATCGGCGACGGCGACGGCGAAGCGCTCCTCCCCCATCATGAGGATGGGCACGCCCTCTTCCCCGAGCGCGTTGTTCACGTGGTTGGTCGGGTAGCAGCTCACCCAGGGAATGCCCTCGGCCTTGAGGGCTCGCGCGAAGCCGTTCGCCGCTTTGACTTTCATGGACGTTCTCCTCCCCGCCACGTCCTATCGCGACGAGGCAGTCCTGTCAAGAACCACGCGTGGTAAGCTTGCGGCACTCCGGCGGACTTCCCGCTCAACGCGGAGAGGAGACAGTCCATGAAGGCTCGGCGCCTGATGACGATCCTGGCCCTCACCCTGACCCTGCTCGCGAGTCTCGTCCCCGTTCCCGCAGCGGCGCAGGGGCGCTCGGAAGCGCCCGTGGGGCGCTCGGAAGCGCCCGCGGGGCAAATGACGTGGGCGGTGCACGTCTCGCTCGCCCCGGTGTGGTTCGACCCCGCGGAGCACACGGGGATCATCACACTGATGAAGGTGCTCTACGCCGTGCACGACGCGCTGGTGAAGCCGATGCCGGGCAATCCGATGGCTCCGTCGCTCGCCGAATCCTGGACCGCGGCCAAGGACGGTCTCAGCTACGAGTTCGTCCTGCGCAAGGGCGTCGTCTTCCACAACGGCGATCCCTTTACCGCCGACGACGTGAAGTTCTCCTTCGAGCGGTACAAGGGCGCCGCCGCCAAGCTGCTCAAGGACAAGGTCGCCGCCGTCGAGGTCGTCGACCCCTTCCGCGTGCGCTTCCGCTTGAAGGAGGCGTGGCCCGACTTCATGACCTTCTACGCGACGCCGGCCAGCGGCGCGGCCTGGATCGTGCCGAAGAAGTACGTCGAGAAGGTCGGCGACGAGGGCTTCAAGAAGGCCCCCGTCGGCGCCGGCCCGTACAAGGTCACATCGTTCAACCCGGGCGTCGAAATCGTCCTGGACGCACACGACCGCTACTGGCGGAAGACTCCGGCCGTGAAGCGGCTCGTATGGAAGACCGTCACCGAGGACCTGACGCGGCTGGCGATGCTCAAGCGCGGCGAGGTCGACGTCGCGTACTCGCTGCGCGGTCCGCTCGGCGAAGAGGTGAAGCGCACGCCGGGGCTCAAGCTGGTCCCCACCGTGATCTCCGGCACCCAGTGGCTGAGCTTCGGCCCGCTGATGTGGGACCCGAAATCCCCCTGGCACGACCGGCGAGTCCGCCTGGCGGCCGCGCTCGCGTTCGACAAGGACGCCATCAACCAGGCGGAGACGCTGGGCCACTCCAGGCCGACCGGCAGCATCATCCCGTCGGCCTTCGAGTACGCCCTGGCGATTCCGCCCTATCCGTACGACCCGGCGCGGGCGAAGAAGCTCCTGGCCGAGGCCGGCTATCCGAACGGCTTCGACGCCGGTGAGTACGCGTGCGACGGGTCTTACTCGACCGTCGCCGAGGCGATCGCCAACTACCTGGGCGCGGTGGGGATCCGCACCAAGCTGCGGCCGATGGAGCGGGCGGCCTTCCTCGGCAACTGGAAGGACAAGAAGATCTCCGGCATCTTGCAGTCGGGCGCGGGCGGGCTCGGCAACGCGGCGACCCGGGTCCAGAACTATTTCGTCAAGGACGGCGTCTACACCTGGGGTGGCTATCCCGACATCGACGACCTCTTCATCCAGCAGGCCCGCGAGCTCGACACCAAGCGCCGTGAAGCGCTCCTGCATCAGATCCAGCGTCTGGCCCATGAGCGGGTCATGCACGCTCCGCTGTGGGAGCTCGGATTCCTGAACGCCGTCGGGCCGCGCGTGGAGGAGTCGGGGCTCGGCCTCATCGCGCTGCACCCGTACTCGTCGCCGTACGAGGACCTCAAGCTCAAGAAATGACCCAAGACACCGGAGCCGGCATGGCCGACGTCACAGAGGGAGGACAACCATGAATCGACGCGTGACCCTGGGGATCCTCGCCATCGTCCTGGGCGCCTTCCTGACCCACGCGGCGCCGGCCGTCGGGCAGACCTCGGGCAAGGACGCGACGCAAAAGGTCGGTGAAGCGGCGGACGCGATCAAGGCGTACACAGTGGACAAGAAGAACGAAGCCGTCGTGTACGCGAAGAAGCTAATGAGCGACCTCGACGCCAAGATCAAGGATCTGGAGGCTCAAGTCGCGCGCGACACGAGCGCCGCCAAAGCGGATGGGCAGCGGCAACTCAAAGAGCTGAAGGCCACGCGGGACAAGACCGCGAAAAAGGCCGACGAGCTCGGCCGCGCCTCGGCGGAGTCCTGGGACAGCGTCAAGCACGGCTTCGCCGACGCGTACAAGGACCTCAACAAGGCATACGAGGCCGCGGTCGCCAAGTTGCGCAAGTAGCGAGGGAGGGACAGCGATGCCGGCAATCAGCCGTCTTCTGGCGTTCGGTCTCGGCCTTGTTTTGTTCGTCGGCTGCGAGCAGAAGGGGCCTATGCAGAAGGCCGGAGAGAAAGTGGACAAGGCCGTCGAAGGGACGGGCAAGGCGATCGAGAAAGCCGGCGAGAAGGTCAAGGACGCTACGAAGTAGCGCCGCCCGGTCAGGCGTCGCCGGGGGGCCGTCCTCGGCGGGCGATGAACTCGGGGAAGGCCGCCTCGGCCTTGGCGCCCCTGACGACGTTCATCGTGTAGTCGCGCTCGTTCGCCCACTGCTCTTCCAGGTTGCAGCCCATGTCGCGGAGCAGGAGGGCTTTCACGCCCATCACCGCCTCGCGGCGATTCTTGGCGATCGTCGTCGCCAGCCACATCGTCTTGTCGCGTAGCTCTCCGCACGGTACAAGGTGGTTGAGCAGGCCAATGCGATAGGCCTCCTCCGCCTCGACGACACGGCCAGAAAACAGGAGCTCCTTGGCGACGGGCCAGCCGACCTGGTTCGGCAGGGTCCAGGTGCTGTTGATGCGGCCGTACGCGGCGGCCAGGAAGCGGAAGCTGGAGTGCTCGCACCCGATGCGCATGTCCAAGGATGAAGCCAGCACGCCGGCGCCGCCGTACGCCAGACCGTTCATCATCCCGATCGTGGGCTTCGAGCAGGCGCTGATCTCGTAGCTGCCGCGGGCGCGAACGGCGTTGCGGGCATCCAGCTCGGCCTGGGTGTACTTCTGATCGTCCTCGCGCTGCTCGTGGATGTCGCCGCCAGCCGAGAAGGCGCGGTTCCCGGCGCCGGTGATGACGATGCATCCGACCTCGTCATCGGCGCTCATGCGCTCGACCGCAGCGCGCAGCTCGGTACTGAGCTGGGCGTTCATCGCGTTGAGCTGCTCGGGGCGGTTCATGGTGAGAATCGCGACGCCTTGCGCCTTCTCGACGAGGACATAGTCAGCCATGGCTTCCTCCTGCCAAGTGGACCGCGAGCGACGTGCGGTATAGCATACGCCATCGTGCTGACCCGGATCGACCACGTCATGATCTGCGTCCCGAATCTCGAAGAGGCCATCGACGTCTACACGCGCATGGGATTCCACGTCTATCCCGGTGGGGCGCACACGGGCGGGGCGACTCACAACGCGATCGCGTTTCACCAGGAGGACTATCTCGAGCTCCTGGCCCTGCGGGACGGGCGGCCGGCCGCCGCGTTGATCCCCGGCAGCTCGGATGCCCGCCTCAGCGAGTTCCTGGCTCGTGGCGGCGGCTTCCGCTACGTCGCCGTGCAGAGCGATGATCTAGCGGCCGACGTGGCGGCGATGCGAGGGCGCGGCGTCGACGTGGGCGACGCCACCGAGGGCTCGCGCCGAACCCCGGCCGGCCAGGAGCTTCGATGGAAGGCCGCGGGACTCGGTCCGCGTAACCCCCTGCCGATCTTTTTCGTGCAGCACCTGACGCCGCTGGACGAGCGGCGCCGGCAGGTGGCGCGGGCCGGCGATCACCCCAACGGCGCCCTGCGTCTGGATCGGGTCTACATCGCGGTGCCCGACGTCGCCGTGGCGGCGGCGTCCTATGGCCGGGTGCTCGGCATGTCCGTGCCCAAGATCCAGCGCGGCGCGGTCATCAAGGCGGACATGGCGGTCTTCGATCTGGGCCCGACGGGCTTGACGGTGGCGCAGCCCGCCGAACCCGGTCCCGCCGCCGAGGCGCTCGCTCGGCGCGGGCCCGGCCCCTTTCAGGTGCTCTACCGCACGAGCAGTATGGACGCCGCGGTCCGCTGGATGGAGAGTCACGGCATGCCGCCGCCGGCGCGCGGCATCCGCAATACCGGCGAGCAGGCGATCCTGGTCGGGCCGGATCAGGCCTGTGGCGTCTATATCGGTTTCGTGGGCCCGGCGTAGAATCCAGCACCCGAGGGTCGCGGCTCAGCCAAGGAGGCGCGCATGGACTACGGATTGTTCACGATGCCGTCGCATCCACCCGAGCGCAGTCTGTACGACGGCCACCAGTGGGACCTGCAACAGCTTCGCTGGGCGGACGAGCTCGGCTTCAGCGAGGCGTGGATCGGCGAGCATCACACCGCGCCCTGGGAGCCGCACCCGTCGCCGGACCTGCTGGTGGCCCAGGCGCTGATGCAGACCAGCCGCATGCGCATCGGCCCCGGCGGGTTTCTGATGCCGTACCACCACCCCGCCGAGCTGGCCAACCGGGTGGCGATGCTCGACCACATGGCGCAGGGACGGCTCAATTTTGGCGTGGCGGCGAGCGGGCTGCCGAGCGACTGGGCCATGTTCAATGTCGACGGCAATGCGGGCCAGCACCGGGAGATGACGCGCGAGGCGCTCGACATCATCCTGCGTCTCTGGAGCGACGAGCCGGAGTTCGACTACAAGGGCAAGTACTGGCACGTCACCAAGACCGGCACGATGCTCGACACATTGCGGCCGCACATCAAGCCGCTCCAGAAGCCGCATCCGCCGATCGGCGTCGCCGGCGTGAGCAAGGGCTCTGACACGCTGAAGCTCGCCGGCGAGCGCGGCTTCTGGCCGATGAGCCTGAACCTGAATCCCACCTACGTCGGGAGCCACTGGGAGGCCGTGGAGCAGGGGGCCGCGCGAAGCGGCCGCACGCCAAAGCGCGCCGAGTGGCGCCTGGTCCGCGAAGTCTTCATCGCCGACACCGACGCGGAGGCGATGCGGCTCTCCGCCGGGGGCATGATGGGGCGCATGATGCGGGAGTACTTCCTGCCCCTCCTCGCGTCGTTCCAGTTCACCGAATTCCTGAAGCACAAGCCGGACGTGCCGGACTCCGACGTCACCCCCGAGTACTGCGCACGGCACAACTGGCTGGTGGGCTCGCCGGCCACGGTGGCCGACAAGCTCCACGAGATTTACGAGGAGGTCGGCGGCTTCGGCACGCTCCTGCTCTTCTGCTTCGACTATTCGGAGAATCCCACGGCGTGGCGCCACTCGATCGAGCTGCTGGCGAAGGAAGTCATGCCGCGCTTCAAGGGGCTGGTGCCGAAGTAACCCGGCGAATCTGCTCGGGCGTGTAACCCAGCAGCGCTCCGAGCACGGCGTCGTTGTCCGATCCGGAGTGCCGCGACCAGCCGGTGAGCTGCCCCGGCGTTCGCGAGAGCAACGGCACGATCCCCTGCGTCACGATCTCGCCCAGCTCCGGATCGGAGCGGAGCACGAGATCGCCGCGGCTCCACAGGTGCGGCTCCCGGGCCAGATCGGCCACCGAGTTGACCGTGCTCGCGGCGAGCCCGGCCTGGCGCAACGTGCAAACCGCTTCTTCGGCCGCGAGCGTGCCGACCAGCTTCGCCATCTCCTCGCGCACGCGCGCCGGGTCATCGACGCGTGGGCGCCCCAGCCGTTCGAGCGCGTCGGCGAAGTCGTCCCAGCACGCGCTCGACGCGGCGACGAAGCGTCCGTCCCGGGCCGCGACGGTGAGGCTACACGGATAGGCCGGCCAGTCTCCGCCGGCACGCTCGCGACGGATGCCCAGGGCGCTCCGCACGGCCAGCAGATCGCCGGTGAGGCGCAGGGCGCACTCGAACATGGCCGTGTCGACGACCTGCCCCTCGCCGTCGAGGTCGCGGCGCAAGAGCGCGGCGACGATACCGAGCACGTTGAAGAGCGCCGTCGAATAGTCGCCGGCGGTGACGCCGTCGCGGAGGGGCGGCCGGTCCGGCCAACCGTTCAGGTACGTCATGCCGCCGAAGGCGAGACCCACCGGGTTGAACGCGGCGCGAGCCGCGGACGGGCCGCTCTGTCCGAAGCCGGATGACCGGAGAATCACGAGGCGCGAATTGATCCCACGGAGCACCGTCGGGCCGAGGTCCCATCGCTCGAGCGTCCCTGGTCGGAAGTTCTCCACGATCGCGTCGCTCAGCCGGACCAGCTCCAGAAACACCTCTCGGCCGCGCGGCGAGCGCACGTCGAGCGTGATGCTCCGCTTGTTCCGGTTGGTGACGGGAAACCCGGGGCCACGGCTGCCCGGCCCGTCCGACGGCGCCGTGCCGGTCGCGGGGAGCTCGACCATGATCACCTCAGCGCCGAAGTCGCCGAGCAGGGCGGCGGCGGCCGGACCGGCGAGCCACTGCGACAGGTCGAGGACCCGGACGCCGGCGAGCGGCCCTGCGCCGGTCACGTTGCCGGACTTCACGTCCGGTCTTTTCCGATCCGCGATCTGCTCGACGCTCGCGCGCACGGTCGCCGTGTGCTCGCCGAGCCGCGGAGCGCTCACCGGGGCGCGCGCCGGAGTCCGCGACAGCTTCGGGACCGGCGCGGGGGCGAGGAAGTCGTGCCCGGACGACGACTGCAGACGCAGCACAGCCTGGCGCGCCCTCACGTGCGGATCCGCGATGATCTCGTCCACCGAGCGGACAGCGGTGCCGGCCACGCCGGCGGCGGCGAAGCGCGCCTCGATGTCCGCGAGGTCGTGCCTGGCGATCCAGACCCCGACGAGCTCATCGGCGGCCGCGCGGTTCTGCAGGCGCGCGGCGCTGGTGGCGAACCGCGGTTCCCTGGCGGACTCGGGGGCCTCGATCGCTTCGCAGAGACGGGCGAACGGCTGATCTCCGGCTCCGGAGAGCGCGATCCACCCGCCGTCTTGCGTCGGGTAGACGTTGGCCGGGACCACCGTGGGCGATTCGGTGCCCATGCGCGTCGCCACGGCGCCCGTCCGGTGGTGGCGGATGACCACCTCTTCCTGCATGCGCAGCCCGGTCTGGTAGAGGCCGAGGTCGACCGTCTGTCCGCAGCCGCTCCGCCGGGCGTGAAAGGTCGCCATCAGGAGCGCGCTCGCGCCGAGGATGCCCGTCCAGGCGTCGGCGAGCGGCACCGTCACGGGAATCGGCGGACGATCGGGGAACCCCGTCGCGAACTGCACGCCGGAGTACGCCTGGGCGATGCGATCGTCGCCGCGCTCGCCCGCCAGCGGCCCGGTCTGGCCGAACGGTGAGACGCGCAAGACGACGAGGCGTGGATTCTTTTCGTGGAGCGCGTCCGGCGACAATCCAGCCGATTCGAGGCGCCCCGGGCCGAGGTCCTCGACGAGGGCATCGGCGGAGGCGAGAAGCTTCGCGAGCCAGGGCTCGCCGGTGAAGTCCGCGAGATCGGCGAGCACCGAGTACTTCCCGCGATTCTCCGACTGAAAGTAGAGGGAGTCTTCTCCGGCGATGCCCGGGCCGCGCTTTCGGAGCGGTGATCCGTCGGGGGGTTCGACCTTGATGACGGTCGCTCCCAGGTCGGCGAGCAGCCCGCCGGCGAACTCGCCGGCCAGGGTCCGGGCCAGCTCGATGACGACCACTCCCTCGAGCGCGCCTTCGCGGTCCGTCACTCGAGCCCGAACACCCGCGCGGCGTTCTTGTAGAGCCACTTCTCCTTGACGGTGTCTTTTAGCGGCAGGCCCATGTACTCCTGGATCAGCGTCTCGTACGGCTGGCCGACCAGCCCTGCCGACAGGCCCACGAGCACCTTGTCCTGAATGAGTGTGTTGCCGAACTGGATGAGCATTTCCCAGCCGGAGCCCGGCTGCCCCAGGTACTTGGCCCGATGCGCCGAGGTGTCGACGTGGAGGTTGGGATGCCGGCGCACCAGCGCGACCATCTCGTTGACCCACGGCCACCCGCCCAGGCCACCGATGATCCGGAGCTCCGGGAAGTCCATCGCGACCTGGTCGAGATGCCGCGGATGACCGAGGTCGTACGGTCGGTCGTTCGCGTAGTTCATGGAGGAGTAGATGCGCACGGGGATGCGAAGCTCCGCCGCCTTGGTGTAAAGGGGGTAGTAGCGCCGGTCGCTCGCGGGAATGCAGTCGACCAGCGCCGAGACGCCGAGCGCCTTGAATCCCTCGTCGCGGACCAGCCGCTCCAGCTCGCGGACACCGCTCATGCCCTTGAAGGCATTGATGCTGATCCGCGCCAGCCCGAGGAACCGATCGGGGTACTTTCGCACGAGCGCGGTCGATTCCTCGTTCGAGACGCCGAACGGCACCGACCGCACGATGCCGAGCTTCGCGAGCTTGCCGACGTACGCGTCCAGGTCGATGTCCGGACGGTGGTCGGCGCCTTCGCGGCGAGAGCGGAAGATCCGGCTGTAGTTCGCCATGCCGTAGCCGGCAGGCTGACCCGCGCTGGTCGACTCCGTCGCTGCCGGGGCCGGGTCCGCCTCGCCCGCGGGGCGCGGAATGCTGCATTCCATGTCGATGATCCGTACCATCAGAGTCTCCTCGATTGTTCGACACCGGGTAGAGCGCCGTCCACGGCGCCGGCGACGTGATCAGATCGTCGAGCCACGCGCCAGCGTACTCCGAGACGCGTCGCAGGGGAATGGGCGCGTCTTGACTCCGCGTCCCCTGCGGAGCAGCATCGCGGGGCGGAACGGAGCACGCGGTCAGGGACGAGGGGATGGCCACGGGGCGATCGAGCTTGCCGGAGAAGGACACGCTGAGATGAGTGATTTCGACGCGGCGTTGCGCGGGTTTGCCGCGCTCGACGACGAGGTGCTGGCGCGCCCGTGGCCGTGGCGCGGGAGGGAGATGGACCTCCGGTACGCCCTCTATCGGACGCTGGAGGACGCGCAGGAGGTGCACGCGCGGGTGTCCGCCGGCCCGCATCCCGAATCGCGTCGCATTTTGGCCCTGGCACAGCGCGCCTTCGGCGACCTCTGCGGCTTGCTGGCCGGGCTGCCGGCGGACCTGCTCGACCGTGCGCCGCGCGCGGGCGAATGGCCGGTCCGGGAAACGCTTCGCCACATGCTCCTGATCGAGCGACGCTACGCCGCCCAGACGCGCTATGCGCTCGACCGGAAGGATTCCGAGCCGGTGCGCATACCCGAGGACCGACAGCCGACGGCGACCCAGACGGGCGTCGACGGCGAGATCGGCGCGATCCTCGCCCGGATCGGCGGGGCACGGGCTGAAACCAACCGCTGGCTCGGCGACGTCGCGGCCTCGGCGATGACCCGGCCGACCATCTGGGCGGGCCACGACGTCGACGTGCGCTTTCGTCTTCACCGCTTCGCCGCCCACATCGTGGAGCACACGATCCAGTGCGAGAAGACGCTGTTCGCACTGGCGTGGCCCTCGACGGAGGGCCGGCGCATCGCGCGGCACGTCGCGGCGGCGATCGGCGAGGTCGAGGGGCTGGGCGCGCTCGCGGACGCGCGCCAGCTCGAGGCGAGCCTGACCGAACGCTTCGCGTCGGTGAAGCCGTGAGCGCCACCCGCCGGGGCATGGTCCCCGAGGACCTGACGCGTCTCTTGTTCGTGACCGATCCGCAGCTCTCGCCCGATGGCCGGCGGATCGCCTTCGTCGTCACGTCCCTGTCCGAAGAGCGCGACGAGTACCTCTCCAATATCTGGGTCGTCGACGTGGCCGGTGGGGCGCCCCGCCGCTTCACCGCCGGTCCGCGGCGGGACATCGAGCCCCGGTGGTCGAACGACGGCACGCGGCTCGCATTCCTCTCCGAGCGCACGCCAAGGGAGAAGCCCCAGCTCTACGTGATGCCGGCCGATGGGGGCGAGCCGACGAAGCTCACCGCGCTCGAGGACGGGGTGGGGAGCGTGGTGTGGTCGCCGGACGGCTCGCGACTTGCCTTCGTGTCTCCGGTCGGCGGCCAGCGCGAGCCGGAGAGCGAGGAGGAGAAGCGGAAGTCCCGGCCGGCCCGGGTCATCACCTCGCTCAAGTACCGGTTCAACGGCGAGGGCTTCATCTACGATCGGCGCCCGCACGTGTTCGTGGTCTCGA
>Ga0184633_10000601_pt1 | contig 13447 bp, 12 predicted proteins | sample PLM31_170_b1_FD_133156 | JGI IMG/M metagenome (GOLD analysis project Ga0184633, IMG submission 133156) | Groundwater sediment microbial communities from an aquifer in East River, Colorado, USA - PLM3-1_170_b1 | ecosystem: Environmental > Terrestrial > Soil > Riparian zone | place: USA: East...
GGAGTGGAATCCCAAGGAATTATCCCGCGCGGCAGGTCTTGTGTTTCAAAACCCCGATCACCAGATCTTTAACGCTACCGTACGAGAAGAGATCGAATTCGGACCAAAGCAATTTGGTCTCCCGGAAGACCGAAAAAAGAAAGATGTGGAACGGGCAATCGCAACGATGGACCTGCTCCAGCAACTCGAACGGGATCCGTTTCAGCTTTCCAAAGGAGAGCGGCAGCGGGTGGCTGTCGCTTCCGTGTTGAGCGTCAGCCCGGACATCCTTATTCTGGATGAGCCGACTACAGGACTGGACTACAGACAGCAAAAATATTTGATGGAACTGCTCCAAAATTTTCATCGCGAAGGGATCACAATTGTGATTGTCACGCATGCGCTGAAATTAGTGGCAGAATATTGTACTCATGCCGTCGTGCTGCAGCAGGGAGAAAAGAAAGCAGAAGGACATCCGCGTGATGTTTTCTTCAGCGATCAGTTTCCACTAAAGCTCCCGCCGCTTCTGGAATTGTCCAAACAAATGAACGGCAACGCCCTGTCCGTGGACGAATTCAAGACCCATGTTTCACGGTAATTTAAGTTAGTGAACAAATCACTGTTATCGATTTGTAGCGCCGGCGGGACGCCGGCGCTACAGGACGGCTTCCGGTGCCGATGGACCGTGCCGTGCCCGCCGTGAATCACTGATGGCAACGCCGATCGGACATACGCTGGGTGCATACGCCGTCATCGTGGCTCTAAAGCCGGAGATCGTGAGAGACAGCAACAGAAACCGGATTGCGCTGGGGCTCGCATTCATTTTGGGAAATCTCGCAGACGCCGATTTTCTGGTGGCGCATTTCACAAATGTCCAGTTTCTGCATCATCACTATTTCAGCCACTCGATCCCATTCGCAGTTCTCCTCACGGTTCTTTGTTTCCTGGTGCTGAAACCATTGCGGCATCCGCGATCGATGCGCGCATCGCTGGTCCTGGGAGCAGCGTATGCATCGCATCTGCTGATCGATTTCTTTACCGATGACGGGAGTCCGCCGTTCGGGATTCCACTGCTGTGGCCTTTCACACATCACCACTTTCTGTCACCCGTTCTGTTGTTCGCCAGCATCCATCGCGGCAGCTGGAACAATTTGATCAGTCTGCACAACCTGAAAGCAATGTTTCTGGAAATCGCTGTGCTGGCTCCACTGGGACTGCTCGCCGTTTCGATGGCCTTGAAAAGACCGCGAAAGGCAAACTGAAAACTTCGAGGAATTACCGGCACCACCCAAATCAGGTACTCGAGTGGTCTGGCACAAAGGTTGCGGAAAACCGCAAACGATTGCGCTATAATCACAAAAACTGGAGATGAGAGTGAGGGTTGTTTCGATCTGTCTTTTTCTGCTATTCCTCCCTTTCTCTTTGATTTTTGGTGAATCGTACGGATGGCCGTTGCAGCAAAATTTCGGCATTTCGTCCACATTTGGCGATTTTCGAGACGACCACTTCCATGCAGGAATCGATCTGAGCACGAATGGAGAAACCGGACTCCCCGTACTTGCAATTGCCGATGGAAAGATCTTCCGTCTGAAAGTGCAAAAGCGCGGTTACGGACGCGCTCTCTACATACAGCACGCCGGCGGAATGGTTTCTGTCTACGCGCATCTGGAAAGTTATTCCACAGAATCTGGAATCGAACAGATCTACCAGGCAAAGGCCCTCGATATGGGCACGCGCTATACGGGCGATATCTATCTTGAGCCGCCGGTGGAAGTAAAGAAAGGGGATGTAGTCGCGTTTTCCGGGGAAAGCGGCGCGGGGCTGCCTCATCTCCATCTGGAGCTCCGCAAAAGCGAGACTGTGGCACTGAATCCACTGCTGTATGGTTTTCAGGACACACTCGATCCGGTTCCGCCGGCGTTTCAAGCATGCTATTTTTATCCGCTGGATGCGGCGTCCGCGGTCAACGGTAATCTGGACACGGAGGAGATCCGGCTGAAAAAGAGCGATACCATCTATGTAGCGGATCAGATTCCCGTTGTGCGCGGTGATTTTCTGATTTCTGTCAGCGTGTATGACGCCGCGTTGCGTCCCTACCGCCGCACGCCAAAACGGATCACACTTTTCATCGACGAACGCAAACTCTACACCTTGGAATTCAATGAACTTTCGTACACACAGCCTGCTCCGTTCGGCCTGGTCTACGATCTTGGCAAACCTGGGCCTTCCTATTATGAATTTCCAATCATTCTGAAGAAGCTTGTTGCACTGGACAATCCGTTTCTGCTGGACGCAGTCCCTTTTTCCACAAAGCAGCTCGCTGCCGGAACACATGCACTGGAAATCGAAGCAAGCGACGCAACCGGGAACATTTCTATCGCCCACATCGACTTTGTTGTCAATCAGCCGCCGTCGATCCGCGTGGAAGGAATCTCCCCCGATCCCGTTGACCTTGCCGTTATCGCTTCCGTTTCGGATCCTAACTGGGAGACCACGGGGCCGCAAACGCTTGCAGCCGAAATGGAGTACTCAATCGATGAAGGAAAAAACTTTATTCCTTTTCCCGTAACCAGACTCGATTTGCAAGCGGCCGAAAAGAACGCGCGATTGGAATATCGTGTTCCTCTTTCTCAAATTGCCGGCACAAAAGTGCGGCGGATCCTTCTGAAGGCCCGCGGATTCGATGGAATCGAATACTCTCCCTATTCGATTATATCGGTCACTCCGGACCCCGTGCCCCAAATCGATTCCACTCCGTCAGATCTGCAGGGACGCCTGCGCCTGTCCACCTACTCCAATGCAATCAAAGTAATCTTCGATTCTGCAAACCTGCTGACGTTTCCGCCTTCTTTACAAACCGGCAGCTCCGCCTCACCTGTCCCGATGCAGGCGCGTGAATTGAATTCCTACGAGGCGGTCATTCCGGTTCCGAAAGGAAATTCCGTGTTTACAGCAAGTCTTTCTCCCACCTTACAGATTTCACAACCCGTTTACGATATCTCTGCCGGATCGGCGGCAAGAATCACAGCAGAGAATTTTGAGCTGCAATTCGAGCCCGACTCCCTGTTCTGGAACACGTTCGTATGGACAAAATCCCTTCCTGTATATACTGCGAGATATCTGCCGCTGATTGGACCGATGTTGCAGCTCGGTCCGCGCGGTGTTCCGATGAAAAATGATGCCGTGCTGAAATTCAGCTATCCTGCATCTGTAGATCATCCGGAGAAGCTCAGCATCTATCAGTGGGACCGCACGACGCAAAGTTGGAGAAGCCTTCCTGCGCCGGTGGACCGCGCTACCCGCACAGTGCAAACAAAAATCGAAGTGTTTGATCTGTACGCTTTGATCTACGACAACGTGCCGCCGGTCATCACACCGATCTTTCCGAAACGCAACAGCTCTACCAAAAATCAGACGCCGTACCTGGCCGCAACAGTGCGGGATATCGGGATGGATATCAACGATGAAAAAGTCACCTTCGTTGTCGACGGAGTTCCGCATGGGGCTGAGTATGACCCGGATCGCAATCTTGCATCACTGAAGATCGAAACACCTCTGCGCAAAGGAACACACAGGTTCTGGGTGATTGCTTACGATTACGGGGACAACAAAACCGAGTCCCGGCACGTTACCTTCCGTGTGAAATGAATTCACCACAAATACACAAAGAGGATTTAATCACGGAAAGCACGGAATACACAGAATCTTATTTTTTGAGACCGAGCTGGCGTCGAAGCTCTTCAAGGCGGCGGTCGACCTCACTCTTGTCCAGCTCTTTCTTCAATTCTGCAGCATTCTTTGCTTGCTTGAGGTCTTCTTTCATCATGATTTCTTCGCCGCGGATTTTTGCTTCCATCAAGTCGAAATTACCGGTCACCGGTTCCGGCGGCACCAGAGGAATTTGGGGAGAAGGGGACGGATTCTGTTGGAAGCGGTTCTTCTTTTTCTTCTTCGACATGGCAAAAGGATAGCGTTAGCGCATAATCATGTCAACGAGGGCGCACGCCGTGCGCCCCTACAGGCGGATCAAGATGGCAACGATCACAGAAATGATCCCCAGGCCGAAGATGCCAAAGAGAAGCGGCACTACAAACCGGAGCCAGTTTTCGAATCGTACACCCGCTGCTGCGAGGATCGCCATCATAGCGCCGTTCGTCGGAGTCAAAAACTCACACAGGCCTGCGCCGTACTGATACGCAAGCACGGTAACCTGCCGGGACAATCCCAGAAGATCGGATAGCGGAACAAGAATCGGGATCGTCAATACAGCCTGTCCGCTTACGCTCGGCACAGGAAAATGAATGATGACATGAGCAACCATCATGCCCAGGGCCGACAGAGCCACGGGAAGATTTGCAATTGGAATAAAGATTCCATGAACGATCGTATCCACAATCTTTCCCTGATCCAGAACCACATAAATCGCGCGGGCAAAGCCGATCAAGAGAGCGGCCGAGGCCATCGATTTGAACCCTTCCACGTAGGCCTCCGTGGTGCCTGCAATTCCCAGACCTCCGATCAGACCGGCAACAATTCCCATCACGAAGAAAACGGCAGCCATTTGATCAAAATCCCATCCGTACTTGAGCACGCCGAAAACAAACAGACCGAATGCAACCAGCACCAACAGTAAGATCAAAAGTTGGCGGAGTTTCAGCGGCTCCTGTCCGGTGTCTGCATCCTGAACTGATTTCTCCGTCCGGATCCTTGCTGCGTAGCGCATCGTCCCCCAAATCCAGACCGCCAGAGCGGGAACAGCAAATCCAACTCGATACAGCCCGCCGGATAACAACGGCAGCTCAGCCAGCTTCTGCGCGATCCCAACTTGAAATGGATTGATCGGACTGAACGAAGCACCAAGCATCGCAGCCCCCAGACTCATCGCCACCGCAGTTAACGCGTCAAACCCGAGCCTTCTTGTAAGCACAAGAAGAACGGGAACCAGCGGAATAATTTCCTCTTGAAGGTTTTCCAGCGCGCCTCCCATTGCAAACACGATGCAAGACACCGGAATCGCAACCCTTTCCCGGCGGTCCATCCTGCGGACGAACCAATCGACACCGCGCCGCAACGCCCCGGTCTGATCCACAACGGCAAACGCGCCTCCTACCAGGAAAACAAAAAACACAACCGAAGCTGCGTCAACCAATCCTTTCGGGATTGCAACAATCGTTTCAAACGGACCCACCGGACGGGAGGGAACTTCATGATAGGTCCCCGGAACCACAACTCTGCGCCCCGTTGCGGGATCATCGCGCCGGTCGTACTCACCAGCGCGCAGCACATAACTGAGCGCCGCGCCGAACAGGACACAACAGACCAGCAATGTGAGGGGATGCGGAAACTGAAATTTCCTCATACGAATATTGTAGAATCGTATTCGGGTACCGCTTCCCTGTCAAGCTGTACTTTAAGGGCCTGCGTAAAAATAACTTCCCATTTTGCTGCTGGCCCGCAAGGTCGATGGCGAGGCGCGAGCGACGCGCATACCCGCTGTGGTATGTAAGGAGCGAGCAACGAAGCCAGCGGCCTTGCGGGCCGCAGCCCAACGGGGCGCGGCGCCAAAATGGGAAGTTATTTTTGTGCAGGCCCTAAGATAGAAAAAGATTTTGGCGGAATCGAACGGCTCATGACTCTCGCCCATCTGGGTGGATGGTGGCTTAGAAGCTCTGGCCGGGATTTCGCCAAAATCTTCAAACAATTCAATTATAACAAATCGTACACTTCAATCAAGAGGGAATTCATCGCAAAGGCACAAAGACACATTCCTACTCTTCGCGGAGCCAGCCGGGGAGAGCGCCTGCTTTGCGTGCTTCTTCCTCCAGATCATCCAGCGCGATCCGGGCATCTTCCAGCTCCCTCTTCGCTTGCTGAAGATCATTGATCCGTTGCGTGCGCTGATATTGGATAACCCCTCTTTGCTCTACATCATTCAGCGCATAAAAAGCGCGTGTCAGATCATCAACTTCCTTTTGTATTTCGGCAATATCTTTTTCTGAAGCCTGAACCCGTCTGGCCACTTCTTTGTAGCGCTTTCTCCAGTATGCTTCGCTCTCCGCAAGTTCCTTGTTCACATCCTCAATTTCGCCGCTTTCCGTTTCTTCCACCGGCTGCGTTTCCGGCTCCATCCCTTCCTTTACGGGAGTCGGATGCTTGGCAGCGAATTCCTGAACATCTTTGTTTGTAAAAACACGCCCCGTCTTTAATTTTGCGCGCCGCTCCCGCTCTTTCCTGGCGGCCTGGACGACGGCTGAATCTTCGGAATTAGAAACGGAGACAATCAGAGAAAGAAGTACGGCAAGAAGGACGCCGAGTTTCATACCGATCCGACGCTTCGAATCGCTTCTGAAATCAGATCAATCAACTCCGCGCGTGTCAGGGTGATCGTGTCTTCCTGGTGGCCCGTCCGTTCGAGCGGAATCGGACACCCCTCCGTGAACGGATCGGGGCCTTTGATTCCATAACGGGAACGGAGTGCGGCCAATTTGGACACTTCATGCGCAGGCAGAACATTTTCCTTTCCGAGCATCCTGGAAACAAGATTGATCTTGGCAAAATGTTCCAGCGTCTCCATCTTGAAATAAGTTGAATAAAGTTCGTCTCCCACGGTAAGCGCGCCGTGATTAGCAAGCAACAGGGCATCATGCTTCTTGATGTATTCATCCACACTGGTTGCCAGTTCTACTGTGGAGGGTGTGCCGTACGGAGCGATCGGAATGCAGCCGAACGTGACAATTACTTCTGCCAGCAGCGCCTTGTCCAGCGGAATACCGGCAACCGCAAAACCGGTGCAGACAGGCGGATGCGCGTGAACAACGGAGCGAATATCGGGACGGTTCCGGTAACAGGACAGATGCATCAACAGCTCGGAAGATGGCTCTCTTTTCCCCTGAATCTTCTTGCCGTCCAGATCCGTAATTACAATGTCGTCCGGCTCCAGAAATCCTTTGCTCATGCCCGTAGGCGTGGCCATGATTACACCATTTTCACGGAGCACACTGATATTTCCATCGCCGCCGGAGATAAAATGGCGCGCATACATACGGCGACCGACTTCAACAATGTCTTTTCGGATCTGTTCTTCTGTTGGTGTCAACTTGTTTCTTTCTTGGAGCGAAGCCGCTGAATCGCATCCCTGAGCATCTGCGCTTCGGGATGCTCGGGATATAGCGTAACGATCTTTTCCCACGCCTCGGCCGCGCCTTCTCTGTTCCCCATGCTCATTCGGGCGATCCCGAGATTCATGAGGGTTTGAAAATGTTTGGGATCGATTGCCAGTGACTGATCGTAAAATTCGATCGCCTTTTGCGATTGGTTCAACCACAGATAGCAGCTCCCAAGATCCGTGATGATATTCACATTCTTGGGATCTTTGTTCAGCGCCTTCTCGTACCATTTCAAGGCTTCTTCGTAGTGTTTTGCATCGAAATTCAGATTTGCCAGGGAAAGGATTTCCTTTTGATTTTCCGGATCCTTGTTCACAACTTCCTGCTGCACGGCGATCTGCTGATTCATGGCCTCGGCATCCACCGGAGGATGGCCTTCCGGAAGCTCGTTTTCGCCCTGCTGAGTCGCACCAGCCGGCCGGCCTTGAGTTTGCGGAGGAGGGGCAGATACAGGATTGGCCGCCACCATGCGCGGACCGCTTGCGTTCATCAGGAGTACACCGATAATGATCCCCAGAACCATCCCGGCCAAGCCAAAAACAAGATTATCTTTGCTGATCATAAACAACCAATTATACGATTTTTTTCAGGTTCGTGATATCCTCTTCTCGAAAATCACCCAACTTAGCAGGAGGTTTCGCTTATGGGCCAGGAGAATCTGAATCCTTTCCAAATTGCTCAACAGCAATTCGATATCGCAGCAGAATACCTGAATTTGCCGTCAGACCTTTCCGAAGTTCTGAAAAAACCCAAACGACAGTTGATTGTTTCGGTTCCAATCCGCATGGATGACGGCAGTTTCCGCGTGTTTGAGGGATACCGCGTGCAGCACAACATCGCCCGTGGTCCCGCGAAAGGTGGTATCCGTTACCATCCAAACGTGACTCTGGATGAAGTCAAAGCGCTCGCATCCTGGATGACCTGGAAGTGCGCCACGGTAAACATTCCGTTTGGCGGCGGAAAAGGAGGCATTACTTGCAATCCCAAGGAGATGAGCGTTCACGAGTTAGAACGAATGACGCGCCGGTACACCAGTGAAATTCTACCGATTATCGGACCGGAAAAGGACATCCCGGCGCCGGATGTCTACACCGATTCGCAAACCATGGCATGGATCATGGACACCTATAGCATGACGCTAGGTTATTCCGCGCTGGGAGTGGTGACGGGAAAACCGGTGGCTCTGGGCGGATCTCTGGGTCGTAACGAAGCTACAGCCAGGGGTTGCTTTTACGTCACGCAGGAGGCCGCAAAGCTGAGAGGCGTCCCGCTCGACAAGGCAACTGCTGCCATCCAGGGCTTTGGAAACGCGGGAGCGCATCTCGCGCGTTTCTACCATCACGCAGGTGTGCGTGTCCTTGCAGTCAGCGATTCCAAGGGAGGCATCATGAATTCCGGCGGTCTCGATATTCCTGCTGTGTTGAAACACAAGGAAACAACCGGACAGGTTGCCGGATTTTCGGAGTCGGAACCAATTACAAACGAAGCGATTCTGGAAATAAAATGCGATATTCTGGCCCCCTCGGCCCTGGAAAACGTAATCACGAGCGACAATGCCCCGCGTGTCCGCGCCAAGATCATTGCGGAAGCGGCCAACGGACCCACAACTCCTGCAGCCGACAGAATTCTCTACGAAAACGGATCTTTTGTAATACCCGACATCCTTGCAAACGCCGGTGGCGTTACCGTCTCTTACTTCGAATGGGTCCAGGACCTGCAAGGCTTCTTCTGGGACGAAGAGGATGTAAAAAGGCAGCTTTCGCGCATCATGACGTCCAGCTTTAACGATGTCTACAAGAATGTGGAAAAGTACAGAGTGGATATGCGGACAGCGGCCTATATCCTGGCGATCGACCGTGTTGCGGCTACAACAAAAGTGCGCGGACTGTTTCCGTGATTCGATGTATCCGCAAGGATTGTAGGGGCGCACGGCGTGCGCCCCCGGCTGATCGTAAATGGGCGCATGCCATGCGCCCCTGCACCGGCTCCGCCGGGATTCTGATCTTCCTTCTTCTTTCGATCACGACAGCTCAAGAGATCCAAGAAAAACTTTCTGTGGATGTCGTGAATGTCCATCTAACCGCAACCATCAAAGGGCGCTTCGTGAAAGATCTTAAACTGGAAGAACTGGTCCTAAAAGAAGATGGGATTCCCCAGCAGATTACCAACTTCACGAATTTTGCTCTGGACAAAAGCGACAAGCTGGGCCAGAGGGACGTGCCGCTTACCGTAGCGTTTGTGATTGATACCAGCCAGAGTATGGGAGACCGCATCTCCGGCCACCAGAAGATCGACATTGTCAAAAGTGCTGCGTTCCTTCTCCTGAACGAGCTCCGGCCTGAAGACAGGATGCTCCTCATCACGTTCAACGACTCCCCTACGGAAGTCACACCCCTGACCTCCGACAGGAAACGATTTGAACAAGATCTCCTGTTCCAGGATGTGCAGGGTGGGAATACAGCAGTGCTCGATTCCACTTACTTCGCTATGGAAAAGATGAAGGGAGAGTCGGGAAGAAAGATCATCGTGTTGTGCACCGACGGAGAAGACACGTCGAGTTATCTTCGGTTTGATGAAGTACTGGCCAATCTTGTCGCTTCTGATGTCACGGTGCTCGCAATCGGCACTATGGCGCTCAGTTTATCATCCTTAAAGGGGAGGTACATTCTGGATAAGTTTGCTGATGCCAGCGGCGGATATGCGTTTTTTCCCAGCAATCTGATTGCTCTCAATGAGGTAATGAATCGGTTGCGGGAAGGGATGCGAAGCCAGTATTCACTCGGATTCCATCCGGGAAAAACACTGGATAGCACCTGGCGAAAAATCGAAATCCAGTGCAAGCGCCCCGGAGTAAAACTCCGTTACCGCGAGGGCTACTTCGCGAAATAGGATTTCCCTTTTGCTTTGCGGGTTGCCAGGCGATGAGCGCGGCGCGCCAGCGCTTCTGCAAGGCGCCGTTTCTCTTCATCTGTTTCGGGCACAATCGGCGGGAGTGGAACCGGTTTTCCGGTTGAATCGATTGCAACATATGTCAGGTATGCGCTTCCCGTATGCCTCCGCTCGCCGGTCAGCGGGTTTTCTGCCATGACTTTCACGCCGACTTCCATCGAAGTATTCCCGACACAGTTGACCGAAGCATTCAGAATCAAGACTTCTCCGATGTAGGCCGGGCTCAAGAAATCGAGCCGATCCATGGACGCCGTGACAACTGTCTTCCGTGCGTGCCGCATCGCTGCAACGCCTCCAATGATGTCGATCAACTGCATCACTCTCCCGCCAAACACATTTCCATGCGGATTTGCATCGTTCGGGAAAACAATTTCAATCATCTCCGCTTGAGAATTGGCCACTGTCTTTGCCTGTTCGTTCATTCCGGTACCATCCTTTGCTATCCGTCGAGCAACATATTATATTAAGTTCTGTTATGACAACCCAGGATCGTCAACCCAAGAAACCCAAAGAGCCGCAAAACCGGTTTCAGCAGATCTTCAGGAATTCCTTTTTTCCTGCGATCTTTATCCTGATTATCGTCTATTTCCTCTTCTTCACAATCACAACACCGGCAAATGAAATCCCGTATTCCAAGTTTAAGAACTATGTAAAGGAAGGGAAAGTCACGTCGGTGCTCCTATCCAAGAGCGTCATCGAAGGGGAAATGACCGGTCCGGACCAGAAACAGATTAAGTTTACGACCGCCCGCGTCGAAGATCCCCAGCTGACTGCCCTTCTGGAATCGAAAGGGGTCGAGTACAAGGGGGAAAACCGGACCTTTGGGATTACACAATTCGTGTTTACCTGGATTCTTCCTTTTGTTTTGCTCTTTGTGTTCTGGAGTTACATCCTGCGCCGGATCGGAGGCGCGGGGGAGCAGGTCCTTTCGTTTGGAAAGAACAAGGCCAAGCTATATACCGAGACAGAGGAAAAGACCACATTTAACGATGTCGCCGGCGTCGAAGAAGCGAAAGTGGAAATGATCGAGCTGGTGGAATTCTTGAAAAACCCCGGGAAGTTCCAGCGTCTTGGAGGAAAACTTCCGAAGGGCGTCCTGCTGGTTGGTCCTCCGGGAACAGGCAAGACGCTGCTCGCGAGGGCGACAGCCGGGGAAGCAAATGTTCCGTTTCTCAGTTTAAGCGGCTCAGATTTTGTGGAAATGTTCGTAGGTGTTGGCGCAGCGCGCGTTCGGGATCTGTTTGAGCGGGCGCAAAAGAAAGCTCCTTGCATCATTTTTATTGATGAAATCGACGCGATCGGCCGTCATCGCGGAGCCGGCGGAATGATCGGCGCGCATGATGAACGTGAACAAACCTTGAACCAGTTGCTTTCAGAGATGGATGGGTTTGAATCAAAGAAGGGCGTCATCATCATGGCAGCAACCAACCGTCCCGATGTTCTCGACAATGCCCTGCTCCGGCCCGGCCGTTTTGATCGTCAGATCACGGTGGATGCGCCCGATTTGAAGGGACGCCTGTCGATCTTGAAGATCCATTCACGCAACCTGAGACTCGCTCCAAATGTCGATCTGGAAATCATCGCGCAGCGCACTGTCGGATTTGTGGGCGCCGATCTGGCAAATATCTGCAACGAAGCGGCGCTGCTCGCCGCGCGCCGGAATAAGGATTCGATTGAAACTACCGACCTGGAAGATGCGATCGACCGTGTTCTGGCCGGCCCGGAAAAACGCAGCCGCCTGATCAACGTACAGGAAAAGAGGATTGTAGCGGTGCACGAATCGGGACACGCGCTGATCGCGTTGCTGACTCCCGGCGCAGATCCCGTAACACGTGTTTCAATTATCCCACGCGGACAGGCGGCGCTCGGATGGACACAACAGACACCGAAAGAGGATCGTTACTTGATCACAAAGACGGAGATCAGAGAGCGGATCAAAGTGATGCTGGGAGGACGCGCGGCCGAGGATTTGGTCTTTAACGAAGTTTCTACCGGCGCTCAAAACGATCTGCAGAGAGCCACCGAATATGCAAGAAGCATGGTCATCGAATATGGAATGACCACACGTCTCGGTTTGATCAGCATCCCCGATACTTCTTCAGGACCCTTTATGCGCAATCGCTTCTTTGAAGGGTCCGCGGTTTCGAGCGAGACAGGCAGAGAAATCGAAATCGAAATGAAGACAATTCTGGATGACCTCTACAAGCAAACCATCAATTTGTTGAGTGAAAACCGCCACAAACTGGAAGCTCTCTCGGAAGCCCTGCTGGAAAAAGAGACTCTCGAAAAAGAGGAGCTGATGCGCATCGTAGAAAAGCTGGAGATTCCTGCGGAAAAACCCAATATGGCAATCGTCCAATAGACCGGATAACCACAAAGACACAAAGTCACGAAGAAACACGTCTTCGTGGTTTACTCGTTCTATTTCTTAAACAGCGCGTCGAAAGCTTTGCGGGCTTCCTGCGGCGATGCTGCAGCCGCAGACTCGAATGTGCGTTCCACAAAAACAGTAGCGCTAAAAAAAGCGCAATCGTTTCTGGAATCTTTCGGGCTAACCCTTGTGAGAATCGGCTTTGTGCATTCCCATCGCGAGCTGGTGTTAAAGTTGGCGCAGTTGGTGCAAGTGTGAAGATCGGAGCCGCAACTCCCGCAGATCGAATCCGTTAACACCTCGCTAAATCCGCTGATGGTTTTGCCGCACCGTGCGCACCGAATCCCCGAACGCGCCGTGCCGCCGTTTCGCATTCCATATTGCCGGATGCCGGAAGTCTTGTTGCTCTGCGGACGGCGTTCTCTCCGGACACCCTCGGACGAGTCCTCCTGGTAACCGCGCTGCTTGTATTTTCTGTCCATAACACTTCCTGTGGAAAATTCGCTCTGTTCTTTGCCTGCTCTTCCGTCCCCCGACAGCGGCGGCTTTGAATCAGTCGTCTGTACTAAGATGTTAGTAGAAACCACTCCCGCGGTCAAGCACCACACAAATCGATAGGCGACATGTAACCAAACGGTTACATATTTGCGGGCAAGCATAAAAAAGGCGAATCCGAAGATTCGCCTTTTTCTTGGGGAATTCCAAATTCCCTCAGGGAGCTTTAGATTTCTGATAAAACCGCAAGCGCTCCCGCAACTACTCTAAACTACGGACAAACGCCGCGATACTGACAGGTCAAAGAAGTGTCTCGTGTATCCTGACCGGTCGTGAAATTGTCCATGCAGGCATCGTCTGTATAATCCATAAAATTTGTAGTTGGATCCAGTCCCGCTGAAGAGCAAGTATCTCTGCCGCTCGGACAGCCGTATGCGGGACTTGCCTCGTAAGGTGTATCAGAAACAGAATCTCCAGGCGACTGACA
>Ga0184633_10000602_pt1 | contig 13446 bp, 10 predicted proteins | sample PLM31_170_b1_FD_133156 | JGI IMG/M metagenome (GOLD analysis project Ga0184633, IMG submission 133156) | Groundwater sediment microbial communities from an aquifer in East River, Colorado, USA - PLM3-1_170_b1 | ecosystem: Environmental > Terrestrial > Soil > Riparian zone | place: USA: East...
GCTCGGTCCACAACGGAACCGAAATCGCGTTTCTCCTGGAGTGGCAGGACAACACCAAAAACGACCGATTGTCGCCCGGAACATTCCGGGATGGGTTGGCCATCGGTCTGCCGCTGGGGGACGCCCCGGCTTTCTTCTGCATGGGCCAACTGGACCACTACATTAATATCTGGCATTGGAAAGCCGACTGGCAGAGCGATATCGATCGGCGGGCGGCCAAAGCCACAGAAGGGAAACGCGAGGGTGGGGAGGTCCGCAGGTTCGAGGTCATCCCGAGGCGCGCCTCGTCCGTGGAGGATTTGGTCGGCGGAGGCTTCAGCACGCTCACCACCAAACACACACAAGGCAGAATTCAGGGAAAGGCCACGTGGAAGGACGGCGTCTGGCATGTGGTGATGAGAAGGCCGCTGGCCAGCACCGATCCGGAAAACGAAGCCAGGTTGGAGCCGGGCCGTCTGCAGACCATCGCGTTCGCGGTCTGGAATGGCGAAAACAAAGAACGCAACGGGCAGAAGGCGGTGGCCCCATGGTACCAACTTTCCATTGATCCGGTCGTGAAACTGTGATCGTCCGTGCCAGGCCGTACGAGATCGTTTCCCTCTCAGCACTCTGGAGCGGTGTCAGGGCGTGAATGGGACGTAGGCGGCTCCAACACATGCGACTAGGAAGAAAAGCCCTCCCCGCGGGTAGGGCTTTTCTCATATGTCTCATGGTGGTGACGTGCTGCTGCGGGTATCCGCCTGGGCTGCTCTTGGCCGGCACAGATGCCGAGATGACAGAGGCCGAAGCGGTCCGCCTCGGGGAAACCTTCGGCATCGTGGTTGGCGTCGTCGACGAGGAGATTCGGAAGGAACTCAAGATGCAGAAGCCGGAAGGGGTCGTCGTCTTCGAAGTGATCGGAGGGACCCCTGCCGATTCAGCCGGAATCAAAGTCAGGGCGGTGATCAAGGAGATTGACAAGGTTGAAGTGAGAAGCATGGTGGACTTCGGCCGGGCATTGAAGCGTGTCCTCCCAACCTGTAACTTTACGGTGGGGACGTATGAGCCTGCGGATCCGGACACCCAGGGGGTGGCGGGAATTCTGAATTTCCATTTCGTTCCGTGTGTGAGGGACTGAGCTGGGACCCTAGTCGAGCCTTCTGGGAGTAGAGGGCATGGGGAGGATAACAATTCTGGCGGCCGGAGTTCTTCTCGTGCTCTTTGCTGGCCTGAGTAGCGTCTATGACGGTCGAGCGGTAGCCCAAAGAGCTGATAGCCAGTCCTCGAGCGAATGGGTGGCTGAGATTGAAAGTATTTTTATCCGATCGGAGGATTGCAAACAGTGCCATGATCGTCACTACGAGGAATGGAAGGGGATGCGTGAGCAAACCCCAGATCTCAAAACATTTGGCCGGGTTGACGCGGCCCTCCTCCACGGCGCTTCCTTAGAGTCACCCGTCTTCAAAACGGTCTTCGGTATCTGGCTCCAGACCAATCCGACCCCCCAGCAGCGGACGCTGTGCTTGTCGTGCCATGCACCGGCCGTCACGGTCTTTCCTCAACACGTGGACAAGATAAGCGACCAAGTCCTGTCCGGCAAGGTCGAGGTCGAGGGCATTGGGTGCGCGTCCTGCCATCTCATCAATGCGGTGTCGGAAACCGCGGCCCCTCCGCCCACGTTCAAACTCAAGCCCGGGAAAGTGCTCTATGGGCCTTACGCCGAGCCGGAGGACAATTTGGTTCACCCTTCCCGCCAATCTGATTTGTACCGGGGCGCCAACTACTGCACAGCCTGTCACTTTGACAAGGTCAAGGATGTCACGCGACGCGACCTGCCTGGTGAGATCCTCCAAGGGACGATCTGTCAGGATTGCCATATGGAATCCTCGACCGGCAGTTCGACCTCCAAGCGTGGAGCTCTGACGCGTTCAATCGGACGCCACTGGTTCAGAGGTGTGGTCATTCCCGGCATCATGCTGAAGAATCGCAACCTGCAGGCCGAATGGATGCCTCGGCTGGATATCGAGGTCAGCAAATCTACGACAGCAGTCGAAGGTACGGTCCTGGTGCGAACCGGTAGCCTGCCTCATAGTTTTCCGGACGGAGATCCGGTTCTGAAGCAGTTCTTCATTACGATCGTGCTCAAGAATGCCCAGGGTCAGGTTCTAACCACTGAACAGAAACGATTCGGTCTGCCCTTTGATCAGATACTCCGCGGGCCCATTCCGGACCCGCTCATAAAGGGGGGAACCACCACGCGTGTTCCGTTCACCATGACGCTGCCTGCAGGGGCCTCCCCGGCATCCGTGGAGGCGCTCCTGACGTATGCGCTTGTCCCTGAGCCTGACCCCAAGCTCATGGAGAAGTATCTGGCCACGCTCAGGACCGACAAGGAAAAGGCGGAGGCGACCAAGCTGATCCAGGAATATTCGCTGCCGCGCGTGCTTACGTTCCGAACCAAGACGTTGCAATCCTGATACCGTGCTGTGAGTGTGGAGGCTGCCTCTCAAGAAGCCAGGAGGGACGTCGAAACGGTGACACGATCGAAAGAGCAGTGGAAGGGTGTCGCCGTTCTCGTGGCGGCGCTGGCGATCATGGCTGCCGTGGGGATGGCTCACCTGAGCCTCGCCCAGGATTCGGCCAAATCACCGGGGACGCTGGAGAAGGTCTTTCCCCATTCCAACAAATGCAAGCGGTGTCACGAACGAGTGTTCGAAGAATGGGAGACCTCGCCGCTTTCCAGGTCGATTCACTCGCCCGCGTTCCGCGCCGCGCTGGATGAGTATCTCGCCTTTTCGGGAGGCAAAGACAAGGCGCTCTGTTTCCGGTGCCACGCGCCGCATGTGAACGAGTTTGTGGACCAGGCGCAGACGTTCGTCTCACAGGTGCAGTCCGGGGACCCCGCCATCGACGGGGTGGCGTGCTCCCAATGCCATCTGATCAAGCAGGTTGACCGGACCAGCTTGCTGCCGAAGCTCAAGTATGCTCCCGGCAGAATTCTGTTTGGCCCGTACAAAGACTTTGTGGAAAATAAGGCGCATCAGTCCATGGAGCTGGAGCTGTTCCGGAAATCGGATCTCTGTCTGAACTGTCATCTGGCGGTGCCGTCCGCCGCCAATCTGGGCAAAAGCAACGACTTGCTGGGGACGTGGGAGAGCAGTCAGGCGACCAAATCCGGCAAAGAGTGCCAGACGTGCCACATGCCCGAACAGGTCGGGGAGTCCGCCAACGGCGAGAACAAACGAAAAGTAGCGAATCACACGTTTCCCGGCAGAGTAGGTAAGCTGAGGCAGGAAGCGGCCAAGCTGGAAGTGGGGACCGAGGTGAAAGGTGATCAGACAAAAGTCACCGTGACGATCCAGAGCCTGGTTCCTCACAACCTTCCGACAACGCATCCGGCCTGGGCCCGAGTGGTGCTTGATCTGGCGATCAAGGGTAAGAATTTAAAAACGGTGTTTGCAGAGCAGCGCGCCTACGGGCGAGTCTTTGCCAATGCCAAAGGGCAAAAAACTTTCTTCGACTTCGAGGCGACCAAAGTCTTGGAAGACACCGTGTTGAAACCGGAAGAGAGCAGGGTGGAAACCTTTACGTTCCCCACGCCCAAAGATACGCGGTCCTTTGACGTCGAAGCATCACTGAACTATGCACCAGTGGCGGGGTCACCGGCTTTCCTCCAGAGAATTGAAGCGGAGTCGTCGAAGGGAGCCCAGGATCCGGTCTTCCAGTCCATTCCGATTGTGAAGCGGGCCGTGAATGTTCCGTTGCAATGAAGCCGAGCGCAAGGAGGGCGCGAGAATTCCTAATCGGTGGCAATCGTCGAGCCAGGAGATTTCATCTTAAAAATCTGGATGGCGGAGTAGATATTCTTGGCCGGCTGATTCAGAATCAGCTCCGAGTTGGTGATATGGGTGTCGATCAACTCAAAAGGACCGCCGCTGTAGTAGATCTGGCAGTGATCCATCGTGCAATTCTTGAAGACGTGGTTGTCCAACGCGAGTTGCTCCTTGGTAAAGGTCTTCCCTTCCACCAGAATGTATTCGGGGCCGACGCCCATCAGTTTCTCCCTCCGCGGGCCACTATATCAGATTCCTGACCGCTCCCGCAAACCGCCACACGTGACTCTCTCGTAAGCGAGAGCCTGGCGTGAGTCCCCCGGAGCGTCTTCTGGAGCGCGCGCTGGGGTTTCGTCTTGATCATTGCCACCTGGCTGTACAAAATGGCCGGGTTTTTCAATTCCCTCCGCATGCGAAGCGCCCACCGTGTGCGGGCCCGGTGCGTGCAAGAGGGTGAACCCGTGCGACGGATGAGCTGAACTATGGGAGGGCGAAGGTCTACTTCTGAAGAGGAGGGTTTTCTGTGGACATCTCGACGGGCGTGATCGTATTCGCAATCGCCGCCGCGGCCGCGGGGATTGGGTATGGCCTTTACCTGACCCTCTGGATCTTTAAGCTCGATGCCGGAAACGCGGAGATGCTGCGGATCGCTCAGGCGATCCAAGAAGGAGCCGCTGCCTACTTGAACCGTCAATACCGGACCGTGGGGGCGGTCGCTGCCGGCTTGTTTGTCATTCTCTGGCTGGCCGGGAGGTGGTCCGATTATTTCGGCCTGCTCACCGCAATCGGGTTCTTGGTCGGGGCGGCCGCTTCGGCCACGGCGGGGTATGTCGGAATGAACATCGCCGTTCGCGCCAACGTGCGGACCGCCCAGGCCGCGCACCAGGGACTCAACGCGGCGCTGACTGTGGCCTTCAGGGGCGGGGCCGTCACCGGGCTCCTGCTGATCGGATTAGGATTGTTGGCGCTCACCGGGTTCTACGCCATCGCAACCGCCCTGGCAGGTCAGGAAAAGGCGGTTCATGCCCTGTTGAGCCTGGGGTTCGGCGGAAGCCTGATCTCGGTCTTTGCGCGCGTGGGCGGAGGCATTTATACCAAGGCTGCTGATGTCGGGGCCGACCTGGTGGGTAAGGTGGAAGCCGGAATTCCGGAAGACGACCCCCGTAACCCGGCGGTGATCGCCGATAACGTCGGCGACAATGTGGGCGACTGCGCCGGCATGGCGGCCGACTTGTTTGAGACCTATGCGGTGACGACGGTGGCCGCGATGGTTCTGGCCTTCAGCATGTTCAAGGGACAACCGGAACCGGTTCTCTACCCCCTTGCACTGGGGGGCATGACGATTCTCGCGACCATTATCGGCATCCCGTTTGTGAAGGTCGGGCCGGGCGGTGGGATCATGACGGCGCTCTATAAGGGGCTCTTCGTGGCCGGCGGGATCGCGGCTGCGGCCTTTTATCCGATCACCATCCGCATGATGCAGGGGGTTGGAGGGGTCGACGGAACCCGCTATTACCTCGCCGCGCTGGTCGGGCTTGTGGTCACATTGGCGCTGGTCTTCATCACCGATTATTACACCTCCAAGAGCTATGCGCCGGTCCGTGGGATCGCCAAGGCCAGCGAGACCGGTCATGCGACGAACATTATCGCGGGTTTGGCGGTAGGGATGCAGGCAACCGCCTGGCCGGTGGTGGTGATTGCGGCGGCGATCCTGGCGAGTTTCTGGCTCTGCGGGGGAGCCGCGATGGGCGGCTTGTATGGTGTGGCGGTGGCGGCCGTCTCCATGTTGTCGATGGCCGGCATCGTGGTGGCGATCGATGCGTTCGGACCGATCACCGACAATGCCGGTGGCATTGCGGAAATGGCCCATCTGGGGAAAGATGTCCGCAACATTACCGATCCGCTGGATGCGGTGGGCAATACCACCAAAGCCGTGACCAAGGGCTACGCCATCGGCTCGGCCGGGTTGGCTGCGATCGTGCTGTTTGCGGAATATGCACGGGCGGTGACGGGTGAGAACAAGACGAGCGGGTTCGATCTATCAAACCCGGACGTGCTGGTCGGATTGTTCCTGGGCGGCATGCTGCCGTTCCTGTTTGCCTCGCTGTGCATGAAGGCGGTCGGACAGACCGCTGGGCTGGTCGTCGAAGAAGTCAGACGGCAGTTCCGGAGCATCAAAGGCATCATGGAGGGCACGGCGAAACCGGAGTACGGCAGATGCGTGGATATCGTCACGCAAGCCGCCATCAGGAAGATGATGATTCCCGGACTCATTCCGGTCATCTCCCCCATACTGGTGGGCGTGATTTTGGGACCACACGCATTGGGTGGCGTGCTCGTGGGCAGCATCGTGACGGGACTGTTCGTGGCCATCTCAATGACGAGCGGCGGTGGCGCATGGGATAACGCCAAAAAATACATCGAGGAACAGGGCAAGAAAGGCAGTGAGACACACAAGGCGGCGGTCACCGGCGATACCGTCGGCGATCCGTACAAGGATACAGCCGGTCCGGCGATCAACCCGATGATCAAGGTGATCAATATCGTGGCCCTGCTCATCGTTTCGTTTCTGGTGCGTGAATGAGTGTCCGTGGAACATGTCATCCTGCTTGACGGAGCCCGGCACGTGAGGTATCCTGGCTACATAACAGAATGCCGTATTTGTGATCTGGTGAGTCGAGAGTCCGACGAGGTCTGGAGGTACTCCCATGGAAAAACAGGAGAGGAGACCCGAGTCCAAAAAAGACACGCAGGCGAGGGAGGAGGCAAAACCGAATCCGAAAGTTGTCGAAGCCGGCAAGAAACTCAAGGAGGATATCGATAAACTGGTGGACGAGATTGACGACGTTCTGGAGAAAAACGCGGAAGAATTCGTGAAGAATTATGTACAAAAGGGTGGAGAGTAGTTACGGCAGTTCTTTTCTTCCGATATCCCCTATTTGATCAAGCTCGACCGGGCTGAACAAACGCAGGCAGTTATCATTCGACCTCGACTTCCACCTGTACTCTCTCGCTAGATCCTTACCCATGCCTGGGCTTGGATGATGGAAGTCTGCCTCCTATGCAAGCTTCTTGATTCGAACTTGCTGTAATAACCGACAGGAATTCCCAGTAGATCCGCACGGTTCAGCACCGCGTCACACACCAACTCATTTTCAACCGGCAAGAGGGTTCCCCAGCCCGGTTTGACAAAGCTTTTTTGAAGGACTAATGTTTCTCTGAAATCTCAGCAAGTTGCGAGAGTTTCAATCGTTGTCTCGAGGAGCCGGATGGTCAAAAAGCGATGGATATTTCGTCAGGTGGACCGGGAGCAGCAAGTTGCGCTTGCCCATGCTCTCTCTATTTCTCCAATTACGGCGTCGGTCTTGCTCGCCCGCGGAGTGAGCACCAAGGAACAAGCACACTCGTGGCTGTCCCCGCATCAGACCGCGCTGCACGATCCGTTCCTGCTTCCGGACATGGAGAAGGCGATCGAACGTCTCCACCAAGCGGTCACCGCGAGAGAGCGCATCTGTTTTTACGGTGATTACGACGTGGACGGAATTTCGGCAACCAGCCTGTATCTGACATTCTTCCGCAGTCTTGGGGCCGACGCGGCCGTGTACATCCCGCATCGTGTTCGTGAAGGGTATGGACTGAATGAACACGCGCTTCGTGAACTCACGAAGGGAGGAGTGCGGCTGCTGGTGACATCGGATTGTGGCACCACGTCTCACCATGAAGTCGAGGTGGCAAACAGACTGGGGCTCGATGTCATTATCACGGACCACCACCAGCTTGAAGCCAGCATGCCCCCCGCGCTGGCGGTTCTGAACCCACATCGGGCGGATTCAGGATATCCTTTCAACGGCCTTTGTTCCGGAGGACTCGCCTATAAAGTTGCACGGGCCTATGAAGAGACATACGGAGGCGGAGAGCTGGCTCTGGAATCGCTACTGGACCTGGTGGCCTTGGCCACCATAGCCGATGTCGTCCCATTACGGGACGAGAATCGGTTCTTCGTCCGCGAAGGGCTCGCGTTGATTTCGCAAGGGGCGCATTGCGGGATACGGGCGCTTAAGCAGGTGGCAGGCGTGGACGGAGTTTGCACGACCGGTACCGTGGCGTTCAGGCTGGCTCCTCGGATTAATGCCGCCGGACGATTGGCCGATGCTGGGGTGGGAGTTCGGCTGCTCACGACGGAGTCTGATCGGGAAGCCAGGGATCTCGCTGAGCAGCTTGAACGGTTGAACCGAGAACGCCAGCGGATCGAGAAAGAGACGACGGCAGAAGCGTTGGCTGCGGTCGGGAGCACGGAGACCCCAGCGGCGCTGGTCCTGGGCGCCCGGCACTGGCATCTCGGTGTGGTTGGGATCGTGGCCGCTAGGCTGGTGGAGCGATACCACCGACCCGCTGTGGTTGTCGCTGTGAACCAGAACGGAATCGGGAAGGGTTCAGCGCGAAGTGTCCCAGGCTTTGACCTCTATCACGCCCTCTCCCGGTGCCGCGATTTACTGGAGGGATTCGGCGGTCATCCCGTCGCCGCCGGCCTCACGATCCGGGAATCCCGTCTGCCGGAATTCCGGGACAGATTTGCGGAGATCGCGGCTGAGTGGAGCGGCGATCAGCCGCAGGGTCCGATGCTTCACGTGGATGCGGAGGTCAGCCTGAAGGAGGTGGACCAGCAGCTTGTCCGCGAGCTGGACATGCTGCGGCCGTTTGGAGCAGGGAATCCGGAGCCGACGCTCGTGGTCAGAAATCTGGCCATCTTGGACAACCGAGTGGTTGGCAATCGTCACCTCAAGCTGATGGTGCGTCACGGGAATTCGCTGCCATTCGACAGCATTGGGTTTCGGATGGGCTCCTTGGCCGATCTTGGACTTTCGGCTGAGCGGGCGGTGGATCTGGCTTTTGTGCCCGAGTTGAGCCGCTGGAATGGTCTTGATCGGATTCAATTGCAGATCAGAGACGTTCAGGCGAGTCAAAATTTGTAACCCGACACATGCCGTACGAGACCATCACAGAGATCGACCAGTTAATCAAGCGAGTCCAGAGCTACAACCCGGACGCGGATGTGGAGCTGGTGCGTCGGGCCTATGCCTTTTCGGCGAAAGCCCATGCAGGCCAGACTAGGCGGTCGGGCGAGCCCTACCTCCAGCACCCGTTGGCCGTGGCCGGGGTCTTGACGTCGCTCAGGTCCGACGTGACCGCCATCGTGGCCGGCTTACTGCACGACACTGTTGAGGACACGCTCGCGACGCCGGATGAATTAGAGCAGGAGTTCGGCAAAGACATTGCGCGTTTGGTGGACGGGGTCACCAAAATCGGCAAGATCCAGTTCAGGAACTACGAGGAGAAACAGGCCGAGAACTTTCGGAAGATGGTGCTCTCGATGGCGGATGACATCCGCGTCGTGCTCATCAAGCTGGCCGACCGCCTTCATAACATGCGGACGTTGGAGCATCTGAACGAAGTCAAGCGGCAGCAGATTGCCCAGGAAACGCTCGAAATCTACGCGCCGCTGACGAACCGACTCGGCATCGGATGGATGAAGAACGAGCTGGAAGATTTGTGTCTCAAGTATCTCAAGCCGGACGTGTTCGCCGGGTTAAAGCTACGGGTGGCGAAGCGTGACGAAGAGCGCCAGCAGCACATCGACGAGGTCATTCGGCTTGTGAGGAAGGCGTTGGCTGATGCGGGGCTTGCGGGGGAGGTGAAGGGCCGACCCAAGCATCTGTACGGCATTTATCAGAAGATGGAACGCCAGGCGATCTCCTTTGAAGAGGTGTATGACCTCGCGGCGATCCGCATCATCACGGACACCAAGATGAACTGCTACGCGATCTTGGGATTGATTCATTCCCTCTGGCAACCGGTTCCTGGACGCTTCAAGGATTACATCGCGATCCCGAAATCGAACCTCTACCAATCCCTCCACACGACGGTCGTGGGATCCAAGGGCGAGCATGTGGAGTTTCAGCTCCGCACCGAGGAGATGCATCGGGTGGCTGAACAGGGGATCGCCGCTCATTGGAAGTACAAGGAGCACGGACAGGTCGATGACAAGGACGGGAAAGTATTCAGTTGGCTGCGACAGTTTGTGGAGTCGCACCAGGACCTGACCGACAACCGCCAGTTTATGGACTCGGTCAAGCTGGATCTCTTCCACGACGTGGTTTACGTGTTCACGCCCAAAGGAATGGTCAAGGAAATGCCGCTTGGCTCGACACCCGTGGATTTCGCGTACGCTATTCATACCGAGATCGGCGATCATTGTGTGGGGGCCAAGGTCAACGGGAAAATCGTTCCCCTGAAGCATCAGCTCGCCAGTGGCGATACCGTGGAGATCCTCACCGCCTCCACACAGGTCCCTCACAAGGACTGGCTCAAGTTTGTCCGGACACCACGAGCCAAGGCGAAAATTAAGCATTGGCTCAAAGGGGAAGAACAAAAGCGGAGCGTCGAAATCGGCCGTCGTCTTCTAGAACGGGAATTCCGACGCCACGATATGCCACCGGCTCAACTGTTCAAGTCGGACAGGCTCCTGCAGGTGGCACGCGAGTCCGGCTTTGAGACGACGGATGAAATGGCCGCTGCGGTCGGCTATGGACGGCTATCCACACTCCAGGTGATCAACCGGTTGAACCCCCCACCCCCTGCTGGAGAGCGTGCTCCTGTCACGCAAGAGTCTCCCGCTATGCGACCTTCGATCGGGAAGGCCGAGGAGAGAGGGGTCAAAGTCAAGGGTGGACGTGATCTCCTGATGCAGCTTTCCAGGTGTTGCAGCCCGGTCCCCGGCGATCGGATTATGGGCTACATCACCCGTGGACGTGGCCTCACCATTCATTCAGTGGGGTGTCCGAATCTCGAAGCGCTGGATTATGACAAGGAACGGCTGGTGGAGGTCGAGTGGGATACCACGGCTCCCAGCACTCACCCTGTCAAAGTGTCGGTGCTCGCGGTGGACAAAACGGGAGTGCTGGCCAATGTGTCGTCGTCCATCTCCGAGTGTAAAGCCAATATCAGCCGAGCCGAGATCACGACGCGGGACGACCGAAAGGCGCTGCTCGATTTTGTGGTCGAAGTGACCGATACAGAGCATCTTGACCGGCTGCTCAAGGCAATCGAGCGCGTGGACGGAGTCATCACGGCTCGGCGCATCCGCGCATGGCAGGAACGGTAGGGCACTCCTCGCGCTATGCGAGAGAGCTAGGGGGACGTACGTGTTCGTTGGTCAGAAAGAGGGCGAGGCGTTTGAAATCGGAGCTTGGCACCTCGTTGTAACTTCAAGGTGTCGGCCATGCCTGCGGCCAGCTCCAGTGCGTACAGGGCATCGTCGTTCGGCTGGTATTGGGGACAGCCATCGTCAGTCCGGCTGCAGCCCGGCACATTCCGTTCCACGTGCACGATCTTCTTGTCCCGGTCCATCCAGATGATGTCGAGTGCGATACGGGTGTTCTTCATCCAGAAGGTCCAGGGCTGTGGTTCCGGGAACGTAAACAGCATGCCACGGTCCTTGGCCAGTGACTCCCGAAACATCAGTCCTCTGGCTCGTTTCTCTGTGGTGTCAGCCAATTCCGCGAGAATCGTGACCCCCTGTGGGGTGGTCACAGACACCAGCCCCTCCTCCGACGACTTGCCCTCCGCTCCTGCTGCCGACTGGAGCGTGGTTGTCAAGCAAATAACGGTCGTAGCCAGACCGGCTCGTGCGACAGGCATGCAGAGCTGTTTCAACGATGTCCACAACTCGGCCGCCGACATGCGCGAATCCTAACGACCCCCCTTGCCTCTGTCAAGGTGCTCGCCCGGCGGCAATTCCTCCCATCATATCCCGTCAATGGCATCCTGTGGCGACAGTCAAGACTGAACGTCACGAGTCCGGGCTGGATCGCTCTGCGACGTTTGACAATCTCCGGAGAGCACGATAGGGTGGCGCCGAGCTGACGGATTCCTGATGGAACGCATTTGGCTAGCACAGTATGATCCCGAGGTTCCCCACGCGCTGTCCTACCCCGACATCGTCCTGCCCGATCTGCTGACTCATGCCGCCGCGCGGTATCCCGATCGTCCGGCGCTCCGCTTCTATGGTCGCGTGATCCGATACCGGGAGCTGGACGCTCTCGCGAATCGGTTCGCGCATGCCTTGATGAGGCAGCAGATCCGCAAAGGGGGAGTGGTGGGACTCATGCTGCCGAACCTGCCTCAGATGGTCATCGGTTACTACGGGAGCCTTCGGGCTGGCGCGATGGTCACTCCGATCAACCCTCTCTACGTCGAAAGCGAGATCGCGCATCAGGTCACGGACTCCGGCTGCGAAACCATTCTTGCGCTGGACCAGTTCTACTCACGGATCAAGCCACTGCTCGGGCGGACCTGTCTCAAGCGCGTGATCCTGACCGGGGTGGAAGACTACCTGCCCTGGCTGAAACGCCTTTTGTATCCGCTCAAGGAGATGCGGGAGGGTCACCGCAGCCCCAAGACGGTCGATCCTGCGGTTCATACAATGCGGCAGTTCATGGGCGGCCCAGCCGGTCCTCCTTCTGTCGAGGTGCGTCAGAACGATATCGCCCTGCTTCAATATACGGGAGGGACGACCGGGATTCCCAAAGGCGTGGTGCTGACCCACCGCAACCTGGTCTGCAACACCTGGCAGTGTCGGCACTGGATGCCGTCCCTTCGTGAAGGGAAGGAGGTGTTTCTCGGCGTGCTGCCGTTCTTTCATGTGTACGGGATGAGCGCGTGTCAGAATTTGGCGGTCAGTGTCGCGGGTTCGTTGGCGCTGCTCCCACGGTTTCACGTGGTGGAGGTGTTGGACACGATTACGCGTGAGCGAGTCACGGTGTTTCCTGGCATCCCGGCGATGTATTCGGCTATCAATAATCATCATCACCTGGAGCAGTACGACCTTCAGTCCGTTCGGCTTTGCATCAGCGGAGCCGGCCCGCTCCATCCGTCCGTCCAGGATCGGTTCGGGGCGCTTGCGGGAGCCCGGTTGGTGGAGGGCTACGGGTTGACCGAAGCCGGGCCGGTGACCCACGTCAATCCGATCAATCGCGTAACGGGAGAGCGGCGCCGGCGGAGCATCGGGCTGCCCCTGCCTGACACCGATGCAAAAATCATGGACGTGGAGACCGGTGAGCGCGAACTTCCGACTGGAGAGGTCGGAGAATTGGCGGTCCGTGGCCCCCAGGTGATGCGTGGCTATTGGAACCGGGACGAAGAGTCTCGGCAAGTTCTGAGGAACGGGTGGCTGTTCACGGGCGACCTGGCTCGAATGGATGCGTCGGGGTTCTTTTACATTGAAGACCGTAAGAAGGATATGATCAAGTCGGGAGGTGAGAATGTATACCCTCGCGAGGTCGAAGAGGTGCTTGTCCGGCATCCGAAGGTCAAGGAGGCGGTGATTGTTGGCGTCCCTCAGGGCCTACGAGGGGAACTGATCAAGGCCTATGTGGTGTTAAAGGATGGCGAGGACGCCACCGCGGTGGACATCCTGGAACACTGTCGAAAGGATCTGGCGAAGTTCAAGGTGCCGAAAAAGGTTGAGTTCAGGTCTGAGCTTCCCAAGACACTGGTGGGGAAGGTGCTCCGGCGCGTGCTGGTGGAAGAAGAACTTAAGAAGGAAGACGGACAGCGCGAAGAATAAGGATTCACC
>Ga0184633_10000603_pt1 | contig 13433 bp, 13 predicted proteins | sample PLM31_170_b1_FD_133156 | JGI IMG/M metagenome (GOLD analysis project Ga0184633, IMG submission 133156) | Groundwater sediment microbial communities from an aquifer in East River, Colorado, USA - PLM3-1_170_b1 | ecosystem: Environmental > Terrestrial > Soil > Riparian zone | place: USA: East...
CACCGCAAGATTCAACGCGATTACGCCCGCGTTGGCCGGCTCCCCCGCGCTGTTCGCGGCGGGCGTCGGGGCGTCTGTTCCGGTTACGGTCGTCGGGGCGGTTGAAGGCAGCCTTCTCCTGATCTACCGGAACAACGAAGCGCGCCACTCGAGCCAGATCGTCGAAATCGAGGGACCGTAGTCGGCGAAGACAAGGAGGGGCGCTCGCCCCTCCACCCTTTCCCTTTCTTCCTGACCGGAAGCGGAAGCTTCACTTTGCAGCGGCCCTGATTCTCGCGTACTTCTCCGTATACAGCTTCTTGCAGGACCGGCAGCAGAGGTAGTGGTCCCGGCCATCCATTTTCAGCTTGATCGGCCCCCCTTCGATCTCGCTTCGGAGATGCATCGCTCAAGCCGGACCTCACGGCGCCCGGCGGCAGCGTATTCGCCGCGGCCGCGGGCTCCGGGGACGACGGAGTCGACATTTCCGGCACGTCGATGTCGAGCCCGCACGTGGCGGGCGCCGCGGCCCTGCTGCGGGAGCTCCATCCCAAGTGGAGCGTGGCCGAGATCAAGTCGGCCCTGATGAACACCGCGACGGACGCGGAGCGAGGCGGCGTGCCGTACGCCGTGGCCCTCCAAAGAGCCGGGCGCGTCCAAGTCGACGTTGCCGCGGAGACCTCCTCCGTCGTCGTGCCAGGGAGCGCGTCGTTCGGCGTGAAGGAGAGCGATCGAAACGCCGTGAGGACATTCACGAGCGAACTCCAGGTGCGGAACAAGGGATCGTCGTCGAAGACGTTCGCCCTGACCTCGGAGTTCCGGACCCCTGGCCAGAACGATGGCAGCATCACCCTGATCCATCCGGACACGATCACGGTTGGCAAAGGGAAGTCGAAGAGCTTCGAGCTCCGACTGCGCGTCGACTTCCGCCTGCTTCCGGCGGGCTTCGTGGAGAGGGACGGTTTCCTCACCCTGACGCAGATGAGCAGCGGCGGGGACGTCCTCCGCGTGCCGTTCCACATTCTCCCGACGGTTCGATCCGCGGCGGCGGCCAGCGACGCTGAGGCAGAGGACGACTTCCGGTTGCGGAACCGGGGCCTGTCGTCGACCCTTGTGGACATCTACCAGTTCGGCGTGCAGGACGGCAACGAGAACCTGATCCGGGAAGCGCGCGGTGCGCCGAACGACCCGGACGACTGGTTCGACATCCGCGCGACTGGCGCGCACGTGTTCGATGAGCCCTTCGGACGCGTCCTTGAGTTCGCGATCGTCACTCAGGGATTGCGGAGCGTGGCGAACATGATGGTCACGCTCGTCTGGATCGACGTGGACGGCCACGGGCCGGACTACCTCGTCCAGGTCGCGGACCTCGGGCTCGTCACGACCGGATCGTTCGACCCCACTGGACTGATGGTGTCCGCCGTGTTCGAACTCACGTCTGGGAATGGATTCCTCGAGTTCTTCGTCGCGAATCCGCGGAACACCGCGCTCCAGACCGCGCCGATTGTCCTCGAGGACCTGAACTTCCTGGGTGAGTTGTTCGGAGCCCCGATGATCACGGAGGACCACCCGACCTTCCGCTATATGGTCGAGACGATCGACCTAGAGACGGGAGCCGGGGACACCACGAAGAACGCGAAGTTCAACGCGATCGACCCGGCCGTGGACGCGGACCCGCAGTTCCTTGCGCTGCCCGCGGGTGCCCGGGCAACGATCAGTGTGCTCGGGAGCGGAAAAGGCGACCTGCTCGTGCTGTACTACAACAATGTCGCGGGCCGAGACCAGAGCCAGGTCATCGAGGTTGAGAGGGACGACGGCGACGACGGGGACGACTGATCCCAGCCCCTGAAACCGCCCTCGGGCCCTTCGGCGTAGCGTCAGCTTCTTGCCGAAACGGGCGGTCGAGCGAAGCCCTCCCTCCGAACTCGCGGTGGACCGCGAACGACTCCCATCACCCGGTCTACCATCGAATCCTCGGCCGGTCGACGCACGTCGCGAGCCGCGGGTCTGCCAGGAGGTCCCGCATCCCTCCGTTCGCGTAGACCTTCGGCGCGGTTCGCGGGCCGCAGTAGTGGTGCAGGACGATGGGTGATGCGTAGAAGGGCACGAGCCAGAGGATGTTGTAGTACAGGCCGACCGGGTTGACGAGGAGGAGCCCGAGGCTGAGCAGCCCGATCAGCACGACGGTCCCTCGGCCCATCGTCAGGATTTCCCGCATGGTCATCGGCGGCTCGTCTTTCGGGGTCACGGGGAAGCGCCGCCTGCGGTCGAGGAGGTAGGCGACCATGGAGCGGACCTCGTGCGGGAGCATGATCGCTCCGATCGCTCGGCTCAGCGTCCGCGCGCGGTAGAAGTCGAAGAGGCCCAGGCCGACCTGGACGATCTTGGCGAGCGTGAACCCGGACGTGACCGCGGTCAGGACGATGATGAACCGAAAGAGAGGGATGGACCAGATGTATTCGACCGGCGCGGACAACAGGTTCTGGCCGAACGCGAGGAACGCGTTGAACGAGGAAGCCCGGCCGAACACCGCGAGGAGGATCGCGACGAAGATCGCGACGTAGGCGAGGTGGCCCCACGGGATCATGAGGAGGATCGCCTTCTTGTGCCACGGGATTCTCGCTGGCGGAACGAAGGAGAAAAACTCCATCGAGCCACGGGTCCACTTGTTTTGCCGCTTGATGAACCCGCGGACGTTCTCCGGCATCGCTTCCCAGGAGTGGAGGGGCACGAACGTGGAGCCGAACCCGGCGTCGGCGAGCCGGATGGCCGTCGCGAAGTCCTCGGACACGTAGCGCTCGTCGAAGCCCCCGATCTGCCGGACCGGCGCTGTGCGGATCAGGACGTTGTGTCCGTAGCACACGACGGTGCCCAGGTACCCCGCCAGCTTCCTCTCCCATTCGTCCTGGCTGATCTTGTGGGCCGGGGCGAGGGCCCCCGGGAACGATCGGTCCGTGTTCCAGATGTTCACCATCCCCTGGAAGATCGCCAGGTCCGCGTTGTCCGGATGCTCCGCGAACCGAAGGGCGTTCTCCACCCAATCTGGCGGGAGGACGGAATCCGCATCTAAGAGGACGACGTAATCGTAGGCGGCACCGAACGATTCGAACCAGTGGTTCAGGGCTCCCGCCTTGAACGCACGCCGATTCTCTCTCCGCAAAAGTCCGAAGCCCATCTCTGCGGCGAGCCGGTCGACGATCGACCGCTTGACAGGATCCGAGGAATCATCGAGCAGGAATACGTCGCACGGATACGTCTGCCGGATCGCCCGCACACACTCCGGGACGACGTCGTTCATCGTGGCGTACAGGATGGCTACCCGCGGGCGAGTGGGGAGACGATCGAGGGCGGGGATCTGGAACGGCGGCAGGAACAAGGACAGCAGCCGCTTCGAGAAGACGAAGGCGAAGCTGAACAGGAAGAGGGCCATCAGCCCGAATTGCACGAGGCTCACGAGCTGGGTCCAGTTCACCGCGATGACGCCGAAGGCGGCGACCGTCGCGAGCCAGATCCCCGCGACGACCGCGAAGAACCGGCGGCCCCACCATCGTTCCCTCCCGGCCCTGTCCCCCAGAATGGCCTCTCCTCATCTCTCCATGCCCGCCCCGGTCATAGCCGTAATGGAACGGTCGTCGAAGGGATAATGACTATTCTGATAGTAACTATAGAGGGCCTCTCCAGGTCCTCTTGCACGGCCTCTATCATGGGGAATAGAGCCGCTACGAGCCCGCCTTCATCTTGGAATGCCTGACGGGGACAACACGATCGCGGTGCGGTTGGTGAACAACGACAGCACGCCTCTCAGCCCGGACGGATTCGCGAGTACGATGGTCCGCGTGAAGGCAGTCGCGGGTCGATGGTGAAGAAAAGAAGGAGAGCACGGAATTACCGTTTCCGTGACTCGTGAAGAGGACGGAGACGTCACCGTACGCCGCCTCATCACCCGAAGAACGTTGCAGGGGCGGACGTTCCTGAAACCGGACCTTTATCACATCTTCCTTCCATGCCTTCGATGTGCGGGGATCGGTCGTCGTCCTGCTCGTCCTGATGGTTGCGGTTCTCCCGAATCTGATCCCGATGTCCGGTGCAGATCGGGGCGACAGCCTCGGGCCCCAGGCCGCGTCGACCGGGTCCGTCGATTGGCATCCGATCTTCTCGGGCCGCATGCGGGTGTTTCCCGGCGGCATGGCCTACGATGCGGCGAGGGACCGGCTGCTGCTCGTCGCGGTGCCCTATGACAGCCTGGGCAACGGACAGGCTCCCGTCCTCCTCGTCCTCGACTCGTTGGGAAACGTTGTTTCGAATACGACCCTGGGATTCCCGCCCGCGGTGGCGCCGACCGTGACCCTCGACACGGTCCTCGGGTTCGGCTACCTCACTTCGGCGGGATCGACGATCGTCCGCGTGAATTCCACGACCGGCGTGATCCTGGACAACTGGACCTACCCCTTCGACGTGTCCGCGGCCACGGTCTCCGGAACCTTCCTCTATGCTTCCGCCGGCGGGCTGCCGATCCAGGTGATCGACGCCCAGACGGGTGTGGCTCAGGGAAACCTCGTCGGGTCTCCCGCGACGCCTTTCGATAGCCTCGTCGTGGATCGATCGGGCCGCTGGCTCCTCGGGTCCCGACGCCCCTTCACGGCCCTCCAGATCGACCTGACGAACGGGGACGTGTTCGACCTCGCTCTGTTCAACGCGAGGTTCACGCTCCCCTTGGACCCCGCCCGGGTCTACGTCTGCGCCTCGAATCCGACCCCGGGGATGATGTTGTCCTTCTGGTTCGCGAATCAGACGCTCGCCACCCATCGGCGCACGTCCCGGTCTTGCACGGGCCCCGTCGCGACGAATCCAGTGACGGGTGTGGTGGCGACGGGGAACCGCTTCCTGATCACCCCATTCGGTGTGCACGGACGCACGTCGTTCGGTTCGTCCGATCCGCCGGTGCGGGGGCTCGGGTGGACCTCGGACGGCCGGAGGCTCCTCGCCGTGACCGAGCTCCCGGATGCCTTCGAAATCGGGACCTGGGACGGAATCCCGCGGCTCCTGCCGGCTCCCGGGGCCGCCGAAGTGCACAACCCCCATTTCCAATCCGTTTGCGGCGAAATCCGAAGCACGTCGGGGATGAACCTGACCGATGCCGCCGTATACCTTGACAGCGGATCGACCCCCGAGCGGGTCGGGCTCACGAGCTCCGATCCGTGCGTGGACCTCGACCGGGTCCCGGACGGCAATCATACCCTCCGAGTCGTCGGCTGGGATCTCCTCGGTCAGCCCCTCGACGCGACGATCGTCTTCCGCACGGACGGGACGAACCCGGTTCTCGCCATCGAGACGGCGAGCGAGGTCCAGACCGCTCCGGATGCCCTGCGCGGTTGGATCAACGACTCCAACCCCTCGTTCGTCCGCGTGAACGGCGTGGTCGCGGTCCTCGTCGGCAACCGATGGTCCCTCGACTACGACTTCGGGATCGGGAACAACTCGTTCATCGTGACCGCGCAGGACCGGGCCCTGAACGGGGCGGGGCCGCTTGCGGGGAATGTCCGATACTGGCCCGCCTACACGGACTACGTGACGAATGCGACGGCCCACTTCTCCGTCCCGGTGCCGCCCGGCTGGACGAACACGACGGTCCTCCTCCCGGGCGGCCTGGAAGCGATCAACCTGATCGGCCCGGAGGAGTTACCCCTGCCGCCGATCGTCACCGTGACCTCCCTCGAGGACCCGAACGGGGCGTCGGCCGGGCATGCGCTTCGCCTCGCCCAGGCCTCCCAGGCCTTCACGGTTTCGCAGGGCGGGACCCTTCTCGTCCCGGCGCACAACCTCACCGTGGCGAACCATTCGGCTGCGAGCTACACCGCGCGGGTGTTGATCGGGAGCGTCCCGGAGCGGTATACGGAGACCGTGATCGTCGCCGCGGAATGGGGACGGGTCATCGTCGTGATCGTGGCGATCCCCGAGGCGACGTGGGACCGGCATTCGGAGGTCGGGGACTGGATCCTCCAGGGGATGCGGATCGATGCGGCGCCGCCGGTCCCGGCGGGGGGCCTGCCGATCCTCTGGATCGGAGCCGGGGCGGTCGGAATCGCGGCCGCGGCGGCCGGGCTCGCCCTCCTCCTTTGGCGCAGACGGAAGGGACCGCCTCCGCCGAAGGCCGTCCGCTCCGAACCGAAGGCGGACATCGGCCAGGGCGAGGGGCTCCAATTGGAGTCTCCCCCGGCAGAGACGGACGTCGAGCGTCGGCCTCCCCCCTAGTCGATCGCCGCGCGACCTCCGGCGGTGATAATGGGGGGACAGGTCTTATGTTCGGACCCGGGAAAGTCGCGAGGCCGTGCGCATTCGAAAGATGACGCTGAAGATCGTCCTCGTCGGCGAGCGGACGGTCGGGAAGACGAGCCTCCTCGAGCGGTACGTGAAGAGCCACTTCACGGAGGCCTACACGGGGACCCTCGGCGGGCGCGTCTATCCGACGGACCTCGAGGTCGGGCTGGAAGGGGAGGATATCGCCCTCGCCCACATCGCGTTCTTCGACCTGATGGGTGAGCACTCGGTCCGCAAGGTCTTCGCGGAACCGTTCTTCTTCGGCACCCATGGCGTGCTCGGGGTCTGCGACGTCCAGAGAACGGAGACCCTGCACGCGATCAAGGACTGGATGGACGTCGTCACGGCGATCGCGGGGCCGGTGCCCCGCGGGATCGCTTTCAACAAGATCGACCGCGTGGAATCGATGGAGATCGGCCCCGAGGAGACCTCGTGGCTCCGGAAGGAGTTCCCCCTCGTGCCGACCTTCATGACGAGCGCCCGGACCGGGCAGGGGGTCGAGGACGCGTTCTCGACAATCGTCTCGCGGACCGTCGACGCGGTCCTGGCGAACGGAAGGAAGAACCGGAGCGGACGGCTCCTGCGGCAGCGCATCCTGTTGTTCATCGCCGGCCGGAACCTCGGCGCCTCGAAGAACGAGCTCTTCGCCGACTTCCGCCAGGTGCCTCCCGCGGAGGTCATGGAGGAGATCGACAACCTCGTCCGCCTCGATGCCCTCGCCCTCGACGAGGCCGGGGCGAAGACGTTCGGCAAGTCGGCGGACCTGCCGGGGACCGCCCGGTACCGCGCGACCCCTCGCGGACGGCGCATCGCCGAAAGCCCGAAAGGCGAGGAACTCACGATCGAAGAAATCGTGTGAGACACCGCGGGCTACGGAATCCTCTGGAAGCCGAGCGTTTCCAGTTCTCGGTCGAAAGAGAGGTACCCGGTCGCTTGAATCTGATCTTGGTCCGATGACGACCGCTATGCCGATGAACTCGTAGCACGGCAAGTGGAGAGATGCTCGACCCCAGGAACTTCCAGAAACCACCTTCCCTTCCTGCAAACCGGAGCCCCATTCCTGTCAATTCCAAGGAGAAATTTTCCTACCTGCGGCTCTTTTTCTTGCCTACGTTGACGTGGCGTTCGAGACGCATCCCGGTGGCTTACCGGATGGAGAGCGGCATGTGCGTCTACCGGGCTCCATCGCTGGCGACCATATCATCTTCGTTCCAGACCACCTACCCGGACCCGAAGGGAGTCGAATTCCTCTTTGCAGACGCAATCAGCGTAGTGGCGGGTGACGGCTTTCGTCCGCGATCTCAGACAGGTGTTGGGATCCTTCTGATCGCCCCTAATTATCTGGCGAACCCAAACTTTGATACGAATCGCGGCCCTTGAAGAACGGGGCTCGCCATGGTCTCGCCGGCTAGCTGGGAAAAAGTGCGCTCTACCCCAGAAGCGCCACCGCGCAAGATCCCAATGGTCCCGAAGATCTTTGAGTTGGTTAGGGTCGGAAGCGTCGAGAACGGGTTTTGGGCGTACTATGATGTGGACAGTCGGAACGCCGCCGTCAATCCGCAGGCTAGCCTCGTTCGCCTGATTTCGGCCATCAGTAGCTTCGTGCGGCCTACAGGCAGCGTGCTGAGCCTGGGGTGCGGATACGGCCTCAATGAAATCTTCCTGAGCTTCTTGTGCCCGGACGTCGAACTCGTGGGCGTGGACATCCTCGACGATGTGAAATCCGATGCCAAGATCCGCTCCATGAAGGAGATTGCTAGACAGGTCCAGTCCGACGGTGTAACACCACTCCTCGCGGACGGTGGCCGGCTACCTTTCCGGGACGGGGGCTTCGACTGCGCATTGGCAATAGACGCCCTGAGTCATGCGGACTACAATCGTGAGCATCTCGACCTGGAGCAGAGCCAGGGACTATTGCTTGAGGAGATGTCGAGGGTCGTGCGGCCAGGAGGCCAACTGGCGGTGATCGAAAACAGCGCTATGAGTCCCCGGAACGTGATGCGGAAAAGCGGGTCCACATGCCACCCGGTTAATCCGTTCTACTTGAGATCTGCTTTGCGTCGGCTTGGATACAAGCAGATCCGCACCGTCCCTTACTACGACCTGACAGCCAGCAGGAACATGTCGGCTCGGTTCGTGAGCGTAGTTTTGAAACGTTCCAACGCTCTTGGTCTCCTGCTCGCACCATTTTTCATGCTGAGCGCCCGGAAGAGAACGTAGAATGGCCAATGGATTTCACAGCTGTCGACCGAAGCGAGGCATACCACATCGAGCCCCACGAATCATCCCATTCGGCCGATCAAGGAGAAGCGCAATGCCGTCGAACGTCGTCCACAGGCCAAGAGGGGCATCACTGGGCGGTGACGAGGTTTTCGACGGAGGTTTTGAGAAAATTGGCAGAGGATACAATAGGAACAAAGTATAGTTGATAGTCGTTCGGTTCAAACTTGCTTTTCTGGATCCGGTTTTTCTTTCGAGAGCTGGTGGCACTATGATGCGATTGTCACCCCAACCGCGTTGAGGCAGCCGAATCAGACCTCCCGGCTCAAGTGGCTGTGGTGATGAGCCGACGAGCCTGGCTCGGCCGGAGGATGTTCACACCTTCGACCGCTCCAAGGACAACCAGGTCGCGGTCTCCCGTCACGATGGCATCGCAACGGGAAACGATCGCAGCCGCCAAGACATGAGCATCCTTTGGATCTCGGAGTCCGGGGAACTCGCGAGAACGTCCTTCGTAAGCTCTGCGGGGAACGATTTCAACGCGAAGCAGTGACAGGACTTCCTTGGCCTCCTCTCGGCGGCGGGGGAACTTCTGTTGCATGACCTCCAAGACTTCGCGCTGGACATCCTGAGAGATGACGAATGCGTGCTGCCCGCGGAACGTGGCTAGGAGGATCCACCGCTCCGTACCTGAGAACACGATGCCGGAAACGAGGACGTTCGAATCGAGGAAGAACCTCACCGAGATCGCCCTCGACGAGCCCCTTTGAGAGCCCGTAGGAGCGCCTCCCTGGTGATTCCCTTGCGCTTCGCATCCTTCTGGAAGGCCTCCGAGAGCTCCAAGAATCGGGTCTCGGCCCGCCGGAGAACGATGAAGTCGCCCACTTCCTCCGCGAGGAGATAGGTGTCCTCGGAGATGTCGAGATCCTTGCGTATTCGAGCAGGCAACGTTAGTTGTCCCTTCGTCGTGACCTTCACAACTTCGGCCATCGGAAGTAAGTAAGGAATCCTTACTATTTCAACCTGGTCCGAGGATGGTCGCATTATGCATAGATTGTTTCGTTCGAAAGCCGCTCGTCCTCGTATAGGACTTGGCACAGAATAGGATTCGGCCATCCCATAGGAATGTTTATCCGGTAGGAGGTTGTTCGAATCTTGCTATGGAGCACAGGCGGAAAATCGTCAAGGTCACCCGGAGGGGCCAGACGACAATTCCGATCGAGTTCCGCAAGCGCCACGAGATTGAAGAGGGGAGTCGACTGATCGTTGAAGACCGGGGCGATACGATTGTCCTCCGGCCCGTGGCTCGCCTCGAGGACCTTGGCGGTTTCCTGTCGAAGACGACGACGGTGGAGCGGATGCTGAAGATTCTCGATGAGTCTCGGAAGGATGAGGATTGAAAGAGGTCTTGGATTCCAGGTTCCTCGTCACCCACTACACCACGGACGACGAACAGATCCTTTCGCGAACGCGGGCGAAGCTTGCCGCACTCCGCAGGGAGCGGCGCGGTGTCCTTCCGTCCATCGTAATCGCGGAGGTAACGAACGCGGTCTGCCGGGAAGGGGGCCGGGACAAGGCCTTCGCCCAGTTGCGGTCCCTTGAGCACGCCGGTCTGGAGGTGGTTCCGCTCGACATTGGGTTGGCGCGCGACGCCGGGATGCTCCGATGCATCCACCGAGATCTCCCCATGGCGGATTGTGTGATCGCCGCCACAGCCCTCCGCCTCGAGGGTCGCGTGGTGACGAACGATCCTCACTTCTCGAAGGTGAAAGGTCTCCGCACGACTTGGATCTGAAGCGCCGGGACCGCCTGAGCGAGGAGAACTAAAGTCTCCGTGGCTAACGTTGACCGTGGCGCCAGTCTTCATTGCCGGGGAAGGACGCTTCGCCTGAACGCAGGAACGGTCACCTCCCCACTTTCTTCGCGCCTTGACCTTCCTCTTGTCGCTCCCGCCGGGTTTCCTCGATCGCCTCCCGGATGGCCTTCACGGAGGACTTGCTCAGCATGCCGACGGATTCGGGAAGCGGCTTTCTCGCTGTAAGGCGCAGAATCACGTCGCTGAAACTCTCGTTCGGGCCTTTCCGGGCCCGGAGGCGGTCGTAGGCTTCTCGAGTCAGAGAGATAGTTTTGGTCACGGTCTGCGTGGACTCATGCGCAACCCTGCTACAAACCTTCCGAGTGGATGGCGGAGCTGTGGCGAGTCCCCTAGATCCGTTCCTAGCGTAGTGATACTGTCGAGAACCGGCCGTGACAATCTGATACTATTGTGACGCGGGAATCGGGATGCCCTCTCGAAGGGCCTCACGGACCAGGCTCGGTCGCCGAGAAAGCACCTCGAACTCCTCCGGAGTGTAGCAGAGAAAGTCCACGGGAAGATCGATGTCCCACGCGAGATAGAGAGGCGATGCGCGTGCCGCGATGTTCTTGCGACGAAAGCGCGGACTAACTATGATTAGATCGACATCGCTGGAGCGGCGCGTCCTACCGCGAGCTCTTGAGCCGAACAAGATCATCGTCTCGATTGCGTAACGCGCCTCGATCTTGCGCCGGAAACGCGAAAGCTGTCGGACTAGGCCATCTGTCGACGAACCCAACGGACGATCCTCCTTGATGCGTCTATCATCGATTCGGCAAGCCGTCGCGTGATTTTGCCCCCGGCGTCGGGATATCGGGCCGCGACATACGCCGGCGTGACGAGCGCCGCGAGTTTCACTATTCGTGAGGGCGCCGCCAAGTCCCGGGAAAGCCGAGTCAGGTCATGGATTCGGGCAAAGTGTCCGGTCCTGTAGATTTGTAGGGCCTTGAGGGCGAACTCGGCGGCCGGTTGTGCGTAGAATCCCGCAACATCTGCAAATCCCGCGTCAAGGTTCGCTTTGGCGACGCGCAAGTTGCGTCGGGCCTTTCGAAACCAGTCTTCGGAAGCCGCAACCTGGGACTTTCGTCGGGCCACGGATCGCGCCATGGGGAGGGGCATACTTATGGATTCGGTGGGGATCGACGAATCGAACCCACTCCCTGGTGGCCTTGCAATCCCGGCGAGTTTCGGTGACATGTCGCGCTACAACGCAATCGTCACCGAAGACTATCGTCGCTCCACCGGGTAGCACCACTCCGTGCGGAACTTGCGGGGGTCTTCCTCGAATTCTCTCGAATCGACCTTTCCCTTGAGGAGTCCCCGCAGCCTCGTTCGTACGTGCTTGATTAGGATCCTTCGCGCGCATCGAGCACGACCGCGGTCCCATCCCCTCGTAGATGGTACTTGTCGCGAAGCTCCTTCGGGAGCGTGATCTGGCCTTTCGAGCTGACGGTCGCTGTCTTCGCCATGGTCTCAGGAATGGAGGCCGGGCATAGTAGCTTCACGTGAAGTCACGGAAACCTCCTGATTGTGGAGGAGCAAAACGATCGCCTTTGTTGGTGTCGGCCTGACCCACGATCCACTTTCGCGAGTCCTGACGAGAGGCTTAAGTACTTGTCGTGGAATTAGTACGCGAATGACCAAACTCGAGGTGCACATCGATAGAGCTCGCGCCTATCGCGAGGACTCTCAGCGATCGAAGGACCCCGGATCGAAGGTCGAGCTGTGGTTCCTGAGTGCCTACCACTACATCGAAGCCTGCGCCGCCAAGCACCGACTGCACATCCAGCAGCACCGAAAGGTGCCCGCAGAACTCAAGAGGGATCGTAGCATCTTCCGCGAACGGACCACCGAGGTCATCGAGGCGTTCCGGTACCTGGATTACGAGGCACGGGCAAAGTTCGTCTACGGTGCCTCGGGGGCAAAAGCCGACCTCGAACGGGCACGAGAGTGCTTCGATACAATCGTGGTCATCTGCGAGGCCTTACTGAAATGAATCCGAAGCGATTTGAGGAGGCTGTCAAAGCCGCCCAAGGGATGCTGACCGAGATGCCGACCGTTCGTTCTGCAATTCTTTTCGGTTCTACTGCGCGGGGAAGTGCAGTGGAGGATAGCGACATCGATTTGCTCATCGAGTGCGACCGGGAGAAGGAAGCCGAGGTGGCTCGACCCCTCCATGACTTGGGCGATCAGTTCCACGTCATATTCACCCCAATATTCTATCGTCGGAGGGAGTGGCGTCGACTTGATTTGCAGTTTCTCGAGTCGATCTTACGACAAGGACGGGTCCTCAAGGGGACGATGCCACCCTTGAACCCGTTGGACCTAGATCTCCAGCCCCTGCGGCTAGTGAGTTACCAAACGAGTGAGCTCAACCCCCGCAGGAGAGCGAAACTGCTCCGTGCGATCGACGGGTACCGGACCGTCAAACGCGTCAATGGAAAGCGTTACGTCGTCGAGAAGAAAGGCTTCCTAGAAGAACAGGGCGGATGGCGGGTGGGACGTGGAGCGGTCATCATACCGGAAGAGAGGATCGAAACGTTCGACGCGCTGCTCCGACGGTATGGCGCGAAGCGACACATCATCGCAATCTGGTGTCAACGTCCATAGCTTCCGCTCCGTCCCAGCGACGGCCTCCGACACGAGGAGGCTCTCGCGTTTCCACATCGGTCCACGAGGCGCGGAGGCAATCTGGGCAAAACACGATTCTGCCCGAACGGAAAATCCGCTCAGCTCTACGCCGGGAAGGCCAGTCAGCCCGTCCACACGGAGGACGTTCCCGCCTCTGTCGTTGCCGCAATTCACGCCTTCAACGAACAACGGACCATCCGTACCGCGCGACGGCCCGCGGCAAGCGCATCGCCGAAAGCCCGAAAGGCGAGGAACTCACGATCGAAGAAATCGTGTGAGACACCGCGGGCTACGGAATCCTCTGGAAGCCGAGCGTTTCCAGTTCTCGGTCGAAGGAGAACGCGGTGTCAATGCCTTCTCGCCGCATCAGAATCTGGGTCGTACAATCCGTGTACGAAACGCGCGACGAAGCGTATCGCCGGAAAGCCGC
>Ga0184633_10000604_pt1 | contig 13420 bp, 14 predicted proteins | sample PLM31_170_b1_FD_133156 | JGI IMG/M metagenome (GOLD analysis project Ga0184633, IMG submission 133156) | Groundwater sediment microbial communities from an aquifer in East River, Colorado, USA - PLM3-1_170_b1 | ecosystem: Environmental > Terrestrial > Soil > Riparian zone | place: USA: East...
ATACTTTTTTTGCCATACACAGGAATGGTGGTATCATTTGCAGCATGGGGTTCGTTTGCTGTAAATTTTTCTTTAGAACGCCTAGTAGCTATTTGTGTTTTGTATTTTCTTGCACTAGGAATATCTGCACATTATCTTGATTCGCTTGGCAGCAAATCAAAACCATGGGGGGTTTTACCAAAAAAATACATCTGGACAGCATCTCTACTTTCTTTGGGAGGAGCTTTTGTTATTGGAATATACTACGCGTTTTTAGATTCCCACCTTTTGTTTCCCATAGGAATTGCCGAATCATTCTTTCTTTTTGCGTATAATCTGGAGTTGTTTAAGGGAAAATTTCACAACAATGCAACATTTGTCATATCATGGGGAATACTGCCAGTGTTAGCGGGTTCTGCCATACAGGCAAACACCATTACCATAGAAACTCTTCTCATGTCTGGTTTAGCTGGAGTGTTAAGTTACATATTGATTAAAACTTCAAGAAAGTACAAAGATCTCAAAAAACAGTCTATGGATTGTTCAGAAATTTACAAAAAAGAAACGATTCTAAAGATAATCAGTATAGGAGTAATTGCAAGTACGGTTTTTTATTTTATCTTAAGACATGCTTAATTGATCTAGTTGTGATATAATATTGTGGCAGTAGCTCTTGATTTTTTGGCAAAAACTCTTCTTGATGCTCCAGTAGGACATGTTGAACAAACAATTGAAGAGATTCTCAAACGACCGGTACGTCTGGATGTAATAGAACAGAATTTGATATCTGGGACTAGATACAGTAGGAAAATCGTCATAGCATTTGGTCAGGTGCCAATTGTTCGTGCAACAGTAAGATTTGATTCCAAAAATATTCCAAAATTAATAATGACTGAGTTGTTACAAAAAAAGGAAGGAATTGGCAACATACTTAGAAAGCACAACATTACTGTACAACGAAATACTATAGAAATTAATGTAGAACTTGACGAGAAAAAATTAACGCGAGATTATGAGATTTGGCATAATAATTTAATCTGGTTTGATATCACTGAAGAAATAAGATTAGATCTTCTTAATGCCTGTCAGAATAGATGATGTATGCAAAGTTAGAGATTGTTTGTCTACCTGAAGGCCATATTTTTTCATAGTATCCTCGTAATCATCAAACCATCTTGTTTCTCTTATCAACTTGGGAAGCTCTACAAACACATCTTTCCAATGAGGTAAAAGATATCCAACCAAATGTAGTACAACAAAATAGAGATTCCATAATGATCTAACGATTTTGTTTTTAGGACAAGTAAAATCGTGTAGAACAATTTTACCGCCTGGATTTAGATGGTTCAGACATATTTTGATCAGAACCTCATCTTTACAATATTTTGGAATGTAAGATGATGTTATACAATCGAATTTTTGATCAAGATTTAGTTTTTCAGCATCTTGACATAAAAAAGAAATTTTTTGGTAAGGTCTTAGTTTTTTTCGAGCAATTTCTAGATAGCTTTCTGTAATATCAACACCAAGTATTTTTGCATCTGGTAATTTCTTGGCAATCTGAAATGTTAGTATTCCCGTACCACACGCAAGATCAAGCACTGAACTACAGTTTGGAATTTTCTTTATGATTTCTTTTTTCCAGTATTTGTCTTTGCCAAATGTAGTCAGATTTACAATTTTGTCATAAGTGTGTGCAGTTTTTTCAAAAAACCTTGGGACTAACTCCTTTGCGGATTGTGTTTTCAATGTATATAATTTGCAAATCTTGCTTTAAAGCGGTTCTGTATTTATTTGAGTTAGAATAACCGATAAATTGAGCAGGATGGAAAAGAAATCATGCTTTCGTATGATTATCCATTATACAGGCCGCCTTCTGAGGCAAACTCGCTCATATTTCAGGTAACTCTTGGTTGTTCTTTTAACGTCTGTTCCTTTTGTAATATGTATAGAACAAAAGAATATGTAGAAAGACCCTGGGACGAAATAAAAACAGAAATTGATTTGGCTGCAAAACACATGCAAGACACGAGTAGGATTTTTTTGGCAGATGGTGATGCACTGAACCTTTCTACAGACAGAATGCTTCAGATACTTGATTATTTACATACTAAATTTCCAAAGATAAAGAAAAAATCATGCTATGCAAAGCCAAAAAATTTACTTGAAAAATCTTCAGAGGATTTAAAAAAACTCTATGATGCAGGTCTTACAATGTTTTATATAGGAATAGAGAGTGGTTCTGATAAAATTCTAAAAAAGGTAACAAAGGGCGCAACTGGTCAAACCATTATCAAAGCATGTCAGAAAGCAATGGATGCAGGACATACAATTTCATGTATGATAATACTTGGCCTTGGAGGTAAGACTCATTCAAAAGAACACATTGATGACACTGCCAAGGTAGTTAGTGAAATCTCGCCGCATTATCTTGGCGCTCTTACACTACATATTGAAGATGGAATTAGGGAGGAATTTATGACAAAATTCAAGGAACCTTTTGTGCCAATCGATGACGCAGATGCCTTGGTTGAGCTTGAGAATTTGGTAAGTAAGATTGAAACAAAATCGCCAATCATATTTAGAGCAAACCATGGCTCAAATGCGTATCCAATAGGCGGCACTTTTCCAGAAGATAAAAATATGATCCTTGAGAAAATATCATATCTAAAAGATCATCCTGAACTTTGTAGACCACAAGGGTTTAGAGGATTTTAAATTGGCAAGGCAGTTTCTGAATGGAACTGTAGCAAGATCAGTTGTTGTTCATGTATCACCACAAAAAGCTTGGAGAAGATTAAGTGAGATTGGAAATTTAGCTAGATGGATTGTTGGCATCAAAAAGTGTGTCATCACATCCAAGAAAAGAAAAGGGATTGGTGCAACACGGCTCATTACCTTCCAAGACGGTTCTTTACTTGAAGAGCAGATTGTAATCTGGAATAATGGCAAGTCTTTTTCATATTTAGTAACAGACAAGATGCCGTTTAGAGCATATTTTGCTACTTTATCAATAAAACCACTTGGAAAAAACCTGACAAAAGTTACGTGGTCTGGATATATTGGTACAAATAATGTTACAAAATCTAAATTCAAAAAGTCAATCTCAAAGTATGATTTACTTTACAAGAATTCGCTGCCAAGACTCAAATCGTTAATTGAAAAATAAACTCATGGAATCTAAGTAAAATCAAAGTGGGTCCACAGGGATTCGAACCCTGGATCTTCGCCGTGTAAGGGCGACGTCATAACCGGCTGGACTATGGACCCACGCAAAGCTCCAATTAAAAATGCATATAAGTTTAAGTAAATGAAGATTAAATTTTCGTTTTTAGTTGATTTATTAACTTCTTTGTTCATAATCATAACAAAATAGTAAATAACAAGAATATCACTTTATTTTAGTAACGAATAATCCTATAAAACAAAACATTACTTTCCAATTAGATAAAACCACTATTTCGAAATTACGAGAATTGTCTAGGGCTGAGGCTCTTCCACTAAACATGCTGATTAATCAAATGTTGATACAATACTTGGGACAACGTTCAGCTTTTACAATATCTGAATACATGCCTGTGCGCAGGGTTCTACTAATGAAACTTTTGGAAAAATTCACGGAAAAAGAAATAGCTTCTATTGCAAAATCTATTGCACGTGCATCAACAAAAAAGATCATACTTCGATTACGTCAAGAACATAATGTAATGTCTTCAATAGACGTTGTTGAATCATTAATAAGAATTTCAAATTATAAGTACAAGCATGATGTAAATTATGGTATTCATAGTTTCACAATACAACATAACCTAGGCAAAAAGTGGGCTGTGTATCTATATGAGATATATAGTTCGGTTTTAAGGCAATTCAAGTTCAAGAAAATAGAAATCAATGTTTCCGATAAACAATTGATCTTCACTGTCATAATGAAGATAATTATATAAATTGTATTTAAAAGGCCCTGCTGTTCCTTAGCAACTAATCTTAAAAATGCATTTAAACTTTGAGAATTTTGCAAAAAAGAATATAGAAATTATCATGCATTAAATTTGATGTATGGCTAATGTAATTTTCTTTTCAAGTCCCATAGGTCTTGGCCATGCAACACGTGACGTAGCTATTGCTCAACATCTCAACAATAGGATAAAATTTGGTAGTGGTGAAGGCTGCCCAAAGCTATTTTCAGATTATGGATTTGAGGCACAAAACCTCTACAAACCGCCAATTTTTGAGATTCAAGATGGAACTCTAAAAAATCCATTGAGGTGGCTTTTCAGGTATTATTCATATTATAAAAAATGTAAAGATATTTCATCAGATATAATAGAAAAGGAAAGACCAAAACTGATTGTGAGTGATGAGGATTTTGCGTCTTTGACTATAGCTCAGGAAAAAAAACTGAAAACAGTACTGATTACTGATATTCTTGAGACAAACTTTGCCAAAGGCATCGGTTCATTCATAGAAAAAAAGATGAATAAATCAATGAAAGAGATAATGAAAAAATGTGATGTCATCATTTTACCAGAAGATGGATCTGATGAGGACAACATCATCAGAGTAGGTCCAATAGTTAGAAAGATTCTTTATTCTAGGGAAGAACTTAGAAAGAGATTTTCTTTTGATAGAAAAACAATTGTAATTAGCATAGGTGGTACCAGTGCAGGGCAATTTTTAATAGAGAAAGCAATTCAAGTTTACAAAAAACTAAACCTTGATGCAGACATGCTAATTGTTTCTGGCCCAGCTTTGAAAATTTCAGGGGAAGGCATACGAAATCTTGGCTTTGTAAATAATTTACATGAAATCATCTATGCGGCAGATCTGATTATTTCTCTAGCTGGTAAATCCACTATCGATGAAGCTGAATCTTATGGGACACCGGGAATCTTTATTCCAATCAAAGGACATTTTGAACAGGAAGCGAATGCAAAGAAAGCAGGTTTTTCCTTTGAAGATCTTGACCGTCTAGAATCTTTAATTCCTACTAAAATTAATGAAAAAAGAGATCCCAAAATGTGTGATGGGGCACAAAAGGCTGCCAATATTATAAAGAAATTTTTGTGATTCAGTTGTTTTGCTGAAAATTAATACACCCTGTTATTTCTTTGCAAAAGGATTCATTGTGTACCAATCCTACACCTGGAACAAACTGTAAAATGTGATTGGTATTATTGTCCTTGAAAAGCTCACCGCGTTGAATCTCGATTGGTTGTTCCTCTTCAAAAAAGTCTCGATTTGGAATCATGGAATTAACTTTATCTTCAAGATATTAAGGAATACGCATAAGTTATTCTAAATGATGAGAAAAAACCTTACCATGTTCTCAATTCGCTGTATTGAACCGTGTTTTCACCCAATGCTTTATACTAGGATTTTGAGAGTTGTATCCAAGTTTTGAAAAATCTAGCAGTTGCTAAGTTTGGAGGTAGCGCCATAGGAATAGATGGTAAGCTAATCCCGATTATAATCAAAAGAATAAACGAATTAAAAAAAGATGCAAAGGTAATAGCTGTCTTTTCTGCTCCACTTACATTACATGAAGGTAAACAACGATCACTTACTGATATTGCAATCATGATTGGCCAAAAAGCACAAGAAGGAGAAGATGTAGGTGTTGAGAATCTAAGAAAACCATACCAGAAGATGCTTGAATTTGTAGATAAGAAATACCAAGATGAATGTAAGAAAACAATTGATTCCTTTTTAGAAAAAGCAACCAAAGCCATCAAGCAAGCTTTACAAAAAAAAGAGTTTGCGAATGTAATCAGATCAAGTACACTTGCTTATTCAGGAGAGATACTGATGTCATATGTGATGAACTACGTTCTAAAAAGTAGTGGCATAAAATCTGATGTAATAGGGTTTGATATATGGCCCATAATAACTGACAATAACATTGAATCTGCAAACTTTCTTGCATCAGAGTCTGCTCAAAATATAGAATCAGTTGAAATATTATTAGAAAAAAATGATGTATTGTCAATAGGAGGATTCATTGGAAAAACTGTTGACGGCTTGGAAACCACATATGAAAGGGGCGGTTCTGACAGAACGGCTGCAGATCTTGGTATATTGTTTAACAAAAAATACAATATAAGAATAGATTTTGAAAAGGACGGTGCAGTACTTTCTGCCGATCCAAGAGTAGTAAAAGACGAATTAGAAGACATCACACATCTCTCATATAACGAAGCAAGAACTGCAGGAATGTTTGGTATGAAGATACTTGATCCTATCGCCATCAAAGAAATAGTGGAAAATGGTGTGGAAATACCCATAATAATCACTGACATGAATAATCCTTCAAAGACTACAACAATAGAAAGAAGACCGCCTGACAAAGATGGACATCCGCTTAAGATAGTAACAGGGAAAAAAAACTGTGCAATCCTACGAATAGAAAGTGTAGCTGCACAAAGCCTGTTTGATTCACTTGAAAAAGAAAAAAGATACAACGAGTTTGTGGTATTGTCACCATACACAAAAGACGACATAGAATTTACAAGAATATTATTCCTTGATGCAGATTATGTAAAACGAAATGAGAGATACATACTGGCATTTGATTCCCTGGCCACTATAACCTACAATAGAGGAGTAATCACTCTGATCGGAGACGAGATGTGGCGTGTGCAACAAATTGCGTCAAAAGCAAGCTCTAGAGTAGGCGAAGCAGGACTAAACATCTTAAACATGGATGCGCAAGAAGAAACTTCAAGGATTATCATAGTCATAGAAGATGCTTCAGACAACATAGAAAGAGCTATTCGTGCAGTTCATGCAGAAAGATCAGAGATCACATTTGTATAAAACAAAATCATCATAACATTTGACCGCTACAGGTCTTTACCTATAGAAGTCAAATTAGGGTTTGTTCTTGGACCTCTTATCTAGAATCAGTCCGGCGTTACCCAAAACACGCGCTATTGTATTATATGTAGAGGCAATATTTAGACCTGATCTATATAGATCATCTAGGAGAACTGTCTTCCTGCGTATAACAGAACTAGGCCTGCGCCAATTATTACATACCATTTCAAATTTCTTTTGTTAGTAAACATGTTTTTTGACGTAAAGTCCTCGTCTTTTGTTATAGATGCCTTAATTTTTCGTAGCTCAAAGCCCTGCCCTATCAAACCAATAACTAACAGTGCAACAGCTGTGAAAGACAATATTGGTTCCATGTTCACAGTTGTATCTCATACGATATTAGTATGTTTGAGATTCTTGCGTTTGAAATTATATATTTTGATTAATTCTTTAAATTACCATACTTGCTGAGTTTTCTTATGAAAGAACAAGGTAAGATATGGATGAATGGCAAACTTGTACCGTTTAAGAATGCCAAGGTCCACGTGCTTACTCATGCATTGCATTATTCCACAGCAGTCTTTGAAGGAATCAGATGTTACAATACACCAAAAGGTTCTATGATATTTCGTTTACCAGAACATGTTGACAGGTTATTTAGATCAGCTAAAATGTATTCAATGAAGATACCATATTCTAAAAAACAAATTTCTGATGCCATAATACAGACAGTTAGAAAAAGTACTATGAAGGAGTGCTACATTAGGCCAATAGCATACTATGGTTATGGCATGCTAGGATTAACACCAACTGCAAATAAAATTGATGTTGCCATAGCATGTGTTGAAGCATTGCAAGAATATACAAAGGCAGGAAAAATTCGCGGAACGCGGTGCAAAGTTTCAAGGTGGTTAAGAATTGATTCTAGATCACAGCCTATGCAGGCAAAGGCAGCTTCAAACTATGCAAATGCAGCACTTGCCAGAGTCGAGGCATTGAGCGACGGTTATGACGAATCAATAATGCTCAATTATGATAACAATGTAGCTGAGGGAAGTGCAGAGAACATATTTCTAGTAAATGATAGCAAAATAGTAACTCCTCCTTTGAGTGCCGGTATATTACCAGGCATAACCAGAGATAGTGTCATAAAGATAGCAAAGGCCGAAAAATTATCTATTACAGAAAAGAATTGTAATCTAAAGGAACTATTTGCAGCAGATGAGGTATTTATGACTGGAACTGCCTCTGAGATAAAACCAGTTACAGAGATTGATGACAAAGCCATAGGTGACGGCAATCCAGGCAGGGTGACTCTCAAGCTTCATAAGATCTTCATGGATGTTGTATCCGGAAAAGATAGACATTTCTCAAAGTGGCTTACACCTATCTAAATTACATACTTTATCAATCCAACATGAAAGATTCAATTATATCAAATCATCATTAACATACATGATTCTATCAATGGTAGATCAGCACAAACCCAAATGCTATCTATGTGAGAACATATTTGAGAACATTGAAGAGCTGCGAAAGCACCAAGAAACGGCACACAAGGACTTTATTGAATACCATCAAAACAAACACGACCAGTCACCTGCTCCAGGCGATGTAACAGTATTTTAAAAAAAAGGAAAAAGCATGGAATCAAAATCTCACAATGACAAAGTCTGTAGGTTTTGCAAAAAGGGACGACATGGGGAATGTATGAAAAAGATTCCAATAGATGCTGCATCAGAAGGTCCACATGACTGCGCCTTTGATACTAAACTTGTAGATTGTCAGTGTACTCATTAGAACAGATTTAATTTCAAGTTCCGCTAGAATTTTTCCAGCCAACTGGTCTTGAATGCGCTTTTGTCATGTGTCTGAGCATCCTTTCTTCTTGTGTGAACTCCATGTTGCAGATCTTACATACTGGAGCTGACAGTTCTTCTTTTTTCCAAACAGTTTCATATAAAAAATAAAAATTTAACGTGTTAAATATGTTAGGAAAAAATTTGTTTTGAAAAATAAAAATAAATGTTGACTAAAATCAAAGCATCAGGTATGAAGTTATCTATTATATTGGTCTGATTTTTGACCAAGTTTGTGACTAATTATTTCTTATTGTTGGAGTTATACTGGGTCCAAGCTTTTGCGTAGCTATCCATCATTAGATGAACTGCTTTATCATACGAATCTAATGCTGAAAGCCTGGATTGTACATACATTTTTGCAAAATTTGTGGCCAGCTCAATTTGATTTAGAGTCAGTTCTGTGATGGATTTCCAATAGGTATCGAAGAGTCCAAATGCTTTCTGATCCATTCCTAACTTGTCAAAAAATTCCTTTTCAGATACATAACAAGTGCTGTAAAAGTCATTCATCATGTGTAGATATTTTGTGTAAAGATCAGAGTTAAGTTGCGCATAGGTTGGAATTTGAGATTCTAATTTTTGGATTATCTCCGATGTGTTATTTTTCATAACATCACATATGGAAATATCCTTTTTTTCCGAAGATTCTGCCTCCCTTTTGGCAGTTTTGATTGTTTGAGCCATTTTTTCTTTGGTCATGTTCTCAACTGATGTGATTTTTTCCATTGTTTCTTTTGTCATTGTCTTCATTATGTTCTTATCATTGTTAAATCTGTCCTTATGTTCATTTTTGTACAATGTATTCATCTTGGTGGTAAATTAGACCAGTTTTAGAGAAAAATTATTTTTTGTATTGTTTTAATCCATAAATTACAATAACTCAAGAAATTCCTTTTTTGTCAAACCACAATCTGATATTATTTGCAGCAACAATCCTTTTCCTAATTCATTTTTTCGTGGAAATTAAACTTTAGTTGCTTGTCACTAATACCAGAGTAGACACACATAATTTCTTGCAATTTGATAGACAGTTGAATTGGTTGAGGGTGTTGGTAACCACTTTGCTATAGGAATGCTGGTTCTTGCAATAACCGCGGTTATGTTGTTTACTTTACCAAGCTATGCAGGATTAGAGCTAACAATTGGAATGATATTGTCTATGTTGATTTTGTTTGGAATGTATGTAATTTTAATTACTGAAGTTGTGCATAGAACAACACTAGCACTGTTTGGTGCATTGCTTATTCTTATTGTTCTTCTTTACACTGGATTAACTCCTCCACATGATAGTGTTAGTTTTGTAATTGGTGCCATTGATTTCAACACAATAGGACTACTTTTGGGTATGATGATAATAGTTGGAATACTTGGTGAAACAGGTGTCTTTCAATACATAGGAATACGTACAGCAAAAGCTGCTAAGGGAGATGTTTGGAAATTAATGGTATTATTTTCAATCATTACTGCTGTCGCATCTGCTTTCTTGGATAATGTTACCACTGTACTTCTTATTATTCCTGTTACAATTTCAGTTGCAAAAATTTTGAACATAAATCCAACTGCTCTTATTCTAGCTGAGATCTTTGCATCAAATGTTGGTGGCACTGCTACTCTAATAGGAGATCCACCAAACATCATGATCGGCTCCGCTGCAGGTATTTCATTTGTAGATTTTGCAAACCGTATGACTCCAGAAGTTGTAATAACATTTGTAATTTCATTGGTACTACTCAAATTCATGTTTAGAAGGGATCTTAGACAAAAGCCAGAACATATTGAAAGACTAGAAGAAATTGATGAAACAAAGGAGATCAAAGATAGAGTATTGCTCAAGAAGACCATGATAGTTCTTTTTGCAGTAATAGTTTTGTTTATATTTCATGGAATTTTGAACGTAGAAGTTTCTATTATAGCGTTGGCTGGAGCTGCAGTTCTTTTGTTAATTACAAAAATTCAACCAGAAAAAGTATTTCACCATGTAGAGTGGACTACACTGCTTTTCTTTGCAGGATTATTTGTCATTGTTTCAGGGGTAGAAATGTCTGGAGCCTTTGAAATACTCGCACAAGAAGCGATCAAAATAACTGGTGGAAATCTTGCATCCACTATGTTTTTGATGGTCTGGATGTCGGCCTTTGTTTCTGCTTTTGTAGATAATATTCCATACACAGCTACTATGATACCCATAATTCAGAACATATCTGTGGATCCAAGTTTTGCAAGCTCGATATCTAATTTTACGCACAATCCCTTATGGTATGCCCTTGCCATTGGTGCAGATTTTGGAGGAAACGGTACGTTGATTGGTTCAAGTGCGGGACTCATTGCAGTAGCACTTTCTGAAAAATACGGATACCCAATATCATTTCGAACATTCCTTATGAGGGGATTCCCTTACATGATTGTAACTACACTGATTGCATCAATGATACTTTATCTAAGAATTCTTTTTCTTTGGTAAACAATTGAAATTGAGTTATACTGCACATTTTACAGAGGAATTTGGTCTGAAAAAAGAACTTACAAAAAGGCGGGTCTAGTGGGATTTGAACCCACGGCATAGGGATTTCTCTGGAATCTTAAGAGTCCCTCGCTCTACCTGGCTGAGCCATAGACCCGCAAAATAGCAGGCGCTAATTTCGTTATTTAAACTTGAGTAAGAATGAAATTGATTTTAATTTTTGGCAGTCTCGATTTGAGAGTATTTCTCAAGAATTTTTGTCAAGACAGTAGATACCGGTGCGTTGTTCATCTTTTCTTTTTCTGCCAAGAGTTTTCTGTATGCATCTAGTGTGATGTAGACAGGAATTGAACCGTTTCCTTCAAGCAGTCCTCTAACTTTGTATAGTGCAGTTTCCATTCCTTTTTCTGCAATCTTTGCAAATTTAATTTTGTTAAGAATTCCACCCAGTGGTCCAAGTGGCATTTCATAATTTACTATCATACTCAGTCTTGTCAGCTTTTCATCTAGTTCTTTGAACTCCATTACAATATTCCATTTCTTAAACGGACCCTTGATCATCTTTGCTGCAATTCTTTCGCCTTGAACAAACTCTGTTGTTTCACAATCCCATTCGAGTCTTTTTCCATCAAAGTCACCAATTACTCTAAATGTAGTTCCAACTCCCATCCCGGCTTTAACATCCATGGGTACTATGGTCATGCCAACACGTTCTTCAAACTGGTCAGCAATGTGTTCTGGTCTTGCAAAATAAGTAAAGACATTAGATACAGCTGCTTTGATATCAATGGTTTTACTAACAGTAGCCATTCATTTGCAACTTCTTTTCAGACTGGATTTAAAGCTTTTGCTAATTTCCAACTAATAGTTCCATTGCAATATATTAAAGAAAAGTCATCTTTTAGAAATGGTAAAGTTAATCCAAGTTTTTCTAATAATTTTCCTTGGCTTTTTGGCAATATCACCAGTTTATTATGCAAGTGCACATTCTTTGTTTAACTCGTCTGATGAAAAGATCGGTACACACAGAGTTCAGATCGCAACCTTACCAGAGATCCCAACAGTTAACGAAAAATCTCAGATTCTTTTTAGAGTATTAGATGATAATGAGAATGAAGTTGAGAGATTCAGAATGGGTGTAAGGATCTATTACAATGATGTGTTAGTAGATACATTCCCAGTCCAGTACCACGAAAATGGTCACTGGGAAACTGATTATGTGTTTACTCAGCCTGGAATTCACATTTTCAGAGTAGATCTGTATGATGTATCAGAAAATGGTGTACTAACTTACACATTCAATGTCAGCACATTGAATCCATTTGGTTACATTTTTTATTATAGTGTGATTGCAGGTGGCTTTGCTGGTAGTGGATTAATTATTTGGAGTCTGCTTTCACGAAAAAAAGTTAAATCTAAACTTTAGCTTGAACAGACACTTTACCTAATCTGAATGCAAACAATGTTGTAAGCAGAGTCATTGCAAAAAGCAATATTCCAATCCCAAGATGTATTGCAACAAGCAAGGCGTGCAGTTTTAGATCAATTACTATGGCACCCAAAGTGATTTGTGTAACAACAAAAATTCCAGCCAAAGTTCCAGTGATCCTTATTTTTTTGTCAGAACCTTTTGCTAACCAACTACCAACTGCGGTTGAAACAATCAAGACACCAGTTGTTGCTGCAATAAACCTGTGACTCCACTCAATTAGATATTCTTGAGTTGGAAATATACCACTTGGGCACAGAGGCCACTCTGGACATGAAAGACCAAGACCGCTTGCAGAAACATAACCGCCAATAAACATCAAAGAATACAAAACTGCAAGAGACGCAAGTGCCAGATATTTTAAAATCATTATTCTACGATAAAGCTGCCTTTCATACCTTGCAATGCATGGCCTGGAACCGTGCATATGTAATAATATGTGCCAGGTGCACCAGCAGTAAATGTAGTTTCTCCTTCTTCACTTGGTTTTAACGGATTGTTTGGATCTTTGATTGCAGTACCTGAAACAACTGTTGTTGGATCTTCGGCATTTGTAGCTATACCAAACGCATGGAATGATTTACCAATGTTTTTAACATGAATTGTTACAGAATCGCCTGACTTTACTTTGATATCTGGGTTGTTTCCCTCTTCTCCTGGTAATGCGTTAAATGCTAGCGTTCTAAAGTCAGAGCTTTCAAGGAAGTTTAGATTAAAGGAAACTTTGGTTCCTGTTGGAGCTGCAGCTTGAGCTTTTGGCTTTGCTTCTTCAACTATAATTTTTCCTTCCATTCCTTGTTCTCTGTGGCCTGGAAC
>Ga0184633_10000605_pt1 | contig 13416 bp, 15 predicted proteins | sample PLM31_170_b1_FD_133156 | JGI IMG/M metagenome (GOLD analysis project Ga0184633, IMG submission 133156) | Groundwater sediment microbial communities from an aquifer in East River, Colorado, USA - PLM3-1_170_b1 | ecosystem: Environmental > Terrestrial > Soil > Riparian zone | place: USA: East...
GATGAAGGAGAAGGTCGAGAACGATTCCGTGGCCTACATCAAATCGATCGCCGAGCAACGGGGACGGAACGTCGCCTGGGCGGAAGATGCCGTCCGGAAGAGCGTGTCCGTGACGGAACGAGAGGCCTTGAAGCTGAAGATCGTCGATCTGGTGGTGGAGGATATGCCGGCATTGCTGAAGCAACTGGATGGCCGCACCATCCCTCTCCAATCCGGCCCGACGGTGTTGCACACTGCGGACACTGTCGTGCGCGAATTCCCGATGGGGCTTCGCCTCGAACTCCTGAAGACTCTCAGCGATCCGAACATCGCCTACCTGCTCATGACAATCGGCACCGTTGGAATTATGGCCGAGTTGTATAGCCCTGGGGCGATTCTGCCGGGCATCGTCGGCGCCATCAGCCTGATCCTCGCGTTTTACTCCTTCCAGTCACTGCCGGTGAACTACGCAGGCGTGCTGTTGTTCCTCCTCGGGATTGTCTTCTTCGTCTTGGAAGCCAGCGTGACCAGTTACGGCTTGCTAGCCATAGGCGGGGTCATCTCGATGCTCCTTGGATCGGTGATGCTGATCAAGACCGATGTGGAGTTCCTTCAGATTTCCTGGTCGATCATCCTGCCGATTGTCGCACTGGCCGCTGCGTTCTCGCTCTTTATTGTCGGAATGGGTGTGCGAGCGATGCGACGACGGCCGGCGACCGGCCGGGAGGAAATGGTCGGTCTGGTAGGGATTGTCAAAACGGCGCTGACTCCCCGCGGGCAACTGGCGGTCCATGGCGAACTCTGGGAGGCCATCAGTGAGCGGCCGCTCCAGCCTGGTGACAAAGCGGAAGTCATACGCGTGGACGGCTTACGGCTGTATGTGAAACCTCTCTCCAAACAGACAGAGGCCTGATATGAATCTGATCGTAAGTCAGTTTGCAATCCTGATTCTCGGAGTGGTGTTTGTTCTCATGGGCTTTAACGTGCTCCGGGAATACGAACGTGCCGTGATCTTTCGATGGGGCCGCCTGGCCCGTGGACTCATCGGTGGGAATGGGCCCGGTGTCGTGGTCATCATCCCGTTCATCGACAAATTGGTTCGCGTCAGCTTGCGGACTGTGACCATGGACGTGCCGCCCCAGGACGTCATCACCAAGGACAACGTCAGCGTCAAGGTGAACGCGGTCATTTACTTCCGGGTCGTGGACCAGGAGCGAGCCATCATTCAAGTCGAAGATTATCTCTACGCCACATCCATGATGTCGCAAACGACACTCCGCAGCGTGCTGGGGCAGAGTCAACTCGACGACCTGCTGTCGAAACGGGAACAGATCAACGGCGATCTCCAACGGATCATCGACCAACAGACGGAGCCGTGGGGCGTCAAAGTCAATGCCGTGGAAGTAAAGAACGTGGACCTGCCACAGGAAATGCAACGAGCCATCGCGCGTCAGGCGGAAGCAGAGCGCGAACGTCGCGCGAAAGTTATCCACGCCGAAGGCGAATTCGAGGCCTCTCGACGCCTGGCCGATGCCGCCGATGTGATCAGCCGAAACCCGGTTGCCTTGCAACTCCGTTACCTGCAAACCTTGGTCGAGATCTCTGCCGAGAAGAACTCGACCACCATCTTCCCGATCCCTATCGACACCATTGCACCCTTCCTCAAAGCTTGGGAAAAGAAAGCGGAGCCGTAGCCCTGCTGCTGAAGCGAAATGCTTCGTGACCCATTGTAGCGCGGAAAGAGAAGAAGGTACTAGGAACCATTTCGCGGCGCGTAGCAGGGATCTGGTTCATCTGGTCTCTCTGGTCTATCTCGTCTGTTTGGTCTCTCTCGTTTGTTTGGTTCGACGAACGAGAGAGACAAGACAGACCCGCGCACCAGATAGACTACCTGGCCTCGCCTGCCTCTGGTTTGTCCATCTTCCCCTACCCCACCACCGGAAAAGATTGAGGGCCCGCTGTCGTTTTTCCCTGGTGGCTCTCACCCACGCCTTCCAAGATCGATTGGGAACCTGCTATATTAATCTCTCACCTTTTTCGAGGTCACCCATGGACATGTTGATGATCGTGTTTCGTACTTCACTGAAAGAACGCGTGCATGAGTTATTGAAGACGTGCGGGGTCATGGCCTACACCGAGTTTCCCGAGACGGTTGGGACGGGGCAATCGGGGTCGACGGAAGGGATCTCGTTCTATGCAGGGGGGAACAGTGTGATCCTGGTCTCGCTCGAACCAGCTCAACGTGACAAGGTCGCCGGCGCGGTCAAGGCCTGGTGTGCAGAGGCAGAGCACTCAGGATGGGTCAAACCAGCTATCCGGGTATTCTCCTGGCCTTGCACACAGCTCACTTAGCAGGATGCTGAAAAAGTCCGCCAGCGGCGTTCTCGCTTCGCTCAGAAGCTCAACGTACCGAAGCGTACGCCTTCGCCTCTTCGCTTGCTGCGGCCTTGCTGGACGGCCTTTTTGAGCATCCTGCTAAGACTTGTTGTAGAATCGCTCAGTAATGAGTTGCCATCCTCTTGGAGGCTCGCATGGCACGACGCACCCAGGCTCAGCTGCAACAGACCTATCGTGAGCAAGCGCTCAAAATGTTTCCGTGGATCTGTGCGCACTGCGGACGCGAATTTGACGGCAAGAAGCTGAGCCAGCTCACGGTCCATCACAAGGACCACAACCACGACAACAATCCGCCCGACGGGAGCAACTGGGAGTTGCTGTGTCTCTACTGTCACGACAATGAGCACCAGCGGAATCAGGTGGCTGACGCGTCTGGTGAGGCGCCGCCGGGCCGAGAGCAAGATCAACCTTCGACCTTCACGCCCTTCGCCCATCTCGAGGACTTGTTCAAGCGCAAGACATAGCCGTCCTCTGGTTTGTCACTCGTGGTTTTCCTGGTTGATCTGGTTCATCTGGTTTGTCTCTTTCAACCAGAAAAACCAGACAGACCAGACAAACCAGCCGATTCCCTCACAATCCTGCCATGAGTTATAGACCAGTGGCTCCTCGTTCGTGCTATATGCTATGAGCCTTTCATCTTCGGCCATCAGCCCCATGTCATTTGCCATACGATCATGAGTATTTCCCATCCCCGCGATCCGTTGCACGGGATTACGCTAGAGACCATTATCACGGAACTCGTCGAGCGGTATGGGTGGGCTGAGATGGGGCGCCGCGTCCCGATCCGCTGCTTCCTCCACGACCCCAGCGTGAAATCCAGTCTCACGTTTCTCCGCAAAACGCCCTGGGCTCGGGAACGGGTCGAAGGGTGGTACATCGCGTATAAAGACAGGTGAGCGACGACACCGGCTCCCTCCATCTGAATCTTGCAGGAATCAAGGAACCACGACTCCATGGCCTCGAACGCCACCATTTTCAAAGCGACAATCCAAATCGCCGACATGGACCGCCACTACTATGAGGACCATGCACTCACCCTGGCGCGCCATCCGTCTGAAACCGACGAGCGCATGATGGTGCGTTTGCTGGCCTTTGCGCTGCACGCGCATGAAGCCTTGTCGTTTGGCCGGGGGTTGAGCGCAGAAGAGGAACCTGCTCTCTGGCACAAGGATTTGACAGGCGCCATCGAGCGCTGGATCGAGGTGGGCCAGCCAGAGGAGAAAACCATTCGCCGGGCCTGCGGTCGCGCGAAACAGGTCTGCATCTATACCTACGGCGGTCGTGGCGCTGACCAGTGGTGGGAGAAAAACCTGGCCACACTCGAGCGGTTGAACAATCTGGCCGTGATGAATTTGCCCTTGGATGGGAGCCGCGCCTTGGCCACACTCGCGCAGCCCAGCATGGAGTTGCAGTGCACTATTCAAGAAGGACAGATTTGGATGGCGGATGGAGAGAACACCGCGCACATTGAATTGACGATTTTGAAAGGCGCTTCAGTCCCGTTTGGACAATGACGCACGGACGCCATGCTATGCTGCGGTAAGAGGGTGAAGCGATGAAAGAGAAGAAACGTATTCCCACGAGTGGTGAACCGATCGTCTGGACCAGTCCTTTCGCCGCACTGAAGAACGTGGAGCTGCGACTGGCTCCAGAGGTGGGGTCTGGTGTCGCCCCAAGCGACGCGGCACCCATAGCACCAAAGAAAAACCGTGGGCGGGTAGATATCATTCGCCAGACTGCACATCGAGGCGGCAAGACCGTGACGGTCGTCACGGGTTTCACTGGCATCGGTCTGGCAGAAAAAGAGACACTCGCCAAGGAGATGCAGAAAGCCTGTGGTGCCGGGGGCACGGTGAAGGAGGGACAGATCGAAATTCAAGGCGACCAGCGCGAGGCAGTCGCCCGCATCCTGAGCAACGCCGGTTTTCGGCCGGTGTTTGCTGGAGGGTGACGGGCTAGCAGGCTGCGGAAAAACTATTGTGGCACGCAAGAACTTCGATGGTTCACACATATGGCACAACAGGAGAACACTCGCGCAGGATAGCCGTGCGAGACAGGCGGACGGCGGGCGAGGGTTCGAAGTCCGAAGTTCGAGGTGTTCGGAACTTCGAACCCCGAACGTCACACGTTGGCTCCTGCCTGACACGATACTCCCACCTATCTCGCCCGTCCCGCCTTTCCCGCTCGTCGCGCATCGCTCATGTCTCGCGCTTCAGGGTTCGACAGGCTCACTGTCCCAAGCCAAGTCGAGGGACGCGCCACGGTCTTTGGCACTGCGTGAGGCGCTTCCGTGGATTGACTTCCTCCCCTGCCCACGGTACAGGTTGCACCATTATTCGGACAGGGCGTCCTCACGCTTCGTCCATCACTGAGAGGCCACCATCATGAAGAACGTGGAGATGACCGTCGAAGGAACAACGTTGACGATCAAGGTAGATCTGTCCAAAGAGTTCGGACCCTCTGCTTCAGGGAAGACGATCATTATTGCCTCGACGGAGGGGAATGTGATCATTCCAAACCGCGAGGAGAAGGTCGGGCTGAACGTGTACCGGAAGAAGTGACCGGGGCGTCACCTCGAAAACGAGATTAGAAGAAGTTCATGGGCCGTGAGTCTTTGCTTCTGAACGGGGACGGGCGGCGGGAATTGTGTCTGACCTCCTGACTTCGCAAGGGCCGAGCGCATATACTGGGTCGCCAGATCATCATCGTGAGCGCCGCAGGGAACACCAGCCATGGTGGCTCATTTAACAAGAGATATCTGAAAAGGTACACAAAAGACACGTGAGCAATATAGCCAAGTTCGACGCGATCCGCCTCTACCTGCGCCAGCAGTTTCCCAATCACCACATCACCGACTTCCAGGAAGGAACCAGTCGCGCACAGGTCTTCCGTGTCGATGGGCCGCACGGTCACCCCCTCCATTACGCTGTCATCGGGCTCGATTTTCTCCGCGATCAGACGGACGAAGACCTCCAACAGGTTCTCGTATCATCCGGTTTGGGAGATAAACTGAAGGAGGCCGGAGCCTCACCTGTGATGGTCTCAAAGACAGGGTTCAGCACTGAAGGCAGTATTGCCATAACGTGATCATAGCTGAGACACGCCACTCCATCGCGCTCGTGACGTCCGAAAAGCGTGCGGTCACCCGCACGGCAGTCATCGGATAGGGACTCTCGTGCAGATACGCATCACTGCCGGCCGGCCAAGCAAGAGATCAAAATGGCAGATTGGACGAGGTTCACACCAGACGGCTCGATTCTTATGGAGGCATAGCGCAACCAGACGAATGGGCACGGGCAGGTAACGGCCCCAGAGCGCAACCATCAACGTGCGCGGCTTGCTGCTGACACACGTCGACGGGCGCAGTGGGTGTTGCTTCGGTCAGAACGGCCGAACCGCGGGCTGCATTAGCCCCTCCTCTTGGCAACCTTGTCGGCGCGCTTTTCCTTCATCGTCTTGGCTGGTTTCTTCTTGGTCGCTTTCTTCTGTGTCATGCCCTTAGACATTGAGTGTCTCCTCTGATGTGTGGATGAGTAATATCGCACCGCGACGCAATCGCCGCCCCCACTTCATACCCCAATTACGAAAAAAATGGAATGGGCATGTGAAGTTCTCTCGTCGATTGACTTCGCCTCCTACCCACTGTACAGCTTGCACCAGTCGAACGATCTGTCTGTCCGTCTGACCGTCTGACCGGACGCTGTCTGTGGAGGTGCGCCATGGGGAATCCAGAGGGCAATAAGGAACGAGAGGGGTTCGCCGATGCAATCAACCGCGCGGCATTCGGCAACGAGCGTGTTCTGTTGCGCCGGCGTGGCCGAGCGGTCGCCGCGGTGGTGCCCATCGATGACCTGCGACTCCTGGAGGCCCTGGAAGATCGGATCGATCTCGTTGATGCCCGCGCGGCCTTGGCCCAGGCGAACAAGAAGGGCGCCCAATCACTTGATGTCATTTTGAAAGAATTGGGGCTCTGATTGCACCAGGCCATCTCGACAATTTTTGTGGCCCCTTCTGCTGAGCAGCAACTCCACACATTCGCCAAACCGCTTCGGAAGCTTCTCGTAAAACGGCTCCATGGACTCCGCACCAGTCCTCGTCCCCCCGGCGTCACGATGCTTGAAGGCTTGGCCCACCTCTATCGGATTCGCGAGGGCCACTATCGGATTATCTATGCGATTCGAGACAGGGAATTGATCGTCCTTGCCGTGAAGAGTGGCGTTCGCAGAAAGGTCTCTCGTTCCTGAACGGACTCAGCTCGCGCCCTTCTCATAATCCGTTAGCGGACTCCGTTGAGTGGGAGACGAATGTGGATCGTCGTCCCGACGCCTAGTTCGCTTTCGACTCTGATCGATCCCTTGTGGGCGTCCACCACATCCTTCACGATTTTTGTTCCCAGCCCCGTTCCACCAGCTTTTCGGCTGACAACCTGTGTGGTGAACAGCGCGTCCCGCACGTCGGGGGGCATCCCTCTCCCCGTGTCTGTGACGGAAATCACGAACATGTCCGCTCCGACATCGACCTGTCCATGCACCGTCACGGATCCACCAGCGGGGACTTCCGGAATGGCGTTATCGATCACGTTGTACAAGGCATTGAACAGGCGGCGCTCATCCGCCTGGATAACCGGCAACAATTCAAGACCTTCGGCATGCAATGCGACACCTTTCTCTGCGGCATACCGACGTAAGCACGCGATCACGGCTTCCACACACACCGAAATCCGGCAGGGCTTAAATTCTGGTGCCGTTGTCACCCCCTTCACCGCATCGGCAAGCTCCCTCACACGGTCCTGGATGCGGCGAGTGTTATTGACGATCATCTCGATCAGCTCATCGCTCACCTTCCGGCTTGCTTCGACCTGCGCTCCCTCCTCCCTCACGGCCAAACGGCCCAGAATCTCTTGTACTTCCTCCCGCAAGAGGTCCACACCGGTCAGCACCGGCATCAACATGTTCTTGACATCGTGCCCAATATCTCCAAGCCAACGGGTGACCTCCGCAACTTTGATTTCTTCGAGGAGATCGGCGGCCAATCGCTTCCGCTCACTGATATCCTCGACCGTCCCTTCATGATAGAGCAGGGTCCCGTGCAGATCGCGAACCGCCCGCGCGTTCACCGACACCGAGATCACGTCACCTTCTCGGCATATAAGCTCTGTTTCAAATGCCCGGACGACCCCGGACTGGCTCAGCAACGCTCGGATCTCTTCCAGCTTCTTGGGGTCGGCATAGAGCTGGCGGCTGATATCCGTGATGGTCGAGACCAACGTGTCAGGGGAGTCATAGTGCAGCATCTGCGCCAGACTTGGATTGGCCATCAGGAACCGCCCATCCGGTGTCGTCTGGAAGATACCCTCTACCGCATTCTCGACGACGGTTTGGTAGCGCGATTCAGCCTGTCGTTGCGCTTCTTCGGCTTGCTTACGCCTCGTGATGTCACGAATGATTCCACTGTAAAATACCCCCTCGGGGCTCTTTCCGATTCCGACGGAAAGTTCCAGCGGGAATTCGGTGCCGTCCTTTCTCAAGCCATGGAGTTCAACCGTCCTCCCTATGAGACGGGTCTCGCCGGTTGTCTCTAGCCGCTTGATTCCTGCTTGATGCGCTTCTCTATATCGATGTGGCATCAGCAACGTGAGCGGCTGACCGATCACTTCCTTTTCGGTATAGCCAAAAAGTCGCGCGGCAGCCTGATTCCACAAGAGAATGGATCCGTTGCGATCGGCCAGCACCACCGTGTCGGGAGTGGTCCCGACCACGGTTCGGAACCGTTCTTCACTGGCAGTCAAATCACCCTCGACACGTGCCACCTTGGACGCTAACCTCTGCGCATCACCGATTTGACGGAGAGCGAATCTGAGTTCATACGAGTTGTAGGGTTTGGTCAGGTAGGTGAAGGCGCCGCAGTGGAGGGCCTCCACCGTATGACTCTCTTGTGTGGATGCGGTGAGCACAATGACCGGGAGCAAGGGGGCCAATTTCTTTACTCCTCGAAGGACATCCAAGCCGCTCAGATCCGGCAACCCAAGATCTAAAATCACGACCCCAACCTGTCCCCTTTCGACCTCGCGCAGGGCATCACGTCCCGCCTGTACCGCGCGAACCGCATACCCATCATGCTTCAGGAAATCGCTCAGGGCCATACAGATGTCCGGCTCATCGTCCACAATGAGCACGGAAGGGAGAGGGGGTGAGAGTGGGCTGGCATCCATAGCGCGGTTGGATCCCAGTTGAACAGGAAAAGAATGTGACCGATAAGAGTTTGCACCTATCGAAGAATAAAGTAAACTGCATGCGCTTCCTATATAAGATCTATCAGGGTGTTGAGAAAATATTTTGGCACGCTAGAACTTCGATGGTCGCACTTCTGGCACAACAGCAGAACACTCTCGCAGGATAGCCGCGCGAGACAGGCGGGACGAGCGAGGGTTCGAGGTCCGAAGTTCGAGGTGTTTGGAACTTCGAACCCCGAACTTCGAACTCCGGATCGCGTCGTTCTCGCCGATCTCGCGCTTCACGGTTCGACAGGCTCACCGTCCCGAGCCAAGTCGAGGGACGCGTTACGGTCCATGGACGCCGGCGGACTGTTTCGGCATCATGCTAGAGCGCACTGGATGCAATCTCCTGATAGTAGGATTCCAGTATGACCGTGCGGCCTGGTTCAACAAGCACCAACTGGCGTTGATCCAAGGTGTTGGCGCAGTAGAAATAGGAATTGCCTTCGGCGGTACCAAGTTCGGCCTGGAATTCACGGTCACCTGATTTTAGAGGCGTGGCCGGCCCAGATCTCTGGCCCGCGGAACTCGCATGATCACGCGGGTCTCATTCACGCACGCAGTGAAGAAGGGGCAGGCCACTTCCCCCATGTCGCCATGGCATCTGGCCGCTGCCCCTTCCCTTCTGACAGTTGTTTTTTTCACTCATTCAGCGTAGGAAACAGCGTAGGAAGCCTCGCATATCAGGGAGAGGGAGAGTCGGTTTCGAGAGCCGGCTGTGTCCCCTTCCTTCGCAGGTGAATCTGCGATGCTGGAGACGCGAACGGACATGCAACCCCTCAGCTATCATTTAACAAACCCGATACCGATGCCGCCCCTGGCTTCGAAGCCAGGGTCTGGCAGATATACAAGAAAGGTGCCTATGAGAATAATAGCCACAACAATCTGTGCGCTCACGTTGGGCGGTTGTGCCTCCAACCTTCCCTACTCAATCGCCATTGGCGATCCAAGCGAGAGCACGGGCCGGGTCGGCCAGAAAGACTGCGTCCTCCGCCTCGACGACATTGTCGAAAAGATCGCTTCGGATTACTCGTCCTCCAAGTCGACGGTCCGATCCCTACAGATACAGTTTGAGAAGAAGCTCCACGAGGACACCCAGGCGTTGGAACATTGCAATGACGGCAACGGTAACCCCGTGCAACCCGATGACTATCCCCCCATCGAAGAGGTCGCAAAGAAATGGCTGACCACTTATGCCCTGGATACGACCAATCCAGATCAGGGCCTGGACCGTTTCCGAGAGTATCTGCGCTCCGCTCAGCTCGTGCAGCACCTGGCGAACCAGCAACTCCTACCGGATGAAGATACGCGCAACACCTACTTCCTGGTCGAGAATATCCGGAGGCGGCAATCACAGTGGTGCGGAGACCTGACTCCCCAAATCACAAAGCCGCTCTCTCTCCCTTTTGTCTCTTCCCCCGCACAAACTGACCCGAACCAACAGCCGCAGATGCAGGCGCGCACCGAGGAGAGTGCGAAGGACGCAACAGAGGGATCCTCCTGCCTCAGTGCACGATCGCTGTACCATGTGCAGACCGTGCTCATGGCTCGTGACCAACCAAAGCTAACCAACTTGTATACGTATCTCCTTGACGAGATCGTACGACAAGAGAGGCCGCACCCCGCACAGCGGAACCAGCGCTACTTTATGCTCGGCTATGAGATCCCCTGGGATGCCGATCGAACGCTTGTCCGCTATGGGGTGACGTTTTACTTCAGGCAGGCTGCACCGGAGATTGATGAGTCGACTTACTACAAGCAGGCCGCACCGGCGATTGATGAATCGGCTAACAGTCAACCCCCGGTTCAACTGATCGGCTATGACCTGATTTATGCGAACGAGGCGACCCCTGCACCATTTGTCGAGCTTGGGACAGATGGGACCACCAACCGTTCAAAGGAGGGGCCATCACCATGGCAAGAAAATCCCTGGCGCATCACCGGTTACCCTTTCTCCCTCGTGATCGGGCTGAAGAATGCCGCGTTTGAGATCGCGAAATTGCCCTTCAGCACAATCGCCGGCCTTCTCTTTGGACGCGACGCCTACAACTATCCGCTAGAAAATTTGCTCACAGCCTATGACACCCTCTACCTGGAAGCCACCACACAAACCCACCGGGGGGCCGAGTGGGGACTCTATCGCCTCCTCACCGAGACGCCGCTGGTGGGGCAGTTATTCCAATACAATTTTGGAGGCGACCGATCGGAGCCGGACGAGCTCTCTCAGGTCACTCGCCGAAAGATCTTCTTGTCCCGGGGCATTTACGGCGGGAACAAATGGGGCCAGGACACAGGACTCTGGACCCTCTTTGCCAACCTAAGTTATCCCACCTACGATATTTATAGTCCACCCTATCGACATGGCACAGTCATCGATGTTATCTGGTCCATGTTCAACCTGTCGCATGGCCCAGCCTTCAGCGAAGCCCGGTATGTCATGGACCATGCGACGCGCAAAGACCGTCTGTATCTTGCGGGCCATAGTGGTGGCGTCCAGCGGAGTGCCGCCGCGTCACGAATTCTCTCGAATCTTGGATACCGGGTGGTCAAAGTGATGGGAATCGCAGGGCCTAGCGTTGGACAGGCTCTTGTCGACCCTCGATACCCCGAGGCATTCAAGGTCTACCTCAATACTGGATTAGGAGCCAATCAGGATGTCGTATCAAAAGTCGGGGGCGTAGCCGGCGCCTTCTCGACGCTCCTCGACTACACCGTCATCGTCCCACTGAAATACACGATTGGAGGCCTCGTCTTCTGGGATCGCGACCGCGTCTACCGGATCGCTGACCGATTTGGGTTTTCAAATGCCTCGATCGTGGAGGTGCAACGAAAACCTTCGAGCCGGCATCAGACGCCGATGCGTTTAGCATTCACCGACCACTTGATCTTTGATGCCTATATCCGCAACGAATTTTCCACCGCATTCCAAGAGAGTCTCGAACGACCGGATCACTCTGAACCGGATCGTCCGCATGCATTCCCTTGGGAACGGTGAAGGGGTGGCTTCAGAGAGCAGAGACAGCCTTCTTCATTTCATTGAATTGGCGCCAATGGAAGCTGGTGAGAGGAGAGTCCCCTAAGAGGCTGCGGGAAGACTATGTTGGCACGCGAAAACGTCGCTGGCCTGCACGTTTGGGACAAGCCCGGTCTGTCTGGTTATTCGGTCTGTCTGGTCCATCTGGTTGATCTGGTTTGTTTTGTTTATCTGGTTGATTTGGTTCATCTGGTTAGTTTCGTTCAACCAAAAAACCAGACAAACCAGACAGACCAAACAACGGTCTTCTTATGCTGGCGGACTTTTTCAGCATCCTGCTAGGGTGCGCCGCTCGCAATCTCCTGATAGTAGGATTCCAGTATGACCGCGCGGGCTGGCTCGACAATCACCAGCTGGCGTTGATCCAAGGTGTTGGCGCAGTACAGATAGACCCTCTCTTCTGCCTGACCGAGTTCGACATGCAGCTGGCGGCCGTCTGGTTCCTGGCGCGTGGTCTCTTTGAGGAGGTGCTTATCCTGAAGCTGTTCCCAGACGCGCTGCGCGGAAGGCCAATGGTTCTCATAAAGCGCCGCGTCAGGATCGCTTGAACCGGCCTTCAGCTGAGTTCGATCGAACGGAAGGCCTTCGTCTGGCTCCGGCGATTCATCCCAGCGAAGCTGACGCGACGCTCCCCTCCCCAACAAATACAACGGTCCATCGTCGGCCACTTCTTCGACTAACCGATATCGAATCAACTCCGGTTGCTCGAGCAGGCCAAGATCCCGTGCAGCCAAGGCCCGCTGCAACGGAACTCGTCTTGCCAACTGACGGGTCTTCTCGAACACGATCATGCGCCCCTGTGCAGAAAGCAGGGTGCTCAGGCGATCCAGCCTGCTGCCAATTCCCGTTCGCCGCTCAAAGTCCGCTTGTTGCTGATTCTCCCTGGCACGCTCGAAGGTGTTCCAATTGCGACTGGGAATGCCAGGGTCCTGTTCAGCTTGGACGAGGGCATGCGTGGCGAGAATCAGATCAGAGGAGCGAGTGGGCGCCGTATGATCGAGATCGAGACATTCGAACTGCACGTTGGTCAGACCAAGATCCTTCGCTTGTCCTTGCGCTCGCACAATCGAGGCAGGTGAGCGATCGATCCCAACAAAAGTCTTGTCGGGATAATGCCGCGCATAGAATGTCGTGAGGATGCCGACCCCGCAGCCCACATCTAATATGGACCGGGCTTCACCAATTCGATCTGCCACGCGCGGAACAATCGCCAAATAATAGTCGTACTGTTGGCTATAGAGGACCGGCAGGATATTCGGATGGGCGGTGGCATCGTAGAACGAGATCTCGTCGGCAGAGGATCCGCCACGCTTCTGCTCCACCTGCCGATGCAGTGCTGCGATCTCGGCCGGTGAGAGGGTCTCCCGCTGCCACTGGAAATAGGTCTCATCCGACGTGAATTGCCGGAGGCCCCACCCGGCCAAGTGGGCTTCTAGCGCGTGAAGCGTCGTTCGTATCTCGTCTCTCGTATCACGATGCACACATCCCTCTCGACGACATACGCTTCACATTTCACGTTTTACGTTTCACGCCTTAGGGTCTCTTGAGCATGATCGCGTCAAAATACGTCTCCGGCACCGGATGCGGGTAGCGCAGTTGGCCCGACCCGAAGGCGACATACTTTTCGCAAGTCAATTGCTCAAGGCCGATCGGGCCCTTGGCATAGAGACGCGAACCACTGAGCCCGATATCGGCGCCCATACCGTAGCTATCACCGGCATTGAGCCGGGAC
>Ga0184633_10000606_pt1 | contig 13416 bp, 6 predicted proteins | sample PLM31_170_b1_FD_133156 | JGI IMG/M metagenome (GOLD analysis project Ga0184633, IMG submission 133156) | Groundwater sediment microbial communities from an aquifer in East River, Colorado, USA - PLM3-1_170_b1 | ecosystem: Environmental > Terrestrial > Soil > Riparian zone | place: USA: East...
CGCCTCGTCTACGACGACGAGGGATCCCTTTACGTGCTCGACCCCACGAGCCGGCGCGTGGTGAAGCTCGATACGGAGGGCCGCCTCCTCCACGACCTCGGGGGCTACGGGAACGACGAAGCATCTCTATCGCTGCCCTGCGATCTTGCGATCGACCGGCGGCAGTCTCTCCTCGTGCTCGACCGGGGCCGTGGCTCGATCGTCGCCTTCGATCGGTACGGACAATACCTCGCGTCGCGGGCGTTCGGGCATGACGTGGCCGCCGAGGCCTTCGCTCCCGGCGCGCGAATCCTGATCGATCCGGTGGGCGGGCTCTGGCTTCTCGCCGAGGGCGAGCGCGACTTGATTCCCCTCGATGAGCGGCTGGAGCGCTCCCGCCGATCGCGCTTCCTGGCGCCGGAGGATTCGCTGGCCGCTCCCTCCGCCGCGGCGTTCCTGCCGGCGGGGGATCTCTGGGTCTACGACGCGGGCCCGCGCGAGCTTCGCCATTTCACCGCGAGCGGCCGTCTTCTCGGATCCACAGGCGCGATCGATTCGAGCGCCGCGGCGTACGCCGCCGTGGATCTCGCCGCCGACGGAGCCGGCGGAGTCTACGCCGCGGATCCCGAGGGCCAGCGCATTCTCGTCTTCGACAGGGACGGGACGCCGCGACTTTCCCGCGCGCTCGGCGGGGCCAAGTCCACGTGGCGTCCCGGCGCCATCGCGGTGAGCCGGCTCGACTGGGTGGCGGTCGCGGATCCGGAGCGGGGCGAAATCCAGATCCTTTCCATCGTTCGCGAGAGCGCACCGTGAGCCTGCGCCCAAGCGGAAACGGCTCCGCTCGAGCGGCGAGTCCCCGGACGTCCGCGGCGCTACTGGCGATCGCCCTCGCGGCGGGCTGGCCGTCGGGAGTCATGGCCCGTCCCGTCCCGACGATTCATCCCGGCGGCTGCGATCCGGCGCCCGATTCGATTACGATCGACTATCCGGTCCGCCTCGCGCCTTCCTTGCTCTCGCTCCGGTCCGTGGCGCCGTTCTGGCTCGGCGGCCCCGACCCCGCGGCACCGGACACCGTCTCGCTCGTGCGCCGCATCGCCCCGGCGCCCGCGCGCTCGCAGGGAGCGCCCTCGACGGGCGGCGACGCGATCGCGTTCAGCGGGACCAAGACCGTGAGCGTGGAAGTCGGCCGCGGGCGGGACGCGTCGCTCCAGCAGTCGCTCGATCTCACGCTCCGCGGACGGATCGGCGGCGACGTCGAGATCGCCGCCACGTTGAGCGATCAGAACCTCCCGTTCCAACCGGACGGAACGAGCCGGGAGCTCGAGGACCTCGACCGCGTCTCGATTTCGGTCCGCGCGCCTCGTGGCGAGGCGACGATGGGTGACTTCGTGCTCGAGGGGATGCCGGGACAATTCGGACGTGTCTCCCGCCACCTCCAGGGCGTGCGCGGGGAAGCCCTCGCAGGCGGAGCGCGGTGGAACGTCGCGGCCGCCGGAGCGAAGGGGGACAAACGCACGGCGGAGTTCCGAGGCGAGGAGGGGCGGCAAGGTCCCTATCCGCTGATCTCTCGGAGCCTGGGCGTGGAGGCTGCGGGCGTCGTGGCCGGCTCGGAGATCGTCTGGCTCGACGGCGCGAGGCTCAAGCGCGGCGCCGACGCCGACTACGTGATCGACTACGGAGTGGGCACGATCACGTTCACCATCCGCCATCCGATCACGGCTCAGAGCCGGATCGCGGTCGATCACGAGGCGTCCGCGGGCCGGTATAGCAGGAACTTCTACGCCGCCACGACGCAGGGCTCGCTGCGCGGGGCCGGAACCTACTTCGCGAGCTACATGAAGGAGGGAGACGACGCGCAGAGCCCCGTGGCGGGCGACCTCACTCCGGCGGACCGGGAGGCGCTCGGCCAGATCGGCGACTCGGCCGCCGTGGGGCTCCCGAGCGGGGTCCGATACGTTGGCCCCGGCGCGGGCTCCTACGCGTGGGATCTCTCGGACGCGGCCCACCCGCACTGGGTCCACCTCGGGCCGGGCCGGGGCGACTACGAAGTCGCCTTCGCCCATGTCGGAACCGCTCGGGGCGACTACGCCGACACCACCGGATCCGACGGGCTTCGCTTCTACGTCTATCGGGGTGAAAATTTCGGCACGTACGCTCCGGGTCGCTCGATGGCGGTGCCCAGCTCCAAGATGCTGATGGATATCGGCGGCGCCACACGGGTCCTCGGCGCCGTCGGGCTGGAGGCGGAATTCGCCCGCTCCGGTTTCGACCGGAACTCGCTCTCCAAGATCGACGACGGGGACAACGGAGGGACGGCGGCTCGCGTCGCCGCCCGGCTCGATCCGCGCGCCCTCACGATCGGGGGAGCCAGGTTGGGCACCGTCCGGGCCTCCGTGCTCGTGCGCGCACAGAACGACCGATTCGTTCCTTTCGATCGCGTCGATCCATCCTTCGAGGGCGAGCGTTGGAACCAGCGGGACGGCATCGGGGGAGAGGGCCGGCAGGAGCTCGCCCTGCAGTACGAGCCTCACCGATGGCTCTCGATCAACGCCGACCTCGGCCGGCGTTCGCTGAGCGGGGGCTCGCGTTCCGTGCGCCGTGCGGCCCAGGCCGCTCTCTCGGGACCCGTCGGGGGCGCGATCTACTGGGAAGCGGCACGGAACTCGGCGGCGCTGGAAAGCGGACGTCGCGCGCGATGGGGGCTCGATCTGGGACGGCAAACAGGGAAGATTCTCCCCCGCATCGTGGCCCGGGAGGAGCGGATCCAGGGGCAGGAAGGGGATAGCGTCGACTCCCGTCAGAACCAGGAGCTCGCCGTGGGACTTCAATACCTCCCGACCGGCTCGATCCGGATTCGGAGCGGCTACTCGGTCCGGACGGACGGATGGACCGTCGTGACCGGCGGACCGGAGGCGAATCAGCAGGCGAAGACGTTCGAAGGCGGTGTCGTGGCGCGCGCCGGGGCCGGGCTCTCGCTCGACGCGGGAGTCACCAGGCGCCGCGTCGGCGGAGACGGCGGACCGCAGAGCACCGACCTGGCGCAGCTCGCGGTCCTGGCGGGACGCCCGGGCTCGGCGGTGACCTCGGAGCTGCGCTACGACGTGACCCAGCTTCGGGAGGCGGCGCTCGTGCGCGAATTCGTTCCGGTGGCCGCCGGAAGGGGATCGTACGACCGATTCGGGAACGCGGCATGGGGGGGAGGGTACGAGCTGATCTCTTCGATCGGCGATCCGGAGACGCGGTCGCGCGCCGTGGTGCAACTGCGTCTCGACGCGTACCCGGGCCGCGCCTCGTCGCCCCCGCGCGCCTCCCGGCCGGCCTGGCGGGGCTTCGGCATGAGCTCGTTCCTTCGCGTCGAGACCCTTTCCACGCTTCCGCTCGGGAGCCTGTCGCACGCGGTCGATCCGGGCGGATACCTGGCTGCTGGAACGACCCTGCGCGGCTACGCGGCGGCCCGGCAGACGCTCGAATACTCGCCGCCGAGCCGGCGCTACGACGCGCGCGCCGAGCTCGGATTTCGCCGTGACCGGAACGGCGAGTATCGAAATCTCGAGTCGCTTCGCGACGCCGTGGATGCCCGGCTCGGACTCCGCTACCCGTTGCCCGGAAGGCTGCGGGCACAAGCCGCCGTCACCGCCGATCGCGCGGCGCAAACGGTCCGGCGAGGCGACACGGGAGAGGGCCTCGGGACCGTGGTGCGGGGGCGTGGAGTCGAGCTGGAAGTATCGCGCCAGCTCGGCGCGGCATGGTCGGTCTCGTTCCTCTCGCAGCAGCGAAGGAACGCCGACATGACGCACGGCGGCACGCTCGATTTCTGGTCGGCGGGTCCGGCGGCCCATTGCGCCGCGGGCGCGAGGCTCCGATTCGATGGACGCGCCCTCTGGGGTCAGAGCACCACGAGAGGTCTCTACCGGCCGCCGGGCCTCTACCTGATTCCTCCTTCGGGAAGTCGGATCGACTACGACCTGTTGGGCGAGTACCGTCTTCGCGAGCGGGTCTCGCTCTCGCTCGGGTGGAACGGCATCCATTCTTCGAGCGCGCCTGCCACCTACGCCGGCCGCTTCGAGCTCAAGGGGAGCTTCTGATGCGCGCCCCTTCGCCTGCCTCCCTTGCCATCGCGCTCCTCGCCGTTCTCTGGATTGGCGGACCCGGACATTCCGCGGCATCCCTCTCTGGGGACGGGCCGGCCCCGCGCGCGGCCGAGGCGCCGCGCTACGCGCTCCGCGCCTCGGGCATTCCGGACTCGCTCCTCCACATCGAGTGCGGAGGCGCCGCGGCGCTCGCGCGGCTCTGGCAGCGGCCCGAGCTGGAGTCCCTCGCGGGGAGGCTGCGGGATGACCTCGCCCGGCTCGGCCGCTACGACGCAACGCTTCGCCTCACGCTCACATCCGGGAACGGGACCGCGCCCGGAACGGCGAGTCTCGTGTTGGTCACCGCGGAGATTCCGACGCCGCCCGCGCCGGGGCCCCTTCGGTCCGTCGCGATCGTCACCACCACCGGCGGCGCCCCGGTCGGGTCCTTCGACCCGGCGGGAGCGTTCGCGCGAGGCTCGGGCGGCGGAGCCACACCGGAGGCGATCGCCTCAGGCATCGACGCGATCCGCGACGACGCGATTGCCGCGGGCCGGTACGCCGCTTCGGTCGCGATCGATTCGGTCGTACGCTCGAGCGATCAGGTGCGGGTCTACGTGCGCGTGGCGGCGGGTCCGGCGATCACGCTCGAGGCGCTCGAGCTTCCCGGCGCGACGGCGACGCGCCCCTCGGCCGCCGCGTCGATATCCGGACTCCGTCCGGGGCGGACACTCAATCCGGCGATCCTCGCCGACGCCCGAGAGCGGCTTGTCGCGAGCGATCTGTTCGCGACCGTGGGCGAGCCGAGGCTCCAACCTGGGAGCGAGCCCGCGCGCGCGCGCGTCGTGATTCCCGTCGAAGAGGCGAGCGCGAGCAGTTTCCAGGGCGCCATCGGGATGGGCAGCGGCGGCGGCCTCACCGGTCTCCTGGACATCTCGCTCGGAAATATCGGGGGGAGCGGCCGCGCGGCGGGAGCGCATTGGGCCGGCCTGGGGGATGGCAATTCCGACTACGCGCTCAGCTATCGCGAGCCCGCCCTCTTCGGGCGGCCGATCGACGCTTCGTTCCAGCTCCAGGCGCAGGTCGCCGAGTCGCTCTACACTCAGACGCGGTGGGCGCTCGGATTCGGCATGAGGCCGGTGCCGCTGACGCAAGCCTCGCTCGCCATCGCCCGCACCAGCTCCGTCTATTCGGGAGTCGGGCGCGGGTCGAGCGGAACGTGGTCGTTGCTCGGGCGCGTCGAGCGCCAGGGTCTTGCTCCGCGCGCGAATCCCGTGCGCGGCTTCGGAGCGTCGGTCGAGGTCGAGACCGGGAAGCGGAGCGACCGGTATCCCGGCTACCCGGAGATCCAGCGGTCGCTCCTGCGCGAGGCGGTGGCACTCCAGGGGGCCGCGTCCCTCGGCGGACGGCGCGTGCTGTTCGCGGGCCTTCGCGCGGAGCAGGTCTCGTTGGGCGACGGCGCCTTCCCCGCGGAGGAGCTTCTCTATCTGGGCGGCAGCAACGGGCTGCGGGGCCATCGCGACCGCGCCTACGCCGGCAATCGGATCCTGACGATGAGCCTGGAGCAGCGCTGGCTGACCGGCCCCACCGGAGGCCGCGGCTATTTCTTCCTCGACGCCGCGCGGCACGAGTTGAACGCGCCGGTGGAAGCCGGCGTCGTCACGGTTCCAGGAGCGGCGGGCTCGCTCGCCCGATCGGACTTGAGCGACGGGTGGGAGATGGGGTACGGTGTCGGCCTCCTGACCCGGTTGGCCTCCGGCGTCGCCGGTCTGGAGCTGGGCCTCCGGCCCGGGGCCGCGCTCCGAGAGGCCACACTCCACCTCCGCTACTCGAGCCACTGGTGAGCCCGAGCATCGCCCAACGGATCGAATCGCTTCGCAGGAAGATCGAGCGCCACGACCATCTCTACCACGTCGCCGGCGAGCCCGCGATTTCGGACCGCGAGTACGACGCCATGATGCGCGAGCTCGAGGAGCTGGAGCGCGACCACCCCGGGCTTAGCGATCCCGATTCGCCCACGCAGCGCGTCTCGAAGGGCCTCCTGCCGGGCTTCCCCTCGGTGCGCCACTCGGCGCCCATGCTCAGCCTCGAGAACACCTACTCGCTCGAGGAGCTGGCCGAATTCGACGCGCGCGTCCGGAAGGGACTCGAGCGCGATGCGATCGAATACGCCGTGGAACCAAAGGTCGACGGCGTCGCCGTCCATCTGCGGTACGAGAGGGGCCGATTCGTGCTCGGCCTGACCCGGGGGGACGGGGAGAAGGGCGACGACATCACCGGCAATCTTCGGACGATCCGGTCCATCCCGCTCCGTCTCCGGGGCGCGGATCCTCCCCGAGTGATCGAGGTCCGCGGCGAGGTCTTCATGGAGACCCGCGCCTTCGAGCGGCTGAACGCGCGGCGCGCGGCGGCGGGCGAGAAGACCTTCATGAATCCGCGGAACGCGACCACCGGCAGCCTGAAAACGCTCGATTCCGCGGAGGTCGCGCGCCGCCCGCTCCAGATCTTCATCTACCAGCTGGTCCACTCCGAGCGCCACGGCATGACCACCCATTTCGATTCGCTCGGGTACGCAGGGAAACTGGGCCTCCGGGTGAATCCGGACAACGCCCTCGCGGGCGGATTCGAGGCCGTGCGGCGGCTCTGCGAGCGTTGGGAAACGAGAAGGAGCGGGCTTCCCTACGGCACCGATGGCCTCGTGGTGAAGGTCAACTCGCTCCGCGACGCCGAGCGCCTGGGCGCCACCGCGAAGAGCCCGCGCTGGGGGATCGCCTACAAGTTCGGCACGCTCGAGGCGGAAACGGTCCTCGAGCGTATCGAGCTTCAGGTGGGCCGGACCGGCGTCGTGACTCCCGTCGCCATTCTCACGCCGGTCACGCTCCTCGGCACCGTCGTGAGCCGCGCCACCCTCCACAATCAGGACGAGATCGAGCGGAAGGACATCCGCGAAGGGGACCGCGTCGCGATCGAGAAAGGGGGCGAGGTGATCCCCAAGGTCGTGCGCGTGATCGCGGGAAGCGGGCGACGCGGGCCGAAGTTCGCCATGCCCACGAAGTGCCCCGTCTGCGGGAGCCCGCTCACGCGGCAGGGCGACCAAGCGGCGACCCGGTGCGAGAACCTCTACTGTCCGGCGCAGGTGCGCCGCCGCATCCAGTACTACGCGAGCCGCGCCGCCCTCGACATCGAGGGGCTGGGCGAGAAAACGATCGATCAGCTCGTGGACGAGAGGCTGATCGAGGATCCCGCCGACCTCTACGATCTCACCGAGGAGGCGCTCCGGAAGCTCGATGGGATGGCCGAGCGGTCCTCCGCGAAGCTCGTGGCGGCCATCGCCGCCAGCAGGAGCGCGCCGCTCGAGCGGCTGATCGCGGCGCTCGGCATCCGCCACGTCGGGACCACCGTGGCGCGGGTCCTGGCGGAGCGCTACCGGTCGCTCCGCGCGCTGGCCGAAGCGGACGCGGAATCACTCGAGGAGATTCCCACCGTCGGCCCCGAAATCGGGACGAGCGTGGCGTCGTTCTTCCGGTCGCGCGAGGGGAAGGCGCTTGTCTCGCGCCTGGAGGCCCGCGGCGTGAAAGGGCGGGCGCCCGAGCGCCGCGGGGCGGCCGCCGGCCCCTTCGCGGGGAAGAGCTTCGTCTTGACCGGAACGCTATCCGACATGGCGCGGGAGGACGCGGAACGGCTCATCCTGGCCGGGGGCGGGCGCGTCGTCTCCGCCGTCAGCGGGAAGACGGACGCCGTGATCGCGGGCGAGTCCTCTGGATCGAAGCTCGAGAAAGCCCGCGCGCTCGGCGTCGCCGTCTGGGACGAATCGGAGTTTCTCGCGGCGCTTCGCTCCGCGGGGCTCAGGCGCACCGTTCGTTGACTTCCCGAGGGGTGTCCCGTAGGGTCGGAGGGGATACCGTCCGACCCCATGACCCTTTCCGAACCGACCATCGCCGAGCCGCTTCGAGCGGCGTTTGACCGCCTCGAGCGGCTCGTGCCGGGCTTCGAGCACCGGGCGGGGCAGCTCGAGATGGCCCGGCTCTGGAGCGAAACCCTGGTCCGCCGGGGTGTGCTCGCCGTCGAAGCCCCCACCGGGATCGGGAAATCGCTCGCCTACCTCCTCCCGGCGCTTCTCCTACGGGTCCGCGGCTCCGGTCCGATCGTGGTGAGCACGCACACCAAGGCGCTTCAAGACCAGCTCCTCACGCGCGACGCGCCGCTCGCGGTGCGCGCGATCGGAAAGCCGCTTCGCGTCGCGATGCTCAAGGGGAGACAGAGCTATCTCTGCCGGCGTCGCGCGGCGTCTCGGTTGGGACCGCGGAGGCTCTTCGCGGGTTACGGGCTGGACGACGAGGCGTTCGAGCGCCTCGAGCGCTGGGTGGAGCAGACCGTCGCGGGCGAGTTGGAGGAGCTTCGCGCGTTGGGCGTGGAGGCGCCGCTGTCCCTCCTCGCCGAGATCGGCTCCGATCACGGATTCTGCTCCGGAAGCGGCTGCGACGCGCAGACCGGCTGCTTCGCGAAGCTCGCGCGGCGGGAGGCCCGGAAAGCCGACCTCCTGGTGATCAATCACGCGTTGCTCCTCTCCGACGCGGGTCTGAGGAACACGGTCATCGCCGAGGCGGGCGCCCTGGTGGTGGATGAGGCGCATCACCTCGAGCGCGTCGCGAGGGAGCAGCTCGGCGTCTCCCTCGGCGTGCGGGACCTGGCGCGGCTGGCGGGTCGCACCGACGCCCGGGGTGGGGTCCTCCGCCTCCTCTCGCGTGGGCGGCCGCGACGCAAGGACGCCTTGGCCGAGCGGATCGCCGAGGCCGACGCGGCGATCCCGGCGGTCCTCCAGCACGCGGCCACGCTCGCCCGGGACCTCGAGCCGCTCCTTCCATCCGGGGCGCCCTCCGTGCGCCTCACGCGCGATGTGGATCTGGCCCGCGTGAGCCCGGCCGCGCTCGACCAGCTCCTCGCCGCGATCGGATCGCTGGCGCGCTCGCTCGAGGCGGTCGCCGACTCGGCCGAGCGCGATGGGGGCGGGCGCGCCGAGACGTTCGACGCGGTCGAGGAGGTTCGCGCGCGGCTCGCGGCCTGGATCGAGGTGGAGCAAGCGCTCCGCGCGGTGACGCGTCTCGAGGAACGGGGCGTTGCGTTCTATCTCGACCGGGACGAGCAAGGCGCTCCGCGCCTGAATCGAAGGCCGATCCGGGTCGGCGAGGAGCTCCGGTCGCAGCTCTTCGAGCGGAGCGAGCGGACCCTGCTCACCTCCGCGACGCTGGCATCGGGAGGGGACTTCGAACCGCTCGTCGCCTCGCTAGGGCTCGGCGACGCGTCCGTGGAGAGCGCGTGCCTTCCCACGCCGTTTCCGCTCGAACGCCAGGTCTTTTGCGCCGTGCTGGACGGGCTGGTGCCCGGCGACGCAGGGTACGTGGACCAGCTCGCCGAGGCGGTCGTGAGTCTGGCCGTCACGCTCCGGCGAAACGCGCTCGTGCTGCTCACCTCCTACCAGATGCTCGAGCAGCTGGCGGGCCGGATCCGCGCTCCGCTCGAGGCGGCCGGGATCCGACTCCTCCAGCAAGTCCCCGGCGAGGCCGCGGCGCCGCTCGCGCGCGAATTCCGCTCCGAGGGTACGGCCGTGCTGCTGGGCGCTGCGTCGTTCTGGGAAGGCGTCGACTTCCCCGGCGCCGCGCTCGAGGTCCTGATCGTCGCGCGGCTTCCATTTCCGGTCCCAACCGATCCGGTCGTGGAGGCGCGCTCGGAGCAGATCGAGGCGGAGGGCGGAGACGCGTTCCGCGACCTGATGCTCCCCGAAGCGGTTCTCCGATTCCGCCAGGGCATCGGCCGCCTGATCCGGACCGCCGACGATCGCGGCGCCGTGATCGTGGCCGATCCGCGAGTTCTCCGGAGCGCGTACGGCGCGAAGTTCCTGGCCGCGATGCCGGTCCCGCCGCTCACGGCGAGCGCGCCGGATCGCCTCCTCGCGGCGGCGCGCGAATGGTTCGACCGCGAAGGAATGGCGTGTCCGGCGTGACGGCGCGGGCGGTTTCGGTCGGCGGCGCTCCGCTCGGTCTCGAGGAGCTCCGCGCGCTGGCGGCCGGCGCGCCCGCGTCGCTCGCCCCGGACGCCCGGCGGCGGATGCAGCCCGCGCGCGACCTGGTCGAGCGCGCTTCGAAGGGCGGGGATCCGGTCTACGGCGTGAACACCGGATTCGGCGCGCTCAAGTCGGTGCGCATTTCGGAGGCGGATCTCGAGCGGCTCCAGCTCAATTTGATCCGGAGCCACGCCGCCGGAGCGGGCCCGGAGCTGGAGCCGGCCGCCGTTCGGCTGATGCTCGCGCTCCGCGCCCACTCCCTCGCCCAGGGAGCGAGCGGGGTGCGCGCCGAGCTGCTCGAGCACCTGCTCGCGATGTTGAAGCAGGACCTGCTGCCCGTCGTCCCGAGTCGCGGCTCCTTGGGCGCGAGCGGCGATCTGATTCCGCTCGCGCACCTCGCCCTGGGCGCGATCGGGGAGGGAGAGGCGCGCCGGGGAGGCCGGCTCGCGGCCGCCGCCGATCACTTCCGAGCGCTTCGCATGCCGCCGATCGCGCTCGCCGCCAAGGAAGGGCTCGCCCTGATCAACGGCACGCAGGCGGCGACGGCGGTCGGACTGCTCGCGCTTCTCGAAGGGATCGAGACGATCCGGGCGGCCCACGCCGCGTGCGCCCTCTCGGTCGAGGCGGTGCGCGGCTCGACGAAGCCGTTCGACGCGCGCGTGCAGGCGCTCCGGCCTCACCCCGGCCAATCGGCCTCGGCGGAGATCCTGCGCGAACTCCTAGCGGGAAGCGGGATCGTCGCGTCGCACGCCGGGTGCGGCCGCGTGCAGGATCCCTACTCGTTCCGCTGCGCGCCCCAGGTGATCGGCGCCTCGATCGACGCGCTCCACTTCGCGCGCGCGGCGCTCCTGACCGAGGTGAACAGCGTGACCGACAACCCGCTCTGCTTTCCCGACTCGGGCGAGGTTCTCTCCGCGGGGAATTTCCACGGGCAGCCGGTGGCCCTGGCGCTCGACGTCCTGGCGATCGGAATGGCGGAAATCGGCTCCATCGCGGAGCGCCGGACCTTCGTCCTGCTGGACAGCGCGATGAGCGGCCTCCCGCCGTTCCTGACCTCCGACGCCGGGCTCGGCTCGGGGCTCATGATCGTGCAGTATCTCCAGGCCTCGCTGGTGGCCGAGAACCGGATGCTCGCCCAGCCGGCCTGCACCGATTCGATCCCGACGTCGGCCGGCCAGGAGGATCACGTGAGCATGGCGATGCACGCCGCGGTGAAGGCGCTCGCGCTCGTCCGAAACGTGAGGCGCATCGTTGCGGCCGAGCTGCTCTGCGCCGCGCAGGGCATCGAGTTCCTGAGGCCGCTCCGCTCGAGCGAGCCGCTCGAACGGCTGCTCTCCGAGGTGCGCCGCCTGGTTCCGCCGCTCAGGGAGGACCGCCGGCAGGACCAGGATCTGGCCGCGCTCGACGGATGGATTCTAAGTGGCGCGGCGGCGACCGCCGCCCGCGTGCCCCCACTCTGAACGACGCGCGCCCTGAAGCCCGCGAGGAGCGAGTTCCGATGAATCCCGACGCAGCCGCGCCCTCGACTTCGATCCTGGGAAATCCGCCCGCCGAACCGATCCGCGCCCCACGAGGGACGAGCCGCTCGTGCAAGGGCTGGCACCAGGAGGCGGCGCTCCGCATGCTCATGAACAACCTCGACCCCGACGTGGCCGAGCGCCCGCAAGATCTCGTCGTCTACGGCGGCACCGGGCGCGCGGCGCGCTCCTGGCCCGCCTACCACGCGATCGTCCGATCGCTCCGCTCGCTCGAGTCGGACGAGACGCTCCTCGTGCAGTCCGGGAAACCGGTCGGCGTCGCGAAGACGCACGCCGACGCGCCGCGCGTCCTGATCGCGAATGCGCTCCTCGTTCCGGCGTGGGCGACGGGGGACCAGTTCCGCGAGCTGGAAGCGAAGGGACTCACCATGTACGGCCAGATGACCGCGGGCTCCTGGATCTACATCGGCACCCAGGGAATCCTCCAGGGCACCTACGAGATCTTCGCCGAGGCGGCGCGCCGGCGGTTCGGCGGCTCGCTCCGCGGTCGATGGGTGCTCACCGCAGGCCTCGGGGGGATGGGCGGAGCGCAGCCGCTCGCCGTGACGATGAACGAGGGGGTCTGCCTCGCGGTCGAAGTGGACCCGGCGCGCGTCAAGCGGCGCCTCGAAACCCGCTACCTCGATCGGTCGAGCGCCTCGATCGACGAGGCGCTGGGATGGGTCGAAGAGGCGGTGCGGAAGGGGCAGGCGCTCTCGGTGGGGCTCGTCGGGAACGCCGCCGAGACGCATCCGGAGCTTCACCGCCGCGGGGTGCGCCCCGATCTCGTCACCGACCAGACCTCCGCCCATGACGAGCTGAACGGCTACATCCCGGCCGGCCTCCCGCTCGAAGACGCCCTCCGGCTCCGCACGGCCGATCCGGCCGCGTACGTGGAGCGCTCGCTCGCTTCGATGGCGTCCCACGTGCGCGCGATGCGCGCCTTTCAGGACGCGGGCGCGATCACCTTCGATTACGGAAACAACCTCCGCGGCCAGGCGAAGCGCGCGGGCGTCGCGGACGCCTTCCGGATTCCCGGTTTCGTACCCGAGTTCATCCGGCCGCTCTTCTGCGAGGGAAAGGGACCGTTCCGCTGGGCGGCCCTCTCCGGAAATGAGAAAGATATTGCGATCACCGACCGCGCGGCGCTCGAGCTCTTCCCGGATAACGAGCCGCTTCAGCGTTGGATCCGGCTCGCGGGCGAGCGCGTCCGGTTTCAAGGGCTCCCCGCCCGGATCTGCTGGCTCGGGATGGGCGAGCGGGCGCGCTTCGGCGAAGCGATTCATCGGCTCGTGGAGCGGGGCGAGGTCGAAGCGCCGATCGTGATCGGCCGCGACCATCTCGACTGCGGCTCGGTCGCATCGCCCTATCGCGAGACGGAAGGGATGAGAGACGGGAGCGACGCGATCGCCGACTGGCCGATTCTGAACGCGCTCCTGAACGCCGTGTCGGGCGCCTCCTGGGTGTCGGTTCACCACGGCGGGGGCGTGGGGATCGGAAACTCGATCCATGCCGGCGTCGTGGTCGTCGCGGACGGCACCCATGCGGGGCTCGCGCGGCTCAAGCGCGTGCTCACGAACGATCCGGCCACCGGGGTCTGGCGCCACGCCGACGCGGGATATCCGGAAGCGCTCGCGGTGGCCCGCCGCCACCACCTTCCGATCCCGAGCGAAGAATGAGGGGTGCGCCCGGGATGCGCGCCCCGGCGCCGGAAGCCGCGTGAAGGCCGACCTCCTCGTCCACTCCGCCGCGCAGCTCATCACGGCGCCCATCGGGACCGGGCCCCTGC
>Ga0184633_10000607_pt1 | contig 13395 bp, 11 predicted proteins | sample PLM31_170_b1_FD_133156 | JGI IMG/M metagenome (GOLD analysis project Ga0184633, IMG submission 133156) | Groundwater sediment microbial communities from an aquifer in East River, Colorado, USA - PLM3-1_170_b1 | ecosystem: Environmental > Terrestrial > Soil > Riparian zone | place: USA: East...
AGTTTGGCCGGCTTGAGATTGGCGACGACCACGACCCGACGACCGATGAGGCTCTCGGGCTCGTATGTTTTGCCGATCCCGGCCACGATCTGAAGCTGCTCGCCGCCCACGTCCACCTGGAGCTTGAGCAGTTTCTCCGACTTCGGCACCCGCTCGGCGCTCAGCACTTTGCCCACCTTGAGCTGGACCTTCTGGAAGTCCTCAATCGTGATCTGTAGCGCCGCGTTGCTGGGCTGTGGCACCGCGGTTGGAGAAGGTATGGCTGGTGGCCGTTGATCCTGGTTCACGCGTGCGTCTCCTTGCGTCTTGGTGGTGTCAATTCTGGGGAAGAGCGGGTTGCCCTTCGCGATCGGTGTGCCCGGCAGGAGCCCACCCCATTGAATATCTCCGGCAAGTAAGGGTTTCGAGAAGTTCAACCCTCCTATTATTCCGAGCTGGCGTTTGATCTCCTCGGCTGCCTGCGGCATGAAGGGGTAAAGCATGAGCGCCACAATACGAAGGGCCTCGGCCGCATCATAGAGAACCGTGTTCAGCACAGCCCTTTGCTCTACCTTCTTGGCCAGGTTCCAGGGAGCGTTCTTATCAATATGCTGGTTTCCGACCTGGACCACTCCCCAGATCCATTCTAAGGCCCTGTTGAACTCCAGCTTCGCAAGATGGTCTCTCACTAAGTCTGGAAGCTGACTGGCTTGATGTTGAAGCAGGTTGTCAACCCTGGCTTCTTCGTTGGGCTCGGGCACAGTGCCCTGTGCAAAACGTTCAATCATGGTCAGGGTGCGATTCAAAAGGTTTCCGAGATCGTTGGCCAGATCCGTGTTGATGCGACCGATCAGAGCCTCCCTAGAAAAGTCGCCATCATGGCCGAAGGGGACCTCGCGCAGGAGAAAATACCTGAAGGTGTCCACGCCGAATTCATCGATGATGGCGTTCGGGTCCACCACGTTGCCGCGGCTCTTTGACATCTTCTCGCCGTTCACGGTCCACCACCCATGCGCAAAAATGGTTTTCGGGATGGGAAGCTTCAAGGCCATGAGGATCGTGGACCAGTACACGGCATGGGTCGTCAGGATGTCCTTGCCGACGAGGTGAATGGTGGCCGGCCAGTATCGGTCAAAATAAGGCGCGGAGGGCAAATACTCCAGGGCCGAGATGTAGTTCACCAGGGCATCGAACCAGACGTAGGTGACGTAGTTGGAGTCAAAAGGCAGTTCGATGCCCCAGGTGAGCCGAGACTTGGGTCGAGAGATGGAGAGATCGCCTAACTGTTTTGACTGTAGAAATCCCAAAACCTCATTGGTGCGTGACTCCGGCAGAATGAATTTACGGTGTCTTTTGATATATTCAATGAGTTGATCCTGATACTGGCCCATTTTGAAGAAATAATTGCTCTCGCTCAGCCGCTCGACTGGCCGCTTGCAATCGGGACAGAGCCCCTCCACAACATCTTTCTCGGTCCAAAAGCGCTCATCGAAAGTGCAGTACCACCCAGTGTAGTCGGCGCTATAAATCAACTTCTTGTTAAACAGGTCTTGAAGCGTTTTCTGGACGACGGCTTTGTGCTGGGGGTCCGTCGTCCGAATGAAGGCGTCATTTGAAATATTCAGTCGCTTCCACAGGTTCTGAAACTTGGGTGCAAGCTGGTCACAGTAGGCTTTGGGCTCAAGGCCAGCTTTGGCGGCCGCCTGCTGGACTTTCTGTCCGTGTTCGTCGAGGCCTGTGAGAAAAAAGACGTTGTCCCGTCCCAGTTTCAGCCTGTGGTATCTCGCCAGCACGTCGGCGGCGACGGTAGTGTACGCATGCCCGAGATGCGGGACGTCGTTGACGTAATAGATGGGTGTCGTGATGTAGAACGTCTCGCTCATGCTCAATGGGGTGAAAGATAACAGGTTGCCGGCACGGAAAGCTAGATTAGCTGGCGGACTGGGCTTCGGCTGGTGCGCCGGCCGCGTCACGCAGACGCAGCAGGATCGTCTCCAGTGCCATCTGGAGGTTCAAGTTCCGCGTTGCGGCCCGCTGGATCGTGTCGATTTCCTCGAGGAGGACCAGAAGCGCGTCGAGCTGGAGTCCCTGGGCCGCCTCCTGCAAGTCGGGAAGCCGGTCAAGATTCAGGAAGCTGTCCGGATCGGCGCCGATGCGGACCAGGATCAGGTCCCGGACCCACCGTGCGATCCACTCCAGCGCCTCCGGCGCGCGGTCCGATTTATAGAGCGCCTCCGCCGCCGTCAGCAGCGTGGCAACTGATTGGAGAGACTTGGCGGATGTGAGGGCGCTGTACTCGTCCTGTTGTGAACGAGTCGCCACCAGATCAGTCTTCAGGGCCTGCCCGATCCGTGCCTGTGTGACGATCGCCAAAAAGCGGGCGTCGGCCGGCGGCATCTCCCGTTTCAGAATGAGCGCGGCCTCCACCTGGGTGCGAGCTGGCGGAACGAAGCGGATCCCCTGGCAACGGGATCGCACGGTGGCCGGTAGAGCGGACGGTCGGCTGGTGACCAGGACCAAGAGGCTATGATCCGGCGGCTCTTCCAGGGTCTTGAGCAGCGCGTTGGCGGCCCCCAACGTCATCCGATCGGCTTCATCAATGACGCACACCTTTCGTCGGCCGACGAGGGGGCGGTAGATGACCTGCTTCTCCAGTTCCCGTATCTGCTCGATCTTGATTTGCGGGTTGGCCTGCTCCTGATCCGGTTCGATCAGCAGGAAATCCGGATGGAGGTGGGCTTCGATCTGGTGGCAGGACCGACAGGCGCCACAGGCGTCGGGGCCGTCGGGTCCGTAGTCGGTGTCGCAGTTGATGGCCTGGGCGAACCGCACGGCCGCGCGCCGTTTTCCGATCCCGTCCTCCCCGTAAAAGAGATACGCGTGGGCCACACGGTCGTGAAGAATCGAGGCCTTGAATAGGGCTTTCGGTCGTTCGTGTCCGATGAGGTCATGGAACGGCATGGTTCACCGAACTGGTAATGAGTTATGCGTTATGAGTAATGGGGGGCTGAACCCGTCGCTCAGTACTCTTCACGCATAACGTCTCGTGAAGAATTTTTTGACGATGGACGTGACCTCCTCGGCGACGGCCTCCGGGTCAGATCTCCCGTCGAGCACTTTGATCCGCCTGGGATAACGGGCAGCCAGTTCCAGAAACCCCCGGCGGACCCGTTCGTGGAAGCGGCGGGTCTCCCGATCCAGCCGATTCTGTTCTCTCTCGTTTTGTCGGCGCCGCGCGAGGCCAACGGTGACGGGAAGGTCGAAGAGCAGTGTGAGATCCGGCGACAGTCCTCCGGTCGCAGAGCGGTTCAAACTACGAAGGAGCCGCACGTCCAGCCCCCGGCCGTAGCCCTGGTAGGCGAGGGTAGAGTCCGAAAATCGATCGCACAGGACTACGGTACCCTCTGTGAGGGCCGGCTCGATAACGTGGGCCACGTGCTGGCTGCGGCAGGCCAGAATCAGATGAGCTTCACATTCCGGTGCGATCGGCTCAGTGGCCGGGGACTCAGTTGGGGAGCCCAAAAAAATTTCCCGAATGCGCTCGGCGAACGGGGTACCTCCCGGTTCCCGGGTCTCCAGAACTCGGTAGCCCTCCTCCCGCAGTGCCTTGGCCAACCCAGCAAGCTGGGTCGTTTTTCCGCTTCCCTCGATCCCCTCAAAGGTGATCAAGACGCCTCTGCGTCGCCTCCTTCCGCCCCCCATGTCTGACCCCTTCAGTCGGCCTGGACAGATTTTGGCCATCCTAGTCCAAGTAGTTGAAAATAGCAATAAAAGGCTTGCGGCACCCTGGTAAAGCTTGTATGATAAGTTCTTCAAGGAAGCCCCGGTGAAAACACTCAGAACCTCGCTGAAACGGTACTTTCTGACGGGCTTGCTGGTCATCACCCCAATCTGGGGCACCGTGCTCATCCTCAAGACGCTGTTCGTCACGGTGGACGGCATCTTGGGAGACGTGCTGGCGAGGCTCGTCACCCCAGACTACTACGTACCTGGCCTTGGCATTCTCACTCTGCTCCTTCTGATTTTCGTCACCGGACTGCTGGCCACCAACTTTATCGGCGGGCGGATTGTGAAACTCTGGGAAGAGTCTCTGCACCGGGTGCCGGTCGTCCGCGGTATTTACTCGACGTTGAAGTCGATGATGGATATTCTGTCTTTCAAGGAACGGGAAAAGTACAACCGCGTGGTGCTGATCCAGTTTCCGAAGAACGGGCACTATTGCTTTGCGTTCGTGACGGGGGTGACTCAAGGGCAGGTGCAGGAGATCTCGCCTGACCTTCTCCTGAACGTGTACGTGCCGACATCGCCGAACCCCACCTCCGGGTACTTTCTGCTCGTTCCGGAAAAAGAAGTAGTGCCGCTGGACATCAGCGTCGAAGAGGCCATGAAGCTGATCGTCTCAGGCGGCTTGTATTCGCCGACCAAACCGGTGAATACCGCTGTCGGCTACAAGCCGGCGGGCGAGAAGGCCCCCCGTTCTGATCTGGAGGTCCCGATCGCATGACCGAGGAATTGATCCATTGCGTGATTGCCGGTCGGTCCGTCTGAATGAAATGACTCAATGGTCCAATGATTCAATGAAGCAATCCGGTATCAAGGGACTTGGTGCAATTGTGATGGCGGCCGGCCTGGGCAAGCGGATGCGGTCCAAGCTGGCGAAGGTGCTCCATCCGGTCGTTGGCCGCCCCATGGTCCTGTACGCAGTTGAGTTGGCGGAACGGCTTGCCGGTGAGGGCGTGGCGGTGGTTGTGGGGTATCAGGGAGAGCAGGTCAAAGCTGTTATTGAGGCGTACTGCGCCGCGAACCCGGGTCTGGGGGGTGTGCGCGGCTACGCGGAGCGCGAGAAGGGGCTGACGGCTCATGTCAAGAACCGAACCTCGCCGCCGCCGCCCATTCTGATCGCCGAGCAGGTGCAGCGGCTCGGGACGGGCCATGCCGTGATGCAGGCACGAACAGCCTTTGCCCGAGCGTGCGGCGGCCCCGCCACCGCGTATGTGATCCTCAACGGGGATACCCCCTTGTTGACTGAAGCCACTGTCCGGGACCTTCTACGGCTACATGAGACTGAAAAGGCAGCGGTGACGCTCTTGACGGCGATGCTCCAGGAACCTGAGGGGTACGGACGGATCGTCCGCGGCCGACAAGGAGGAAAAGACGAGCGGGACGGTCAGGTCATCCGGGTCGTGGAGGACCGTGACGCCACGGCCGCCGAGTCCCGTCTCCAGGAGGTCAACGTCGGGACCTATGTGGTGGACGGCCCCTTCCTGGTCGAGGCGCTGGACAAGCTCCAGCCCAAGAACGCGCAGAGAGAATACTACCTGACCGATATCGTGGCGCTTGCCGTGGAGCGAGGGCTGCGGGTCTCGGCGATGGTGGCGCGGGATGCTGATGAAGGCCGGGGGATCAATACCCGCCAACAGCTTGCCGCGATGGAACGGTTGGTGCGACAGCAGATCTGTACCCGTTGGATGCAGGCGGGCGTGACCCTCCGCGATCCTGCCACCACGTCGATCGACGCGGACGTGGAGGTCGGGCAGGACACGGTCCTGTACCCGCACGTGACGCTTGAAGGGCGGACGGTAATCGGAGAGGACTGCGTGGTCCGGTCCCATACAAGGATTACTGGCAGTCTGCTCGGTCATCGCGTGGTGGTTCAGGACTGTTGCGTGATTCGGGAGGCACGTCTTGAAGATGACACCGTGGTGGGGCCGTTCGCCCACCTGAGGCCGGGTACGGTGGTGCGCCGGGCCGCCAAAGTCGGCAATTTCGTCGAGATGAAAAAAGCCGATCTGGGGGAGGGATCCAAGGCGAATCACCTCAGCTATCTCGGAGACGCCCGGATCGGCAAAGGGGTGAACATCGGTGCCGGCACGATCACTTGCAACTACGATGGGGTTCGCAAGCATGAGACGGTGATCGAGGATGACGTCTTTGTCGGCAGCGACACACAACTGATCGCGCCGATCACGGTAGGACGGGGAGCGGTAGTCGGAGCGGGCTCCACGCTCACAGACGATGTGCCGGCGGATGCGCTGGCGATTGCCCGCGCTGAACAGGTGAATCGTCCGGGCTGGGCCGCCCGCAGGCGAGCCATGTTCGCCACTGACACATCGCCGGCCCGCGGCAAGCCACCGGCAGGCGAGAGACGAAATTCTAAACCTATTGCCCCTAGCCTCGTGCCCCTAGCCTCCAAAGGCGCTAAAGGGAAAAAGGGTAAGAGCGGTTAATCATGTGCGGGATCGTCGGATACGTCGGGAACCAGCCTGCTGTGCCAATTCTGTTGGATGGCCTGCGGCGTCTGGAATACCGGGGGTACGATTCGGCCGGCATCGCGATTCTCCAGGACGGCAAGATCGAGGTGCGGCGCTGCGCGGGGAAGCTCGCCAACCTGGGAAAGGCGCTGATCGGGCACGAACTCAGGGGTACGATCGGTCTCGGCCATACACGGTGGGCCACCCATGGCAAGCCCTCTGAGGAAAATGCGCATCCCCATCGCTCCGGCGGCTGCGTGCTGGTGCACAACGGCATTATCGAAAATTACCTGCCGCTCAAGCAGCAGCTCCAGAAAGACGGCTATCGCTTTGAATCCGAGACGGACACGGAGGTGGTGGCGCATCTGATCGGCCAGCATCTGAAGCGGAACCGGACCCTCGCGGAGGCGGTGCGCGCCGCCACGCGGGAGATCCGGGGCAGCTACGCGATTGCGGCCGTTTGCGAGAGTGAGCCGGAAACGTTGGTGGCGGTCCGCTCCGGGTGTCCGCTGGTGATCGGCGGGACGGGGGGCGCGACGCTGGTCGCTTCCGACGTCCTGGCAATGCTCGCGCACACGCGGGAGGTGACGTATCTGGCGGAAGGCGATTTGGCCGTTGTCACGGCTTCAGAAGTCCAGATCACGGACTCCGACGGCCGTCTGGTGACACGACCGATCACCCGGATTACCTGGGATGCGGCGACAGCGGAGAAGGGCGGCTATCCGCACTTCATGCTCAAGGAAATTCACGAACAGCCGCAGGCGATCCTCGACACGCTGCGCGGCCGCTACACGTTCGAGACCGGCGACGTGGAGTTGCCGGAAATCGGCCTGACCCCCGAGCAGCTCGCGGCGGTCGGCCGTATCTGGATCGTGGCCTGCGGGACCTCCTGGCATGCCGGGCTGGTGGGGAAATACTTGTTGGAGGAAATGGTCCGGACTCCGGTTCAGGTGGACATTGGGTCGGAGTTTCGGTACCGCGATCCGTTAGTTGGGAAAGAGGACCTGTTCATCACAATCTCCCAGTCCGGGGAAACCGCAGATACGCTCGCAGCCGCCCGTGAGGCAAAGACGAAAGGCGCGCGTGTGCTGTCCATCGTCAATGTTGTGGGGAGTACGCTGGCGCGTGAATCGGACGGCGTGTTCTATACGCATTGCGGCCCTGAAATCGGCGTGGCCTCCACCAAGGCCTTTACGGCTCAGCTTGCGGCGCTCTATCTGTTGGCATTGCACCTCGCACGCGTGCGAGGGACGCTCAATGCCAATGATGGCCGGATTTGGTTGGAGCGCGTTGTGGCGTTGCCGACCCGCGTGGAGCACATACTGAAGCGCGAGGCAGAAATTGTGGCCATTGCCAAGCGGTACCATACGAAGCGGCACTTCCTCTACCTGGGCCGGGGGATCAACTACCCGATCGCGCTGGAAGGCGCCCTGAAACTGAAAGAGATTTCGTACATCCATGCGGAGGGTTACGCGGCCGGCGAGATGAAGCATGGACCGATCGCGCTGATCGACAAAGACATGCCGGTTGTGGTCCTGGCGCCTCGCGATCGGCTCTACGAAAAAATGGTCAGCAATTTGATGGAGGTGAAGGCCCGCAATGCGCCGGTGATCGCGTTCGTCAGCGAGGGGGAGCAGGACCTCGGGAAGGTGGCGGACGAGGTGTTCATGATCCCGGATGTGCCGGCGCTGCTCACTCCGATTCTGTACACGGTGGCGCTGCAACTGCTGGCCTATCACATCGCCGTGCTGCGGGGCACGGATGTGGATCAGCCGAGGAATTTGGCAAAAAGCGTGACGGTGGAATGAACGAGGAAGTTTTGTCCGTTAGGTCCGTTGAGTCCGTTTGGTCTCTTTGTCTCTTCGGAGCAGTTCGATCGAACCCTAAACGGTCCAAACGGATATAACGGACTAAACAGATCTAACGGACATAACGGTTTTAAGTCATGAAAATCAGCAAAGAAGAAGTCGAGCACGTGGCGAAGTTGGCCAGGCTGGAGTTCACCGAGGCCGAGAAGGAGGCCTTCAGCAAGCAACTCAGCGCCATCTTGACGTACATGGAGCAGCTCAAGGCGCTGGACACAGAAGGGGTGGAGCCGACCGCCACGGTGCTGGAGCAGACCAACGTGTTCCGTCAGGACAAGACGCGCCCGTCCCTGCCGGTCGAGAAAGCGATGGCCAACGCGCCGGAGCAGGCAGACGGGTTCTTTCAGGTTCCGAGAATTCTGGAAGTTCGTTAAACGTTAATCGTTAAACGGCGCAAGACGAGCAGATTCAGGTTCTTGCGGTTAACGAATAACGGTTCACGAATAACGGAGTTAAGACAATGTTTCGACAAATGCTGCGGGCCAAGATTCATCGCGCTACCGTGACCGATGCCTGCCTGGAATACGAGGGCAGCCTGACCATAGACGAGGATCTGCTGGACGCGGCCGGGATCCTGCCCTACGAGGCCATCGTCATTTCCAATCTCAACAACGGGGAACGGTTCATGACTTACGCGATGGCCGGAAAGCGGGGCAGCGGCGAGATCGTGTTGAACGGCCCGACGGCGCGTAAGGGCGCGGTTGGAGACCAGATCATCATCTTCTGTTACGAGTATTACGCCGAGGATGAGATCAAGCGTCATGTCCCTCGGATCATCAAGGTAGATGAGCGCAACCGGATCCTCAGTCGAGGCTAGGGGCAATGGGCTATAGGCTATGGGATAAAACTGGTCCCTCAGCCCATCGCCCATCGCCTCGCGCCCATCGCCCTTTTTGATATGTCACTTCACAAGCTCACGCTCCACGAACTCCAAGACAAATTCACAAAGGGGGAGGTGACCGCTCGCGAAATCGTGTCCGCCTATTCCCTGCGCATCAATCAGGTGGAGCCGAAGGTTAAGGCCTACATCACGCAGGTGAAGGACTCGGCTATGGCCCAGGCGGAGGCGCTGGATCAAAAGCTCAAGGGCTGGCGGCGGACGATGCCGCTGATGGGTATGCCGTTAGCGATCAAGGACAATATCTGCACCGAGGGTGTGCTGACCACCTGCGCCTCCCGGGTCCTGGGCACTTTTGTGCCACCCTACGACGCCACCGTGATCGCACGGCTGCGCGGCCAGGGCTACCTGCTACTGGGGAAGACCAATCTGGATGAGTTCGCGATGGGCTCCTCGACCGAGAACTCGGCATTCGGGCCGAGCCGGAACCCGTGGAACCTGAGCTATGTAACGGGTGGATCGAGCGGCGGCTCCGCGGCGGCGGTGGCGGCGGATGAATGCGTGGCGGCGCTGGGGTCCGACACGGGCGGCTCCATCAGGCAGCCTGCCGCCTGCTGCGGGGTGGTCGGGCTGAAGCCGACCTATGGCCGCGTGTCTCGATTCGGGCTGGTGGCCTTCGCATCGTCGTTGGATCAGATCGGCCCCATCACCAAGGATGTGACCGACGCGGCGATGCTGCTGAACGTGATCGCCGGCCACGACTCCTTGGATTCAACGTCCGCCGACGTGCCGGCGCCGGACTACACGAAGGCGCTCAAGAAAAAGGACGTCAAGAAGCTCAAGATCGGACTGCCCAAGGAATATTTCGCGGAAGGGCTCGATCCCGAGGTGGAACAGGCCGTGCGGGGGGCGGTTGACGAACTCAAGGAGCTGGGCGGAGAGATCAAGGATGTGACACTGCCCACCACCGCTGCCGCCATCGCGACCTACTATCTGATCGCCACGGCCGAGGCCAGCTCCAACCTGGCACGCTATGACGGAGTCAAGTACGGCCTGCGCTCGAAGCAGACCAAAGATCTGCTGGAGATGTATATGAAGACCCGGCAGGAAGGGTTCGGGCCCGAGGTGAAGCGGCGGATCATGTTGGGCACCTACGCCCTCAGCGCCGGCTATTATGACGCCTATTACGGGAAGGCGCAGGCTGTCCGGACGCTCATCCGGCGAGATTTTGAGACGGCGTTTCAGGAAGTGGACCTGATCGTGACGCCGGTCATGCCGACCCCCGCCTTCAAGCTCGGCGAGAAGATCCAGGACCCGCTGCAGATGTACCTCTCGGACATCTATACGATCTCGGTGAACTTGGCGGGGCTCCCAGCCATCTCGGTGCCGTGCGGGTTCAGCAAGGTCGGCCTGCCGATCGGCCTGCAAATTCTGGGGCGGCCGTTCGAGGAAGAGACGGTGCTGCGCGGCGCGCACGCTTATGAGCAGGCGACCGAATGGCGGTTAAAACGGCCTAGCATTCGCTAGGCCTGAGGCGCGGGGCAATGGGCGAGAAGCTTTTTTCACCGTGAGGCGTAAGGAGTGAGGGGTAAGGGGTGAGGAGTTGGGGCGACCCCTCACACCTCACGTTTCACGCCTAACGCCCGTGTCCTGTGCTTCTAGCCTGGAGGTGGATATGCTGATCGAAATTGCTGTGGTGCTCGTCGCGGTGATGTTTGCGGTGCTGGTCGGCTTTCTGGTGCCGACCCTGAACCAGATCAGGAAGACCGTCGCGGAATCGGAGCAACTGGTGGCCCGCATGAACCGCGACTTACCGTCCCTGCTGAGTGAGATGCGCGAGATGACCGAGAACGTGAACGCGCTGACGGGCCAAGCGCGTGACGGAGTCGAACACGCCTCGGTATTCCTGCACGCGGTGGGCGATCTGGGCGACACGGTGCAACAGGTACATGAGACAGTCCGAGGGAAGAGCGGCAGCCTGCTCGTCAATCTGGCCAGCATGGTGGCCGGGTTCAAGGCTGCCTCGGCGGTGGTTAAGGAACGGATCCACACGGAAAGGGGGGGGTCAAATGGCGGATGAAAGAGGGACATCACTGGGGACCGTCCTGCTGGCATTTCTCAGCGGCGCGGCATTGGGGGCTGTCGCGGCGCTGTTGCTGGCGCCCCAATCAGGGGAGGAGTCGCGTGAGCAGGTGCGAGGGTATGCCAGGCGGACCGAAGAGAATTTGCGCGAGCTGGCCGGCAAGGCCGGCGAGACCTTGGACGAGGCGGTCGAAAAGGGCCGCGAATTCGTCGAGGAGAACAAGTCCGTCCTGACTGAAGCGTTTGAGGCGGGTCGTGAAGCCATGCGGCGTGAACGCGAGCGGCTGGCGGGGATGAAGAAGGGCTAAGCGTGGCGTACGAGGTCGTCATCGGGCTGGAGGTGCACGCCCAACTGCTGACGCAATCCAAGATGTTCTGCGGCTGCGGCACGGAGTTCGGGCTGCCGGCCAACACGCAGACCTGTCCGGTCTGCCTGGGGATGCCGGGCACTCTCCCGTTCATCAATCAGCAGGCGGTCGAGATGGCGATCCGGACCGGGCTGGCGCTGAACTGTGCCATTCCGTCCAAGAACCGATTCGCCCGCAAGAACTATTTTTATCCGGACTTGCCGAAGGGTTATCAGATCTCTCAATACGAGGCTCCGATCTGCGAGAACGGCTGGGTCGAGGTGGGCGGGGGCGGCGCCGCGAAGCGCATCCGCATCCGTCGCGCGCATCTGGAAGAGGATGCCGGGAAGAACATCCACGACGGTGGGACCAGCGGCAGCCGGGTAGACCTTAATCGAGCAGGGACTCCGCTGTTGGAGATCGTCACCGAACCCGACATGCGCTCGGCCGATGAAGTAGTCGCCTACCTCAAGATGCTTCGCGACATCCTGATGTACGTGGAGGTGTGCGACGGCAACATGGAACAGGGCAGCCTGCGCTGCGAGCCGAACCTGTCGTTGAGACCGGTCGGGCAGAAAGCCTTCGGCACGAAGGTGGAGCTCAAGAACATCAATTCGTTCAAGTTCGTGAAGGACGCGCTGGAGTACGAGATCAAGCGGCAGACCAAGGTGCTGAACGAAGGCGGCAAGATCCACCAGGAGACGCGGCTCTGGGACGTCGAGAAGGGCGAGACCGCTACGATGCGGAGCAAAGAGGACGCGCACGACTATCGGTACTTCCCGGAGCCCGACCTCGTCCCGCTGAGCATCTCGGAGGAATGGGTCGAGGAGTTGCGCAAGACAGTGCCGGAGTTGCCGGCCGCCCGGCAGAAGCGGTTTGTGAGCGAATACGGTCTGCCAGAGTACGATGCGGGTGTACTCACGACTTCAAAGGGATTGGCGGACTACTTCGAGAACTGCATGAAGTTGTTCAAACAGCCTAAGACCGTGAGCAATTGGGTGATGGGGGAGCTGCTGCGCGAACTCAACGACAGTGGCACGGCTGTGGCCGCGTCTCCGGTCAGTCCTGAGCGTCTCGTGAGCCTGCTCAAGCTGGTGGACAAGGGAGCGGTCAGCCTGAAAGTGGCGCGCGAAATCTTTCCGGAAGTCTATGCCAGTGGCAAAACGCCGGAGCAGATCGTGCGGGAGAAAGGCCTCACGCAGGTCTCGGATGAAGGCGCCTTGGACAAAATTATTGACGACGTAATGGCCAAGAACCCGCAACAGCTTGCTCAATACAGGGGCGGCAAGGAGGCGGTGTTTGGGTTTTTCGTGGGGCAGGTGATGAAGGAGTCGGGGGGGAAGGCGAATCCGGGGAAGGTGAATGAGTTGCTGAAGAGGAAGCTGGCCGGATGAGCGGGCGTGTTGCTGTGGACAGGGGCAGCCTGGCTACCCCTCGTGCTCGCGCACCGCGCACACAAGATTCATTTTGAATTTTCATCGAAGCAGGCGGTGCTCGGTGGACGCGCGCAGTAAGGGGCAGCCAGGCTGCCCAGTCCTTAAAGCGCTTCCTCCTCAGCCTGAGGGTGGAGGGTGGATAGAAGGGAAAGAGTCGGGTGGGGGCCTCGCCGCTCCGGCGGAGCCTGCCCCGAGCTAAGTCGAGGGGTTCGCTCCAGACCGCATGCTACCTCTTGCTTTGCTTTCTTATGGTCGGATGTAGCCTTATGCCGGGCTCCACCTCCTCGGGGTTCACGCTTGATAGAAATAAACCCGATTTGCCCGAAGGTGTTCCCAAGAGAGTTGCCGTTGCACCATTCTCTGGAGAATCTCCAATAAGTTGGCAGTCTGCAGACGAATTTTCGAATGGCTTAGTTAAACTCGGATTCGAGGTAATCGAAAGACAGCACCTCGACAAGATAGTGAAAGAACTAGAGTTGCAACATTCCGGGATGATTTCCGACGAAAGTATACAGGCTGCGGGCAAACAACTGGGAGCTGAAGGGATTTTCGTCGGAAGTGTGCAGGGGCGCAGCAAGGATGGGTTCGTAAACACAT
>Ga0184633_10000608_pt1 | contig 13387 bp, 12 predicted proteins | sample PLM31_170_b1_FD_133156 | JGI IMG/M metagenome (GOLD analysis project Ga0184633, IMG submission 133156) | Groundwater sediment microbial communities from an aquifer in East River, Colorado, USA - PLM3-1_170_b1 | ecosystem: Environmental > Terrestrial > Soil > Riparian zone | place: USA: East...
CAACGAAAAATACCAGACGAGCGTCCCGAACATCTACGCCGCCGGGGACGTGATCGGCTTCCCCGCGCTCGCCTCGACCTCGATGGAGCAGGCGCGCGTGGCGATGGTGCACGCCTTCGGCCTGCGGTACAAGGAACAGGTCTCGCCCATCATCCCGCTCGCCATTTACACCATCCCGGAAATCTCGACGGTCGGGCTGTCAGAGGACGACTGCAAAGCGAAGAGCCTCCCGTACCTCGTGGGGCGGGCCTACTACGAGACGAGCGCGCGCGGGCAGATCATCGGCGACTTGAGCGGGATGCTCAAGCTGGTCTTCGCGCGCGATGACAAGAAGCTGCTCGGCGCGCACCACATCGGCGAGATGGCCTCGGAACTCGTCCACATCGGCGCGCACGTGATGGCGGCGGGCGGCACGATTGACGCTTTCATCAACGCGGTCTACAACTATCCCACCCTGGCCGACTCGTACAAGTACGCGGCGTACGACGGGCTGGGGAATTGGGAGCGCTGGCTGGAAGCGCGTAACTCCAAACTTCAAACTCCAAATTCCAAAACAGGGAATTAGCGTTTGCGGTTTGAAGTTTGAATTTGGGAGTTTGGAGTTACCATGCAATTGGTTCGCTATCAACAAGCCAGCGAGACTCACTTCGGCTACCTCGACGGCGACCGGGTGGGCAGCATCACCGGAGACATCTTCGGCGAGTTCGTGCGTCATCGGCGCAAGACCCTGCTCGCGGAGGTGACGCTGCTTGCGCCGGTCGAACCGGGCAAGATCGTCGGCGTGGAGAACAATTTCGTGGATCGCCTGCGCGAGATGGGCCTCCCCACCCCCGACTTTCCGCGCATCTACCTTCGCCCCCCCACCACCGTCGTCGGCCCCGGCGAGGCGATCTGCCTGCCCCCGCAATCGAAAAAGGTCGAGTACGCCGCCGAACTCGCGGCCGTCATCGGCAAGCGCGCACGGCGGGTCGCGCCGGACGAGGCGCTTCAATTTGTGCGGGGCTACACCTGCGCCAACGACGTGACCGCGCGCGACCTGGTGGAGCTTGACGGCGTGCGGGCGCGCGCGAAGAGCTTCGACGCCACCTGCCCCCTCGGCCCGAATATCACCACCGGCCTCGACCCGACGGAACTGCTCATCACCTGCAAAGTGAACGGCGAGACCAGGCAGATGAGCTCGACGCACGACGTGCTCTTCAACGTGCCGCAGGTGGTGGCGTTTGTATCCTCGATTATGACCCTGCTCCCCGGCGACGTGATCCTGATGGGCACGCCCGCCGGGGTCGGGTTGCTCGCGGACGGGGATAGGGTGGAAGTGGAGATTGAGGGGATTGGCAAGCTGAGCAATCCGGCGAAGGCCGAAGAGCATGAATAGACCAGCGCGCATCTCACCGCTGAGCACGCGGAGGGCGCAGAGAAGGGATAAGACGCCTGTTGTCCTTCTCTGCGATCTCTGCGGTTAAAAACTTTCGCATGGAGGAGCGATCGCATGGGCCTGAAACCCGACCACTGGATCAAAAAGATGGCGCTGGAGCGGCGGATGATCGAGCCGTTCATCGACAGCCAGGTGCGTAACGGCGTGATCTCGTACGGTGTTTCATCCTATGGCTACGACATCCGCGTGGCCGACGAGTTCAAAATCTTCACCAACGTCCACTCGGCCGTCGTTGACCCCAAGCATTTCGATCCCAAATCCATGGTGGATTTCAAGGGCGAGATATGCGTGATCCCACCGAACTCGTTCGCATTGGCCCGGACGATTGAGTATTTCCGCATCCCGCGCAGCGTGCTGACTGTTTGTTTGGGAAAGTCGACGTACGCGCGTTGCGGCATCATCGTGAACGTCACACCCTTCGAGCCGGAATGGGAAGGTTATGTGACTTTGGAAATCTCCAACACCACCCCCCTCCCCGCGCGCATCTACTCCAACGAGGGCATCGCGCAGGTGCTGTTCTTCGAAGCCGACGAGGAGTGCCTGATCTCGTACGCCGACAAGAAGGGCAAATACCAGAAACAGCAGGCGATTGAGTTGCCAAAGCTCTGAAGTTGTCACCCTGTCTGCGTTTCATTAACAGCCCATTCGGGGAGGGCGTGACTCATCTCCGTCTTATCTTTCGCTAACGATCTGTTTACACTCTTGCCTCTATCATGTCAGGCATGAACAAACGTCAGGCAAATGAGCGCCTGGGTGGAAGGTGAAACTCACTGCCTCAGATAAAGTGGTATCCGAGATTGGGGAGTGGAGACTAAAGACAAGGAGATGGCGATGTTCGCTTACGAACAGTTCTATCAACAGCAAACAGATGTGATTGCCAGATTGCGGCAGGCGGTGGAGGGGCTGTTCCGCGTCGCCGACATCCGGACCTCGACGCGCGGCGACGCGGTGATGTTCGTCGGGCAGTTGCTGCATGATGCCGAGTCGGATTACGGCGCGCTGCGCGAGCGGTTCCGCCCGCTGGGGTACACGCCCATCCTGCGGCGCGAGGGCAATAGCGACATCGTCGTCGCCCAGCGCGGCGTCGTCGGCGCGGCGCGCTTCAATCCGCTCATCAACGTCGTCCTGCTCGTCGCGACGATCTTCACCACGCTGTTCGCTGGCGCGAGTTTCGCGGGCGTGAACGCCTTTGCCGCTGTGCGTGCCGTCTTGGCCACGGGCAACCTGACCCGGCTCGTCTCCGTGCTGGAGGCGGGCGCGCCGTTCGCGCTCACGCTGCTCTTCATCCTCGCCGTGCACGAGATGGGGCACTACGTCGCCGCGCGCCTGCACGGCCTGCAGGTCACGCTTCCATATTTCATCCCGGTTCCGTTCGGCCTTGGCACGTTCGGCGCGTTCATTCAAATGAAAAGCCCGGTGGAGAACCGCAAGGCGCTGTTCGACGTAGGGCTGGCCGGGCCGCTTGCGGGATTCGTCGTGGCCGTGCCGTTGATGGTCGTCGGGCTGCTGCAGTCGGAGATTGTCCAGAGGGTGGCGGGGAGCGGCCATCTGGGGTCGTCGCTCCTCCTCCAAGCGCTGATGAACCTCATCGCCCCGCACGCGGCGAATCAGGCGGTTCAGCTCAGCCCCATCGCCATGGCTGCGTGGTTCGGGCTGCTCGTCACGGGCTTCAACCTTCTGCCCATGGGGCAACTCGACGGCGGACACATTGCTTACGCCGTGCTAGGCAAGGCCGCGCGCCCGCTGGCCATCGCCACCTTCGCCCTCCTGCTGGTCATGGGCTTCACGCTGTGGGGCGGCTGGCTGACGTGGGCGTTCCTCGCGCTGATCATCGGCCTCGGCCACGCCGAACCGCTCAACGACATCACGCCGCTCGACGGCGGGCGCAGGTTCCTCGGGCTGCTGACGCTGGGGCTGTTCTTCCTGCTCATCACGCCCAAGCCGTTCTAGCCTCCGCTTGCGCCTCCTCCAGTTTTCTGTTCTGCCCCGGCTGATAGATCAAGGCCGGGGCAGAACTGTTCCCTCCCAGCTTTCACGGCATGGTTCGGGCGCGGGAGAATCAAAAACCCCGCCAGGCCAAAGGTCTGGCGGGGTTTTGGTGTTGTTGCGCTTGACTAGCGCCGGCGCTTACAGGACTTTGACGTCAGCGGCCTGCAAACCCTTGGGGCCTTTGGTGATGGTGAACTCGACCTTCTGGCCTTCCTCGAGATTGCGGTAGCCTTCGCCCGCGATGGCGGAGAAGTGGACGAACACGTCCTCCCCTCCCTCGTGCGACAGGAAACCATAGCCCTTGCCGCCATTGAACCACTTGACCGTGCCGATGATACGCTCAGACATTGTATTTGCCTCCTTTGGGCAAAAAGAAAACGGGTGTTAGACGCTGTACGTATTCCATCGGAGCGGCGAAACAAAACGGCTCAAGGCATGAAGCCCTGAGCCGTCGTCTTGTTACTTCCAACGAAAACCTACTGGCATCCTACTAGGTTAGACTATAACAGGTGAATCACAATGCGTCAAGCGCGCTGTCGCACCCTATTCCCGCTCACGGGCCAGACTTTGCGCGCCGCGCAACCGAAGGGCGACGACCGTCTGACTCAAGTCTTGCAGTGACCGTCATGCTGAGCAAAGCGCAGCATCTCTACGCCGAATGTGGAGACCCCTTCGGCAAGCTTGGGCAGGCTCTTCGCTTCCCCGTCAAGCAGGGCGAGACGGCGCTCAGGGTGAGGCAGCACGACCAACTTGACGGGCTATGGGCGTCTGCGCGGAACAATTTTCCACAGAAGCCCTGCGCTCACCACCAGCCACCAAAATACGGTGGCGGTCAGCACCTCGCCGACGGGCGGCCAGCCGAGATAAACCGCATGGCTGCCCACCAGTGTTGTGTTGTCTGTGACAGCAACTGACTCCAGAATATAATGCCCACTCGGGAGGCCCGGCGGCAACAATACTTCGCCGGAGAACTTTCCCTCGTCATTGACCCTCACGCTCACCTGCGACACGGTTTGGTCGTTCGCGCTCTCGTAGCGGGCGATCAAATCATCCGGCGGCACGGGCCTCGGCCGGATCGCGGCCTGTGTGGTGTACAGCGTGGCCGTCACGGTCTGCCCGGCCCGCAATTCGCCGCCTCCCGCAAATGCCACGCGCCCGCCAAATGGCTGCCACAGCAAGCGGGGCCGCACGTCGAGCTTGGGGCGAGGGTAGGTCAGCGCGAGCGCGGGGTCACCGAACAGATTGTAGGCGTGCTGCTGCAGGCCGTAGACCAACTCCGCGTCGAGAGGCAGCGTCTCGTCGCCGCTCCCCTGAATTGCCAACGCGTACAAGGGGGGAACGACGCGGCTCAACAGCCATGTAGAGAGCGCCGGGTCCGAGCCGGGATTCTTGTAGTTGGATTCGGCCAGCCGGATCCACTCGCCCGCGGTCTGCGCCTCGCCGTTCAGCAGAATCTTGAAAAGGTCTTTGCCGAGGATGGTGTTGGCGGCGGGGAGCGTCACGCGCGAAGCGGCATACGTGGCCACCGGCCCGCCCGGCCGGATCAGCAGCATCTCGGCGAGCGACCACCCCTGATCGTATTCGCCCGCGCTGCACGCGATCATCATGACGAGCGAATCCTCGGCATCCGTCACCCGCTGCACATCGTAGAGATCGAAGACGCGCCCCCTCTTACCCTCTGCCGAAAGCGCCGGCCCCAGATAATCGCCGCTCCCGTGGCCGATGTAGGTGACGAGCAGCGCACCCTGCTCCATCCGCCGCGCCACTTCTTTCGGGAAACCGTCCACCGGATACGTGTACGGGCTGCCCGGATGGCCGTACAGCAGGTGCCAGCGGTAATACTCCGGCGTGTGCTTTTCGACGAAATACTTCACCAGCACTTCGATCGTCTGATCAAAGGCCGCCCCGAACTTGGACTCCGAGGCAAGCAGTTCGACCTGCACCCGGCCCGCGCCCGCCGGGGGACGGGTTTCGTAAGCGCGTGTGCGGTCCAGAACACGCATGGCCTCTTCGTCGTCGGTCACCGGCACGCGCCCGAACGCAATGGGCAGGAGGTTGCCGCCCTCTTCGAGCGCGTAGGCATCGTCGCTCGCAATGAAATCGTATCCGACTTCGTCAATGAATACCTGCGGCAGGTTCAGCGGCACGGAGGCGGCGGGCAGATAGGCTTCAACGAGGTCCCATGCGTGCGCGTGGCCGAGCAGGAGGACGTAGAACGGATACGGGCGTCCGCTCTCGTCGTAAACACGCCGGATAGCGGCGCGAATATTCTCAACCGTCGCCGCCTCCGGGGGGAAGGTGAAGACTCGAACCGCGTATCCGCGCTCGCGGCGATACTCGGCCCAGGCCTCCGCGCTGGTCTTCAATGCTTCCGGCGCGACGATGAGGTAGTTGACGCCGCCTGCGACGGGAGGGCGCGGCGCGGGCGTGTTATCGAGCAGAGGGGTCAGCCGGGGCCAGACGAGCGAAACAGTCAGCAGTGCCCAGGCTGAAATGAAGAGGAGATAACCGGTGAGGCGGAGGGTCTTGCGGATCACTTGGCCGGGGGAATCGGTCAGCCGGGGCGCAGGTCGGCGAGCGCGGCGGCAATGCGCTCCAGCGCGGTCTGGAGGTTCTCCATCGAGTTGGCAAACACAGCCGCAAGAAGCCCTCGCCGTTAGGGCCGAACGCGCTGCCCGGCAGCGTTGCCACGCCGACTGTTTCGAGCAGATAGTCGGCCAGCCAGGCGGAGGGCCGCCCGAACGCCGACACGTTGGGGAAAGCGTAGAAGGCCCCGCGCGGCACACGACACTGCACGCCGGGAATCGCGTTCAATCCGGCGACGAACACATCGCGCCGGCGCTTGTACTCGGCTACCATCGCCTCGGCCTGATCTTGTGGGCCGGCCAGCGCCTCGAGGCCCGCGTACTGTGTAAAGGTCGCGGTGCACCCGATCGAGTGCGTCAACAGCAGTTCCACCCGCTCGGCGAGCGCCTCCGGCATGATGCCGAAGCCGAGCCGCCAGCCCGTCATCGCGTAAGTTTTGGAGAACCCGTCGCAGATAATGGTGCGCTCGGCCATGCCCGGCAGAGATGCGATGCTGGGGGCCGGTTGATCCTCGTAGGCCAGCCGCCCGTAAATCTCATCTGAGATGATCCAGAGGTCGTGGCGGCGCGCGGCCTCGGCGATGTGTTCGAGGACATCCCGAGAAAGGACGCCGCCGGTCGGGTTGCTCGGCGAGTTGAGGACGATCAGGCGCGTGCGCGTGTTGACCAGCCGGTCGAAGAGTTCGAGATTGAAAGCGAAGTCGTCCGCTTCACGCAAAGGAACCGGAACGGGCACGCCGCCCGCCACGCCGATCATCGCAAGGTAAGTGGGGAAACCGGGGTCGGGGTAGATGACTTCGTCGCCGGGACGGACGAGGGCGAGGGTAGGGAAGAACATCGCCGGCTTCGCGCCCGGCCCGACGACGACTTGCGCTGGCCGCACCTCGATGCCGCGTCGCCGCCCGGCATCCTCCGCGATCGCCCTGCGCAGGGCAGGCAGGCCCGCCGGCGGCCCGTAGCGCGTGTGCCCCGCCTCGATGGCGCGGATGCCCGCCCGCACGACGTTATCGGAGGCGAGCACATCCGGCTGGCCGGCCTCGAGGTGGATGATCTGCCGACCCGCAGCCTCGAGCGCCTGAGCGCGAGCCAGCATCTGGTAGGCCCCTTCGGGGACGAGATGTTGAACGCGCTCGGCAAAGAGCGCAAGGTCATTCTTGTCTGTTGTGTGCATGGGCCATACCTCGCTCCCGGCGACTCACCCCACCGGGGCGCTTCGCGGAGTCGCAGCCACACGCGAAGCGGGCGAAGTCGGCCCTTCGGCTGCGCTCAGGGCAGGCCCTTCGCCGACTCGAATTTAGCCTGCGCCGGCAGGCTTCGCTTTGTGTTGCTGCGGTTTCGAACCGCCGCGCACCTATCCACTCACGCTGACGCTGATCTGCACGCCCTGCCGGTCCACCGGCAAGACGAACGTCCGGCACGCCACGCCGTTAGCCTCGAAGGCGGCCTTCATCGCGCCCGCGATCTCCGCGTGCTTCTCCGGCGAGAAGGCGACGAGCGACGGCCCCGCGCCCGAGAGCGCGACCGCGCTCGCGCCCGCCTTGCGCGCCTCGGCGACGACGGCATCGTAGCCGGGGATGAGTTTCTTACGGTACGGTTGATGCAGGCGGTCGGCCATCGCCCGGTGGAGGAGCGCGCTGTCGCCGGAGGTCAGCGCCTGCACGGTGAACAGCGCGTGGCCGATGTTGAAGACCGCGTCGTGCAGCGGAACGTGCTCCGGCAGCGCGGCGCGCGCCGCCGCCGTCGAGAGACGGATGTGGGGAACCGCAATCGCCACTTTGAGCGGGGGGATCGCGAGCGAATGCACGAGCAGTTCTTCCGCGCTGGCGCTCACGAGCGTCAGACCGCCGAACAACGCGGCGGCCACGTTGTCCGGGTGGCCTTCAATTTCGTGCGCCAGCCGCAACAGATCGTGCCGGGACAACCCGCCGTCCGCGAGCGCGTTCGCCGCCGCCAACCCGCTCACAATTGCCGCCGCCGAGGAGCCGAGGCCGACCCCGAGCGGGATCGCGTTGACTTTATGGACGCGCAGCCCGGTAGGGCGCTTTCCCACTTTCTCGAACACTTTCTCCGCCGCGCGCACGAGGAGGTTGGTGGGGTCGAGCGGCACCTGATCTTCCCCCTCACCCTCGACGTCAATCTCCAGCCCCTGCTTGATTTCCCAGAACTCGACCGTGTTGCGCAGCCCAAGCGCGAGCGCGAGGCAGTCGAACCCTGCGCCGAGGTTGGCGGTGGAGGCCGGGACGGAGACGGAGACCTTTTTCATAGCGCGTTGCGTCCCAAAGGGATGCTTCGCGATATTGCGGGTTGTGTAGACGGGATACGCCACACGCGATACGGTTCAGATCTGTTTCTCTAATTCTTCCAACCTCGCCGGGATCACCTTCGGCGCGGCCCCGCCGGGGCGCGAGGTGATGATGTCCGGGTCTTTCAGCCCGTGCCCTGTGACGACGCACACCACGGTCTGGCCGCGCACATCCATCCGGCCCTCTTTCACTTCTTTGAACAGCCCGGCGGCCCCGGCGGCGGAGGCCGGTTCGCACCACACGCCCTCGGCGGCGAGGCGTTTCTGCATGGCGAGAATTTCGTCATCGCTCACGGCGACGATACGCCCGGTGGACTCCTCCGCGGCCAGCAATGCCTCCTCGCCGCGCGCCGGGCGGCCAATGCGGATCGCGGTCGCGACCGTCTCGGGCCTGTCCACCGGATGCCCCAGCACGAGCGGGGCCGCGCCCGCTGCCTGCACGCCCAGCAGTCGGGGTCGGGTGGAGATGCGGCCCGCAGCATGGTATTCGCAGAAGCCTTTCCAGTACGCGGTGATATTCCCGGCGTTGCCCACGGGCAGGCACAGCCAGTCCGGCGCGCGCCCGAGGTCGTCGCACACCTCAAACGCGGCGGTCTTCTGTCCTTCGAGGCGGTGCGGGTTGATGGAGTTGACGAGCGCAATCGGCTTGCGGCGGGTGATCTGCTGGACCAGCGAAAGCGCGTCGTCGAAGGAGCCTTGAATCTGAATCACGTCCGCGCCGTAGGCGATGGCCCCGGCGAGTTTCCCGGCGGCCACCTTCCCCTCCGGGATGAGGACCAGGCAGCGCAGACCGGCGCGGGCCGCATAGGCCGCCGCCGAAGCCGCGGTGTTCCCGGTCGAGGCGCAGATCACGGCGCGCGCGCCCTCCGCCGCCGCCATCGTCATCGCCATCGTCATCCCGCGGTCTTTGAACGAGCCGGTCGGGTTCAAGCCCTCGAATTTCAGATATAGCTCGCTGCCGAGTTCCGCGCCGAGGCGGGGAGCCGGGATGAGCGGGGTGTTGCCTTCGAGCAGGGTGACGGGCGTGGCGTTGGGAGGAAGGGAAAGAAAATCGCGGTAGCGGGCGATGAGGCCGGGGTGAGGCATTCAGGTTAGACCTCGTGGGGTCTGGCGGATTTTTCAGAGGAAACTGAGACGTCCGCAAAACCCGCGAGGTCTTTCAGTCAAGGAATCCAGGCGAGGCGGTCGGAGTGGTCGCGCCACCAGCGCATCTCGGCCAGGACGTAGAGGGCATCGGCGTCTTCGGGGCAGGTCCACCGCATTTCGGTCAGCACCTCGGCGGCGTCGGCGAAGAAGCCGTGCTCGGCGTATTGCTTCGCCATCCACCACTGGATCACGTACTTCGCCTTCGCGTGTTTGACACAGGCCTCGGCGAAGAGATTCCACGCGTGCAGCAGGTCGCTGTCGTCGCCGTGCAGGTAGGCATGGTTGAGAATCTGCGCGACCTCTTCGAGCTCGTCCACCGGGGGCGTGCGCTCGAGATCGTCGTGCAGCCAGCCCTTCCAGCACGAGAGCACGCGGTACGAAAACGCCAGCATGCGGCGGCGTTGCTGCGGGCTGGCGTCATCCGGCTCAAACAGGCGCGACACGGCGCGGCGCATGTCCTCCGCGAGTTCGCGCTGGAGGTAGATGAGCGTCAGTTTGTTTTGCGCGTTGAGGTTGTCGGGGTCGAGCGCCAGGATTTGGTAACAGCGCCCGGCGGCCTCGTCCCACTCGCGGCGGTCAATGAAGTGCTCGGCTTGCTTGATCAGCCTGGCGATGGTGTGCGTGTGAGATTCCATGCGTCTTGGTCAGCGAGTCGAGCCGTGCGGATGGGGCGCATTATACCAGACCGCTACCGTTCGGGAGGATTTGAGTTACAATCCGGGTGAGCCGCGAATAGGCACGCATTGGCGCGCATAGCCTCCGACGAGCGAAGATTGGCGTTCATTCGCGGATGGCTTCTCCCATGCCGACCCGCAACCCCACCGACCTCCGCCGCCACCGCTCCATCACCGATCGCAACCTGCTCATCGGCTTCTTCGTCGTGCTGCTCATCGTGGGCGGGGGATTGATCGGACTGGCCTACGGCGGCGGGGCCGCGGTCACGGGCGTGATTTGCATCGGCGCCGCCGCGTTGCTCGCCGGGCTGGTGGCGCTGCTGATGTTCGGCATCGAGCGGTTGAGCCAGTGGCTGGATCAGCGAGAGTGATCACTGCTGACTGTTCGTCAGCAGTAAACGAGTTTGCCTCCGCCCCTTTCCCCGCCTACAATAGTCCGCCATGACCGAATCACAACAGCCCGACTTCATCTCCGATTGGGTCAAACGCAAGCCGCAGGACGCTGCGCAGACTCCCGGCTCCATCGGCCTGCTGCGGCGCGTGCCGTCCGGGCCGTTCATGATGGGCAGCCGCTTCCACTTCCGCGAAGCGCCCCGGCGCGAGGTCCGGGTGGCCGAGTTTGACATGCTGCTCGTGCCGGTCACGGTCGCGCAGTACGTGGCCTTTCTCGAGTCCAGGCAGGAGGGCGACCGCCGCTGGTGGAGCGAGGCCGGATGGGCATGGCGGCAGGGGATCGGCAACGGCTGGGGCCGCACCGACCGCACCCAGCCTGACGACTGGAGTCACCGACAGTCCGACTCGCAGAACCCGGTCACGGGCGTCACATTCTACGAAGCCGAGGCCTATTGCAACTGGCTTAGCGCGATGAAGAATCGCGCCGTGCGGCTGCCCACTGAAGAGGAATGGGAGAAGGCGGCGCGCGGCGACGACAGCCGCCCGTGGCCGTGGGGCGACGACTTCAGCCCGGAGAACGCGAACACCTGCGAGCGCGAGGCGGGCGGCGTGCTCCCGGTGGGCAGCTGCCCCGGCGACGTGAGTCCCCATCAATTGCTGGACATGGCGGGCAACGTGCAGGAGTGGACGACGGGCACGTATCGCCCCGCGCCCGACGAGAACTTTCCCGACAGCGAGCTGCGCGTCGCGAAAGGCGGGTCGTGGAACGACACGGCTTTCGGCGCGCGCACCTCCTACCGGCACATCTACCCGCCGGGCTATTATTTTTCCTTCCTGGGTTTTCGGATTGTGGTCGCGATGAAATAAAGAGGAGAAACCATGTTCACTGAAACCAACCGCCGCTCGTGGGGGATCGTCGTCGTCGTCGTGGCCGCTCTGGTGTTCGTGTGCATCATCATCGGCGCGCTGGTCGTGGCCGGGACCTTCGGGTCGAACAGGCTCACCTCCGGCGGCAATGCCACCGACACGCCCGTCGCGCCCGCCGGTTCCGTCGAGATCACCTTCTACACCTCGAACACGAAGGAAGACTGGATCAACGCCGTCACCGAGGCGTTCAACAACGCGCAGATCAAGACGAAATCCGGCAAGCCGGTCTTCGTGCGCGTCACGCACGTCACCTCCGGCGGCTCGCAGGGCGACATCCTCAGCGGCAAGATCCAGCCCATCGCCTGGAGTCCGGGCGACCAGAGCTGGGTGGACGGGGCGAATCAGGTCTGGCAGGACCGCACGGGCCGCCCGCTCGTGTCGGAAAACTGCCAGCCCACCGTGTACGCGCCCATCGGGTTCGGCATGTGGCGGCCGATGGCCGAGGCGCTCGGCTGGCCGGACAAACCTATCAGTTGGGACACTATCGTCACCCTCGCCGCCGACCCGCAGGGATGGGCCTCGGTCGGCCACCCCGAGTGGGGCCAGTTCAAGTTCGGGCATACGCATCCCGATTATTCGAACGTCGGCCTGCTGATCATGACCGCACTCGCCTACGACACCCTCGGCCAGACCAGCGGCCTCACCCCGGAGCAGGTCAAGAGCGACGCCGTCATCGAGGCCTTCCGCAACGTCGAACTGCACACGTACCATTACGGCGTGCAGACGCGCGATTTGATCGCAATTATGGCTCGCAGGGGCCCGGCCTATCTGCACGCGACGACGAGCAGCGAGGCCGAAATCCTCAAAGCCAACGTGGATAATGCCGGACAACTACGCTTTCCACTGGTCTTCATCTTCCCGTCCAAAGGGACGTTCTGGACGGAGCAGCCGTACTGCATCCTCGACGCGGACTGGGTGACGGACGAACAGCGCGAGGCCGCCGAACTGTACCGGGATTACATCCTGTCATCAGAACAGCAGGCGCTGGCCGTGGAAAATTATCTGCGCCCGATTGATGCCAGCATCCCCCTCCGTGCTCCCATCGCGCTGGACAGCGGCACTGACCCGCGCGTGACCATCGAGACCGTCCCGCCCCTCGCCAGCCCGTCGGGCGAAGCGGCCGCGGCGGTCAAGGACGTGTTCCACCTGACCAAGAAGAAGGCCACGATTGTGATCGTGCTGGACATCTCCGGCAGCATGCAGGGCGAAAAGATGGCGAACGCGGTGGAGGCCACGGCGAATTTCCTCGGGCGGCTGGAGAAGGACGACGAGGTGTACGTGCTCGCCTTCAACGATCAGGTGCGCGAGCTCCAGCCCGCCGGGCGAGCCAGTGACGTGGCCGAAGAGCTGGGCGAGGTGGTGCGCGGCCTGTTCGCCGACGGCGGCACGGCGCTGTACGACGCGGTCTGCACGGCGTCTGATCGCGTGGATCAACTGCGGGCCGACCACGAGACGGCGGGCGAGAAACGCCTGTACGGCATAGTGGTGCTCTCGGACGGGCAGGACACCGCCAGCCGTAAGACCGAGAACGACATGATGGGCTGCCTGCCCTCCGGCGAGGACGTAGAGGGCGTCAAGGTGTTCACCATTGCCTACGGCGACGACGCCGACAAGGATTTGCTGCTGCGCGTCGCCAACCGCACCAACGGCAAGACCTTCTCCGGCGACCCCGACACGATTGAGAGGGTGTACACGGCGATTTCGGCGGAGCAATAAATATGCAAAACCCCAACCGCCTCTGGTTTCTCCTCAACTGGCAAGCGTGGATCGTGCTGCTCATGGGCGCGGTCGCCACGATCATCGTCAGCTTGATCAGCCGCTCCAATCACGTGTGTACCGTTCCTATCGGCGTCATTGGATACCTGTTTGTCCTGCTGCTGGACAACATCGGCGGCGGGACACTGGGGCGCAGCGCGGCGTTGCCCTTGGCGCATGC
>Ga0184633_10000611_pt1 | contig 13370 bp, 38 predicted proteins | sample PLM31_170_b1_FD_133156 | JGI IMG/M metagenome (GOLD analysis project Ga0184633, IMG submission 133156) | Groundwater sediment microbial communities from an aquifer in East River, Colorado, USA - PLM3-1_170_b1 | ecosystem: Environmental > Terrestrial > Soil > Riparian zone | place: USA: East...
TCATTCCGTAACCCTCTCACTCAATGGTAAAGGAGATTTCTTCAAAAATGGAATACCGCAATAGCAATCAATGCATGGATCTTTAAGATGTGATTTTATCTCATCCTTAGTCCAAGTCTTGCTTTGATGTTGACCACCACAGATACTCATTATAATTTCTCACTCGATTGTAATTCTGTTTGATGGTATCTGGTCAGTGGTTTATTTGAAGCCAGTAATGTAGAAATTCTACCACCCATGATTTTTTGTCTTGCATGTATTAAAATTGTATATAAACTACTTTTTTTCAGATATGAGTTGTTTTTATTGCCTGTAACAAAACATAGTTTTTCAAGTTCTGTTAGTTCTTTGACAAATTTCAACACTTGTTCATAATATTCTTTAACAGACCTATCACAAAACGATCTTTCGAGACAACCCTCTTTGTACTCAATTTCACTCCAAACTGGATCAAAGAAAAATACATCTCCATCAATATATCGATGTGTAAATTCATACCAATCCATTTGACATATTACTGCTTCTGGAATGTGTTTTTGTAGATATGCGTAAGCATAATCTGATTTGTCATTTAGAATTTTAATATCTGCTTTTACTACTTTAGAGATTCTACCCAATCCTGCAAATGGTTCTACAAATAGATGGCATTTTGGTATGTATTCTGAAATTTGGTTTGCTGTATGAACGAGACCTGCATAACCTCTTATATGGCCAATTCCATCGTTTGTGAAGTGTTTTTTTCTCCAAGCTCTACTTGTTGGTTTTTGTGGCATTACGATTTTTTGCATTATGATACACTTTCCTTATGTTGTAAAGTTGGTTTGAAATACAAATCTATTGATAGTCTTACATCGTTTGTTCTTCCTTCATGACAATAATATGCTATTCTTAATTCGTCTGCCTGAAACTGCTCTTTTAGATTTCTTAATTCTTCTAAACTAAAGAAGTTATCAGCCTGTATTTCAAACTCATATTCAACATCACCTACTTCATTTTGGTTATCTAATTTGGAACAGATACCTAAACTAACTAACGCATCTAGGGCTTTGATGTTTGGGCTACTAAGTGACAATGTATTCTTCATGCCTTTACATCTCCCAAAAGTTGTAATGTGGAGAGGTGTTTATCTTCCCATTCTAGTAATGCGTTAATGTCAACTTTGGTATATCTCTGTGTGACTGTACCACTCGCATGTCTTAACTTTCTAGCAATCAGGCTTTCTTTAGCACCCAAATCTTCCATTCGTTTAGCACATGATTTTCTTAAGAGATGAGTCCATACGTTACTGATGTCTCTCTGATCCTGTGATTCAAAGATATTCAACCCTGCTAATCTTCCAGCATTTCTGTAATACTTCCACATGGTCATTCTTGTAGTAGGAAATAGAATCTCATCGTCTGAAAATTGGTCTAGGAACTTCTCTAATGAATTAATCTGGTATGGTAGAATGGTTGTCTTTTGTATCTTGCCCTTCGCTGTCTTTGGGTTTCTGATTGTTAGGATTCTATGGTTTAGATCAAAGTCACGCTTGATTAATTGTAATACTTCACCGATTCTAAGACCTTCACAGTATTGTATCTCAGTTGCTTTTACAAAGTGGTTTGCATTCATGGGATAACGATGTTCTAGGTTGATGAATGGTTCTAGCCTTACTAACCAGAACTGGAATTTATTGTAGAATGTGTAAGGATCTAAATAGTTTGTTGATTTGAAAGTTAGTTCTTGATTCAAATTAGGAGTACCTCTTTTTTCCCAAAGATATCTTTAACAATTAATGGTGAATATGTATCAAGAGTACATGTACTTCTAAAGTCTGAATATTCATTAATTTCATATTCATGATTAAATTCACTCGCATGTAGAAACTCATGTATTACCGTAGATGCTCTTAAACCACCACTAGCTCCAACCATAATTCTTTGGTAGCCATCAAACATAGCACCACAACATCTACCAGAACTATTACTTTTATTATATCGAATATCTAGTAGAATTTTATGATCAATGCAGAATAAATCTTTTAGATATTCGCAGAAACTTTGTATTTTTTCTGGTACGTAAGTTCGTTTTTCTGTAGTATCTAAGGCGTGACCAAATTTAGGATTCCAATCTTGTGTGCGTTCTTTAAATTCAAAGTTCTTGACTACAGGTAATCTTTCATAAAACTTTGTATGTCTTTTAACTCTTGACCAAGATTGCACGAGTCTTTTTTCTATGCGTTGTTTTCTCTGCATTGTTTTTAGTTTAGTTTTTCTAATTACTTTGTTTGTCATACTATCATTACTCCAAAGTTTGTAAAAAAGATTTTACGCTTTTTATAAATGCCTAGCATATCATTTTTCATCAAAAATATTTCTCCCCGCCATATTCATGAAATTATAATCTCCACTTCTAACGCTTTCTTTGGTATGATTACTTTCTTTGAATTACTAAGGAAGTGAACTTCTGCCATCATACATCTCCTATACTCTTTTGTGATTGAGTAATTTTATTATAATATTCCCATCTTTTCTTTACTTCTGCATAAAACTCATCACTAGATTCTAATGAAAAATTGTTATCCTCAAATTTTTCCTTAAATATTTCTTCACCCATGATTATTAACTCCGTTACTTTCGTGTGAAAGCGTATTTGAAAGTCTGTATGTATGTTCTTCTCTTATATTATGATCTAATGCTTTAATCATATTTCTGAATCTTTGAATTGTTTCTTTATCCCCTTCAATATGAAGGTCTAACGTCTCTCCATAGATTACATCCAACTTCAACCTTCTAATCAAGTCTGCTCTCCATTACCATTGTGCGAAAGTGTTGTGTATTTTTGTAATATTTGTGATGCTCGTCTTGGATTTTGCTCACGTAACTTACACCACATAAGCAATGCTATTCCTGCTGACAAATCAGATACGCCTTGCTTTTTGAACCAAAACCAAAGTGTTTTCTCATCATTATCTAATGCCTCTTTCATTCTACATTACCCTTTGTTTCTTCCGTTGTTTCAGGGAATACTATCTCTATACATTTCTCACAAAGACCACCGTTATAATCTTCACATGATACATAACCTAAGAATCTATTGCACTTATCACAAAAGGCTTCTTCATAATCTTCGGCTTTACTTAATTCATCTAACATGTCTTATCCTCATTACCCTTTGCGACTGTGGTTTTTTTGTTTTTATTAAATTTGTAGATGTTATAAATTTCGTATATAATTTGTGAACCAAATGTAATAATTGGAATTAATGGCCAAAACCAAGATGGTGTTTTTTCTAATGGTAATCCTAATGCTAAAATTAAACCATACGTTATTAATGATGTTATTGTGCCAATTATTATCACACGAAGAATTATGAAGATCAAGTTCCATTACCTTTATTTCGAGATGTTCCGTAACCCTTCTGCTGAGATGTATTTCTTTTAGGATAGATCATTAATGGAATAGTATAATACTTTGCATAACGTTGTAGTGGTTTGTGTGTACCTGATACCATTAAACAAAAAATCATCCACTTCATCTTTGACTCTCCATAAAATGAATGTCTACCAATAATTTAACCTGCTCAGGCAACTTGGAATAGCTTGATTGTGAAAGTTCTTGAGCTTCATCGTATAAGACGTATTGTGATATTAACCAGTTGAATCTTTTATACTTTGGTGTATGATTCCACCACAGATCTGATACTAAGAGGTTGACCTTACGGGCACATGGGATGTGGTAATGAATTGCTTTGCCACTTCGGCTAGTAGCTTTTGAGAGGATCTTGTCGCCTTTATTGAAGCTTAGGTTGCACACTGAACAATGTTTTAAGCTGTGTTGAATCCCATTTGCTAGGATTAGTTTAATGCTCATGTGTATCTCCTTGATGGAATGTAGTAGCTCTTCTTTGGCTTTTGGCCTGTGCTAAGTCTTAGCTCTATATTGTTTTCTATTATGTATTTGTCTATTAATTCGTCAACGATGTTAATCATTTGCTCATCTCCTTTTCCAAATCAAAGAACCTGTTACAGTTTTGTATTTGCCACATCCGCATAAAGTATGAGTCGTTTAGATAGTCTGGATCTTTGAATTGCGCCTTTTCAGCTTGTAAAAGAATCTTGCAATCATTTTGTGTGTATAGATAAGTGCCTACTGGACTGTTGATGTAGTTTGATATTCCCATTATAGCTACACCCATGCCAAATCCCATAATCAATCCAACTACCAACTTTCTTTGTGGATTCATTTCTTGTATTCCTTATCTATTCGATTTACTGTATCTATGAGTTCTCTTACTTTACTTACTAGATGAACAAGCATCCTACGTTCTGCATATTCTGTATCATTGTCAAGATTCTCACAAACTCTTTCATCTATTTGTTCTATCAATTCTTTATCCTCACATTAATATAATATAATAATATATTATTAAACATTATGGTTGCCTCTTATGCGTGAACATGTGATGAATTGATTCTTTAAGAGTTTTAGAAACATGCTTACAATTAGGACATTTTATTTCTTTCATATCAAATCTCCACCCTTGCCAAAAACGTTTTTTAGATTATATCCCATGTTCGGATCGCCTTCATCATCATCCTTATCCTTCTTTTTCTTGCTAGCTAGCTTGTACCTCTTGCCCTTGATCCACTTGTATTTTGGTTTTGATTTCTTCTCTCTCTTCTCTTTTCCGTTACCGTATATGCTCTTTAGATTAAAGCCAAAGTCATTAGGCTTTTCTTCCTTGCCATTCTTTTTCTTTGTATCATAGCCTGAGAACTTTCCTATCTGACTTAGCTCATCTCCTATCGTTGTGATTGTTTCTGATACTTTTCTAGCTCCCCTAGCTACTTTGATTACTGTGTTTCGAGTCTGGACTGATCTCTTTAATGATTTTAGACTATCAATCTTGCCTTTCAATCTTATTCGTTTCCACCAGCCTGTAGCTGTTTCTAGCTCTTGTTCAAGTTGAGCTAGCCTTCTAGCCAATACTTCTTCTCTGATGTGAATGATTCCTGCCTTGTCTGGCTTTGATGTAATGTAGTTTGCTTCCTTGTTTATCTCTGCAAGCTTTTCTTTTAGACCGTCAATGTCTTGTTGTGTCTTTGCCAAGTTGATCAAGTTGGCTAGGTTCTTTTTCTGTCTTGTTAGTTCGTTTAGCTTCATCTCTGTGAGTTTTTCCTCTATGTTGATGTCTTTCTTTTGAGCTTGTGCAAGATACTTGACCTCATCCTGTTCAAACTTGTCTATGTTTTCCTCATGCTTTTGTGTGTCAAACAATTCAAGTTGATCAAGTTCCTTCATATCCTTGATGCCTATGTCTGTGAGTAGTGTAGCTAGTTCCTTGATTAGCTGTTCTGCTTCCTGTGTTTCCTCGTCTGATTTGAACGACATTGAGTTTAGTTCTCTTAGTCTGTCCAAGTGCTTTTTGATTTGAGGTAGGTCTGTCATTTGATTACATAAGCTCCTATCAAACCAACAATTACTAATAGAAAACTAGAAGCTAAAATTATTTTTCCTATTAAAATCACTCTATCTTGTTTAATCAATTCTGTCATGATGTTTTTTCTCCCTCATCTATTCTTGTGAACTCTACTCGTTTCACCGTTTGTATTTCTAATAGTCTGCCTCCAATTTCTACAGCTTGATTGCCATCTAGGGCATTTTGTTTTGGAACAATTTCAAGCCATCCAACCTTGTCTATTAGTACGCTGACTTTGACTTTCATTAGAAAAATCTCTCTGCTATAGTGAATAATACTAACGGTATCAAAACTATTGAACTTCCTAAAATACCAAACCAAATACTCCACTTAATTACTTGTTTCAAGTCTTATCTCCATGAAAGTGTTTGTTGTGTAGGCTTAAACTCTCTGCATCTAAATAGCTACAGCTACATTTTTCGCATCTATAATTCCAGACCATTTATTTATCCCCCTTTTTGTACTCATCCAAATACTCATTTGCGTATCCTACCCAATCGTTAACGTATGGTGATGGTTGTTGATCATCATTTTTTATTGCAATAATATATGAGTTATGTACTTTGAAAACTAAATCTTGTTTTGTTAGAAGTTCATCTCCATCTTCTGAAATGAATTTGTCTGTAAGACTTGATGATAATAGCTCTTTATAATTCAATTCTCTTTCTCCTTTAGAACTAGCTCAAGATGATTATCTTGTAGGAAATCATCAATGAACTTGTTAAAGTCACGCCATTTTATGTCAATGTCTAGTGCTGATAGAGTAGAATCTGATAACCATAATGCAAGATCAGCTTTAGTTTTCAATCTTGAACTACCTCACCTTGATAATATCCTTGTTTGACAAGCCCGATTATATGTTCAATGTCTGTTTCATTAAGTTGTATTGTTGATTCTACTATCTCATCAAATAACTCTTTATCATATTCTGAATTTTCATCGTCTACATTTCCTAATTCTTTTGGAAATAGCAAGCATTTTAAAGGATCAAGGTTCTCTTTTAATTTCCACCAACCAGTATTCATTTTAGTTCTCGTAGTCCACCTGTTCAAACTCTTTCCGTTTTACTTGTTTGACCTCAAAACATTCCATGCCCAAGTCGTTATGGATGTAATTTGCATAGCCACTTATTGCATCTTCTTTGTTCTTTGCCTTGATTATACAATCGCCTGCGTTCACTTTGAAGTATGGCATCTAATTTTTATCCCTCTCTATCCTTTCTTTGATCAATAACCAGAATCCATCTTGAATAACTTCTGAATCTCCAGCTTCTATTGAATCGAAAATATCTATTATTTGCCTTCTGCTAAGCCTATGCCCTAGCTCTTCTGCCTTTGCTTGTATATCTTCCCATGATAAAGTCAATATTGGTTTTGGTTTTGGCATTTTTACCACTGATTTTGTTAAAGTCATGCTGGATAATGACAACTCCCTAGCTTGTAGCCTAATTTTTTGCATGTTGGACAGTCTGAGAGGTGATCTTCAAGCCTAACCTCTTCAATTGTTCCAGTTGTAAGGTCTTGTATCCAAATTTCAGCTTGATCCTTGCCCATCTTCTTGATCAAGTTGCTATAATGATCTAAAGCTTGCTTGGCTGACATCTGATCAACATTATCCGTGTAAGAACTAAAGAAGCTGACTTGATCAAGTGGATCTAATTCTTTTAGAGCTTCTAATTGCAATGTTTACACCCACACTTACATTCTTTTTTACCCATGCAAAAAGAATGATCTCCATTGTTGCAATGCTGACAATTATCCCAATCAATGCCATTTTCTTCATCCCAATTCATGCTAATCATAATCTCCATTGTTCCAGCGTTGGATAAACGTTTGAATGTCTGTTAAGATCCTATGTGCTCTCTCTGCATCCTTCTCTGTAGTAAAGTCATAAGAATATTCGTCTGTATTGTTGTCTGTTAGTTCAACCTTGTTACCATTGTGTTTAAGATCATAAAATGAATTGGTTAGCTTATCTTTTGGCATGTTGATCAAGTTCCCCCCACATATTTTATGCCTGTTATACTTGCAGTTCCTTTATGAAGTTCGCCTTCTGAATAAGTAAAGCCTAGATCACCTATTCGTTTTCCATTGATAAAGATTTGATCTACTACTCCCTGAAAATAAACTATCCTTATGTTAGATTCTTTTGGGAGTTTGATAAAGTTCTTAGCTACCATTTTAGATAAACCCCTCAGTAAGAATGACTATTACAACTAAGCATAAAGCCACTATGCCACATGCTATTAAGTTGACTCTGATTTCTTTTTTAATCTCTTCCCTTGTCATCTTAATTTTAAATTTCATTAGACTTTTACCTCATTAAGTATTTGCTCAGCTTCATAGATAGCCTGATTGCTGATCATCCTTTGCCAAGCTTGGTTAGTTGGTGACCAGTGAAAGCCACTACTCTTTAATTTAGTTCGTGTCTCTTCGCTAGGAATTGAAGGAAAGAATAACTTAACTCTGTTGTCTGCCTTGTCAATGCTTAGTGTAATACCGTTAATTGTTTTATCTTCGCTTGGTATTTTGTTAAGTGCTCTGAGCTGTTCTATTCTTTTCTTTTTATCCCTTATCTTTCTGGTTACGCTTTCGAGCTCTAGCTTTCTATAGTGTTCTGATCCCTCTTCCCAATCTTTAACGTTTGACTTGAATACATAATTAGTTTTTAGATATGTCCTAGTCTTTTCTAGCTCTGCTATTTCTGCATTAAGTTTTATTATAGCTTCTGGATCATCAGAGCTTATGCCTCTAGGGTTTAAAATATTATCGACTTTATTTTCATAGTATTCTGATTTTTCTTTTAGCTCTATTGTCTTATTCATTGAGTTATGAATTTTTTCTAAGTGCCTTCTGTGCTTGCCTTCTGAATGATGACCGATTAAGATCGGCTGTCCCATAGGGATCATATCTGCTAGCTTGTTACCGTACTCATATTCAGCTTGAGCTTTTTGTTTATTCTTGTCTGCTAGCTCTTCGTAACGTTCTAGCTTTGCGTTTCGTTTTTCCTTGTATGCTTTAATCTGTTCCTCTGTTGGTGTCTCTGTTGGTATCTGTTCCTCTATTGGTGAGACTTTACGATCTCTAAAAATCATATCTAATACAGTCTTTAATTTTTCGTCTTTTGTTAGTGCGTAGATTTGCCTTAAGGTTTTGGTTGGTCTTTTAAAATTACTATGATATAATTCTAGGTTGGGATCAGCTTCTAATAGTGACATCATTTAGGTGTGGTACCATCCTTATTTATTATGCCTAAGAACTCTAAACCATAACCGAGATCACGCCACATTAAAAACTGCTTGTGTGTCTCAATGCCAATCAAATTAAAATGATAACCGTATCTTATCACAGGTATACTATACTCTTTTACTAGGGAATTAATGGCCATGCCTTGACACATAGGCAAAGTCTTTTCATTACCGTACTTGATTTTATTGTTATAGTTTTTAAGCGTAGTCTGTGAGCACTTGAATAATTTCTTATTTGCTTCTAGCTCTTCAAAGTTTTTACCGTTATCCTCTGACCTTAAAACCTTTGTTACCTTATCGTTTTCAAATGTGATCTTTACTATGTCATAGTCATTAGAGTAAAGCTCGATTAGATTAGCTGAATACTTAATGAAATATCCGCAAGCTTCGGCTATATGAAAAGCCTGATCCCTAATTGCTTTGGAACCTACATCTAAGTTAAGATCCATCTCTCCGAATAGATGGGTTTTAGTTTCTTGTTGTTGAGACATTAATGATTTAACTCCTCATATTGATCGTACTCATCGCCATTCAATCCGCTAATTGATCCATCTGCTAACATTTGATCCTCAATACTTGGTAGCTCTTGACAGTTGTTTTTGATATGTGCTATTAAATGATCTTCGCCTGTAGCTTCAAAACAACACAAAGGACAAATCAATTCGTCTGGTGTTCTAGTCATTAAGTTTTAACCTCTCTATTATGTGTACTACAATTTACTTGATGTGCATTAAAGATCCTTATGCCTTGATCCCCCTCATTAGAAATTGTATACCCACATTCACATTCTAAATATCGCATATCCATTTATATAATATACTAATATAAAAAGACACACTAGCAATTAAGGTGTCATGCCTAGAGTTTATATACGCCTTTATTTCGTCTAGCTTCTTATATAGTTCTACATTAATATAATAAACTAATGTCAATCTATGAAAAGTTAGACATACCAAAATATGTTTATGACGAATGGAAAGCTAACATAGAAAATCTATTAAAGATAAATGCTAACTTTTTATTCAAGGAATATTTAACCCATGACTTTAATAATTATAGTATAGAAAAATTCTTTATAGAGTATTCAATCCTAAAAGATTTAGAAGCTGACTATAAAGACGTACCATTATATCAAACGTGGATGTCTGCATTAAACAAAGCTATAGCAAGTAAGAAGCTTGAGGGATTAACTTTTGATTGATCTATTTTCCATAGCTAATCTAGGAATTATAATGGGATCTATTCTGATTACCTTAACGATATGTGTAAAACAAATTGAGGTAATAGAAAAATGAATTGTCCTAACTGTAATAATGAGACACCTTTAAACCCGTGTCTCTATTGCGATTATCAATTAGATAATAGTGAGGTGTTAAAAGAATGAGTGAACAAAAAGAAGAGACGGTAAATAATGACTATGCAAGCTTTGATATTTCAATGAGTGGAAATACAGAACTTAAAGAAGTCTTTGGCGTAATGTCTGAGATAGTTGATGATGTAACATTTACTATTGATCCCGAAGGCATGAGCTTTAGAGCTATGGATCCGAGTCATGTATGCCTTGTTGATGTGACGATCCCTAATGCTTGTTTTGAAAAATATGAAGTAAGCAAAGAAGGATCGATTGGTCTTAGAGTCGAAAAGGTTTTTAAAATAATAAAAGCCTTAAAGAAAAAAGACACTATTAGATTAACTACAACTGATGACTACCAATTATCTATAAGCACTAAGTACAATAAGACAAAGCTACGAATGATCGAAGCTTCAAAAGTTAATACACCCTTACCAAAGATAAGCTATAATTCTAAAGTTGGAACCATGCTTGAAGATTTTAAGCAAGCACTAAAACAAATTAATCTAGTGAGTGATTACTTGACCTTAGAGACTAGCAATAATATCTTTAAGCTTAGTGGATCTGGTGATCGTGGATCGAATGAAATAACTTTTGAAAAGGGTATGCAAGAAATGCCAGAGATTGATGTTAGAGAAAATAGTAAAGCTACTTACAGCTTAGAATATATTTTAGCTGTAGTAAAACATCTAAACAATGGCACTTTAATTTTAGAGTATAGCGAAAAGATGCCCTTAAGATTAGAGTATAAGATCACTAACATTGGTAAGATTCATTTCTATCTAGCTCCTCGTGTTGAGAATTAACCCATAGAGTTTTTTTAATCTCTATTAATTTTTTTTATTTTATGACCGTGCCTTTTATGTACGCCTGAAAATAATTTTGTTACTCTTCTATTACAGGTAATACAAAACCAATGCTTACGTTTATCTCCTTGATAACCTAAAATATTATTAGCTATTTTATTTAATAGTTCTATGCCTTCTTTAACTGTCATTAGATTATCAATTCCTTTTTACCTGTCAAATCTTTTACAATTAAAAGTGAGTATGTGTCTGTCATTTTTCTAAAGCCTGTTTTATTATATCGCCACTTTGGATTATCATGAAGGTGATTAAAATGAGAATAACCATTTATGTTATTGATATGACCGTAACCCATTGCATGAATAAATTCATGCACTAAAGTTGTAAGTCTTAATCCATCTCTGCAACCAATAACGATCACCGAATTGTTTTCTATTGTTGCATACTTACAATTGCCTGACATGTTATTTCTATTAGGTCTTAAGAATACTGTAGGCTTATTATCTTCAAGGCAAAAGAGATCCGTTAGCTTATCGATCCATGCTTGAATCTTTTTATTAATGTAGACTTCATTCATGTCTTAATATTTTCCTATCTTCAAGTGGTAAAAGTTGAAGAGCTTTGTATTCGTCTGTATGAATGTATTCTATATGACTACAGCTTAAACAAACTATAGCATATCCTTTATGCTTGTTACTTAACATAGTTCGTTTTATTGGTTGAGCTAACGATCCACATTTCACACAAAGTATTTTATCTGTCATGACATTATTACGTTATAATAATATAAAATCTTTTTACTCATTTTATAAATGACTAGCTAGCTTAAAATGATAAAAAATATTCCGCCCACGCCACACGAATTTTAATTAAGTTTCATTATTTTTATTCTCATCAGCTCGGTTTTCATAGTGATCATTAACGCTAAAGTCTATGGTCTTATCCTCTTCTTTTATCTCTTCAATGTAATCCTTTACTTGATCTTTAAACTCTTCTTGCTTTTCTGTTTCAACTTTGTTGATGTCGCTAGCTTCTTCTATTGCTTTAATATTATCTTCTAGTATTTCTTTTTTAATGTAAGTCCTTTTTCTTTTCTTGGTTAAGCTAGTGTCTAAATATGTATTGACTTCATCCCAATCTATTTTATTATTCTTATCAATTTCTGATACAGTATTCCATAGGCTTTGGCGTTTAGAATCTAATACCTTCTTGCCTTTGCGTGTGAATAAGTAAAGCCTGAGAAGTGCTCTTACATTTATCATGCCATAAGACTTGATCAAGTTCTGCACAAAGTCTGGCGTTGATAAGATTCGTTTAGCTTCAAACTCTGGATCACATTGGGCGCACCCATCCTTATGATAAACAAAGAAATGCACATAGCCATTCTCGTTTGCAAGACCTAGCCTTAATGGTTTGTCTGTTGTGAACTTCAATACTTTTTTATTCCATTCATCTACTACCATTTCCCACCCCTCAGTATGCATCATCTGTCTGTAGTAGTAGACGTAATCCCTTAGCTTGTACTTGGCATGTCTCCACATCTCCTTAAAGTTTTCAAACTCTGACATGGACAAGCTCGTTAGAAAATAGAATGGTACGTTTCTAAAGAAGGTCTTGATGGCTTTGGAGTAGTGGATGTTAAAGATTGCTATGACATCTGCCTTGACATCATGGCGCACATGGGTTAGCTTGCTTTCGATCTTGTCCAAGTCCTCTGGCTTTAGGCTGTTAAGATAGAAGCTTGCATCATCAAATATCAGAATGTGATTCACCCCTTTAGCTAGATTATCAAGTATCTCGTACAAGTTCCTAACCTCATCTCTTGAATACCAATGGACAACAAAGTTTCTTTTCAGATGCAGGTGATGGACAAGCCAAGTTGTCCAAGTTGATTTGCCTGAACCAGATTGTCCTATTGTAAGCATCCCAACATAGCCTGTCTTGTTTAGGATTTGAATGATGGAATCAACGATGTTGTTTGGTGAATGCCTTACATGGATTTGGCATTTCTCTCCTAGTGGAGTAGTAAGTATGGTAAGCTTTGGCCCTGTGTAATCTGTCACTGGTTGCTTTTCTATCTGCTCTACTAATGCCATTACATTCTTCTCTGTCCTTGCTCGTTGATTATCTGCTGTCCTATCTTGGACAAGACTAGGAAGCTATAATTCCTTAGATACTGCCTGACATTAGCATCGTGGTTTGCCTCATCTGGATCTTCTGTGAAATTATCTGAGGCAACTGGTTCTTCCCCACAGTCTTTGAGTATCTCAGCATCAGTTGGTCTGTTCTCTGGTGGCATCAAAGCCATCATGTTTCTATAGTATGTGATAGCTCTATATGGATCTGCCTTGTTCAAGTCACTATTGATACCAGCGTTTAGTAGCGCACCCCAATAAGCTTGGAAAGAACTTGTTGCAGACATAACTCTATTGAATCTTGGTATTATTTAAAATTAATTTTCAAAAAAAAAATTTTTATGAATAAAACTATCTTTAAAACCTTGAAA
>Ga0184633_10000612_pt1 | contig 13360 bp, 14 predicted proteins | sample PLM31_170_b1_FD_133156 | JGI IMG/M metagenome (GOLD analysis project Ga0184633, IMG submission 133156) | Groundwater sediment microbial communities from an aquifer in East River, Colorado, USA - PLM3-1_170_b1 | ecosystem: Environmental > Terrestrial > Soil > Riparian zone | place: USA: East...
CAGGTCGCGAAGGCGATCGACGCGTCGCCCCACCTTTGCCTGCAGCCGCCTTACGGGGGCGCCGAGATCTCTCAGGGGCTGGGTCAGCCGCCAGCTCGTCGACTGCCGGACGGCGACCAGACCGCCCTCGACGCGGTCCAGTTCCGCCCGCAGGGTCAGCCCGAGCTGCCGCGCCGCCTCGAGCTGACTCGGCAGCCCTTCCATCGCCTCGAGGCGTCGCTCCGCCTCTGCGAGCCTCCGCCACGCCTTTTGCAGCCTCCGCGCGGCGGTCATCACTTCCGCCTCCCCCTCGCCGGCGCGATCCGCCACCGGCGGCATCCCGGCGATCGCCGACTCGCCTCGGGCCGGGGGCGCCGCCGGGCGCGAGGCGGGCCCGGACTCCGCCGAGCGCGTCTGAACCTCAGCGGAATACTGCCCGAAGTGGTCGAGCGCCTCTTGCAGGACCGTGTCGACCGGGCCCGGCGCCCGACTCTCGTCGGCCCGGCCGCTGACGTACGTGCGGAGAACGAGATAGAGCGCCCGGGCGGGGAACGTGAGCCTCGGCTCATCGACCGTGTCGATGACGGAGGTGGAGTAGTGCTGGCCCTCGTGCTCGAGGAGGGCCCGGGCCGCTTCCCGGATCTTCGCCGCCTCGCCCAGGTCGCACCGGTCGAGAAACGCGGCCAGGCGCCCGACCTCGCGGTCCACGTCGTCCATCACGTCCTCGTAGAACATCAGCAATCGCCGTCGTCCGGACGTGTGCGAGAGGGACGACGTCACGTGCGTCATCCAGAGATCGATGCCCTTGTCGAGAGAGAACCCGTCGCGGCGCCACACGGAGCGCGCGACGTCGATCGGGTTGCGCAGGCAGATCACGTATTGCATGGACGGCAACAGCCGCTGCCAGAACGGGAGGGTCAGACACGTGCGCGGGTTCTTCCAGCTCCAGAGCGGAGCCGCGCCGAAGTCCTGCTGAATGACGGCCTGCGCCCGTTGCCGCAGGTCTTCGAGGGCCGAGCCCGTCTCCCATCCCGCGCTCAGGACCGGCGGCTCCGACCAGGTCCCGCCCAGCCGGGCGAGGATCTCCTCGTTGATGTCGCTGAGGAGCTGGTGCTCGTAGAAGCCCTGCGGGTTGTCCGGCTGGGGCTCCATCATGTGCTCCGGCGGTCCGAGATGGGCACCAAACGACTGCAGGAGCGCGCTGAGGAGCGAGGTTCCGCTGCGATGCATCCCGAGCACGCAGACGATCTTCGGTGTCGGCATCAATCTCTTCCTGGTGACGTCGCGAGGGGCGCTGGAGTCCGGCTCATCGGGCCGCCGCCCCGAAGCGATGCCGGGCAAGGTCATGAGCGGAGTCGCCGAGGTGATCGATCGGCAGAGCCCTTGTTGCGGAACAGCCATCCGGACGGTTGACGGGCGCCAACACTCTGTTGTAGTGGGGTCCCGTCGGATACATGTGGAGATCGACATAGTCCAGGGAAGACTGGCTGAGCGCCAGCGCCCTCATCGGCGCCCTCGGGTCGGCACTCGGCTGCACTCCGTCATAGCCCGCGCGCCCGACGCCTCTGGGGGTGAAGACGCTCGCCGTGGTCAGCGCCAGGGGTCGACCTGCTTGATGGCCCCCGATCTTCGAGCTTCTTGTCCAGCTCATCCAAGATTGGCCAAGCGGGAGGGCACCGGCGCCGCGCCGGCTGTCGGCTGAGCCGCTACGCACGTCAAGAGCAGGGCCACAGCACCACACGCCCACAGTCGCCGCCCCATCCATTCACGCGCCTCCTCTGGACGACCGCTGCGTTGGCGTCCACACAGCCTCCGCGCCAAGAAGGCCGCGGGGCCCCGACCATGACACGCCGCGATCAGCGAAGTCAGTCTACCTCAGGCAGTTGGACGGTCACAAGCAGAGGTCTCGGCCCATAGGTTTTTTACCTGCGCCCAGCGCCGCGTCTTCCAGCGCTCGATCGCCGCCTCGTCCCGCTCGCGCGCCCGGCGTGGTGCCAGTGATTCACCGCCGCGGTCGTCACGCCCAGCGCGCTGGTTGGGCACTCCATGCACGACCGCTTGGCTCCGCGGGCCGGGAAGAGGCGGTCCGATCCGCCGCGGGTCATGAGCAGTCCGGGGGCTTCAGCGGCCTGGCGTGGGGCGGAGCGAGCCGCCGGGAAGTCCAGCCGGCAGAGGTTGGTCGGACGATGTCAGGTGGCGTGCGCGACAACTACTGGATTCTCACCGCGAGGTATGCTGTGATGGGCCCGTCGAGGAAGGAGGGCTGGGGCCGGATCGCGGGAGCGAGACCGGCCCCCCTTCCATCAGCCGGATGCTGTATCGGCGTGGTTGCAAAGATTTATGGAGTGATCGAAGCGGCGGGCGAGCGTCGACTGAAGGCGTCGCGCGCGTCGCGGGGGTGACACATCCGTGCGCCGAGTCTTGATCCTTCACGTTGGTCCGCACAAGACCGGGACGACCTACATTCAGAAGCGGCTGGTCGAGGATCGAGAGCTCTTGCACGAACGGTTGGGGCTCGTGTATCCGCGCACCGGCCAGACGATCCTGTTTGGCCACCACGCCCTGGTCCCCCTGTTCCGCAAAGCCGCGGGGGGCTCGTCTGTGCTGCGTGAGTTGAACGAGGAGTTGCGGCAGTCCCGAATCGGTCTGCTGTCGAGCGAGAGATTCTCGATGCGGGGGGACGCTTATTTCGCCAGGGTTCGAGAGCACTTCGCTGATTGCGACATCAGAGTCGTCGTGTACCTCCGCGTCAGAAGCGAGCTGCTCGTGTCCCACTGGGGCGAGTTGATAAAACACGGCGCCGACCATAGTTTTCCCGAGTACCTCGCGAAGGCGCTGGTGGCCCCGTATTCGAGCCCCGTAATCAATCAGGGCAAGCTCCTTGACACGATGTCGAGTGTATTCGGCCGACCCAGCCTGCAGATTCTCATCTACCGGCGCGACGTCGACTTGTATCCTGAGTTCGTGGAACGCGTTCTCGAGTCGGACTCTTTCGCGGCGGCATCGGTCGGACGCAACGAGACGGTCAATGAGGCGCTGCCCATGTATGCGACCGAGTGCCTTCGCTTGCTGAACAACATGGCGAAGCAAGTTCGGGTGCTCGACCGGACCTACATGCATCGGCACTTCATGGAGTACTACGGGAGCGGCGAATTGGCGGCGGAGCTGGACCTGTTCCGGCGGGCGTTCGACGCGAAGGCGTCGGTGATGACGATCGCTGGCGTCGATGCTTTCTTCGAGCCCCTGGACCGGGAGGTGATGAGGAAATACGGGGCCAATGTCAGGAACGGGTGTCGAGACGCCCGCTTTCCCGAGAGCAGGACGCCCGAGGTCAGGTACCTGCGGGACCTCGACGCGATGGCGGACGGGGAGGTCAAGGAGATCTTGAGCCGAGTGCATCGGATCATAAGGTCGTGAAGGCGCTGGATTGGACGAGAGGGCGCATGAGCCGGTCGAGGGCTGACGGAGCCACGAAGTTCATCATCTTGTGTGCGGCGCGGACCGGCAGCACGATGTTGCGCGAGCTTCTAGATTCCCATCCCGAGGTGTGCTGCTACGGCGAGATCATGGCGTCCGCAGTGACTCCCGATCGCTGGGACAGCGAGGCCCCGAACAGACGAAAGCTGCTGGAACAGTACCGTATCAAATATGAGAGTCGGGGCGCGCCGACTACGCGTGGCTACTCGGGTGGCTGAAGGCCCATCGCGAGGTCAGGGTGATTCATCACCGGCGTGAGAACCGCCTCAAACGGTTGATCTCAGAGATCATTGCGACCCAGGTCCACGGAGTGTTCAACGTACAGAGCGAGCGTGACCTGCCCGCGGCGGCCAAGGTGCGCCTGACCGTTGGGGAATGTCTCGACGACTTCGCCCGCACCGAAAGGCGGGGAATCTCGTTCCGAGAGTCTTTCCGGGGCCACGCAACGCTGGAGACGACGGACGAAGCGGTGGTGGACAACCGTGTTTCCTATGGGCTGGGATGTCGATGATGGTCGATCGAGTGGAAGTCGGGGTGCGAGGCCAGCGGCCGGCTGACCAGGTGAGCGCGCCAACCCGCGGACTCGCCTCGGCGCCGCACGAGAGACCGCCCTCACATGTCGCGATGTGGCTGTTTCTCCTCTTCGCGATGTTCTATCTATCGACCGCGAAGGGTGTCCTGAGCTACTACGATGACGTGTCGATGTTGCAGGTGACCGAGGCTATCGTCGAGCGTGCGACGATGGCCGTGCCGCCACGGACATACGGCGCGCTCCTCGGAATCGACGGCCGCCATTACAGCCAGTACGGGGTCGGTCAGTCTCTCCTCGCCATTCCTTTCTATGTAGTCGGTCGATATCTTGAGCGGTTCGTCCCCAGCCTGTGTTGTGTGATCGACGACAGAGGCTTCGTACGAGGAAGCGTCCTCGTGTACATCGTATCCACTCTGGGGATCTTTAGTTCTGCTGCAGCCATCGCCATCCTGTTCCTCAGCTGTCGAGAGCTTGGTTTCAGCCAACCAGCGTCGATAATTGCGGCGCTCAGTCTCGGATTGGGAACGTTCGCGTGGCACTACTCTCGGACGTTCATGAGCGAGTCAACGAGCATGTTGGCCGTGGCGGCGAGCTTCTACGGGCTGCTGAGATTCAGCCGTGACCGGTCCTTGATAGGGCTCGTCGTCTCCGGTGTGGCCGCGAGCTGGGCGGTTCTTCTGCGCCCTGCGAATGTCATCGTGATCGTGCCGATGGGACTGTGGCTGGCGTGGGAGCTGTGGAGATGGGGCCGGCGCCGGCCACTGGAAGCGCTGCGAGCTGCGGCGCTGTGGACGGCCCCGATCGCCCTCGGAATCGGTGCGATCGCTGCGTACAATGTGACGCGCTTCGGCACGATCCTAGAAACGGGCTATGGCGCCGCCGCCTACGCACTCACCACACCCGTGTACGTCGGCCTCTACGGCTTCATCCTGAGCCCGGGCAAGAGTGTGTTCATCTACGCGCCGATCCTGCTGGCCGGCGTGGCCGGCTGGTGGGCGGTCCGGCGCCGGTCGCCGATCATCACCACCGTCGTCGTGGGCATAATCGGAATCTACTTGCTGTTCTATGCCCAGTTCCCATGGTGGTACGGTGGCGGGGTCTGGGGCCCCAGATATCTCACGGTCATCCTGCCGTTCTTCGCGATGGGGCTGCCGGGACTGATCGATCGCGGCCTGGGCCGCGTCGGCTGGGCGGCGCTCTCCGCACTGGCCGCGCTCAGCCTGTTCATTCAGGGGCTCAGCATCCTCGTCCCCTATGTGCCATACGTCGCGAAGATGCAAGCCTCCCCGGAGCTGCTCGAGCGGTTCTTGTGGCATCCGGGCTACTCGCCAGTCTTGGCCCATGCCAAGAGCCTACTGGCGCGCGACTACCCGCTGGACGTTGCGCCGAACTACTATCACTCGTGGCTCCTCGCATGGTTTCAGCTGGGCGCATTTGCGGTGGCCGCCCTGACGGCAGGGATGGGGCTCGTGATGGCGCGACGGCCCGTCCGCGGGAAAGAATGGTTTGTCATCCGAAGGGGAGTGAGAATTGGATTGACGACAGCCGTGGTGCTCCTGTTCGTCCTGGCCACGCCAGCCGTCCTGCTTTTCACCGCTCCGGGGCGGCCGCCACTCAGTGCGGCGGGCGAGCCCGTGACTGCCTACGAGGGATTTCACGACGTGGCCAACTGCGGTGGAATCGCCGGCTGGGTCTGGGATAGCTTGCGCCCCAACACGCCGATTGCGGTCGACATCTACGATGGTGACACGCTGCTGGCGACCGTCCAAGCCGGAGAATTCCGGCGAGACTTGCTGATTGCTCGCAAGGGCAATGGTAGTCACGCGTTCGTCTACGGCATGCGTTCGACATTAAGGGACGCACTGGAGCACTCGATTCGCGTGAAGGTGTCGGGGACCGATGTGGGCCTGACCAACACGCCACAGGTGATCACGTGCAAGGCGCCATGACTTTCGACAGCTGGTTGAAGGAGCAGATCGCAGTCGAGGGGTATTGGTTCCATCGGATGGCGTTGCGTCCCGGCCTCGACACTCCGGGATGGTCCGACCCTGCTCGCGAGAAGTTGCCGTACATTGGACTGCCGACCCGTATGGACGGGATGCGCGTCCTCGACATCGGTTGCGCGGAGGGCTTCTTCTCGTTCGAGGCAGAGCGCCGGGGCGCGCGCGAGGTCATTGCGATTGATTCCTTTCCGGAGACGTTCGCCGCTTCAATATTTGCCGCGCGGCGCTCTGCTCCAAAGCGACCGCCTACCTGTGCAACCTGTACGATCTCATCCCCAAGACGTTCGGGACGTTCGACCTCGTGATGTTCTTCGGGGTTCTGTATCATCTCCGCAATCCGCTTCTGGCGCTCGAGAGAATACACGCCACGTGCAGCGGGAGTCTTCTCCTTCAGACGCTCTCGGGAGAGGTGCGCGGAGAATCCGACGTGCCCTACGCCCGATTCTACCCGTCGGGGATGCCGAGCGGCCCGAAGGAGAAGCCCTCGTGCGATCCGGCCGTGTTCTGGGTGCCAAACGTCGCGTGTGTCACGGCCATGGTGCAGTCCGTCGGCTTTGTCGACGTCGTGGGCCGCGCCGATCGCAACGTGAGTTGTGTGGTCCAGGCCGGGGCTCCGCAGGTCGCCCCGGGTCAGGCCCCGGACCAGAGGAAGGCTCCATGGTCGTAGGAATTGCGAGACGAGGTCGGTTCAGCGTGAGCGACAAACAATGAATGCGGGCGGCGCTCGAACGGGGCGGCCGCCGCGCCGCCGCGTGCTGGCCCTGGCGCTCGTCGGTGTCATGCTCCAGCTCCTGGCCGAAGCGACGCATGTGCAACCGGCGATTGGAGAGGCAGCCGTTTCCCCGGAGACCTCCTGGCGGCCGCCGACCGGCGTGAGGCCTCTCCATCGGATCGGCGTACGTACCATGGCCGGGCGCCATGCTGAATTCTTCGATACGGTCACCGGGCGCGCGTTCGTTCCGAGAGGAAACAATTACATTCGGCTCGATCCGAAGCACTCCACGTTCAGCCCCGCGAAATACGATCCGGACAGAGTCGAGGTCGCCCTAAGGGAGATGCAGCGGCATGGCTACAACGTCGTCCGTGTGTATCTCAACTCGCAGGTGATCGGCGGTAGTCTGGAGCGGCCGGGCGTGGACGTGCTTTACATGAGCAATGTCCTCGACTTCCTCGCTCGCGCAAATGCCCATGGTCTTTACGTGATGCTGAGCAGCGACTGGCTACCGTCGAACTACGCTTCGATCGTGGGCGCCAGTCCGCCTCCGGCGAAGGTGGAAGGGATCAATGGCGTGTTCATGACCCCGGGCTTCATCGAAGCCGCTCGCCAGTACTGGACCGACGTGATCACCGCGATAAAGTTTCTGGATCCCAGTCTCCTGTCGACGGTGTTCTCATATGACATCTGGGCGGAGCCGTTCTTTCAGTCCGATCAGCAGCCGTTTTCGCTCACGAGTGGATTCGTGACCACCGCCGACGGCGGCACGTACGACATGTCGAACGCGGCGAGCCGGCAGCTGGCTGCGGACAATGCCGCGCGCTACTGGGCAAACCAAGTGGTGGCCGCCGTCAAGCGCGCCGACCCTCAGGCCCTCACCGTGGCAAGCCTGTTCTCGCCCAAGGCCGTGGGGCGGTCGGGTTACGACGGAGTACAGCCGAACCGCGACGTGAGGGCGCCTCTCAGGATGTCCGTCCTCGCTGAATCCGCATTGGACTATGTCGATCTGCACACCTATCCCACGGGGGCAAGCTATCGCCTCAAAGACGACTTGGACTCCGCGGAGCTCGGCGCGACCGGCATGAGCAAGCCGCGCCTGATCGGCGAATTCGGAGCCCTCAAGTCCTACTACCCGGAGGCTAACGACGCAGCGCCGGTCTTGGCAGATCATCAAGTCGGGTCATGTGCGTATGGTGTGAAGGGCTGGTTGTTGTGGACCTGGGATGCCGGGGGCTCCGAACAACCGCACTTCTGGAACGCGCTGGACGCCAACGGCGAGATCAATAGCCTGCTGGCGCCCATTCACCGCCCGGACGCCTGTTCCGGGATCGGCCGTCTCCAGCCCACCATCGCCGAGGCCCCTTGAGGGACGTCGCACGGAGGCGGCCGATCCGATCCGAGGAGCTCGACAGGTACTCGCCCGAGCGGCACCGGCGATGTGCAGGCGCCCGGCGTCAGCGGGACTGGCAATCCTGCTCGCGGCGCTGGCGAGCGCTGAAAGAAATGCGACTGCCGAGGCCGAGGAAAGTAGAAGAGAAAGCGGGTGGCGCCGCCGCAGGTGAATCCGCCGTCCCGGAGCAAGCGCAGCCCGGCCCGGGGAGTCAACGGAGACGCGTCCCGGTCGAAGGGGATCCGCTTCACGACGAGCCGCATACCCGGGTTCCAGGGGTTGTTCTCGAAGAAGGCGAAGTAGCCGCCCGGGACAAGCGCCTGGTAAACGAGGGCGACAGCGTGGGGGCACTCGCCGGGCGGTATGTGGTCGATCGCGGCGGTTTCGCTGTACGCGTGGACCGGGCGAAAGGAGGTGTGCTGTCGATGGACTTCGGAAAACGCGGAACTCTGGTTTGCGTCGAAAACATGGCCTGCGACTTGCCTGGCGTTGAGCCGCGGGCCGCTCCGAGGCGGCCGGGGCCGGGCTGTTCAGCAGCCGGATGGCGTGCTTGCGGTGATGGCCGGTCACACCTGACAGCACTCGTCCAAGATCTTCTGCTTCTCCGGGCGCCGGGCGCCCCGATACCGGGGATCGAGCGGGTCACATTTGTTTACAGTTCTTGGCGTGGCAGTGTCTAGTGTGTGATAGCGGCTCGCTAAAGCGCGACTGAATGAATGACATGGACAAAAGGTTGAGAATCGCCGAGGCAGTACCGTCAAGTCACCGGAATCTGGTAATGGGTGAGATGCATGTGTCTCAGGGAGAAAAACACACTGCCAGACGGGTCATCGTTTCCAGCAATTGTCAGACGGGAGGTATTGCGGCCGCGCTGCAGGTTATTTTCCATAACGATGAAATTACACCGCTGCCATGGGCGGCTTTTGCCAACGTTGAGGCCGAATCGCAGTTCGTTGAGAAGCTCAAAAACGCAGATGTGTGGGTCAGCATTGGGGGCTATGAGTTGCTGGAAAAGCATGGAATAGCGAATCACATCCATCTGGTCAGGATACCTGCTATCAGATTTTCCGGATTCCATCCTGATCTGGTTTATGCAAGGAAGATATCAACCAATGAATTGACCGTGCCACACTACAATTCGGCTATTGCCGTGTGGGCGTATAAGAACAATCTAGGCGTTAGCGATGCCGAGAAATTATTCAACAAAAAGACCTTCACCGAACTTGGCTATCTGGATCACTGGGGGCCAAGCATCGATCAGTTAAAGCAAAGATTCAAAGGCTCCGATTTGGAATTTTCAGAGTTTATCTTGCCGATGAGAAGAGAAGGCTTGTTTATGTACTCGCTGAATCATCCGAAAGTGATGGCACTAGTGAGACTGGCCAAGTTGGTAGCGCGAAAAATGGGAGCAGGCGCGGAAGTGCTTGATAGGTACATTGATATCAATGATGGTCTAAATGAGATCATCTGTCCGGTCTATCCAGACATAGGTGAAAGTCTGTCTCTTCATTCAGCTTATGAATGGAAAATGGGCGAGAGGAAGTGGATCAGTGGTGTGCGTGCATTTTTGGAAGATGCTTACGAAAGCTACAGACGTCAGAAGATTGCGCCGAATGACCTTATCGCCGTTCAAGTGAATGAGCAACTATACAACCAGGTATTATCGACTCGCGCATAAAGAATGGATATCTCTAGGGGCGTGGCCACGGCAGATCGGACGCGTGGATGCAGGACCACAGCAACCGCTGGGACCCGCGAATGCGGTGGATAGAACGGCGCAGCTGCGTTCCAATGGCCGTGAAGCCGTGTGTGCGCGCGCAGGAAGTCTTGGACGATGACGCGCGTGTGGATGGTGCCGCCGTCCCAAAGGAGCACCACCGGTCCACGCAGATGCCGGAGAAGGTGGACTTGCGCCCAGCGCACCACCGAACTGATTGACGCATTCAGGGTCGCGGCTATTGATTGATAGGTCTTGCCGGACTGAAGCAGGGCGATGGCCCGCACCCGTCGCGTCTGGAGCTGCTCGGGGGTTCCTGGGGTCTCATGCCCCATAGAATAGCGAAGTCTCCAATGGATATCCATTAGTTATGCGAGAGTCAATAGGGGCGCAGGAGGGAAACAAATCATGAGCAACCCATATAAAGGATTGGACGACTTTTGTTTCTGGTCTAGGGCGATGCTTAATCCTGCTCCCGGTCAGGTCGATCCGGTAGTCAAGTCCGGGACAATTTCGCCAGATCAAAAAGTCGCCACGATGGGAAGTTGTTTTGCGCAGCACTTGGCCAAACATATTCAGTCTTCCGGCCTTAATTATTACGTTGCAGAGACTGCGCCCCCAGAGATGAATGCGCAAGATGCGAAGAGCCGGAATTACGGCGTATTCTCGGCTCGCTACGGCAATATCTATACTGTTCGGCAAGCCACGCAACTATTTGACCGTGCTTTTGGATGGTTTTCCCCTGTTGATGACGTATGGGAAAAAGAGGGTGGTTATGTCGATGCATTTCGTCCGCACATCGAGCCTGAGGTCTTTGCGACGGCCGCAGAGGTCAGAGAGTCGGCAAAGGAGCACCTGCAATACGTTCGTGATGTGTTCACCCAATGTGACTGGCTTGTCTTCACCTTAGGGTTAACTGAGGGTTGGCGCTCGAAACAGGATGGTGCGGTTTATCCAGTCGCGCCCGGTGTGGGTGGCGGACAGTTCGATCCAGCGAAGTATGAATTTATAAACTTCACGGCACAAGAGGTTCAGGCAGATATTGAGTTGTTGGTAAAGAGCCTGAAAAAGGTCAACCAAAATGCACAGGTATTACTGACCGTATCACCTGTCCCGCTGATCGCCACCTACGAAAAGAGACACATTTGGGTCTCCACCACATTCAGCAAGGCTGCGCTGAGAGTTGCCGCCGACGCGATAGAGCGGCAATTCAGCAACGTAATATACTTCCCATCGTTTGAAATCATCACCTCACCTACGACAGGAGGCAGATATTATGCGGACGACCTGCGGCAGGTAACCGAGACGGGTGTGAAGCACGTGATGCGATTATTCTCAAAACACTTCTTTTCCATGCCGAAAGAAATGCCAAGCAACATAGCAAGGTCGAGCGACGTAGGTGTCCTCAAGAAGGAGGATGACATCGTTTGCGATGAAGAATTGATCGAGCGTGCATTGCGATTAAGCGGGTTTAACAAATAGTGTTCATAATGACGTTATGCTTTAGCAGATGATTATTATGAATGGCAACAGCCCACGAAAAACAATTGGGCAGTGTTGCCATCCGATTCGCGGGTGAATGCCTGGCTTATGTTCGCGATGTTCCCAGGGCAGACCCAGACCCAGCCAAATGCGTGAAATGAGATGCCTGTCCTGGGATCAAAACTCATACCCGAACATCTGCACGTCCTTGCGATACATCTGAAAGACTTTGTCGCGCAGTTTGTCGGTATAGTAATCGGGGTAAGGTTTGTGTTTGGAAACGTTGCGGGCAGTAATCTCCTCACATTTTATATCCAGGTGATTACAGATAGACACGAAATCCTCTGTAAACGTTTCCAGGTGTCCGAGGTAATCGACGTTGTTGAGGTCGATCAATTCACATTGCAGACGTAAATGGCGGTCGCAGGTCTTGAGGTCGAGTCCTGACACAAATTCGACGAAGTGTTCGAATTGGTTCATTGGTGCGATATCCGACTCACGAAACTGGAAAACAGCTCCTTTTCCGTCTAGAACCTTGTCTGCCCAACAAGAAACCAATCGGTCCCACGGATTGCGTACAAACGCGACTTTAAAATATTCAGCATACAGTTTGGGTATGTAACGCATGGAACTGGCGTGTTCGACGTCGAGAGACACGTTTTGTGCCTTGAAGTGATAAAGAATCGTGCGTGTTCCCACCTTGGCCACTCGATACCACAGGAAGTGTTTCTCGTGAGAGATGGTCAGATTATACTTGCCGGATGCGGGCAGGAACCGTGTTGGCGCCACCTTCTCGAGAAAAAATTGGGAGATTCTGGACTTTCGGTCCAATCGTGCAGGCTGTTCAGGTAATGTTCTCATCCACTGCTGTCGAAATTCAGGTCGAAACGTGGCTCTTGGACAGGGTAAGCGCGTGAAATCACTGGAGCTTCCGGTCGGCGCCCGGTTGAGGTCTCCTGACTCCCGCGAGATGCTGTCGAAGTTGTGGAGCGGATCTCTCGCGGCTCGGAGACGCCGGGGATCGTCGTGTCGCGGCCAAGAACGGGCCTTCCGTGAGCCGTGGGGGACGCAGCCTCCTCGGGTGAGTGAAGCGTTCGGATGCTGTCCGAGTTGCGCTGCGTAAAACGCAATTTGGACAAGAGTGAGTGCGTATAAGGATCTATGCCGGCCTTCGCGACATCAGGATAGTGCGTGAGGTAGAAATCTTCATCGAACGGCTCACGGCTGACCGGCTTGACAGAAACACATTTTGAAAAGGTTCGTTTTACAAAACGAAGCGGATCCGTTACTCGCCATGAAGTGGATGGGAGAAGTTCAAAGATTCGACCGTTGGCTATTCCTAACTCTGCCGTCAACCTCGCTAGCTCATTTCGTTGTTCAGAGGCGGCTTGCCTAAGTCCCTCGCTCTCTTTGTCTCTCTCGACGACGGCACCATTGAGACTGGCAATTCTATCGCCCCGCTCGGCTACCGCCTCCCCGAGGGCCAGGAGTGTGTCGCCCCGCTCAGCCATGGTTCGCCCGAGGTCGGTGATCCGTGCGTCGAGTCTCGTCGCGTAGCAAAGAATGGGGGAAATGTCGGTGATACGGTGCCGCATCTGGCTGAAGGCTCGATGTACGTCTGGCGAATCGATGGATAACTCGTCCCCAGCCACTTTCTCCTGCATTGCCCATGCTTCTATAACATCCACAGGTAAGGTGGGATCGAGCCTGAGATCCGCAGGATGAATACGCGAATGGCGCAATCCTTCTTCCAGAAAGCCTCGTGCGAATTCATCAAAAGCGGGAGCTGGAGGATAGCCAACATTGACACCCTCCGGCGGCGCGGTCGCCCCGTCCGTGGGCCCCATCCCCGTGACATAAGGTGCCATACTCAGACACCAGCCGCGCCAGGAGCCGACGGCACAGCTCATTCGCTCTGCCTCCGCAACGCCAAAGGGAGGGGCGTAGGAGACATAAAGCCGCTTCTCGGTCAGGGGCCGGCCTTCCCACAGCGTGTCGTGCAGTTTCGGATCCAGCCGCCACGAGCCCGTCAGGTCCACTGTCGCGGCGGTCTGTCCGCCGGCGA
>Ga0184633_10000613_pt1 | contig 13350 bp, 14 predicted proteins | sample PLM31_170_b1_FD_133156 | JGI IMG/M metagenome (GOLD analysis project Ga0184633, IMG submission 133156) | Groundwater sediment microbial communities from an aquifer in East River, Colorado, USA - PLM3-1_170_b1 | ecosystem: Environmental > Terrestrial > Soil > Riparian zone | place: USA: East...
GAGAAGGACTGGGTGCGACTTCGTGGCCTCCCGCGTGCGCGCTGCCTCATTCACGTCGTGAGCGTGCGCCTCGAGTTGGTCGACGGCGCGCGCGACTGGCAGCAGGTCTTCGAGCGAGCATGCCGGAGACGCTGATCGTCCGCCTGCCCAACTGGCTGGGCGACACGGTGATGGCCGTGCCCGCCCTCCGGGCCCTTCGACGGGGGCACGCCGATTCGCGGCTCGCGCTCGTCGGACCCTGGGCGACGCTGCTCGCGGGACAAGACTTGGCCGACGTGCTGGTGACGTATCCGCGCTCGTGGGCCGGCCGCCTCGCGAGGTGGGACGGCCTGCGCGCGCTCCGGGCGTCGACGGCGATTCTGCTGCCGAACTCGATGGAGGCTGCGCTCGCGGCACGGTACTGGCGGGCGCGGCGCCGCGTGGGCTTCGCCGCGAATGGCCGGGACTGGCTGCTGACCGATCCGGTCCCAACGCCGGGACCGCGCGGCCACCAAGTGGACCAGTATCTGCTCCTGATCGAGCACTTCGGCATCAGCGCCGGCGTGCGGACGCCCCGCCTCGCGGTCCCGCCGCGGGAATCGCCGGCGCGGGTCACCGCGCGCGAGCTGTTGCGCGACGCAGGGGTCGTTCGGGAGGAACGCCGCCCCGTCGTGGGCATCCAACTCGGCGCCGCGTACGGGCCGTCGAAGCTCTGGCCACCCGCGCGCATCGCCGACCTGTGCCGGGGCCTCGGCGACGCGGCGGGCGTGCCCGTTCTTCTCGGGGCGCGCGACGACGTTGCCCTCGCCCGCCGTCTCGTGGACGAGACCGGGGTCGCGAGCGTCGTCGGGCGGGACTCTCCCGAGCTGCTCACCGCGGTCCTCGCCGAGTTGGACGCGCTCGTTTGCGGTGATACGGGCGTTGGCCACCTCGCCGCCGCCCTCGGCACGCCCGTCGTGGCGCTGTTCGGTCCGACGGACCCGGCGTTGACCGCCCCGCGGGGGCCGGTGCGGGTGATCACGCACGGCGTCCCCTGCGCGCCCTGTTTCTACCGCGCCTGCCCGATCGATCATCCGTGCCTGCGCGGTGTCGGAGCCGAGGAAGTGCGCCGCGCGCTGGACGACGTGCTCGCGTCGCCCTCGGTTCGCTGATGACGGGGTCGGCTCGCGCTGGCCTCGAGCCGCCGCTCACCGTGCTCCACCTGGCGGCCAATCGGTGGTGGACCGGAAGTGCCGACCCGGTCCTCCGCCTCCTCGAGGGCCTCCGCCAGCGGGGACACCGCCCACTCCTCGGCGTCATTCCGGGCGACCGCTTTGAGGCCAAGGCGCGCGAGGCAGGCTTCGAACCGCTGCCGGGGCTCAGCCTCGCGCCGCACGTGACCCCGGCGGCGTTCGTGCGTGACGTGATGCGACTGAGACGGCTTGTGCGGAGCGCGGCCGTCGACGTCATCCACACCCACCACTCGCACGATCACTGGCTGGCGATGCTCGTGCGGACCCGCGCCGGCCACGGGCGCCCCGTCCCCGTGGTGCGCACGTTCCACAACCTGCGCTCGGTGAAGGGGGGCAGGCTGGAGCGCCGGCTCTACGGACGGACCGCGGCGGTCTTTGCCGTGTCCCGTCAGATCGAGGCGCGATGCCGGGAGATCGGGATCCCTGCCGCGCGCGTGGTGTGGACCCCCGGGGCCGCCGACCTGCCGAGCTTCACGCCGGCCGCCGACCCGACGCCGATCCGCGAGGAGTTCAAGCTGGGCGATGCCCCCGTCGTCGTCTCGGTTTCGCGGCTCTCGGCCAATCGCGGGCACGAACTGCTGCTCAACGGCTTCCGGTTTCTGCTCGCCACGCTGCCCGCGGCCCGGCTGCTGCTCGTCGGCAAGGGCGAGGCGCGAGCGCGGCTCGAGCAGACCGTTGCCGAGATGGGGCTCGGCGGCCACGTGATCTTCACCGGCTACCGTGATCGCGACCTGCCCGCGGTTCTGGCCGCCGCCGACTGTTTTGCCCTCATGGCTGCCGGCTCCGACGATTCATGCCGGGCGGCGCTCGAGGCGATGGCCGCCGCGCGTCCCGTCGTGGCGCGCCGCGTCGGCGCGCTGCCCGAAACGATCGCCGACGGCGAGACCGGGCTCTTCATCGACGAGGACCGTCCCGAGGCGGTGGCCAGAGCGCTGGCCGCGATCCTCGGCGATCGCGCGCGGGCCCAGGCGATGGGACGCGCCGGCCGGCGTCGCGCAGAGACTGAGTTCAGCCCCGACCGCTCGGTGTCCATCGTCGAGCAGGTGTACCGGAGCCTCGTGTGAGGATCCTGCACCTCGTCTCCTGCCGCGGCTGGTCGTCGGACGCGTACTGGGCGGCTCGCGTGACGCGCGAGTTGGAACGCCGGGGCCACACCGTCACGCTCGGGTGCCGGGCGGGAACCGAGGCGCGGGTGATCGAGCGCGCGCGAATGCTGGGCGTACAACACGTCGTCACGTTCGCGTTCGCGAGCGGCCTCACGCCGGCCGCCGACATCGCCGACCTCCGGCAGCTCCTCGGACGCCTCCCCGAGACAGACATCGTTCACGTCCATCGCGGCAAGGAGCACTGGCTTGCGGCTCTCGCCAACCGGCTCTGCCGCACGCCGCGGCCGCTCGTCCGGACGCGGCACATTGCCCAGGCCGTGCGTCCCCATGCCGCCAACCGTTGGCTCTACCGTCGCGCCACCGCGCTCACTCTGACGGTCACCGAGGCGATCCGTGGGCAGTACATCGCCGCCGGACTCGTCGCGCCCGAACGCGTCGTGACGCTACCGGGCGGTGCCGACACCGAGGCCTTCACGCCGGCGGTGGCGTTGTCCACCGTCCGCGCCCTCCCGGGTGGCGTCGATGGAGCCCTGCTCGTCGGGATGGTCGCGGGGCTGCGCGTCATGAAGGGGCACCGCGTGGTCGTCGACGCCGCGGCGCGGCTCGCGGCCCAAGGGATCCGACCGCACTTCGCCTTCGTGGGGACGGGGAGTACGGAAGCGGGGATCCGCGAGGCCATCGCGCGCCGAGGTCTGGACGCCCAGTTCACCCTCACCGGGTTCACCACCGACCTGTCCGCCGTGATGTCCACGCTGGACGTCGCTCTCTACGTCCCCCTGGAGTCGGATGGGATGTCACGGGTCGTCTTCGAGTATCTCGCGGCCGGCCGTGCGCTCATCGCCTCCCGCGTGGGTGTCGTCCCCGAAATCATCGAGGACGGCAAGCACGCGCTCCTGGTGCCGGCGGGCGACGCGGGCGCCCTCGCCGACGCCCTCGCCCGCCTCGTGGCCGATGCGGGGCTGCGCGCGCGGCTCGCAGGGGCGGGGCGGCGCCTCGTGCTCGAGCGGTACTCCGGAGCGCAGTTGGCGGCGGCCCTCGAAGCGCACTACGTCCGCCTCGCGCCCGCGTGAAGGTCTCGATCCTCTGCTTCGACCTCGCACACAACGCCGCCGGGCGCGCCGAGCTGCTTGCCCGTCTGCTGGCGCCCCGCTTTGAAGTGGACGTCGTCGGGCCCCAGTTCGCCGACGCAGTCTGGCCCCCGGTCGCGCGCAGTCCGATCCCGCATCGCGGCGTGCGGGCCCGACGCTATCCGAGCTTCGCCCGCATCGTGCCCGATCTCCTCCAACTCATCGACGGCGATGTGATCTTCGCCTCGAAGCCGCGTCCGACGAGCTTCGGAATCGGGCTCCTCGCCCGCGGCCGCCGTCCCCTGATCCTCGACATCGACGACTGGGAGCTGGGCTTCTTCTACCGGTCCGGCTTCTGGGGCCGTCTGGGGCGCGCGCTGAACCTGAGCAATCCGAACGGCCTGAGCTGGACCTGGCTTGCCGAGCGGTTCGTCCCCGCTGCCGACGCGCTGACGGTTGCCTCCCGGTTCCTCCAGGACCGCTTCGGCGGCGTGCTCGTCCCCCACGTCCGCGACACCGATGCCTGGGATCCCGCCCGCCAGGATCGTGCCGCCTCCCGCGCGGCCCTCCGCGTCGGCGAGCGGAAAGTCGTCATGTTCCTCGGCACTCCGCGCGGCTACAAGGGCATCGACGATCTGGTGGAGGCGGTTCGCCTTCTCGGCGACGGGGTCGTGGTGGCCCTGGTCGGCGTCGACCCGACGGGCGTCTCCGGCTTGCGCTGGGGCGCACTGCCGTGGGTGCGGCTCGTGGGGCAGATCCCATTCGACGACGTCCCGCGTTTCCTCATCGCGGCCGACGTCGTCGCCGTGCCGCAGCGGGCGACCACGGACACGGTCGGCCAGGTGCCGGCAAAGCTCATCGACGCCATGGCCATGGGCCGGCCCATCGTCGCGACCGCTGTCTCCATGATCCCCGAAATGCTCGACGGTTGTGGCGTGGTCGTTCCGCCGGACGACCCGCCTGCCCTGGCCAGGGCGGTGGGTACCCTTCTCGCCGACCGCGCCACGGCCGAGTCGCTCGGACGGCGCGCCCGCGAGCGCTGTGCCGCCGAGTACAGCTTCACGGCCGCCCGGGCCCGGCTCTTTCCTCTCATCGACGCCGTGTTGAAGAAACGTACGGAGCCACGCCTACCTTTAGCAGGCCACCCACGGTCAACGCCGGACTCACGGCGCCCGTTAAAATAAAATCATGCGCCTCCTGCTGATCACGCGGCCGTTCGTCTTCTATGGCGGCGTGGAGCGCGCGACGGCGGGACTCGTCGGCGCGCTCGTGGCGCGCGGTCATGACGTCCACCTCCTCAGCCCAGGAGCGGCCGTGCCCGTCGCCGGCGTGACGCTGCACCCGCTCAGGCTGCCGCGGCTCCCGCCTACGGCGCGCATCCTCGCACTCGCGGCGCTCGCGCGCCGGGCCGTCGTCGCCGGCCGTTGGGACGTCGTGCAGAGTCACGAGCGCACGCTGTGCCAGCAGGTGTATCGCGCGGGCGAGGGGTGCCACCGCGCGTACCTCGCGAGCGGCGCGTGGACCGTCACGCGGGGTGTCTATCATCGGGTCGTCCTGGCCCTGGAGGCACGGGTGTTCCGCCGTACGCCGGCCATCGTCGCCATCGCCCGGCGCGGCAAGCACGAGATCGAAAGCCTCTACGGCGTGAGCCCGGCGCGCGTTACCGTCATCTACAACGGCGTCGACCTCGAGCGGTTCCACCCTGACAACGGGCCGGCCCACCGCGCATCCGCTCGCACCGAGGCGGGCCTCGGGGCCGCCGATCTCGCGCTGCTCTTCGTGGGCAGCGGCTTCGAGCGCAAGGGGCTGGTGACAGCGATCCAGTCCCTCAGGCGCCTCGGTGATGCGCGGCTGATCGTGATCGGCCGGGATGACGAGGCGCGATATCGGGGGCTCGCCGACCGGCTCGGCGTCGCCGGTCGCGTCCGCTGGCTCGGGCTCCGCAGAGATCTCGAGCGCTGGTACGCGGCCGCCGACGTGCTGGTCCTACCCGCGCGGTACGAGCCGTTCGGCAACGTGCACCTGGAGGCCCTGGCCTCGGGGGTGCCCGTCGTCACCACGGCGGCGGCCGGTGGCAGCGAGCTGATCGAGGAGGGGAAAAACGGCGCGGTGGTCGCTCCGGGCGATCCCGAGGCGCTGGCCACCGCCGTGCTGGGCCTGCGATCGACAGGGGCGGGGAGCCTCGGCGAGGCCGCGCGGCGATCCGCCGAGCCCTTCACGTACGATGCGCAAGCCGCCGCATTCGAGCGGCTCTATCGCAAATTTCCTTGAGATATCCGTGGGTTCGACTTACACTTCCGCCGTGGCCCGGCGACCGGCGGCGTTCATCGATCGCGACGGAACTCTCACCGAGGAAGTGGGGTACGTGAATCATCCCAGCCGGCTCAAGCTTCTTCCGCGCTCGGCGGAGGCGGTACGCCGGTTGAACGACGCAGGCATCGCCGCCGTCGTGGCGACGAACCAAGCGGGCATCGCACGCGGCTACTTCTCGGAAGACGTGATGAATGCGACCAACCAGGCCCTGGTCGAGCAGCTCACGGAGGCCGGCGCCTACCTGGACGGCATCTACGTCTGCCCTCACCACCCCAGTGAGGGCGCGCCCCCGTTCCGGGCGGACTGCGAGTGCCGCAAGCCCAACCCGGGACTCCTCCTGCGTGCCGCGGCCGATCTCGATCTTGACCTCGGTGCGTCGGTCGTCGTCGGCGACAAGGCCTCGGATCTCGCGGTGGCGCGGCCCGTCGGCGCGCGGAGCATCCTCGTCCTGACCGGCTACGGCCTCGGCGAGTGGGAGTACCGGCGCGCGCACTTTCCGGTGACCCCCGACCACGTGGCCACCGACCTGCTGGATGCGGTGGAGTGGGTCATCGCGCATCGGCGGGCCGCCTGATGGCCGGCGCCGGGCGTCTGCGCGACCTCGGAGAGCGTTTCCTCGGTCGCACGATCATCGTCATCGGCGACCTCATCTGCGACGAGTATCTGATCGGCAAGCCCGCTCGCATCTCCCGCGAAGCGCCGGTCATCATTCTAAAATTCACAGACCGTGACGTCCGGCTGGGCGGCGCGGCCAACGCCGCCAACAACGTCCACGCCCTGGGCGCCCGCGTCCTGCCCATCGGCATCGTCGGCCGCGACCGGGCGGGTGACGAGGTCCTGAGCCTGTTCCACGCCAACGGCATTCTCACTGACGGGATCGTCACGGAGACCGGGCGTGCGACCCCCGTCAAGACGCGGATTATGGCGGGCGGCTACCAGGCGACGCGCCAGCAGGTGGTGCGCCTGGATCGGGAGCCTTCGGCGGACATCCTGTCCATCACAGAGGACGCCCTCGTCGCCCGGCTCACGGCGCTGGCGCCGCGCGTCGACGGCATTCTCGTCTCCGACTACGGCTACGGCACGTTGACGGCGCGGGTCTTCGAGCGCATCCGCGCCATCGCCCGCAAGGAAGGCACCATCGTCACCGTCGACAGTCGCTATGACCTCCCTCGCTTCCCGGGAGTCACCGCGGCGACGCCCAACGAGGCCGAACTGGGCGAGTTGACGGGCGAGACCGTCGACGACGAGCGCGCGGTGGAGAAGGCGGGGCGCCAGCTCCTCGAGCGGATGGACGCCCGGCTCCTGCTCGTCACGCGGGGGAGTCAGGGCATGGCGTTGCTCGAACGCGAGGGCGGCTCGGTGTTCCTCCCGATCTACGGGACCGACGAGATCGCCGACGTGACGGGCGCGGGCGACACCGTCATCGGCACCTTCACGCTCGCGCTCGCGGCCGGCGCGGCACCCATCGACGCCGCCACCGTCGCCAACATGGCGGGCGGAATCGTCGTGATGAAGCGCGGCACGGCGCCGGTCTCCAGAGAGGAGCTGACCGCGGCCCTCGGCGCCAGCGACGGGCCGTGACGATCGAGGAGGCCGCGCGGCTCGCCGAGGACCTTCGTGCCGCGGGCAAGCAGGTCGTTCTCGCCAACGGCTGCTTCGACCTGCTGCACGTGGGCCACATCCGGTGCCTGCGCGCGGCTCGGCGTCTCGGTGACGTCCTCTTCGTCGGCGTCAACGGGGACGCTGCGGTGCGTCGCCTGAAAGGCCCCGGGCGCCCGGTGATGCCCGTGGAGGAGCGTGTGGAGATCCTCGAGGCGCTCCAGGACGTGGATCACGTCGTCGTGTTCGAGGAGGACACCGCGGACGCGCTGGTCGAGCGGATCCGCCCGCACGTCCACGCCAAGGGCACGGACTACACCGTCGACTCCGTGCCCGAGGCGGCGACCGTGCGGGCCACGGGCGGACGGATCGCCATTACCGGGGATCCCAAGCGTCACTCGACGCGTGATGTCATCGACGCTATCCTCCACGAGTTCGCCCGGCGATGACTCTCCCCGAACTTACAGCAAGCCACTCAGGGTCCTCGCCGCCCCTCCCCGGCCACGCGGCCTCCGTTACAACGACGCCCCGCGCACCTACAGCAGGCCACCCACGGTTTTCGCCGGCCAGCCGCCCTTCGATACAATGACGCCCCGCGCACCTACAGCAGGCCACCCACGGTTTTCGCCGGCCAGCCGCCCTTCGATACAATGAGGGTCGCGCTGATTAAGCTGTCCTCCCTCGGCGATGTCGTCCATGCCCTGCCCGTGGTCGCGACGCTGCGGGCGCGGTTGCCCGGCGTTCACGTCACGTGGATCGTTGAGCATCGGGAGGCCGCCCTCCTCCGCGATCACCCGGCCATCGACGAGCTGCTACCGATCGATACGCGTCGGTGGCGCCGTCCCCGGGGCCGCCGCGACCTCGCCGACGTGGCCCACGCTGTGGGGCGGATAGGGGGGCGGCTGCGCGCGGCCCGCTTCGACGTGGCCATCGATCTGCAGGGGCTCATCAAGAGCGGGTTGCTCGCGGCAGCGACGCGCGCTCCGCTCCGGATCGGCTTCGCGGCGCGGCGATGCCGTGAGCCACTGAGCGCGATCTTCACCAACCGCCGCGTGACGCCCCCGGACGGCGCGCGCCACGTCGTCGACCAGTACCTGTCCCTGCTCATGCCGCTGGACGTCAGGGAACCCGTGCACGAGTTCCGCCTGCCCGTCGACGCTGCGGCCGAGGCGCGCGCCGAGGAGGTTTTGGCGGCGGGCGGCCTGAAGCCGCATCGGCGCCTGGTCGTCCTCAACCCCGGCGCGGGACAGCCCGACAAACGGTGGCCGGAGGACAGGTTCCGCGCGCTCGCCGAGCGTCTGATCGAGGACGCGATGGCCGACGTGCTCGTCGTGTGGGGCCCGGGTGAGGAGACGGCGGGCCGCCGCATTGCGCCGGGCGACGGCGCCTCGCGCGCGGTGCTGGGACCGCCGACGAATCTGTACGAGCTGATCGCGATCCTTCGCCGCGCGAGCGTGCTCGTCGCCGCCGACACCGGACCGCTCCACTTGGCCGCCGCCGTCGGCACGCCGTGCGTGGGCCTGTACGGGCCGACTCTGGCCATCCGCAACGGACCGTTCGGCACGGGACACTGCTGTCTGCAGGGGCCCCGGGGTGGGATGACGGCGATCGAGGTCGAGGCGGTGTTCCACGCCGTAACGGGACTTCTCGGGTGACGGCGCCGCGCGTGTCGATCGTGGTGATCACCCTGGACGAGGAGGATCACCTCCGGCGCTGCCTCGAGAGCGTGGCGTGGGCCGACGAGATCGTCGTGGTCGACGCCGAGTCCCACGACAAGACCGTCCAGATCGCCCGCGAGTTCACCGACCGCGTGATCTCGCGCCCGTGGGCCGGTTTCGCGACGCAGAAGAATTTCGCGGTGGAGCAAGCGACGGGGGACTGGGTGCTTTCGCTGGACGCCGACGAGGAAGCTTCGCCCGAACTGCATCACGAGATCGCCGCCACCATCGCCGATCCCCAGGTGCGCGACGCCTACGCCATTCGCCGCCGCAACGTGTTCCTCGGTCGGTGGATGCGCTACGGCGGCCTGTACCCCGACTGGCAGGTGCGGCTCTTCCGCCGCCGTCGCGGTCGCTTCGTCGAGCGCGCCGTCCACGAGTCGATGATTGTGGAAGGGACGCGCGGGCGGCTGCGCGGCCACCTCATGCACCGCAGCTACGCGGGCGTCCGCGACTTCTGCGATCGGGCGAACCGGTACTCGTCGCTGGCGGCGGACGAGTGGATCCGCGAGGGTCGCCGCGTCGGGGCCCGGGCGCTGGTCCTTCGCCCGCTCGGGAGATTCCTCTCCATGTACGTGCTCCAGCGTGGCTTCCTCGACGGGCGCCGAGGACTTCTGCTCGCGGCGCTCTATGCGTACTATGTCTTCATGCGTACCGCCAAAGTCTGGGAGGTCACGCGGCGGCGATGACAATACGGGAGCGCGTGCTGTCCGGGATGCGTCCTACGGGGAAGGTTCACCTGGGGAACTATCTGGGTGCCCTGGCCAACTGGGTGACGCTCCAGGACGGTTACGAGTGCTTTTTCTTCGTCGCGAACTGGCACGCGCTCACCACCGGCGTGGAGAATGTCCGCGAGGTGCCGGGGGCGACGATCGACATGATCGCGGACTGGCTGGGCGCCGGCCTCGACCCGGGACGCTCAACGATCTTCATCCAGTCGCTGGTGCCGGAGCACACGGAGTTGCACTTGTTGTTTTCGATGATCACCCCGGTGGGGTGGCTCGAGCGGGTGCCGACGTACAAGGAGCAAGTGGAGCAGCTGGGGATCGAGTCGCCCTCCTACGGGTTGCTCGGCTATCCGCTCCTGCAGGCCGCCGACATCCTCATGTACACCCCGCGGTGGGTGCCGGTGGGCATCGACCAGGTCCCGCACGTGGAGCTGACGCGAGAGGTTGCGCGACGGTTCAACCACGCGTTCGGCGAGGTCTTCCCGGAGCCGCAGGCGAAGCTCACGGAGATCCCCAAGGTCCCGGGGACCGACGGCCGCAAGATGTCGAAGTCTTACGGGAACGCCATCTACCTCTCCGATCCGGCAGAGACCGTGCGGCAGAAGATCCGGCCCATGGTGACGGATCCCGCGCGCAAGCGACGATCCGACCCGGGCAACCCCGAGGTCTGCCCAGTGTTCGACCTGCACCGGATTTTTACGCCGGCGGCCGACCGCGAGTGGGCGGCCATAGGCTGCCGGACCGCCGGGATCGGCTGCCTCGACTGCAAGGACAAGCTGCTTCAGCACATGGAGCCGGTCCTCGCCCCGATCCGCGAGCGTCGGCGCCAGTTCGCTGAGAAGCCCGACCTCATTGTCGACGTCCTTCACGAAGGGTCGCGCCGCGCGCGAGGCGTCGCGCAGGCCACGATGGACGTGGTGCACCGGGTGGCACGGCTCACGCCATGAGCGTGTCCGCGACGACCTCCGGCGGGCTGACCCTCCGGGTCGGCGACTTCGAGGGCCCCCTCGATCTTCTCCTGCACCTGTGTCGCACGAGCGAGATCGACCTCGCCGCGCTTCCCGTACGTGCGATCACGGATCAGTACCTCGCCCACCTGGAGGCCATGGAGTTCCGGGACCTCGAGGCGGCCGGGGCCTACCTCGTGATGGCGGCCACGCTCATCTATCTGAAGTCAAGGCTGCTCCTGCCGCCGGATGACACCGGCGATGAGCAGCTCGACCCCGAAGCCGAGGCATTACGCCTGGAGTTGGAGGAGCGTCTGCGCGAGTACGCGCGCGTGAAGACGCTAGGCGCCTGGCTGGGCGAGCGCGAGGCTGAGCAGGCGCTGCTCTGGGGGCGCCCGGTGAGCGAAGTACCGTCTGCGGAGGACATTCCCCTCGAGGACCTGAGCGTCCACCTCCTCGAGCGCGCCATCAAGCGGCTCCTCGAGGCGGGGAGGCGGATGCAGCCGCGCGACGTCGCGCCCGAGCCACCCTCGATCCTCGAGCGCATGACGGAGATCCTGTCCGTGCTCCGCGACACCTGGTCACTCCTCTTCTCGTCGCTCACGGGCGGCGAACGCCGGCGCTCAGAGATCGTGGTCACGCTGCTGGCGGTGCTCGAGCTGGTGAAGATGGGCCGCATCCGCGCCCAGCAAACGGAGCTGTTCGGTGAGATCGTCATCGAGCGGCACGCCGGGGAGACGATGCCGAATGCCACAACCGATTGACGTCGTCGAGGCGCTGCTCTTCGCGTCGGACACCCCACTGGAGACCGAGCGGATCCGTGAGGTCCTCGACCTTGCCGACGTCGCCTCAGCGCGCGCCCTCGTCGAGGAGCTGCGCGCCCGCTACGAGGCGGACGAGCGCGCCCTCACGGTGGTCGAGGTTGGCGGCGGCTTCCGCATGGTTACCCGCCCGGAAATCGCGCCATGGCTCCTGCGCTTGGCGAAGACGCGGACGCGAGCCCGTCTGTCGCGCCCGGCGCTGGAAACCCTGGCCATCGTGGCTTACCGGCAACCCGTTTCCCGTCCGGAGGTGGATACCCTGCGCGGGGTCAACTCCGAGGGCGTGCTCGACAACCTCCTGGAGCGCCGGCTCCTCCGGATCGCCGGCCGCAAGGAGGCGCCCGGACGGCCTTTCCTTTACGAGACGACCCGCGAGTTCCTCGTGGCATTCGGCCTCCGCGACGTCGGCGACCTCCCGAAGGTCGAGGGCGAACAGCCCATGGCCGAGGCGCGGCCTGCGGCGGTGGTCCCCGAGGCGGCCGCGCCCGAAGTCGCGGTGGCCTCCACGGATGGCCAAGCTCAGACTGAACAAGATCCTGGCCCGGGCGGGGCTGACGTCGCGCCGCGGAGCTGACCGCCTCGTCGTCGAGGGGCGGGTCGCGGTCAACGGCGTCGTCGTCCGCGAGCCGGGGACGCTGGCCGATCCCGACGCCGACGACGTGCGCGTCGACGGTCGTCCGATCGGCGCCGCGGAAGCCACGCAGTACGTGCTTGTCCACAAGCCTGCCGGGTACGTCACCTCGCGGCGCGATCCTGCCGGGCGCGCGGTGGTGACGGACCTCGTGCCCGCCTCCGCGCGGCTCTTCCCGGTGGGGCGTCTCGACGTGGACGTCGAGGGCGCGCTGCTCCTCACGAACGATGGGACCCTGACGCACCGCCTCTTGCACCCGCGCTACGGGATCCCCCGTGTCTACGAGGCAGAGGTGGAGGGTGGGGTGACCCCGCGGGAGCTGCCGCGGTGGCGCCAAGGCGTACGCCTCGACGACGGCCCCGCCGTGCCCGTCGCCGTTGAGCTGGTACGCGCGGGCCGTATGACGAGCCGCGTCCGCCTGACCTTCGCCGAAGGCCGCAAGCACGAGGTCAAGCGCTACTGCCAAGCCCTCGGCCATCGCGTCATCCGCCTCCGCCGCATCGCCTTCGGCCCCCTCAGCCTCGGTAACCTACCGGTGGGTGCCACGCGTCCCCTGACGACGATAGAACTCACGGCCCTCCGTCATTTGATCAACGTCGCGGGGAGCGAGCGCCGCGTCGGTCGAGTGAGGGGCGCGCCGCCTCCCTCGGACTCCGCCGGTTGACCGCGCGCAGGTTGCTTGCGCGAGTCGGAGACCTGGGCCTATAATGCGCGGTACTCACGAGAGAGCAGCAGGGCAGGAGTCCCTATGAACCTGGACGATTGGCGTTCCAGGATCAATGACCTCGATAACCAAATCCTCCACCTCCTCAACCAGCGTGCCGAGGCCGCCCTCAAGATCGGAGACCTCAAGCGACGGCATGATCTGCCGTACTACGCGCCGGCGCGTGAGGTCGAGATCATCACCCGCCTGACGACCGGGAACCCCGGCCCACTGCCCGCGGACACCGTCCGCGCCGTTTGGCGCGAGATCCTATCCGGATGCCGGGCCCTGGAGCATCCGCTCGCTGTCTCCTACCTCGGCCCGGCGGCGACGTTCACCCACCAGGCCGCGCTCCAGCACTTCGGCGCCGCCTCGCGGTTCACCCCCGCGCGCGGCATCGTGGACGTCTTCGACGACGTGGAGCGCGGGCACACCGAGTACGGCGTCGTGCCGGTGGAGAACAGCACCGAGGGCGCGGTGAACGTCACCTTCGACCGGCTCATCGA
>Ga0184633_10000614_pt1 | contig 13332 bp, 10 predicted proteins | sample PLM31_170_b1_FD_133156 | JGI IMG/M metagenome (GOLD analysis project Ga0184633, IMG submission 133156) | Groundwater sediment microbial communities from an aquifer in East River, Colorado, USA - PLM3-1_170_b1 | ecosystem: Environmental > Terrestrial > Soil > Riparian zone | place: USA: East...
CCTGAGGCAAGCCTCCCCTTTAAAGCTCAAGCATCCCCTGGGAAAGTCGCAGGTGGTCGTGCAGGTGCCGATCAGTTACAGGCTGCAATAGCATTCCGAGAAGAGGGACCTGTGTACGTGAAACACGTGGGAAGAGGGCTTGCCGCAGTATCTGTCCTGGCAATCGTCTTCTCCGGGCACGCTAGCCTGGTCCTGGCGGGCGAACAAGGCTCGACCGAGTTGACGGTGGAGGACGTCAGCGACGCGGAGAAAATTCAATGGGCAAGGGCAACCAAGGTGCCGGTCACGGAGGCCATCAAAACGGCGACGGCGCATACTCCGGGGCAGGTGATCGAAGCCGCCCTCCACTCGATTGATGGCAGGCTGCTCTATGAAGTCGAAGTGGTGACGACAGACGGGAAAGTGATCGAGTTCTTCGTGGATCCACAGACTGGGAAACTGATTCAACCGGGAGACAAGAAGTGAGACATGTGCCGTTCGTTTGCGATAACCGCCTCCTGATCAGTCTTGTCACTACCCTACTCTTGTTCGGAGGACAGGCCTGGGCACAACACAAGGCTGAGAAGACCTTCCAGGCCGTCGTCACGGATGCCCAGGGCGTGGAGACAGAAGTGAAGAACATAATGTTCTACTGGGAAGAGAAGGTCAGTGAGACCGCCTTTGTTCCGCACGAACTTAAGCAGGTGCCTGTGAAACGCGGCACCTCGACGGTCAACGTGCGGTTCGACACCATTAAACAAATTGACGTCAAGCCCGGGGTTGACAAGGCCCCACCGGTGTTCACCATCACACTCACCAACGGCAAAACAGGGGAATTTGCCCTTGCGATCGGTGGAAGCTTCAAAGGAGAGTCTGATTTTGGCGAAGTCGAGCTACCAGCGAACGGCCTGAAAAAGATCGTGTTCAAATGAAGCGTAGCCCCTACCAGCCAGCCCTGCCAGCCTGCATGCTTGGCATGCGTCCCTGGCCGGTCGTTCTATTTTCTCGTTAACCTAAGCCTGCAATAACCAACAAGGAGGAGGTTTATAAATGTTTTATCTTTCCTATAAATTGAGAATGAGAATAGGTACTAGAATTATTATAATGTTATCAGCATTGCTACTCATGGCAGCGAACTCCACCCTGCCCGTACATGGAGAGGAGCCGGCCGCGGAGCCGCCGGTCATTCTCGAACCTCCTGCCACGCCCGAAGGCTCCAAGGCCTCCCCCGTCGGTCCTGAGGCCCCCAAGGAGAAACCGATCAAAATCCCTCTAACTGAAGTGATCGGAATGGCTCCGAATGCACTTGAGCATATCCCTGGCTCGGGCCGTGTCATTACGCGTGAAACCCTCCAGCAGAATCACCGCTTCACGATTAATGAGGCCTTGCGTGAGGTGCCTGGCGTGAACGTGCGGGACGAAGAGGGGCTGGGCATCCGGCCCAACATCGGAATCCGCGGGTTAGACCCCACCCGGAGCCGGAAGATCCACATCATGGAGGACGGTGTCCCGATCATGATCATGCCGTATGGCGACCCTTCCTCCTATTACTTCCCGCCGGTCTTTCGTTTTGACCGGATCGAAATCCTCAAAGGGAGCGGACAGCTTTTGTACGGCCCGCAGAATATCGGTGGCGTGATGAACCTGATCACGCGCATGCCATCACTCACGCCCCAGGGCAATTTTCAGGTCATGGGCGGGAACAACAACTACCTGAACACGCATTTTGACTACGGAGGAACCTGGGGAAAGTCCGGCTATCTGCTCGATCTGACGCACTACCAGAGTGACACTCCTCGGTTCACCAACATCCGAGCCAAGGTGGATGACGTGACGTTCAAGACGGTCCAAGAGTTGAGCGACCGAACCGCGATTCTAGCCAAGTTCAACTACTACCGTGAGGACTCTGGAATTGGCTATCAAGGGCTTACAGAAAGCCAGTTCGCAGCCAACCCCAGATTCACGCCGTTCACGAACGATAACTTTGACTTCAGGCGGGTCGGCTTCCATGTGGCCGTGCAGCACATGTTCAACGCCAACCTGAACGTCTCCACCAACTTCTTCGGGCATTACATCGCGCGAGACTGGACGCGACAGATGCAGGACAAAGACGGAATCCCGGGTGCCGACTGCAATACTCTACAAACGGCTGCCCCAGACGAATGCGTGACAGGTAACAACCTCGATGCAACGGCGAGCCAGGCCCTCCCCGCGAACGGCCGGTTCAAGAACGCCCGGGAGTACTGGGTGTACGGAGTCGAGCCGCGCTTCCATCTCACCTATCGCCTCTTCGGGCTCGCTTCTGAGGCCGATTTCGGCGCGCGGTACATGCACGAGCAGTCTGAACGCCAGCAGTTCCGGCATTTCAGCTCTGGAATCGGACAGACCTGCTCGCCGTCGACTGACGCAGGCCAGCAGTGCTTGGGTGAAGACAACCTCCGAACTACCACTGCCTATGCGTTGTTCCTCCAGAACCGGTTCTTCCTGACTGAGCAGATCACGGTCACCCCCGGCTTCCGGATGGAGCACGTGAACTACGATCAGCAGAACAGGCTGTCGAACAACGGCACCGGCTCGTTTGGGAAGACTTCGATCACAGAAGTGCTGCCGGGCATTGGCGCGACCTATTCGCCGGTCAAGAACTACACATTCTTCGCCGGGTTTCATCGCGGCTTTGCCCCACCGCAGATCTCGGATGCGGTCACCGCGACAGGTGTGGTGGTGGATGTGGATGCTGAGCTGAACTGGACCTATGAGGTGGGTGCTCGAGGCACTCCTGTTCATTGGGCAGGATTCGAAGTGACCCTCTTTCGCATGGACTTCCAGAACCAGATCGTCTCGCAATCGGTGGCAGGCGGAGTGGGAGCCACCCTGACGAATGCGGGCCGGACCGCGCACCAAGGCATTGAGTTTGCCACCAAGTTGGATCTGCTGGATGCAGCAACTGGTCAGAACAAGAACGAGGACATCATCTTCGATTTGAATTACACCTGGGTGGCTCAGGCAGAGTTCCGCGGAACACGCAGCAGCTCTATTACGGGTGCGGCATTGCTTCCTGGCGAAGCTGCTGTGGTCAGCACCAACAACAATCGTCTCCCCTACGCTCCCAAGCACTTGCTCACAGCCGGGCTGGGCTATGCAAACCGCCCGGTCGGCTTCGACGCCAGGGTGGAAACCCAGTGCATCAGCGATATGTTCGGAGACGATCGGAACACGCACAATCCGACGCCAAACGGCCAGCGCGGGATTATCCGCGGTTGGTGCGTGCTGAACGCGGCGGCCAACCAGTACGTGAAGCCGATCAACACGACGTTTTTCGTGACAGGCAAAAACCTGTTTGACCAGCTCTACATTGTAGACCGGTCCCGTGGCATTTACGCAGGCCTGCCGTTCCTCATTCAGCTAGGCGCCAAGTGGACGTTCTAGGACTTGGATGTGGCCAGGGTGAGTCAGACGCTCCAAGGAGAGGCAAAACTGGATGGGCCCGACCACGGGGTGTCAGTTGAAAGGCCGGCGGGCGCTCAGCCTGCTTCTTTGTAGCCGCAGTCCTCGTTCCGGCACTGCACGGTGGTCCCGGCCTGCCGGCTGACCTTCTCCACCAGGAACGGCGCTTTGCAGCTTGGACAGGGCTTGTTAACCGGCCGGTCCCAGAGCGCGAACTCGCATTTCGGATAATTCGTGCAGGCGTAAAACGTGCGGCCTTTCTTGGTCCGCTTCTGGGTCAGGTCGCCGCCGTCTTGGGGACATTTAACGCCGAGCGGGATGGGCCTCGTGGTCTTGCAGCTCGGATAGGCCGAGCAGGCCAGGAACCTGCCGAACCGGCCGGCTTTGATCACCATGGGCGACCCGCACTTCTCGCACTTCTCGTCGGTGATCTCCTCCTGCTTCGCGACGATCTTGATGGTCCCATCGGGTAGCTTCTCGAAGTTCTGCGTATTCTTGCAGGGCGGGTCGTCTTGGAAGCCGGGACAGGCCAGGAACTTGCCGTTCCGGCCCCATTTGATCTCCATCATCCGTCCGCACTTCTCGCAGCGAATGTGCGTCGGAGGCTGCACGATGTCCTTAGGACCGGGAATGGTTTTCGCCTTGGCCATGTCCTTGGCGAACGGCTCATAGAAATCCCGCACCGCGGCTACCCACGGTTTCTTGCCTTCTTCCACCTCATCCAGTTCTTTTTCCATCAAGGAGGTGAAATCCACATTGAGGATGTCCGGAAATCCCTTGACGAGGAAGTCGTTCACGGTCAAGCCAGTCTCCGTAGGCGCGAACCGACCCTCCACTTTTTCGACATATTTGCGCTCCTGAATCGTGGAGATGATGCTGGCGTAGGTCGAGGGCCGGCCGATCCCCTTTTCCTCCAGCTCACGGATCAACAGAGCTTCGTTGTACCGGGGCGGCGGCTGGGTGAAATGTTGCTTCGGCGTAAGGCCTAGCGCGGGTTGTCCCTCCTGGGCGACCAGCCGCAAGCGTTCTCCTTCGGTCAAGACCGGCAACTGCCGTTCGGCCTCGTCTTCGGTCTCCTGATCGGCTTTGCGGCTCTGCGCAGCGGTCTCCGCATCCTTCCCCTCCAGATACACCACCGTATGACCTGGAAACTTCACAACGGTCCCGTTGGCCCGGAACACGTACGCGCCCTCCGTGCCCAGAGGCACGCAATCGACGCGGGTCACTTCCAGGATGGCCGACGTCATCTGGGAGGCGATGAAGCGGTTCCAGATCAGTTTATAAAGCTGGTAATGGTCCTTCTCTAAAAATTGTTTGATCGATTCTGGGTCACGGTGGGCCGTCGTCGGTCGGATGGCCTCGTGGGCTTCCTGGGCGGCCTTCTGGGTCTTGTACACGTTGGGAGTAGCCGGCAGGTACTCGCCCCCGAACCGCTCGCGAATGATCTGTGTTGCTTCCTCGGCCGCCTGACCCGAGATCCGTGTGGAGTCCGTCCGCATATAGGTGATCAGGCCGACCGGGCCTTCCTTGCCGATCTCCATCCCCTCGTAGAGTTGCTGGGCCAGCGTCATGGTCTTCTTCGGAGTGAAGCGGAGCTTGCGAGCCGCTTCCTGCTGGAGCCGGCTCGTGATAAAGGGGGCCGCGGGGTTGCGACGCTTTTCCTTGCGCTCGATGGACTGGACGATGAAGTCCTTCCCCTGAACAGCGGCCACGATGCGCTCGGCCTCCTGGGCGGATGGGATTTCAGCCTCATGGCTGTTAACGCTGTGGAGTTTCGTCTCGAACGGCGGCGGGTTGGCTCCAGCCAGCGCGGCCGTAATGGACCAGTATTCCTCCTGGCGAAAGGCCTCGCGCTCACGCTCGCGGTCGCAGATCAGTTTCACGGTTACCGACTGCACGCGCCCCATGCTGAGGCCCCGGCGCACTTTCTTCCACAGCAACTGGCTGCCCTGGTACCCGACGATGCGATCCAGCACACGGCGGGCCTGCTGGGCATTGACCAACTTCATATCGATCTTGCCGGGTGACTGGAGCGCACGCTTGATGGCCGACTCGGTGATCTCGTTGAACAGAACGCGGAAGACTTTGCGATTTTTCCCTTTCGACTTGCCGTCGATCTCTTCCGCGATGTGCCATGCGATGGCCTCGCCCTCGCGATCGGGGTCAGGGCCTAGAAACACCGTCTCGGCCTCCTGGGCCTTCTTTTTAATCTCGGCCAGAACCTTGGCTTTCCCCTTGATGATCACGTACTGGGGCTTGAAGTCATGCTCGACATCCACGCCCAGCTTGCTGATGGGCAGATCCTTCACGTGACCGACCGAAGCAATAACGGTGTATCCGCGCCCCAAATACTTGGTGATGGTCCTGGCTTTGGCCGGTGACTCCACAATGATCAGCGATTTCACCATTGAAGCTCCTGTGTCTCGTCCCGAGTCCGCGCTCAAGCTGGGGCTGTGATATATACCGACCCCGGCATCCTTATCAAGTCTTTCCAATTATAGCCGAAGATAGGAACGACCAGGCAGCTGGCGAATAAAATTTTTCAGCTCCATTGAAAGAAGGAGCGCCGCGACGTCAGCCGCAGGCAGACCGCTCTTGGTGATCAGGTCGTCGATGTGCGTCGGTTCAAAGGAGAGCATGCTAAAGAGTGTTGCTTCCTCCTTGCCCACCGGAGGCTGTGGCTCGACCGGTTGAGGGGCACGGTCCTTCAGACGCTCCCGGAAGGGACTGTCGAGCTGCGGCAAGAGTTCGTCGATGATATCCTGAACATTCTCAACCAGCTTCGCCCCTTGCTTGATGAGCCCGTTGGGACCACGACTGTTTTCGGCCTTCACGAATCCCGGCACAGCAAAGACCTCTCGGCCCTGCTCGGCGGCCAATCTCGCGGTGATGAGCGAACCGCTCTGTACCGCCGCCTCGGTGACCACGACACCCAGGCACATCCCGCTGATGATTCGGTTCCGGCGCGGAAAATGATACCCGTGAGGATACGAACCAAGGGGAAGTTCGGCAACCACGGCTCCGTTCGATTCGATCTGCTTCCTGAGCGATTGATGTTCCGGCGGATAGGTCCGGTCGATCCCGCAGCCCAGCACCGCCACGGTTCTGCCCCCGGCCGCTATCGCTCCCCGATGGGCGGCCGCGTCAACTCCTCTTGCAAGACCACTGACGATGGTGAACCCGGCCGAGGCCAGGTCTCGGCTCAACTCTTCGGTCAGCAATCGACCGGCAGCGGTCGCACGCCGCGCCCCTACGATCGCCACCGCGTTGTGATCCGCCTGGGCTAAAGCCCCGCTCACAAACAGCAAGGGCGGAGGATCGGGGATATTTCTGAGACGTGGCGGGTAGTCCGGATCGAGGCAGGTGACAACCGACAGTCGCAAGCGTTCCAGGGTCTTCAGCTCACGGTTGATGTCCTGTTGGGTTTGGTGGTCCGGACCTCGCTGAAGGGCCTGCGCCAGCGAAGCGTTGACGTTTCCGGACGCCATCAGCGCGTCCGTCGAGGCGGCCAGGACCGCCTCCGGCGAACCGAACGCTTGGACGAGGCGGCACACTGTCGCGTCGCCCAGTCCCCTGATCGCGCGCAGCGCCAGCCAGGACCGAAGTGACGCGGTGCTCACCACCGATGCTCCATACTTGGGAGAAGGCAGCAGTTAATCAGCGTCCTCCCTCGTCAGAGAACGACGATATCATACTGTTCCAAGTGAAGCGTCTGGTCAGCTTTGACAATGATCTTGATGCTGTACTCGCGCTCCAAGTCCTCGACCCCCTGCCGCTCTTCCTCGTACAGAAGCCCGGCGACGCTGGGGTGCACACCGACCACGATCTTCTGCTCATCGGGCAAGCGCCCGATCCGGCGGATCTCCCGGAAGATCTCATACACCACCGTCGTGGGCGACTTCGTGTACCCCCGTCCCACACAGTAATGACAGGGTTCGGACATCGCCCGCAGCAGATCTTCGCGGACCCGTTCTCGCGAGATCTCGATCAGGCCGAGGTCGGAGATGTGTGAGATTCTTGTCCGCGCCTTGTCGCTGGCCATCGCGTCCACCAACGCCTGATAGACCTTTTCACGGTTCCTCTCACGCTCCATGTCGATAAAGTCAATGATGATGAGGCCCCCGATTCCCCGTACCTTGATCTGATAGGCGATCTCCTTGACCGCTTCCAAATTATTTTTGAGGATGGTTTCTTCCTGGTCTCGCTTCCCGACATACCGTCCCGTGTTCACATCAATGACCGTCATCGCCTCGGTATGATCCACGACGATGTGGCCTCCGGACTTCAACCACACCTTGCGGTTCAGCGCCCGGGAGATCTCCATCTCGATCCCTAGGTGGTCAAACAGGCTTTCCTCTTTATCGTAATAGTGGACCCGGGAGGTCTGCTCCGGGAGAAAGCGATGGACAAAATCCCTGACCGCCTCGTACTCCTGTTTCGAATCGATCAGAAGCCGTTCCACCTTCTTGGTAAAGAGATCGCGGACGACCCGAAATGTCAAAGTCAGATCGGTATGCAGCAGGGACGGAGCCGGCTGCGGGTCACGTTTCTTCAAGACGTCCTGCCAGAGCACGTTGAGGAATTCCACATCGGACCGGAGCTCCTCCTCCCTGACTCCTTCGCTCACCGTCCGGACGATGTAGCCATAGCCGGGCCTGCGCAACCGCTTCATGATCTCCTTCAGCCGTGCCCGTTCCTCGTCCCTCGGAATCCGCCGTGAAACGCCAACGTGCTCGACGTTGGGCATAAACACGAGGTATCGTCCCGGCAGAGAGACGTACGTCGTGACGCGTGGCCCCTTGGTTCCGATCGGACCCTTTGAAATCTGCACCATGAGCTCCTGGCCTTCCTGCAGCAGTTGCTCAATGGGTTGTGTCGTCTGGCGACGAGGCCGTGGCATCTCGGGTCCTTTTTCATCCTCCTCGCTGTCCACGAGGGTATCCCCCGGCTCCGTGTCGTTCGACAGATCGGAAACATGGATGAAGGCAGCCCGTTCCAATCCGATGTCGACGAAGGCCGCCTGCATGCCCGGCAACACTTTCACTACCTTCCCTTTGTAAATGTTTCCCACGAAATCCTTGTTTTTGGCCCTGTCCACATACAGGTCCGTCACAACATGATTGTCCAGTACCGCCACTCTGGTTTCTTCGCGAGTGACATTGATGGCGATTTCTAGCCCCATGTTCGCTCCCTGCAGCCTGTGCTACTGGGTTGGTGAGCGGAAGCCGTAAACTCCGACATGAGGGCGACCATTCCGTATGGCTCACCCTCTCGCATTCCGCGCCGTCCCTCTGGCAGACTGCTTATCAAAATTTTAGGTCAGAACCCGAGATGTTTCACAATGGTTCGGCTCTGGCGGCTTCCGTGACAAACTTTCTCTCCCCCGGAATCGGCTAGGCCGAAGTGTCTTAATAAAAAAGCGTCAGGCGTCGTCGCTTCACGTTCAGCAAAAGACCCAATGCCGCCATCGTTGTGACGATCGCGCTTCCTCCGTAACTCATTAGCGGCAGCGGGATGCCGACGATCGGGAACAGGCCCACCGTCATGCCGATGTTGACCACCATGCAGAATCCGATCATGGCGATCACCCCGGCCGCCAATAGCGCCCCGAGGACATCCTTGGCTTTTGACGCGATCTCCAGCGACAGCATGATCAGTCCGAGAAAGAGCGCCAGGATTACCAGCACACCAAGAAATCCCCACTCTTCGGCGAACACCGCAAAGACGAAGTCCGTGTGCCCCTCCGGCAAGAATTTGAGCTGGCTCTGAGTCCCCCCGTACAGCCCTTTTCCCAGCAGCTCTCCTGACCCGATGGCGATACGCGATTGGAGCCCATGGTACCCCTTCCCGCCCGGATCGTAGGCGGGATCCACAAAGGTCAAGATCCGCTCTCGTTGGTAATCATGGAGGGCCCCCCACATCATTTCCCAGGCGAACGGAAACAGCATGAGCGAAATGAGGAGAAGAATGCCCAGAGCTTTGGACCGCACGCCCACCACCAGCAACATCGCAACGTAAATCGCCAGAAAACCGAGTCCACTCCCAAGGTCCGGCTGCTTGAGAATGAGCAGAAGGCCTGGTGCCATAATGAGACCCGGCAGGACCACCCGTTGCCGCCAGCCTTCGCGGGGACTGTTCGCATAGTAGTTAGCCAATACGAGGATCAGCACCAACTTTGCAAACTCCGCCGGTTGAAACGCGAACGGCCCGATGGGAAACCACCGTTGCGCTCCCCGGCTTGTTTTTCCTGCGATCAACACCGCAGCCAGCAACACCAGCACGATGGCGTAGAGCAGGTACGACAGCCTCGAAATCTTGTGATAGTCGAACACCAGCATCACCAGAAAGGCACCGGCCCCCATTACGATCCAGACCATCTGCCTGGCATAGAGCGGAAGACCGCTCCCTTGCTGCACGTGGGTGACACTGTAAATGGACAGGACGCCGAGCGATAGGATGGCAACGACCAACGCAAAAAACCGCCATTCAAAACTGTCGAGCTCTCGGCTTTCTAAGATGCGGTCAATCATGGGTTTTCTGCTTGGCCAACACCGCCATGGGCGACCGACCCAGTGACCCTGATTCGGCAATCAGCGGCTCACGGGGCGTCAATTTCATGAAGGTCTCGATCATCTGTTTAGCCAGCGGCGCTGCGGCCGACCCGCCGTGTCCCATGTGTTCAACCAGAACCGTCACGGCGATGCGTGGCGCGACGGTCGGAGCGTACGAGACAAACCAGGCGTGATCCCTGAGCTTCTTCGGAAGATCCTCCTCCGGTCCCGGTCGAGACGCAACCGTCTGTGCAGTGCCGGTCTTCCCGGCAATGGTCACAAGGGATGATTTCGCTCGTCTCGCGGTCCCCTCGGTCACGACGCCCGCAAGCGCCTCCCGGATGAGTTCGAGCGTCTCGGGCTTGACCGTTAATCGGTCACGCGCCACGGCCGGCAATTCCTGCGATCGTCCGGTCGCCCGCTCCATCACGGCCCGGACCAGGCGGGGTCGGAATGAGACGCCGTTATTGCCCACGGTCGCGATCAGCTGAGCCATTTGGATCGGCGTCACAGTCACATACCCCTGGCCGATCGAGGCCGAGATGGTTTCTCCAGGCAGCCACGGTTCACCGCGAGCCTTCTCCTTCCAGGCGGCGGACGGCACAATCCCCACTCGCTCGGACGGAAGCTCGATCCCGGTCTCACGGCCCAGGCCAAACCGGTCTGCGTAGGAGGCAATGGTATCAATGCCCATTCGCTGTCCAACCGTATAAAAAAACACGTCGCACGAGTCGACGATCGCCTGGCGCACAGCCATCAGGCCATGTCCCCCGGCTTTCCAGTCCTTGTACAGGCGCCGGCCAAACTGATAGCCGCCCGTGCATCGGATCGATGTAGAAGGATCGATGGTTTTCGTTTCGAGAGCCGCCGCCGCCATGACGATCTTGAACGTCGAGCCGGGCGGGTACTGTCCCTGCGTCGCACGATTCGTCAGCGGATGGCCTTCGTCCTGGACGATCTCCTCCCACTGCCTGGCGGTCAATTCCCTGGAGAGGACGTTCGGATCAAAGGCCGGCTGGCTGGCCAGAGCCAGCACGTCTCCGGTGGCCGGATCCAGCGCCACGATGGCGCCAGCCTCCTCTCCTAAAAGATCTTCCGCCAGCTTTTGGAGACGAAAGTCGATCGTCAGGTACAAATCATCGCCGGCCTCCGGTTTCTGCACTTCGACCGTCCGCTTTTCATGCCCCAGGGCATCCGCTTCAATCGCCTTCTGCCCTGCTCGGCCCCGGAGAAATCGGTCATAGGTGCTTTCAACCCCGTACTGGCCAATGATACTGCCCTGATGAAGATCACCGAATTCCTCTCTCTCCAACTGCTCCGCCGACACTTCTCCCACATATCCAAGCACGTGAGCCGCGATCAGCCCAGTCGGGTAATTCCGTTGAGATTCTGCCCGGATTATCACACCCGGAAGATCCAGCCGATGGGATTCGATAAGCGCCGCCTCCCGCAGCGTGAGCCCGCCCTTCAATTTCCTGAGTAGCAGTTTGGATGCTCGCTCGGACAATTTTTTTCGAAGCGTGGTCTCATCCAGGCCGATGAGGCCGACCAGTCTTTTGATCAACGCCTCGCGATCATGGACATCCTCAAGGGTGACGTACAAATTGAAGCTCGGCACATTGTTCGCGAGCAACACCCCGTGACGGTCATAGATCAGACCGCGGGCCGGTTCCAGGATGACTGATCGGGTGCGATTATTCTCGGACAGATCCCGATAGTACGGACCTTCTCTGACTTGGAGGTGCCAGAGGCGCAGCGCCAACAGCGCCACGACCAGCAGCAAGCCGACCTTGAGGATCGTCAGGCGCCACTGAAGCTCACGGAGCTCGTCGTGTTGAGTTCCCAGTCCCGGCATCGCCACTCGTTCGCTGCGACGTTCAGATGGTTCGGTCAACCCCGATTAAGTCAGTCACCACAGCGGACTTGTCTTTTCCTGAGTCGCCTGATCGGGTCGACCGCGGCTCACGATCAGCCAGTACACGCCCACCCCCACCGCCGCGTCTAACACGGCTTGCGGCAGCATGACGGACCGCACCGCAAGGAAGGCATCCGCCAGACCCTGTCCTGTCCGCACGGAAACGAGGAAAACCGTGCCGGAGAGAATCGACAGGCCCAGCATCGTGGCCAGCATCGCGACCGGCGTCGCATTGGCCAGGTACCTGCCAGCCAATCCCGCAAGCAGTCCGATCGACCCTTTGGTCACCATGTTGAGCCACAACTCTCCAGCCGAAAAGAGATCCTGCATAAAGCCCAGGGCTAACCCCAGCATCATCCCTTCGAATTCGCCGGCAAGGAATCCCACGAGGCATGCGGTGACCAAGCACAGGTCCGGCCGCATCCCGCCGATGCTCGCGTAATGCAGCACCGTCGTTTGAACGGGCACAAGCCCGAACACCAGTCCCGCGTACAGCATCTGTTTCACGGCTACCTCTTCTTAGACGGTTTCGCAGGCAACGAGCCGGCGTCCGGGCCGCTCTCATCAAGCGGGCGAGGGGCGGTGATCACCAGCACCTCTTCAAGCTTTAAGAAGTCCACTTCAGGGACAATTTCGGCCGATTGAAAGAGATCGCCCTCCACTTTCTCAATGTTCGTGATCGCTCCGATCACGAGCCCCCTGGGGAACCCTCCGGTGAGACCCGACGTCACCACGGTATCACCAACCCTCACGGTGGAGAGAAGAGGAATATACTTCATGCGTGCGAGCCCCTGGGCGGTTCCCTCGACGATCCCTTCGTCCCTGGTTCGTTGAATCAGCCCCGTCACCGCATTGTTCGGATCCGTGACAAGAAGCACCACGGCTGAGGACGCGTTGGCTTTCACCACTCGTCCCACCACTCCGGCAAGCGTGATGACGCCCATCTCGGCTCGGATGCCGTCCCGCTCGCCTTTGTTCAGCACCACTCCCCGATACCAGTTGGTCGCGTCACGTCCGATGATCTGCGCGGCGACGGTCTGGGATAATGTCCGTTCTTTAAACCCGATCAACGCGCCCAGGCGTTGGCTGGCGGTCGCGACCTCCCGCAACTCACTATTCTGGCCACGTAGGAACTCGATCTCGCGACGCAGCCGTCGGTTCTCGTCGTACACACGGCGCAAGGCGACATACCCACTCCATGCCTCCTGAAGGCTACGGTCCAATGCGGCCAACGCTCCGAGGGGGAACGCGACGATCTGGGCGAGCGGTTTGCCGATGTTCTGCAGCAGGCTACGGCTCTGTTTCGGGAGGACGAAGAAGACCGAGAGGAGGAGTGCAAACAGGACCAGCACGACCCGCCTAGTTCCGGATGTCGAGCGAAGCATGGCCATCTACGTGCGGGATGGGAAGCCTAGCGGGAGCTGCCGAACTGTGACATCACCG
>Ga0184633_10000615_pt1 | contig 13331 bp, 6 predicted proteins | sample PLM31_170_b1_FD_133156 | JGI IMG/M metagenome (GOLD analysis project Ga0184633, IMG submission 133156) | Groundwater sediment microbial communities from an aquifer in East River, Colorado, USA - PLM3-1_170_b1 | ecosystem: Environmental > Terrestrial > Soil > Riparian zone | place: USA: East...
ATAGGCGTTCGCCGCGAGCTTCTTGCCGTCCAGAAGACCCTGGTCGAAGGTCTCCGAAGAGGAAGGGAAGAAGACGGTGTCGCCGTTCAAGTTCACAATCCGCTTGGTGGGCTTCTCTAGCTTCGCGACCACGGCCATGGCGCCCAGGAAGATGGCCACGGCCCCGCCCCACGCGAAGAGCCTGCGGAACTGGAGCTTGTGCGTGTGCGCCCGGCGGTGAAGAATGAACGCCACCAGGGCGAGCGGTACGGAAGCGACGTGCGCCAGCCAGATCAGCCGGTTGTTGAGGGTCGCGCCCTCGAATGTCATGTAGATGCCCGAGGCAACGCAGATGACCGCGAGCGTGAAGATGGCGAGGCCCGCGACTTTGGCCCGCTTGTTCCACATCCGGATCATTTTCTTGGCGTGCGTCGTCGCGAAGACGAAGAAGGGAATGGCGATCGCAATCCCGAGGACGAGGTGGAGCAGGAGCATGACGTAGAAGAACACCGTGTCGCGGGTGAAGCCGAAGAGGTAGATGGAGTTCGCGGCGATGAGGCCTAAGGGAATCAGCAGGAGCCGGTAGAGACGCCGCTGCCAGGGCTTGAGGACCCCGGCAGGCTTGCTGGGCGCGCGGGCGGAAGAACTCACCGGGGAGGCATTCTACCGCCGCCTGGAGTCCAGGGCTTAGAGGAGGTCGTGATGGAAGTCCGCCGGTTGTCTCGCCGAGAATGGCTCCGCCTTTGCGGTGCAGCAGGGGCATCGGGGATGTTCGTGAGCGCTCGGAACTCGGTCGAGGGTTTGTTACCCGCGGCAGCCGCCGTGGATCATCTGCTGCTGGGTGTCGGGGACCTTGATCGCGGGATCGCCTGGGTCGAGAGAAGGACGGGAGTGAAGGCCGTCATGGGCGGAAGTCATCCTGGCGTCGGTACACGAAACGCGCTCCTTTCCTTGGGAGTCAAACGGTATCTCGAGATCATCGCGCCAGACCCGGCCCAGAAGGCTTACAACTTTCCGATCGACGTCCGCAAGCTCGCCGAGCCCCGGCTCATAACCTGGGCGGCAGGGACAGGGGACATCGACTCGGTCGCGAAGAAAGCCCGCGCTGCCGGCTACGAGATCTTCGGCCCTCGGGAGGGTTCGCGCGCGCGTCCTGACGGAAAGCTGCTGCGCTGGAAAACCCTCGGTGTCCTCAACGAGCTCGGCGGGGAGGGTGTTGAGCCGATTCCGTTCTTTATCGAGTGGGCTTCAGGCTCCTTGCATCCTTCGCAGTACTCACCGGAGGGCTGCGAGCTTCAGGCATTGGAGATCGAACATCTGAATCCCGAGGGCATGACGGAAGCGCTCCAGAAACTCGAGATCGCAGCGAACGTGAGGGAAGGGAAACATGTCCGGCTCACGGCCACCCTGCAGGCGCCGAAAGGCGGAGTCAAACTGAGCTGAGCTCCCCAATTTCGAAATTCGAAATTCGAAATTCGAATTTGGTTAGGGTTCCCGCTGCGCGGGGATATAGATCGCGTCGCCGGACTTGTTGTCCACCGAGGTCGCGTAGGCGAGGATCCTGCCGGCGCCGCCTTCGACGGTGAACTGGACGTAGACGTTCTTCGCCGTGGCCTCTGCCCCCAGGATGTCCGTCAGACCGGTCTGGAAGAGCTGGTTGGCGCCGACGTTATAGGTCTTCGTTCCCAGGACCGCGCCCGTCTCGCCGCTCTTGACGTTCACGCGCACGACCGCGGAAGCTCCGGCCACCTCCGCGAAACCGACGTTCGCCCGGAAGCCTGCGCGGGAGGCCGCCGGAGCCTGCTCAAGCTGGATCGAGGTGACGATTCCCGAGCCCGCGCCGAGGGCGCTTGCGGCGGGCGCGCCCGGGATGAAGTAACCGAAGGTCCCGCCCAGCTTTTCGACGAACGTCCGGGTCGAGACCGCGAGGCGCGCCGGAGCGCTCGGATGGATCCGCAGGCCCGCGGCAGAGGGGTTGGACAGTCCGAACTCGTTCTGCAACACATCCAGCTTCTCGAGCGTCTGCCCCGGCGCGAGGGTGTAAACGCGCGGCGGGTTGGGCGTGCCGGTCAGCAGGAGCGGCAGGAGCGAGACCGTCACGGTGACGGACCTCGCCTCCAGGTTCGTGATGTGGATGTTCGTCTTGAAGAAGTCGTCGTTTGCGCCGAGCACGTGCGCAGTCTGCGACACGACGACGTCCTCCGGCGGAGCCAGCGGATGGCGCGCCGGCTGGAAGATGGCGTCCCCCGTGACGTCGTCCACGTACGTGGCGAAGGGCACGATCCGGCCGGTCAGGCTCGTCACGGTGTAATTGACCCGGAAGTTGGACGTGGCGCCAAGGCCGCGGTCAGCGATGATGTCCACGATCAGCGCGGCCGTGTTGGGCGCCGTCGAGGCCGTCCGCGAGGCCATGAGGACGCCGTTCCCGTCCAGGATATCCATGCGCACCGTAACTGGGGCCCCTGAGACCTCGGTGAAGCCCACGTTGGTGTGGAACTGGCCGTTCTTGACGAGGCCGTTCGCGGTCGCGCTGCCTGACCCGAACGCGAGGCCAGAGAGGGTCGGAAAGCCTGCCGTGAAGAGTCCGAAGCTGCCGTTGTCGCTGTCGGTGTACGCCCGGCTCGTGGCGAGGAAGCCCGCGCCCGGCGAGACGATCGTCATCTGCCCGATCGAGTCTGCGAACCCGTACTCCGAGGCGATGACGTCGTTCAAGGCCAGGACGTGGCCCGCGCCCACGGTCCGCGTGGCCTTGGAGGCCTGCGCTCCGGTCTGCCCGGCTGGAACGTAGTAGAGGGAAAATGTTCGCGCCGCCGGGCCGGGGTTGTAGAGGCGGACATCGCTCTTGAAGAGTTTCGTCCCCTGGGTGTGCGCAACGATCGGAAGAACGCTTCCAGAAGTATTCGCGGGGATCGCCTCGATCGGCTGCCCCGGCACGACTGTGACGGAGAAGGATCGGATGCGTCCGGCTGTTCCGGAGACAGTGTCTTCGACGGTCAAGGTCCAGGTCCCGTTCCCCGCCTTCCCCTGGAAGGGCGCGAGCGACCGCGCGGCGGCATCGGTCTTCCCGTAGTTCGCGTTGATCGGATGCTGAGCGCTGCCGGTCCGGTCATGGAGCAGCACGGAGGTCCCGTCGGGACCGGCTAGCGTCAGCCGCAGCTCCTGAGGGTTCGGGTGGTCGATCTGCACGCCCGCGTGCACGCTCGCGATCGGGCGGGCCACCCCGGAAACCGTCACCGTCGCGGTCGCATTGCCGAAACCGTCGGGAATCGCGACGGCGGCCCCCTCGAAGTTCGCGAACGGGCCGAGGGGGAGCTGCGTCGCTGCGAGAGTGTCGATTCGCGGCGTCACAATCCCATTCCGTGGATCGGCGACGGGCTTGCCCGTTTCGCGCAGGAGCGCGACGACCGCCGAAGCGGAGAGGGCCGGCCGCACCTGGCGCACGAGGGCCACGGCGCCAGCGACCGCGGGAGCTGCGGCAGAGGTCCCGGCGAATCGGTCGGTCCCGCCCCCTTTCGTGGCGACGTTCCAGAAGGCGCCGGGGGCGAGGAGGGATAGGTTCGAGTTGGAGTTGGAGAAGCAGACGACCAGGTCCGGGGTGACCGGCGTATCCCGGCAGAGGGTGCCGCCGTTGCCGTCGCTCCACCCCTGCGCGGCTTGACTCTGGGAATACACGGCGCCCGCGGAGACCGCCGAGGAGACGCACCCGGGGTTCGAAAGCGCCTTCGTGTGCCCGTCGTTGCCCGCGGCCGCGACGACCACGATGCCGGCCGCCGTCGCCGCGTCGAAGGGTGCCGCGTACTCCGGCACGCGACTGTCGCAGTACCCGAGATCGGCGCCGGCGTCCACGTCGCTGAAGTCTCCGCCGAGGGAGATATTGATCGCGGTGACCCCGAGCTCCGCCTTCCGCGCAATGACCCAGTCGATCCCCTGGATGATGTTGGAGTCGAAGGCCTCTTCCTCACAGCCCTCGCCGCCCGTCTCGGAGGCGAACACCTTCAGGGCCACGATCTTCGCGTCTGGAGCGACGCCCGTCGGGCCGGCGGCGATCGCCGCCACGGACGTGCCATGCCCGTCGCAATCCATCGGGTCGCTGTCCTCGTCGCCGGTGTCGAAGCCGGCGATGACCTTCGCGTTCGGGAACGCCCCGCCGCCCAGGGCGGCGACGCTGTAGTCCACGCCCGTGTCGATCACCGCTATGGTCTGCCCTGCGCCGGTGACGCCGAGGCTGTTCGACTGGTCGCTGTTGATCAGGACCTGTGCGGCCTGCGGCGCTGCCTGGAGGGGCTTCTTGGTTCCGTCGAGCGTGACCCAGGAGACATCGGGGTGGTTGGCGAGACGGGCGACCGCGCCACGCGTCGCGCGCCCGGACATCAGAGAGAAGCTCTCGTAGAAGTGGAGCGGGGCGAACTCCCGCTCCGGCAGCTCTCCTGCGAGACGGCGCTGGGCGGCCAGGCGCCGGACTCGCCGCTCCGGCTCTCCGGCCGGATCGGGCGCGAGAAGGAGCTGCCGCGCGGAAGGAGTCCCATCTTTGATCCCGACGAGGACGCGGACCTCCTCGCCTCCGCGGGAGAGTGCGCGCAGGAGGCGCGGGTCTGCCTTCGGCGCCTCGCGCGCCGTAATCTCGCGCAAAGCGCTCGCTTCCTGCGCAGAGCCGAGCACGAGAAGAGAAAAGAGGATCGCATGAAGGAGATGACGGCGCATTGTTTCCCCGATAGTCAGTGGCGGCGTTTCAGCATACGGCAAGAAACGCGATCTGGGCCCGTAAATTCCTGCGTTCAGGTATCTTTCAGGCGATGCGAGCCGTGTTCGCGGACTGCCATGCCGGCCGGCGCCCGGGCGACGAAGGGCCATTCCTGGAGGCCCTCGAGAAGGCGGCTAACCGGGGTGCCTCCGCCATCTCCCTGCTGGGAGACGTCTTCCACTATTTCATCGCGCACCCGAAGTTCGAGACGCCGGCGATCCGGGCCTTCCTCGAAGCGGTCGAAAAACTTGCCGCCCGCGGCGTCCCCGTGACCTACGTCGAAGGGAACCGCGACTTCTTCCTACGCGGGTCTTATGCCGAGGGCTACTTCCGCGAAGTCTGCGACGAGGAGGCCTTCGAAGAGGGGGGGAAACGCTTTCTCCTCACGCACGGCGACCTCTTGAACGAGAAGGACCGCCCCTACCGCTTCTGGCGCGCGATCTCCAAGAACCCGCTCTCGCGCGCCTCGATCGCGCTCATTCCGAAGCGGCTGGCAAACCGTTTCGTCTGGAAGGTCGAGGCGCGCCTCTACCGCTCGAATTTCAGGCACAAGACGCGGCTGCCCGTCGAGATGATCCGCGCCTTCGCCGCGCGCCGCTTTCGGGAGGGGTTCGACGTGCTCCTCCTCGGGCACTTCCACAAATCCTGGCAGGAGCGGGTCGACGGCGGAACGGTCGAGATACTGCCCGCCTTCGTCGAGGAGCGCCGCTGGATGGAGATCGCCGGCGACGGCTCGACAGAATTGGTGTCGCTGTAGAAGACGGTCGCCACCAGCATCCAGTGGTGAAAACGGGGGGAACCCGAATTCGAAATTCGAAATTCGAAATTCGAAATTGACCCTATGACCGACTACCTTGCGATCCCGTCGGCGCGCGAGGTCCGCGGCGAGGTGCGCGTTCCTTCCTCGAAGAGCGCAACGAACCGCGCTCTCGTTCTCGCCGCGCTTTCCGAGGCGCCCGTGGAGATCGCGGACCCTCTCGATTCGGACGACACGCGCGCGCTAGCCCGCTGCCTTGAGGCCATGGGGGCATCCATTGCTCCGTCCCCGCGGGGGCTCCTCGTTTCGGGGCCGCTCGGGAGCCGCGGCGGCGAGGAGGTTCTTCTCGACGCCGGCGATTCCGGGACGGCCGCGCGGTTCTTAGCGGCGATAGCGGCCACGACCTCGGGGAGCTTCCTTCTGACGGGCTCGCGGAGGCTCAAGGAGCGGCCGATGGAGGAGCTCGTCACCGCCTTGCGCTCGGGCGGGGCGCGGATCGCCTTTCGAGAACAGGAAGGCCGCCTCCCGGTCGCGATCGAAGGGGCGAGTCTCCGTTCCGGGAAGGTGACCGCGAACGCTTCGCGCTCGAGCCAATTCCTCTCCGCTCTGCTCCTCGCGGGGGTCGCGGTTCCGGGAGGCCTCGAAGTCGTGCCGGAGGGGAGCATCGCTTCCGCGCCATACGTGGACCAGACCCTGGATGCGCTCGCCGCGTTCGGGCACGACGTGAATCGCGGAGCCAGCATCCGGATCACGAGGGGTGAGAAGTCGCCCGGTCGCTATGACGTGCCGGGCGACTATTCCTCTGCCGTGCCGCTTCTCGCCGCGGCCGGTGTAACGAACGGCGAGGTCCGTGTCACGGGTCTCGCCTGGCCCTCCTCGGACGCCGACGCGGGAGCATTGCCGGTTCTCGAGAACATGGGTGTCGGGATCGAGGCGGGGCCCTCCGCTGTCACGGCGCTCGCGTCCGCGGGCTCGCTCGCCGCCACGGATGTCTCCGCAACGGACTTCCCCGACTCGGTTCCGGCGCTTGCGGCCCTGGCCGCGTTTGCGCCGGGGAAGAGCCGGTTTCGCGGTATCGCCCACCTGCGTTGGAAGGAAAGCGACCGCGTCGGCGCGCTCGCGGCGCTCTTTTCGGCGCTGGGCGTCACTGTCTCCGCCCGGGAGGCCGAGCTCGTAGTGGAAGGGAACCCAGCATGGCTGCGTTCGCGCCGCGGCGTCGTACGCCTGCGCACCTTCCACGATCACCGCATAGCGATGGCCGCCGCGCTTCTCTCCCTCGGTGCGCCGGGCTGCCTCGTCGAGGACCCGAGCTGCGTCGCGAAGTCGTACCCGGGGTTCTTTCGGGACTTGGAAAGCATCACCGTGCGGTAGTTAGCCGCTTGACCGCGCCCTCCCGGCTGCTCGGCCTCGGAGCCGGGTATATGATCCGCCCCCTCTTCTCTAGCGCCGGAAAAGTGAAACAGGGCCACGAGGTCTCTCCGCCCGAGGGGGTCGAGCGATTCCCCATGACCGCCGTCCGCGAGCGGTGGCTCGCGCTCTCGGCACTGGAGCACGAAATCCTCCCGTTCCCCGCGGATTTCGCGCGCGAGGACGAGGACTTCGTCGTCCGGCGCTTCGTTCCACCGGGGCGGAGGATCTCGGCGGGGCGCATTCCGGCGGCGCACGCGTCCGAGCTCTTTCTCCAGGCCGCCTCCGCCATCTCCTTTTTGCATGCCCACGGCCTTTGGCTGGACGAAGAGGACGTCGGCGACGCCGTCTGGGACCTCCACGACGGCGTCGCGCGCCTCTGGCTCACACACTCTCCGGCGTCGGCCCGCCGCGAGGGGCCTGGCCCGGCGCCCTCGGCGGTGCTCGCCGCATTTCTCCACCGTCTCTTCGCCCGGGGGCGCCGGATTGCTGGGCCCGCCGCCCGAACCCTCTTCGACCGGCTCCTCTCCTCCGACGCCGCGTACCGCCGAGCGGAGTTCTGGTGCGCCTCCGCCTACCGTCTGTTCCCCGACCTCGCGGCGCCGGCCTCCGCGGCTGCGCGCGCGCGCACGCTCGGCTTCGCGGGCGGCTTCCTGCGGCAGCCCGCGCGGCGCGCTCTGGTCGAGAAGGCCCGCGCGCTGCTCGGAGGGAAAGTCTCGCGAATCTTCTCGCCGGGCCCGCCCCTGACGGCGGGTGGCGCTCTGGACCTGCCGGAGTGCCCGTCGAGGTCCTCGGACGCCTCCCGGGCGCTGAGGGCGCGCCACGAGGCGGAGGCTGGGGGAGGGCGCGCGCTCTGGATCGCCGTGACGCCGGAGCGGTGGGACGGCCTCTCCCGCCGCGCCTTCGAGACCGCCCGGCGCGCGCTCGACGACCGCGTCGAGGTCCTGGAGATTCGCTCCTCGCTCCCCCCGCCTCTGCTGCCCGACGAATGGCGTCGCGAGGTGTTCGTCCCCTGCGGCGCCCTCCGCGCGTCCCTGCGCTTCTATGAGGCCTTCGCGGGACTCGTCCGGGACGATCCCGTCGAGGCGCGCCGTCTGGCCGTCGGAATCGTGTCGTCCGCCGGCTGGGCCGCTTTCGCCGGGGACGCCACGGGGGACGCGCCTTTGCCTTTGGTCTCCGGGATGCCCGCCGCCTCGGCGCCGCCGCTCTCGCGGGCCGAGCGCGATCTCTTAGACGCACTTCTCCTCGCCGACAAGCCGGCCGGCGTGGAAGAGCTTTCGCGCGTATTTCCCCGCGGTTCGGTCTCCCGCCGGTTGGCGGCGCTTTCGGCGCGGGGCCTCGTGGAGGAGGATGCCTGCAGCCGGTGGACGCTGACGGCCCGAGGCCGTGCCGCTTGCGCTCCGGAAGGCGCGCTGCGGAAGGATCTCGCGCGGACATGGGCCCGGGTCGAAACAGACCCGGGCCGGCGGCTCTCGCTGCTGCTCGCCGCCGGGGAAAACGAGGCGGCCCTCGAGGAGGGACGGCGCTGGTTCCAGTCGCTTGCCGAGGGCTCCGCGGAGCGCTGGTTCGACGTCTCCTCCCGCCTGGCGCGGGCGGCCGGCGAGAATGCCCCGGCGTGGCTCGATCTGCTCGAGGCGGAGCGCGAGATCGCCAGCGGACGGACCGAAGAAGCGGAAGCGCGGCTCGGCCGGATCGAAGCGGCGGAGGCCGCGATCCCAGAGGAGCGGCGCATCGCGATGCTTCGGCGGGCGGAGGTCCGGGTGTTCCGGGGCGATTTTTCCGGGGCGCGCCGGATGGCGGCAGCCTTCCGCCGGGCGTTTCCGGAAGCGCCGCCTCGCGAGTCGGCGCGCGCTCTGCGGCTCGAGGCGACGTGCCGGGCGCGGGAGGGGGAGCACGACCCGGCTTTCGCGCTTTTGGATGAGGCCGAGAGCCTCGGCGCGGGCCTGCCGCTTTCCGAGCGGGTGGACATCGCGCTCGCGCGCGCGGACGTGCATTCGCTCGCCGGGCATCTCCGCGAGGAGCAGGAGACCTACGACGCGTGGCGCCCGCAGCTTGAGCGCCAGGAAGACGAAGGGTTGACTGCTCGCTTCCTCGGCCATGAGGCGCTCGGCCTCGCAGACCGCCGCGACTTCGCGGCCGCCGTCGCGAGGCTGGAAGAAGCGCGCGCTGCGCTCCAGGACGACCCGGTCGAGCGCGCGAAGCTGACGATGAACCTCGCGGCAGTGCTCTACCACGCCGGGCGAGCCGCTCCTTCCGAGGCGCTCCTGGAGGAGGCAATCTCGCTCGCCTCGATGGCGGGGCGGGACGATCTCGCGCGGACCGCGCGCGGAGACCGCCTCGAGCTTCTGACCAATCGGGGGGAGTGGGGGGCAGCGGAGCGCGAGGCCGAGGCTCTCGCCTCCGAAGCGCGCGCATCGGGGGACAGCCTTCGGCTCTTGGTCGCCCTCCATCACGAGTCTCGACTGGCCTTGAGGAGGGGTCAACTGGCGCGAGCGTCGCGGAGCAACGAAGAGGCGCGCGCCCTCGCCGAACGGCTATCCGACCGGCTGGAAGTTGGGGAGCTCTGGCTCGAAGAGGGAGACCGGCTCGCTTTTCTTGGGAACCTCGAAGGGGCCCGGCAGGCCTGGGAGATCGCGGCCGCGGACCCTCCCGACCGGTGCGACAGCGAACGCCGCGCCCGACTCCGTCTCCGCGAGCTGGCGTGGCGCGATGAAGGAGGTCTGCCTCCTCCGGCCGTCGAGTCCTTGGCGGAGCTCTTCGCGCGCGACGAGTACGCGGCGGCGGAGACGGCCGCTCGCTGGGTGTCCTTCCTGGGAGAGAAGGTTCCCGCGGCGCTTCGCGCACGCGCGGAAGAGGTGTTGCGCTCTCGCGGGGGAGAGGCGCTCGCGGACATCGTCTTCGGGCGGAGGGGGCCGGCGGCGCTCTCTCTGGCATCCGGCGTCCTTCGTTCTCTGCGGGATGCCGTCGCGCGCGCGCTGGTCGGCGATGAGGCCGATCCTCCGCTTGCGGCGCTCGGCCTCTCCGGCCTCGTTCTTTCCGACGGCGACGGGCGCGAGGTCCTGTGCCTCGGACGCACGGACAGCGAAGACGGCCCCGCGCGGCTCCTCGCCGCTGGGAGTGCCAGCTACACGCTGCGCCTCTTTCCGGCACCGGCGGAAGAGGACGCATCCGCCATCGCGCTCGTTCTCGAGACGCTCCTCTTCCGGCTCCTTCCAGCAGCCGCTCCGTCCGAGCACTCCGAGGGATGGAGGCGCGTCGGAATCGTGGCTGCGGACGCCGCGATGGAGGAGCCGTACCGCCGCCTCTGCCGGTTCGCGCGCCAGCCGGTGACAGCGCTCGTGCTCGGGGAGTCTGGGACCGGCAAGGAAGCGGTCTCGCGCGCGGTCCATACCCTCTCTTCGCGGGCGGCCGGGCCGTTCGTCGCGGTCAACGTGCCGGCGATCCCAGCGGCGCTGCTGGAAAGCGAGCTCTTCGGCCATGCGCGGGGGGCGTTCACGGGCGCCGACCGGGACCGCCGCGGCCTCCTGGAAGAGGCGGAGGGGGGCACGGTCTTCTTCGACGAGATCGGGGACTTGACGCCGCCTCTTCAGGCAAAGATCCTGCGGGTCCTTCAGGAGCGCGAGATTCGCCGCGTCGGCGAGACGCGCACCCGGCGCGTGGACGTGCGCGTCGTCTCGGCGACCTCGCGCGACCTCGAGAAGGAGGTGGAGGCGGGACGTTTCCGGGAGGACCTTTTCTACCGCCTCCACGTCGCCGTGATCTCGCTGCCCCCTCTGCGCGAGCGGGGGCGCGACGCGCTCCTGATTGCGCGCCATTTCCTGGAGCGCTACGCCCGCGAGTACGGGCGTGGGACCCTCTCGTTCGCGCCCGAGGCGCTGTCGGCGATCGGATCTCACTCCTGGCCGGGCAACGTCCGCGAGCTCCAGAACGCGGTTGCGCAGGCGGCGGCGCTCGCCGACGAGAACGGCGTCGTCACGGCCTCGCACCTGCCGGCCTCTCTCCGGCGCGAGGGGCGCGCCGCCTCCGCGCCGCAGGGATACCGCTCCCGCGTGGACGCGCACCGCCGCGACCTGATCTCCGAGGCGCTTGAGCGCGCCGGCGGCAACCGCTCCCGCGCCGCCCGCGACCTGGGCCTTTCGCGTCAGGCGCTCCTGTACCTGATCCGGGAACTCCAAATCCCTGCGCGCCCTCGGGCGGGGCACTGAACGACCGCGTTTGGTCTGATTCCCGCCCACGAACGGAAAGCTCGCGCCTTCTCTTGAAGCAACCCGGCTCGAAACGAGACTCGGCCCGCTGGGCGGTCCTGCTCTTCGGGGCCTGTCTCCTCTCCTACGCGAACGGCCTGACGGGCGCCTTCACGTACGACGACAAGGCGATCGTGCGCGACAACCCGCGGATCCAGTCGCCGCGCGCGGCCAAGAGAATCCTCACGACCGACTACTTCGGCCGGGGGCTCGGAAGGGGGAGCAACTACCGGCCGGTGCTGCTTCTGAGCTTTGCCGTCCAGTGGTGGATCCACGGGAAAGCCGCGGTCGCTTTCCACATCGTAAACCTCCTCCTGCACATGGCCGCCACACTCCTGCTCGCCCGGCTGTTCCGCAGCGCAGGGTTCTCTCTTTCGGTCGCTGGGGGCGCGGCGCTTCTCTTCGCGGTCCACCCGGTCCACGTGGAAGCTGTGACGAGCCTCGTCGGGCGCGGCGAGACGCTGGCCGCGGTCTTCCTGCTCGCCTACCTTCTGCTGGCGCTGCCGCGAGGGGGGAGCCCGGCCCGCTCTCGGGTCGGGAGGCTCCTGGCAGCGCTGGTCTGCTATTTCCTCGGTGTGCTGACGAAGGAGAGCGCGGCGGTCGCGCCCACCCTCCTGTTCCTCCTTCTCTTCCTCGGAGGGGAGGGGAGTCCTGCCCGCCGGGCCGGGCGCGCTCTCTCCCGAGGGCTCGCAGCCTTCGTCGGGTCGGCCGCGGTCCTGGCGGGAGTGTTCGCGCTACGCTCGTGGGTCCTGGGAGCGCCCCTGCGGGCAAAGCAGCTCTCCGTTTTCGAGCTTGAGAACCCGCTCTCGCCTCTCGCTCCCTGGGATCGGATCGCGAACGCCTCCGTGATTGTCTTCCGGTACCTGGGACGGACCGTCTTTCCCCTGCTCCTCTCGGCGGATGAGTCGGCCTGGTCCATCCCGCTTCTCTCCGGCCGTTCTCTGGCGGCCTTCGCCGCCGTGCTCTTTCTCGCCGTCGTTGTCTCCGCGGCCGTCTTGCGAATCCGCTCGGCTCCCGCGACGGCGTTCGGCATTCTCTTTTTCGGCGTGGCCCTGCTTCCGACCGCCAACCTCCTCTTTCCGATCGGGACAATTTTCGCGGAGAGGCTCCTCTATCTTCCGTCCGCCGGCGTCTGCCTGATCCTCGCCGCCGGGATCCTCAAAGCGGGCGCTTTGTCCCGCGGGCGGCTGCTCGCCTTCGCGGCCGTGGCCCTGCTCTTCGCAACGCGGACCGTCGTTCGCAACGCCGTGTGGGAGAACGACGTCTCCCTCTTCACCCAAACGCTCCGGGAGTCCCCGGGGAGTGCCAAGGCCCACTACAATCTGGCGTATACGCTCGCGGCCGAAGGAGACACGCGCGCGGCGCTCCACCTCTACGACAGGGCGGTCGAGATCTACCCGAAGTATTTCGACGCCTGGGCCGGCAAGGGGAGGATGGAAAAGGATCTGGGACGTCTCGCCGACGCGGAGACCTCCTATCAACAGTCCATCCAGGCACAGCCGGCCTATGAGAACGGATACTTCGGCCTGGGCGTGGTCCGCGAGGCGCGGGGGGACTGGAACGGGGCGGCCCGCGCGTACGCGGAGGGCCTGGCGAAAAAGCCCGCGTCCCTCCCGCTTTCTTACCGCCTCGCCCTCGCGCGCTCCCGCCTCGATCCCGCCGAAGCGGAGAGCGACTGGCGGCGGGCCATGGCGATCAGTCCTCTCTCCGGCGCCGCGCGCCTCGGGTACGCGGAATGGTTGCTCGCGCGCGGTCGCCGGGAGGAGGCGCGGCGCGAGGGACGGGAGGCGCTGCGCCGAGAGCCACTCTCCCTCCCCGGGCTGCGGTTTTTGGCGGACCGTAACGCGGAAGAGGGCCTGCTGTTCGCGGAAGGACTTGTGCGCGAGAAGGTCTTCCGTCTGACCCGCACGCGGGAAGACTTGATTCTCCTCCGGGAGGTGGCGCGGAAGAGCCCGGAGTACGCGGAACGCTTCCGGAGCGCGCGGCCGCGCCTCTCAAAGCTCGCGCCCTGGGCGTTTCGTGGCTTCGTTGAAGAAGTGGCCCGGGGATAGGATTTCACCGCTTGGGGGGGGGCTATCCGTCGCGGGCGGTGTGAGAAATGGCTCACGACGTCTTCATCAGCTACTCATCGGCCGATAGACCGGTCGCGGAGGCCGCGTGCGCGGCCCTGGAGAGCCGCGGCATCCGCTGTTGGATCGCGCCG
>Ga0184633_10000616_pt1 | contig 13304 bp, 17 predicted proteins | sample PLM31_170_b1_FD_133156 | JGI IMG/M metagenome (GOLD analysis project Ga0184633, IMG submission 133156) | Groundwater sediment microbial communities from an aquifer in East River, Colorado, USA - PLM3-1_170_b1 | ecosystem: Environmental > Terrestrial > Soil > Riparian zone | place: USA: East...
CACCTGGCTGCTGATGGGCTACTTCCGCACCGTGCCCAAGGAGGTCGAGGAGTGCGCGATGGTGGACGGCGCCACCCGCATCCAGGCGCTGTTCCGCATCGTGCTGCCCATCGCCATCCCCGGTCTGGTGTGCGCGATCCTGTTCGCGTTCACGCTGTCCTGGAACGAATTCATCTACGCGCTGACATTCACCTCGTCGTCGGACGAGTTCACCGCCGCGGTCGGGGTCACGCGCGAACTGATCCGCGGCGACATCTACTTCTGGGGCTAGCTGATGGCGGGGGCGGTGCTGGGCTCGGTGCCGATCGTCATCATCTACGTCTTCTTCCTCGACTACTACGTCTCCGGTCTCACCGCCGGCGCCGTGAAGTAGGAGGCCTTCGTCCCGACAAAGGCCTCGAGCATCCCGTCCGCGCAGATCCGCCGGGCGGTGATGGCGCGACGCATCGCCAGGCGGCCGCGCATCTGCTCCTCATCGGTCGTCGCGAGCCGGGCCAAGATTTTCACGGCCCGATCGGCGTGGTCGCCCTCGACCTCCATATGCACGTGATAGAAGTCGAGCGCCGTCCGGGCCACGCCATAGTGCCGCTCCAGAGCGGCGGCCATGCGCTGCACGTGGATCGCGTTGATCGACTCGGTCGCGATGTTCCCGCCGCACATCGCTTCCAGCGTGGAGGTGCGCTGCAGGAGAAACAGCTCGTTCTTCTCGATGACCGTCGTCGGCAGGTACTCGGTTGCGAAAAGCTCGTCCTTCGAGATGCCGAGCGCTCCGGCGAGCTTGATGAAGAGGAAGGCGTGGGCGGTCGCTTTGCCGCCGACCGTGTCCTCGCCGCCCTCCTCGACGACGAGCGGGATGAGGGCGCGCTGGCGCTCGAGATCCTCGAAGGTCGGGGAGTAGCCGCCGACCGAGATGATCTTCCAGGCGGCGTGGCGGAGCGTGTCGAGGAAGAAGCACCCCTGCTGGCGGATCACGCTCTGGAGCTGGCGACGCTCGAGCTTGCCGTCCCAGATCATGCGGAAGAGCGGATGGTGGAGCCAGGGGTGCGTCTCGTGGGCCTCCCGGAGGAGTGCGTCCGTGAACGCCGCAGGCGTGAGCGCCATCGTCGGGCTCCTTGTCAGGCGGTGGTCAGCCGACGCTCGAATCGCCGGGCGAACCGCGACATCGAGTAGGTGAAGATGAAGTAGACGACCGCGATGAAGAGGTAGAGCTCGAACGGCTTGATCTCCCGGTTGTTGACGATCTGGGCGGCCTTGGTCAGATCCATGTAGCCGATGATCGACGCGAGCGACGTGTCCTTGAAGAGCACGATCATCTGCGTCACCAGCGCCGGCACCATATTGCGAATGGCCTGCGGGAGAACCACGAAGCGCATCATCTGCGCCCCAGTAAGCCCGACGGCGGTGGCCGCCTCGACCTGACCCCGGGGAACGGACTGGATGCCGGCCCGGACGATCTCGCCGAAATAGGCGGCCTCGAAGATCACGAACGCCGTGAGCGCCACCCCGTACTCCGGGATCGGGAACCTCAGGAGCTGCGGGATGATGAACCAGATCCAGAAGATCACCATGACGAGCGGGACGCCGCGGAAAAACTCCACGTAGAGCGTCGCCGGCAGGTTGATCCAGCGCGAGCGCGCCAGCCGCGCGAGACCGACGAAGATCCCGAGAACGAACCCCAGCGCGATGGCCGGGATCGCCAGGCGGAGCGTGCCCCCCGCGAAGCCGCCGAGTCCGAAGAGCCCCTGGACGATCAAGAACTTGAAGTTCGAGACGATGACGCCGAAGTCGAGCACGCTCAGCCTCCCCGCGCGATGAGGCCGGGGATCGCGAAGCGCCGCTCGACGCGCGCCATGATCGCCGCGATGCCGACGCAGAGGACGAGATAGATGACGGTCCCGGCGGTGAAGGCCTCGATGGCCTTGGCCGTGTACGTCTCGATCTGACGGGTCTGGAAGGTCAGCTCGGCGACGCTGATGGTGAGCGCGACCGACGAGTTCTTGAGGAGGTTCAGCGACTCGCTGGTGGCCGGCGGCACGATGAGCCGGAGCGCGATGGGCACGATCACCAGGCGGTATGCCTGGAACGTCGTCAGGCCCATCGCCACCGCCGCCTCGAACTGGGTGCGCGGGATCGACTGGATGCCCGCGCGGATGACCTCGGACATGCGCGCGCCGTGGTAGACGCCGAGGGCGAACATGCCCGCCCAGAACTCGGGGCGGTGGCTGAAGAGCCAGTCCTGCGCGCCCCGCGGCAGCAGCGGGGGAACGCCGAAGTACCAGAAGAACATCCACACCAGCAGCGGCACGTTGCGGAAAAACTCGACGTAGAACGTGGCGAGCGCCCGAAGCGGCTTCCACGGCACCGTGCGCATAGCCCCCGACAGGATCCCGAGCGTCGCCGCCAGCACCCAGGCCAGCACCGAGATCCCGAGGGTGGTGAGCACGCCCTGGAGCAGCCAGCTACCGGACTCGCCGCTCCAGAGCACGCTCCAGTTGAACTGGTAACTCACCGACCGCTGGTCCGGCGCGCTACTTGCCGATCTGCTTCAGCAGGTACGCCTTCACCTGCGCCGACATCGGATACGGCAGCTCGCCCTTCGGCCCGAACCACTTCTCGTAGATCTCGAAGTATTTCCCCGACTCGAAGCCGTTCTTGAGCCCGGCGTCGACGGCCGCCTTGAACTTGGCGTCACCTTTCCGCATGGCCATGCCGTAGGGCTCCTCCGAGTAGAAGTCGCCGACGACGTCCCACTCGTCCGGCTTGGGCGCCTTGGCCTTCAGCCCGTAGAGCTGGATCCCGTCGTTCGTGTAGGTGTCGACCTGGCCCTGGAGGAGCGCCTGGAACGCGGCGGGCTGGTCGGGGAACTCGCGGAGCTGGGCCTGCGGGTACTTCTCGCGGAGGATCTTGGCGTTGGTCGAGCCCTGCTGCGCGGCGACGCGCTTGCCGGCGAGGTCGTTGACGCTCTTGATGGGGCTGCCCTTCTTCACCATGAGCTGGGCGCCCGTGTAGAAGAACGTCAGGCTGAAGTCGACGGCCTCGCGCCGCTGTGGCGTGTCGGTCATCGTGCCGGCGATGAGATCGACGGCGTTCGAGGAGAGGAGCGGGATCCGCGTCGGCGGCGTGGACTCCTTCTTCTCGACCTTGACGGCGCGGCCGACCGCCTTCTCGACGGCGGGTCGCACGAGCTGCTCGACGAGGTCGACGGAGAAGCCGACCCACTCGTTGTTCTTGTTGACGTACGCGAAGGGCGGCGAGCCCGTGCGCGTCCCGATCGTCAGGACGCCCGAGTCCTTGATCTTCGCCAGCGTATCCTGCTGGGCCCCGACCGACGACGCGAGCGACAGGGCCAGGGCCACGGCGACAACGACGGAGAGCATGCGCTTCATCAGTAACCTCCGGTTAGTGGGATAGGATCTTCGACAGAAATTCCTTCGCGCGGTCCGACTTCGCCGCGGCGAAGAACGCCTCGGGGGCCGCTTCCTCCACCACCCGCCCCTCGTCCATGAAGACGACGCGATGCGCGACCCTTCGCGCGAATCCCATCTCGTGGGTCACGACCATCATCGTCATGCCGTCCTTGGCCAGATCGGTCATGACGTCCAGCACCTCGTTGATCATCTCCGGGTCGAGGGCGGAGGTCGGCTCGTCGAACAGCATGATCTTCGGCTGCATCGCGAGCGCCCGCGCGATCGCCACCCGCTGCTGCTGGCCCCCGGACAGGTTCGCGGGGTAGTGGTCCGCCTTGTCGGGGATGCGAACGCGCTCGAGCAGCGCGCGCGCCGTCTTCTCGGCCTCGGCCGCGCCGAGGCCGCGCACCTTGACGGGCGCCAGCGTGATGTTCTGGAGGACGGTCATGTGCGGGAAGAGGTTGAACGACTGGAACACCATGCCCACGCGCGTTCGGAGCCCGGACATGTTCACGCCGGGCCGCACGAGCGATTCGCCGAGGACGATGAGGTCGCCGCCCTGGATTCCTTCCAGTCCGTTCACGCAGCGGATCAGCGTCGACTTACCGGAACCCGACGGCCCGCACACCACCACGACCTCGCCTGCCGCGACCGCCAGGTTGATATCGCTGAGGACCTTGAGCTTGCCGAACCACTTGCTGACGTCCTTGAACCGGATCGCCACATCGGCCATCAGCGGATCACCACGAGGACGTCGCCGCCGTTCACCGGCTGGCCGGCCTCGACCCGCACCTCGGCGACGGTGCCCGAGGTCCCCGCCTTGAACTCGTTCTCCATCTTCATGGCCTCGATCACCAGCAAGGTGTCGCCCTTCTCGATCCGGTCGCCCGGCCTGACCGCGACGTGCACGATCCGGCCCGGCAGCGGGGCCACGAGGGTCTGCGCTCCGTGGCCGGCCGCCGCGCCGCCCTTGGTCCGGATGATGAACCGGGTCTGCTCCTCCACCCGGATGACGTACCGCTCGTCGCCGATGTCCACGACGCACGCGCCCGCCTCGTCCCGGACGTCGGCGACGTATGACACGCCGCCGACGAGGAGCGAGTATATGCCCTGGGCCGTGAGTCGCCCGTCCACCTCCCACACCTCCGCCCCGATGGTCAGTCGATAACGACCGGCCTCGCCGCTCACCTCCACCGTCTCGCTCGTATCACCGACCGTCACGACGAACTTCATTGTAGCGGGGTCCGTGAGGTCGGCTTGGACCGAGGGTGGCCTGAGAAAGACGCGAGTGGCTCCGACACGCCCGGTCTTGGGCAAGAGGTCACCAGACCCGGCTCCGTCATCGCCAGCCCGGGTGGCGGCCGGTCCGCCAGGCGTCGGGCGCCGGTGGGGGCGCCTCGACGATCGTGCGGTGGCCCAGGCGCTCGTACTCGGCGAGCACCGCCGCGATGATGGCGATCGCTTTCGCCCGATCCCGCGTCGCCGCGAGCGTGGGCAGGATCCGGTCGAGGAAGCCGGTCGAGAGCCTCCCGGCGCGGAAGTCCTCGTGGGCCACGATGTGGGCGAGGACCGGGATCGTCGTGAGGATGCCGACCACCTTGTACTCGGCGAGCGCGCGAGCCATCCGCTGGATGGCGGCCGCGCGGTCGACCCCCCAGACGATGAGCTTCGCGAGCAGCGTGTCGTAGAAGCGCGGCACCGTGTAGCCTTCGTAGGCGCCGGAGTCGTCGCGCACCCACGGGCCGGCGGCCGCGCGGAGTCCGGTGATGGTACCGGGTGACGGCATCCAGCCGGCGAATGGATCCTCGGCGTTGATGCGACACTCGATCGCCGCGCCCCGCAGCGTCACGTCCGGCTGCGCGTATCCGAGCGGCTCACCGGCCGCGATCCTGAGCTGCTCGCGGACGAGATCGATGCCGGTGACCATCTCGGTCACTGGATGCTCGACCTGGAGCCGAGTGTTCATTTCGAGGAAGTAGCAGCTCCGCTCCGCGTCCACGAGGAACTCGACCGTGCCGGCGTTGACGTAGCCGGCCGCTTTCGCGATCCGGCACGCGGCCTCGCCCAGACGCTCGCGCATCGCGTCGTCCACGAACGGCGAGGGCGATTCCTCGACGAGCTTCTGGTGTCGACGCTGGATCGAGCACTCGCGCTCACCCAGGTGGATGACGCGGCCCTGAGCGTCGGCCAGCACCTGCACCTCGATGTGCCGCGGCTCCGCCAGGTAGCGCTCCAGATAGACGGCGCCGTCGCCGAACGCCCACGCCGCCTCGCTCCGCGCGAGAGCGAGCGCGCCCTCGAGCTCCGTCTCCGCGCGGACGACGCGGATGCCCTTCCCGCCCCCGCCCAGCGCGGCCTTGACCATGAGCGGATAGCCGATCTCGCGGGACGCCGCGCGCACCGCCTCGTGACCGGACACCGGCTCAAACGTTCCCGGGACCGTCGGGACGCCGAGCCCGCGCGCGATCCGGCGCGCCGCCGTCTTGTCGCCCAGCGCACGGATCGCCTTCGCCGGCGGCCCGACGAAGATGAGCCCGGCGGCGCCGCAGGCCTCGGCGAACCCGGCATTCTCGGCGAGAAACCCGTAGCCCGGGTGGACGGCGTCGGCGCCAGCGGCCTTGGCGACGCGCACCAGCTTATCGATCGCGAGGTAACTCTCGGCCGGAGGGGGCGGCCCGATCGGGTACGCCTCGTCGGCCATGAGGACATGCAGGGCCTCGCGATCGGCTTCCGAAAACACGGCCACGGAGGCGATCCCCTGCTCGCGGCAGGCGCGGATCACCCGCACCGCGATCTCGCCTCGGTTCGCCACCAGGACCTTGGTGATCTTCATCTCGTCGTCCCTCAGCGACCTTCGAAGCGCGGGCGGCGCTTCTCCCGGAAGGCCTTCACACCCTCTCGGTGGTCCGCGGTCTTGATGAGGATCGACTGGCCGAAGCTCTCGAGGGTCCGGGCGGTGTGGAGGTCGGCGCTCACGCAGCTCTGGATCACCCGCTTGGCCAGGCCGAGCGCCTGCGGCGCCTTGGCGGCGAGCCGTGCCGCGAGCGCGCGGGCCTCGCTCGCGAGCTCGGCATCTTCCGCGACACGGTTCACGAGGCCGCAGCGCAGCGCCTCGTCGGCGCTGACGATCTCGCCCGTCAACACGAGCTCCTTGGCGCGCCCGAACCCGACCAGCTTGACGAGCCGGGAGCAGCCTCCGATGCCCGGGATGAGCCCGAGGTTGTTCTCGGGCAGGCCGAAACGCGCCGAGCGCGCGGCGATCCGAAGATCGCAGGCCAGCGCTAGCTCGAGCCCCCCGCCGACGCACGTGCCGTTGATCGCCGCGATGAGCGGCTTCTCGAGCGATTCGAGATCGTTGAAGAAGCTCGTGAGCAGCCGCGTGTTGGCGCGGAATACCGGCGTGTTCCAGTCCGTCTCGAACGTCGACACGTCGGCGCCGACGCAGAACGTCTTGCCGGTGCCCGTGAACACCACGACCCGGACCGCCTCGTTCGCGTACAGCTCGTCGGCCAGGGCACGGAAGTCGGCGCGCATCTCCATCGAGATCGCGTTGTTCTTCTCGGGACGGTTGATGGTGACAACGGCGATCCCGTCGGTGAGCTCGTACTTCAACGTTGCGAAGGCCATGCCCTTCCCTCCGGAGGCCGGGCCGACACGCGTCATCCGGCGTTTCTGGCCCGGTCGAGTATAACGAGGCGGCCCTGGAGCCGCTCGACGAACTCGGCCGGCCGGTCGGGCGACAGACCGACCCAGCCGTCGTCGGTCGCCAGCCACACCACGTCGTCGCCGTTCGTGACGTAGAGGCGATAGAAGCCGAGGTGCCGGTTCCAGAAGCGACCGAACCGGCCGAACACGCCCCTGGACCCCGTGACGGTGAAGCCGTTGACCGGGCGAGCTTCCCGATCGACCCCGTGGATTGCCCGATACGCGATGACCTTGGCACCCGCCTTGCGCTCGATGTGCACGCCGTCCCCGGCCAGACGGTAGCCGATCGGCGCGAGCCGCCCGACGAGAAGAAGCATGATCGCGAGGGGCAGGCCCAGGAACAGCCAGCGCAGATCACCGCTGCGCGCGGTGAGCACGACTCCGAGGATGGTCGTGCCAAGGACGCCGAGGACAACGGCCGCGAGCGACGACCAGCGCTCCCGGGCGCCGAGCGGCGCGGCGAACGTGTCGGGATCTACCGGGGGCAGAGCTCGAAGCTCGAGAAGAAGTACGGGATCTCGAACGATGCCGACTCCGGAGAGTCGGAGCCGTGCACCGCGTTCGCCTCGATTGATGTGGCGAAGTCCTTGCGGATCGTCCCCGACGCGGCCTTCGCCGGATCCGTAGCTCCCATGAGATCACGCCAACGTTGAATCGCACTCTCTCCCTCGAGGACCATGGGCATGCACGGGCCCTGAGTCATGAACGCGCAGAGGCTGTCATAGAAGGGCCGCTCGCGGTGGACGATGTAGAAGCCGCGCGCCTCGGCGAGCGACATGTGGACAAGCTTCGCCGCGAGGATCGTGAAGCTGGCGCGCTCGATGCGTGTGATGATCTCCCCGGCGACGCCCTTGGCCACGGCGTCGGGCTTGACGATGGCGAGCGTCCGCTGAATCGTCATCGTCCGATCACCTTCGCCATCGTGGCCCCCATGTCGGCCGGGCTCTTGACGAGCGTGGCCCCGGCATCCTCGAGCGCTTTCATCTTCTCCGCCGCCGTCCCCTTGCCCCCTGCGATGATCGCGCCGGCATGGCCCATCCGCCGTCCGGGCGGCGCCGTCTGACCGCAGATGAACGCGACCACCGGCTTTTTCACCTGCGACTTGACGAACGCCGCCGCATCCTCCTCGGCGGTGCCGCCGATCTCGCCGATCATCATGATGGCCCGGGTGTCGGGATCGTCGTTGAAGAGCCGCAGCACGTCGACGAAGCTGGTGCCGTGGACGGGGTCGCCGCCGATCCCGACGCACGTCGATTGCCCGATGCCGCGCCCCGTGAGCTGGCCCACGACCTCGTAGGTCAGCGTGCCGCTGCGCGAGACGACGCCGACCGGCCCCGCCCGGTGGATGTGGCCGGGCATGATGCCGATCTTGGCCTGGCCCGGCGTGATGACACCGGGGCAGTTCGGCCCGATCAGCCGGCTCGGGGTCCCGGCGAGATAGTGTTTGACCCTGACCATATCGCCGATCGGGATCCCCTCGGTGATGCAGACGACGAGGGAGATCGCCGCCGCGGCGGCTTCCATGATCGCGTCGGCGGCCGCCGGCGGCGGAACGAAGATCAGCGCGCAGCTCGCCCGTTCGCTCGCCACCGCCTCGGCGACCGTATTCCAGACCGGGAAGCCGTCGTGCGTCGTTCCGCCCTTGCCCGGCGTCACCCCGCCGACGACAACCGTCCCGTACTCCTTGCACCGCGCGGCGTGGAACGCTCCTTCACGCCCGGTGATGCCTTGCACGACCACGCGCGTGGACCGATCGACGAGGATGCTCACTTATCTCTTGGTCTTTCGGCGCTTATCGGCAAGCCGCTCTTCGTAGACATCGACCACTTCCTGATAGCGGCGATGGTCGCTCGGCATCGTCCGCACGATGATCTCATAGCACGTCTCCGTGTCCTCGCGTCGGCACCAGCCGATCATGTCGTCGGCGAGCCGGTCTCGGTACGCGCTCCGCGGGTACTTCTCGAAGAACGCCTTCGCCTTCACCATTGACCTAGTCGCGACCACGTCCTCGTAGGCCCGCTCGTCGGCCGATCTCCAGCAGCCGACGCCAGCGGCAACGCCCGCCGTCAGAAGAAGGAGCGGCAGCCACCGGCTAGCCCCGTGCGAGGGCCACCGCCTTCGTCGCGCCATCGCCCATGTCGTCAGCGTTCGTCAGCGGCAGGCCCGACTCGGCGAGCATCTGCCGGCCCAGCTCCACGTTGGTCCCCTCCATCCGGACCACGACCGGGAGCCGCAGGCCGAGCTTCCGAATGGCGGCGATGACGCCCGCGGCCAAGCGGTCGCAGCGCAGGATGCCGCCGAAGACGTTGATGAACACGGCCTTCACGCTCGGATCGGACGAGAGAATCCTGAACGCGTTCTCGATCTGCTCGGGCGACGCCCCGCCGCCGACGTCGAGGAAGTTCGCGGGCTCGCCCCCGGCCAGCTTCACGATGTCCATCGTCGCCATGGCAAGGCCGGCCCCGTTGACCATGCAGCCCACGTGGCCGTCGAGCTTGATGTAGTTCAGGTTGTACTTCGACGCCTCGACGTCGAGCGGATCCTCCTCGTTGACGTCCCGGAGGGCGGCGACGTCCTTGTGGCGCCAGAGCGCGTTGTCGTCGAAGTTGAGCTTGGCGTCGAGCGCCAGCACCCGGCCGTCCTTCGTGACGACCAGGGGATTGATCTCGGCCAGCGAGCAGTCGCGGCCCAGGTAGAGGGTGAAGAGGCTCCGGCTCAGGCCCACCGCCTGCTTGAACGGGTCACCCGCAAGCCCCAGGCCATACGCGAGATGGCGCGCCTGGTAGTCCTGGAGGCCGAGCGCGGGGTGCGCCCACTCCCGGATGATCTTCTCGGGCGAGCGCGCGGCGACCTCCTCGATGTCCATGCCCCCCGCTTCCGAGGCCATGACGACGTGGGTCGCGCGCGCGCGGTCGAGGGTGATCGAGAGGTAGAGCTCCCGCTCGACGGCTGAGGCTTCCTCGACGAGCACCGACCGCACCTGGATGCCCTCCGGCGGCGTCTGCGGGGTCTTGAGCCTCATGCCGAGGATCTGCCGCGCGGCGCGCTCGGCCGCCTCCGGGTCGTCCGCCAGCTTGATGCCACCGGCCTTGCCGCGGCCGCCGGCGTGCACCTGCGCCTTCACGACGACCCGGCCGCCGAGCCGCGTGGCGACCGCCTTCGCCTCCGCCGGCGTCGTGGCGACGTCGCCGTTGGGGACGGGCACGCCGAACTCGCGCAGGAGGGCCTTGGCCTGGTACTCGTGAATCTTCATACGGACGAGCGCGGTCGGCGCACGGCGCTGTGCCGCGTTAGATCTGCCACAGCACCCACAGGGTGGCCACGGTCCCGAGCACCGCGGCCCCGTAGCACAGGATCGCGATCGGCGTTCTGAGGCCGCGCAACCCGAGGTCCTCCAGGATGAACCGGAAGCGATGGGCCCAGTGGTAGAGCGGGAGCGCGATCAGCGCGAACAGATAGAGCTTGACCAGCGGGTGCCCGGCGAGCGCCAGCATCCGCGCGTGGCTGATCGAGGTCCACCCGAGCGGAACGGCCAGGCCGTGGACGAGCAGATGGACGGGCACGAGAAGAGCGGCCACCATCCCGCCCGCCGCGAACAGCAGCCACCAGAAAGGTTCGCTGGTCTTTCGCGTCGCCACAGCTCAGCCTCGGAGCAGGAACCAGAGCAGGACGACTGACACGACCGCCCAGAGGGCGAAGCTCGCTCCGGCGACCAGCCGCGGCGGCACCTGACGCTCCCCGAGACGGACGACCTGGACGACGCCCGTCAGGTTGAACCAGGTCACGCTGTGATAGAGCGCGAACGCGAGCGCCACGACGTGGAAGATGATCCATCCCGGAGCCCTGAGGGTTTCCAGGTAGGCGGCGTAGGCCCCCGGTCCCTGGGAAAGCCGGTGGAGCTGGACCAGGAAGACCACCAGGAAGAGCGCAATGAACACGCTCGACAGCTCGCGCAGCATGAACCGGAAATAGTTGGCGTTCCGGAGCCACCAGGTGGCGGGCAGCTTCGGGTAGAAGAGTCCCGGGCGCTCGACGCGCGGCACCGTCATCGCCGACTCCCCCACGGCATGATCATCGACAGGAGCCAATCCGTCGCGCCCGCCAGCTTCGAGCGCTGGATGGCGGCCGCCGGGTCAACCCCCTTCGGACAGACCACCGAGCACTCCCCGACGAAGGTGCACTCCCAGACGCCGACGGCCTCGGAGAGCACCGGCTCACGCAGGCGATAGCCTTCGTCCCGGGAATCGAGATTGTAGCGGTAAGCCAGGGCGATCGCGGCGGGGCCGAGGAACGCCGGCTCCAGGCCGTACACGGGGCAGGCCGCGTAGCACAGCATGCAGTTGATGCACATGCTGAACTGCTTGTAGGCGTCGAGCTGGGCAGGCGTTTGCAGGTATTCGCCGTCGGAGACCGGCTTCTCCACTGCGCGAATGATCCAGGGCTTGACGCGGCGGAGCTTGTCCATGAAATCGTCGAGGGCGACGACGAGGTCCCGGATGATCGGGAAGTTAGCCAGCGGCTCAACGCGGATCGGCCCCGAGCGGTAGTCCCGGAGAAAGGCCGCGCAGGTGAGCTTGGGGACGCCGTTCACCATCATGCCGCAGCTCCCGCATACCCCCATGCGGCACGACCACCGATACGTCAGCGTGCCGTCGATCCGGTCCTTGATGTGGTTCAGTGCATCGAGGACCACCCAGTCTTTGCGATTCGGAACGGTGAAGGACTGGGTGCGCGGCTCGCGGTCGTGGCCGGGGCGGTAGCGGGTCACCTCTAGGGTCATCGTCTCCTCGGTCATCGCTGCTCCTCTCACTCAACATCCAGCCACCCTCGCGCGGAACGGATTCCTAATACTTGCGCTCCTCGGGAGGCCAGCGGGTGATCGTCACCGGCAGGTATTCGATGCGCGGGCCGTCCGGCGTCCGGTAGGCGAGCGAGTGCTTGAGGAACCGCGCGTCGTCGCGCTTCGGGAAGTCGGTGCGGGTGTGAGACCCCCTGGACTCCTCGCGCGCGAGCGCCGAGCGAGCCACCGTCTCCGCGACGTCCAGCGTGCACTCGAGTTCCAGCGCCGCGATCAGTTCGGTGTTGAAGACCGCGTCCTTATCCGCGAGGCTGATGTGGGCAAAGCGCTCGCGGAGCTTGCGGAGGGTTTGGCAGGCCCCTTCCATCGTCGCCCGATCCCGGTAGATGCCGCAGCCGCTCTCCAGGGCCTTCTGCATCTCCTCCCGGATGTCGGCGATCTTCTCCCGCCCGTCTGCACGGAGAAATCGCTGATCCAGGCGCCTGCGTTCGTCGCTGGCGAGCTGCGCGAGCGGGTTTGACCGGAGCGCCGGCCGCTCCAGCGCATGCCGCGCCGCGGCCCGGCCGGCGCGGGCGCCGAAGACGAGCAGCTCCGTGAGCGAGTTCGAGCCCAGACGGTTGGCACCGTTGATGGAGACGCACGCTGCCTCCCCCGCGGCGTAGAGGCCATTGAGCGAAGTCTTCCCGGTGATGTCGGTGGAGATCCCGCCCATCATGTAGTGCACCACCGGCCGGACGGGGATCGGCTCATGGACCGGGTCGATACCGACGTAGTTCCGCGCCAACTCCCGGACGAAGGGGAGATTCTTGTCGATCAGCTTCTCCCCGAGGTGCCGGAGGTCCAGGTGGACGTAGTGGCCGTAGGGCCCTTCGAACGTCCGCCCCTTCTGATGCTCCTGGATGTGGCAGCGCGAAAGGATATCTCGCGGCCCCAGTTCCATCTTGCGATGCACCGGCGTGTCCGTCGGCGGACCGAGTCCGTAATCCTGGAGGTATCGGTATCCGTCCTTGTTCTTGAGATGCCCACCCTCGCCGCGGGCAGCCTCCGTGATGAGGATGCCGGTGCCGGGCAGGCCGGTCGGGTGGTACTGCACGAACTCCATGTCCTTCAGCGGCGCGCCGGCCCGGTACGCGAGGGCCATGCCGTCGCCGGTCTTGATGGCGGCGTTCGTCGTGAACGGGAAAACCCGGCCCGCCCCCCCGGTGCACAGGATCACCGCGCGGGCGACGATCGCACGCACCTCGCCGCTGCGGATCGGCATCGCGACGACGCCCTGACAGCGGCCGTCGTGCACGAGCAGGCTCGTCACGAACCACTCGTCGTACCGGGTGAGCCGCCCGTACTGCAACGTCGTCTGGAAGAGCGTGTGCAGCATGTGGAACCCGGTCTTGTCG
>Ga0184633_10000617_pt1 | contig 13302 bp, 9 predicted proteins | sample PLM31_170_b1_FD_133156 | JGI IMG/M metagenome (GOLD analysis project Ga0184633, IMG submission 133156) | Groundwater sediment microbial communities from an aquifer in East River, Colorado, USA - PLM3-1_170_b1 | ecosystem: Environmental > Terrestrial > Soil > Riparian zone | place: USA: East...
CGAGGTCATGGAGTCCAACGTCAACACGGTCGAGTACAACAACCTCCGGCTTCAGGTCGAGGCCAAGAGGGCGCAGCTGGACAACCTGCTGAAACAGGAGACGCAGACTGAGATGACATCGCGGCTGCGCGGCGAACGGATGGCGAACGCCCGCATCGTGGACCGCGCCCTGACGCCGTGGGCGCCATTCAAGCCCTCCTACAAGAGGAACTTCCTCCTCGCGCTCTTCGCCGGGGGCGCCCTCGGCGTGGGACTCGCCCTCTTCCTTTCCTATATGGACCGCAGTCTCCGGTCGGCCGAGGACGTGGAGAAGCACCTCCAACTCCCGGCTCTGGGATTCATTCCCGCCCTGGGCTCTCTCGGGGCGCGGAAAAGCGTTTACGGCCTGCTCCGGCGGAAGAAAACGGCGGGAGTGCCCGAGGAAGAGCAGGGACCGATCGAGCTTCTGCCACACCGGTACACGCGGTCGCGCATCGCGGAGAGCTATCGGGCCTTCCGCGCCGCTCTTCTGCTCTCGCGCGCGGGCGGCGTCAAAGTCATTGCAGTTACCTCCTCTTTCCCGCGGGAGGGCAAGACCTCGACCTCCGCCAACCTGGCCGTCGTGCTCGGGCAGCTCGGTAAGCGGGTGCTCCTCGTGGACGCGGACCTGCACCGGCCCCGACTGCACGAGGTCTTCCACGTCTCGAACCGCACCGGACTCGTCTCGATCCTGGCGGAGGACCAGGAGCCGGCCATGGCGATCTTGAAGACGGAGGTCCCGGACGTCTTCCTCGTTCCGGCCGGCCCGTCCTCGCCGAACCCTTCGGCGCTCCTCGCCTCCGAGGCGATGGTGAGGTTCCTGGAGCTCTCGCGAGTGAACTTCGACTACGTCATCGTTGACGCGCCTCCGGTCGCTCCCGTCGCCGACGCTCTGCTGATCGGACATGAGTGCGACGGGGTGGTGCTGTGCGTCTGGGGAGGAGAGACTCCGCGCGAGGAGGTGCGGCGGGTCCGCGACAAGCTGCTCTGGGCCAACGTACGCATTCTGGGCGTTCTGATCAGCAACCTGGTGGAGGAGCCCGGGGGATACTACGGGAAGGGTTACATCTACGGCGACGCCTATTACCGCGGAGAGCAACAGCCGGCGCCGGATCGGCGTCCCGCCGCCGCGGCGCAGAGGGTCTAGCAGGCTGCTGAAAAAGGGTGCGCGGCGGCGTTGCGAGCGCCGCGGGGCCGGATGCCAGGCGCCGCGACGCAGGCGATGCTTTCGCATCGTCGAGGAGTGGCAACAACGCAGACGGTCCCGCGCCGCCGCAACCCTTTGGGCGGACGGCCTTTTGCTCGTGGCGCCTCACAAACGGCAGAAGACCTCCGGCGAAGCGTTCGCGCGCGCCGCGAAATGCAAAAGGCCAGACGCGACGCCTGCATCCATTTTTCAGCAGCCTGCTAGGGTGCCTCTGGTCGGAAAGCGCCGCCCGGCGCGGGAGTTCCAGGCGACCCTCCCCTCGGAGCGGGAATCCGAAGCAGGCGGGCGCCGGAAGCCGCATGATTGATGCACACTTTCACTGCCTTCCGGGCATTGACGACGGCCCCCGCGATTGGAAGGAGGCCGTGGCGCTCTGCCGGGCCGCCGCGGCCCAAGGGACCACCTCTGTCATCGCGACACCCCACGTCCTGCGCGACCGGTGGTTGAACGAAGATCCAGCCGTCCGGGACCGCCTGATCCTCAAGCTGAACGCCCTGCTCGCCGGCAAACCCTCCGTGCTCGCGGGATGCGAGTACTACCTTTCCTCGGACGCCATCGAGCAGGTGGAACGGGGCCGATCCGGCCCGCTGACGGGGCTTAACCGGAGCCGCTACCTCCTGCTCGAGTTCCCGGCGGGGCTGGTCCCGCGGCGCACCGAAGCAATCTTTCACGAGCTCTCTCTCCTGGAGGTCACCCCCGTGATCGCGCATCCGGAGCGGAGCCGTTTCCTGGCGGAGGATCCCTCGCGGCTGGAAGACCTCGTGGCGCGGGGCGCGGTCGTCCAGATCACCGCCGGGAGCCTGCTGGGGGATTTCGGCGAGGGGCCGCGAGAAGCCTGCGAAGAGTTCTTCCGCCGCGGCCTCGTGCACCTCGTCGCTTCCGACGCGCACTCTCTGGATCGCCGTCCTCCGCGCCTCTCCGCGGCGCGGGATCGCGTCCGCAGGAACTGGGGCGCGGAAGCGGAGACGGGGCTCTTCGAGTCGAACCCGAAGGCGCTTATTGGGTCGGCCGTCCTGCCGTGGGCCGGTTCCGCGGTCCGGGCGGAACCGGCCCGGAACTGACCGGCGGCCGGTGGAGGACTCGAGAGACCACCCGCGGCGGCCGAAGTCTCGCTTCGGACGCGCGCTGTTCGGCGCCCTCTGGCTGTTCCTCGCGGGACTCTCCGCGGTCCGCTACGCCCGGGAGCTTCGGACGTACCTCGCGGCGGAGGACTTCGTCCGCCGTTCTGGCTCGGGCGCCCGCTGGCCGGTGCTTGAGGGTTTGCGGCTCGCGGACGCCGGCGACCTTTCCTCCGGTCTCGCCGTGGACGCGGCCCTGTCCGACTTCTCGGCCGCCGCGCCGCCGGCAGCGGCGGGTTCGCCGGGAGGGCTAAAAGAGGCCGGTTCGTTCGAGCCGCGGGTCGAGGAATCCCGCGCGGCCCGCGCCCTCATGCTCCGTGCGGTGGAGGCACGGCCGGGCTCCGCCTATCACCGATACTTGCTGGGACGCGCGGTCTTCGCTTCCTCGAAGGGGTCGGGAGAAGAGGACTCCGGGCGGCCCAAGCTCTGGGCCACTCCTCTTCACCTCGCGGCCGCCGCCGCGCCGGGCCTCGACGCGGTCTGGACCGCCCTGGGCCTCGCCTATTTGGAGAGCTGGCCCAGACTCTCTTCCGACGTGCGCGCCAAGGCCCTGCCCGTCCTCCGGCGGGCGTCCCTCAACGAAGAGTTCGTTTCGCGGAGCTTCGCGCAGGAGGTCGCGGCGCTCGGACTCGACGGGGCCACCGCTCTCCTGGCGGACGACCCGCGCCCCCTCGGGGCGGCCGCAGACGCTCTGCTGCGGGCGGAAGCCCTCCCGGGGGCGGCCGTTCTCATCGCCCGCAGAGAGGAAGCCGAGAGGAGAGAGCGCGCCGCGGACCTGAAGAAGATCGAAGAGCTTTTTCGTACGGGAGATGCGAGCGGCCTGCGGTCCGCCTGCCTGCGGTGGTTTTCGCTGCACCCCCCATGGGATTCGGACGACCCGGCCGGCCGGGCCCAGGCGGCGCGCGTTCTGGAGGTCTGGCCCGAAGATCCGCCGGGAGACTGGAACGCCGATCCCAGGGGAGACCTCGTCCGCTTCTTCCTGAACGGCCGGGAGTCGGGCGTGCCAAGCCGGATTCTGGCGAGGGCCATCAACTCCCTCTTCGAAGTCCCCGAGCCCGCGCGCGCGCGGGTGCTGCTCTGGACAGGAAACCTGCGGGCCGCGGAGGAGCTGGGAGGACGGCCCGAGCTCATCGGCGCTCTCGAGTGGACCCCCTATTTCGTCGCGCTGGCGAGGTACCACTTGCTTGAGGGGCGCCCCGCCGAGGCCCGGTCCGCCATCGAACGCGTGACTCCGGGCGTTCGCGAAGAGTGCGACGTCCTCCTGGCGCGCCATCAGGTTGCCCGGGCGCAGCGAGACGCCCTCGAGCTTGCCGCCTTAGATCAGAGGCGGGAATGGCTGACGGAGGGCTTACAGCCCCGGGCGGCTTCGCTTCCGGGGGGGACGATCTCGATCTGCGTAGATCCGGAGGGCGCCGCCGCCCGTCCGCTCCTCGTCCGGCTTTCGGCCACCAAGCCTGCGATCGTCGCCTACGGCTGGGACGGCGGCCGTTCGGGAACCCTTCTCTTCGAGGGAGAACGCCTCCTTCGCGTCCCGCTGGCGGGCCTCTCCGGACGCCAGAGCTTCGCGTTCAGGACCCTCGCGGGAGGCCCGGCGCACGTCCTCGGCGTCTCTCGGCAGGGACCGTCGTAGCAGGCCTTCGCCCGAGGAGGCTTTGCGCTCCGCCGGCGAGCCGGAAGCAGCGTTGCCGGCACCAAGACAAGAGCGAGCGCCCCCCCCTTCCGTGCCTTTCCGCGGCCACTTTCGTGCCATCGGCAAATTCCGCGGCGCTGCTATACTCCGGCGCGGAGTCGAGGAGCACTCGGGCGGGGAGTCGAGGATCACCACGAAAAGTTGTCTTCTTGAACAGGCAAATGCCTGTGGAGCAGGGAGATCTGGAATTCGGAAATGCCGATTCTGAAGAGGGCGACAGAGGTCTTTCCGCCGGACCTGTTCGATCTCCCGCTCAGCCGCTTTCCCTGGTGGGTCGCGTATGTGCGGAGCCGCCAGGAGAAGGCGCTCGCGCGTTACCTCCTGTTCCGGGAAGTGCCTTTCTATCTCCCGCAGCGCGAGCACCGGATCCGAAGGGGGGGAAGGAGCTTTGTCTCCTACCTTCCTTTGTTTCCGGGTTACGTGTTCTTCCGAGGGTTGGCTCTCGATCGCCATGTCGCGCTTCGAAGCGACCTGATCGTCAAAACGCTCGACGTCCCCGACCCGGGCCTCTTGAACCGGGAGCTCTCTCAGCTTCGGGCACTCCAGGAGTCGGGCGCCTCGTTGATCCCCTGCCAGCGGTTTTCGCCCGGCGACGCGGTCCGGATCACGCACGGGCCCTTCCAGGGCTACACCGGCCGCGTGCTTCGTTGCAAGGGCGGCCCGCGCCTGGTGGTTTCGATTTCCCTGCTGCGGCAGTCCGTGGCCGTGGATTTTGAGCAGGACGTTCTCGCCCGGTTCATGGAACGCGACGAGGTCGGACGAAGCGCCATCGCGTCCTAAGTCCGAGGGCGTTTCGAAAAGAGGAGGAGGGTCTTTCGGTTTTGTACACCGAAGGGGGCGGAGCCTAAATATTGCACAGAACACTCTTGAAGCCTGACATTTGGAGCATGGAAACCCGTTGCGATGGGATCGCGTTTTGATGACTGATCTCGGCGTTTCCTCGGCGGCCCCCGCAGCCTCGGTTCGAAGGAAGATCGAGGAAGGCACTGCCCTCGTCGGGATCGTGGGCATGGGCTATGTAGGCCTCCCGCTCGCCCTGACCTTCGCGGAGAAACGTTTCTCCGTCATCGGCTTCGACGTTGACCCCGCGAAGATCGAGGCCTTGAACTCCGGGCGCAACTACATCAAACACCTCGATGAAAGACGGCTCGCCTCGGCCGCCGCTTCCGGTCTCTTTCGGGCCACGTCGGACTTCTCGGACCTCTCTGAGCCCGACGCGCTGATCATTTGTGTGCCCACTCCGCTGACGCCCCAGCGCGAGCCCGACATGAGCTTCGTGATCAATACCGCGACCCAGATCCGTTCACAACTCCGGCCGGGACAGCTGGTCGTTCTGGAGTCCACGACGTACCCCGGCACGACGGACGAGCTGGTCCGGGGAATCCTGGAGGAGTCCGGCCTCTCATGCGGAGAGGACTTCTTCCTGGCCTTTTCTCCCGAGCGGGAAGATCCGGGCAACGCCTTCTACGCAACCGCCTCCATCCCCAAGGTCGTCGGGGGAGTGGACAGGGCCGCCGGGGACCTCGCCCAGGCTCTGTACGATCGGGTGATCTCGAAGACCGTGCGCGTCTCCTCCTGCCGCACGGCGGAGGCGACCAAGCTCGTCGAGAACATCTTCCGGGCCGTCAACATCGCGCTCGTGAACGAGCTGAAGATCGTTTTCGACGCCATGGGGATTGACATCTGGGAGGTGTTGGACGCCGCCGCCACGAAGCCTTTCGGCTTCATGCGGTTCAATCCCGGCCCCGGCTGGGGAGGGCACTGCATTCCCCTAGACCCCTTCTATCTCTCCTGGAAGGCCCGGGAGTACGGCGTGACCGCGAAGTTCATCGAGCTCGCGGGTGAGATCAACATGCAGATGCCCCGGTACGTGGTCGAGAAACTCCAGGCCGCTTTGAACGGCCGCGGCAAGGCGGTGCGCGGGAGCCGGGTCTTGATCCTGGGCCTCGCCTACAAGAAGGACATTGACGATCCGAGGGAGAGCCCGGCTTTCGAGATCATTGACCGCGTCGTCGGGCTGGGGGCCACCGTCGCCTACCACGACCCTCACATCCCGAAGATGCCCCGAATGCGCTCCTGGCCGGCTCTCGCGCCAATGGCCTCCGTGCCGCTCACGCCGGAGATCCTGGAAGTCCAGGATGCCGTCGTCATCGTCACCGACCACTCCTCGGTGGACTACGGCCTCGTGGCCCGCCATGCCCCGCTCATCGTTGACACCCGCGGCGTTTACCGCCAGGCGCTGCCAAACGTCGTCAAGGCGTGATGTCGGATCGAGGCCATGCCCCCGGCCGATCTTCGCTCGGAGCGGAGAAGGACGGCTACCGCGGCCGGCTCGTCCTCGTCACGGGCGCGGCGGGTTTCATCGGCTCCCATCTGGTGGACGCCCTGGTCGAACGGGGCGCCCGGGTGCGCGCTCTCGACAACCTGGCGACGGGAAGTAAAGAGAACTTGTCCCACCGGATGGGAGAAATCGAGTACATGGAGGGGGACATCCGGACCATGGAGACCTGCCGGCGCGCGTGCGAGGGCGCCTTCTTCGTTTTCCATCAGGCCGCCCTCGGGTCCGTGCCGCGCTCGTTCGCGGATCCGGCGACGACCTTCGGTGTGAATGTCGCCGGCACGGCCAACGTCTTTGCCGCGGCGCGCGACGCGAAAGTGCGCCGCGTGATCTACGCTTCCTCTTCTAGCGTTTACGGCGACAGCGAAAAGTTGCCGAAGCGCGAAGGAGAGGAGGGGAAGCCGATCTCGCCCTATGCGCTTTCCAAGGCGATGGACGAAGATCTCGCGGCCATTTTCGGCCGTTGTTACGGTATGGAGTTGATCGGGCTGCGGTACTTCAATGTCTACGGGCCCCGGCAGGACCCCGACGGTCCGTACGCCGCCGTGATTCCGCGTTTCTTCAAGGCCTACTTCGCGGGAGAGGCGCCGGTCATCTACGGCGACGGAGAGCAAAGCCGCGATTTCACGTTCGTCGAGGACGCGGTCGAGGCCAACCTCCTTGCCGCCGGAGCCCTCCCCGCGGCCTGCGGCCGGGCCTACAACGTCGCGGGGGGGCGGCGGATCACCGTCAACGAGCTCGCTTCCCTTGTCCGCGAGGCTGTCGGAGGAGGCCCGGACCCCCGGCACGAGGCGCCGCGGCCGGGGGACGTGCGGCATTCGCTGGCAGACCTCTCCCTCTGTGCCCGCGAGCTTGCCTACGCCCCCGCGGTGGAGCTGGCCGAAGGGATCGCGAGGTCCCGCCGGCACTATGACGAGGTGTCTGTTTCCTCGCACCCGCGCCGTGTGGCTCCCGAGAGTGCGAGCGGCGGCTGACGTGAGTTTCCCGGATACAGCAAGAGAAGCACGCAATCCATGAGTTCCGCGGCGAGAGCCACGACGGGCGAGCTTCCGACGATCCTGATCAAGCCCAGCAGCGGCTGGACCGCCCTCCAGTTGAAGAAGCTGTGGGAGTACCGGGAGCTGATGTACTTCCTGGTCTGGCGCGACGTCAAAGTCCGATACAAGCAGACCGTCCTGGGCGCCACCTGGGCGATCCTCCAGCCCTTGATGACGATGGTCGTGTTCACCATTTTTTTTGGCGGCCTTGCCAACGTCGGCTCGGACGGACTTCCCTACCCCCTGTTTTCCTTCGCGGGTCTCCTTCCCTGGAACTTCTTCGCTCACGGTTTGAGCCAGTCCTCCGCCAGCCTCGTCGGCTCTTCCGGTCTCATCAGCAAGGTCTATTTTCCGCGTCTCGTGATCCCGATTTCTTCGGTGCTGGCGGGAGTCGTGGACTTCGCGATCGCTTTTCTGGTCCTTCTCGGCATGATGGCTTTCTACGGCGTCTGGCCATCGGCCGCCGTCCTGTGGCTCCCCCTGCTGCTGCTTCTCGCCTTCGGCGCCTCCCTCGGAGTCGGGATGTGGTTGTCGGCCCTAAACGTCCAGTACCGGGACATTCGCTACGTCGTCCCTTTTTCCGTCCAACTCTGGCTTTTCGTGACACCGGTCATCTATCCCGGCAGCAAGGTGGTGGCGAAGCTCGCCGATCTCGGACTTCCCGCTTGGATCTACGGGCTGAATCCGATGGCGGGTGTCGTGGAGGGGTTCCGCTGGGCGCTTCTGGGCACCAGTTCTCTCACCGGCTCGGTCCTTCTCGCGAGCACCGCCGTGACCGCGATTCTCCTCGTTTCCGGGGCATTCTATTTCCGGCGCATGGAAAGGACGTTTGCCGACGTTGTGTAAGACCGCCGAAGGCGCGCCCCTGCGCGGGGACGGAACGCGCCGGCGCCGCAGCGGCTTCCGAACGCCGCTCCGCGCCGACGGCTTTCCGAGCCCGGATGCGGCGGCCTCCGGTTTTGAGGGTCAAGGCTGTTCGCGGGCTCACGGAAGATTGCGCCGTGGGTGATCTGGCCATTCGTCTGGAGGGGATCAGCAAGAGGTACCGGATCGGGCGAGCACAGGAGTCGTACGACACGATGCGGGATGCGTTGGCGGGAGCCGTGTCGCGTTCTCTTCGCCGGGCGGGCCGCATGCTGCGGCGCCGTGGTCCGTCGAGCGACTCGCCGAGCGACACGATCTGGGCGTTGAGCGATGTGTCCTTCGACGTTCAGCGGGGAGAGGTTGTGGGCATCATCGGGGGAAACGGCGCTGGGAAAAGCACCCTCTTGAAGATCCTCTCTCGCATCACCGAGCCGACGGCCGGTATCGCGGAGATCCACGGTTTGGTGGGGTCGCTGCTGGAGGTGGGAGCGGGTTTCCACGGCGAGCTGACAGGCCGCGAGAACATCTACCTAAACGGCGCCATCTTGGGCATGCGCAATGTCGAGATCGAACGGAAGTTCGACGAGATCGTCGCCTTCTCCGACGTGGAACGATTCATTGATACCCCCGTGAAACACTACTCGAGCGGAATGTATGTGCGCCTGGCGTTCGCCGTGGCGGCGCACCTCGAGCCGGACATCCTGGTCGTGGACGAGGTGCTTGCCGTCGGCGACGCCGCTTTCCAGAAGAAATGCCTGGGCAAGATGGGGAACGTGGCAAAGGAAGGAAGAACCGTTCTCTTCGTGAGCCACAACATGACCGCGATCCTGAATCTGTGCGACCGCGGGGTGCTGCTGGAGCGCGGCCGGGTCGCCGCCGAAGGCGACATTGCCGAGGTCGTGGCCGGTTACCTTTCGGTGCCGGCCGAGCAGCATTATGGGTTTGCGGATCTGTCGGCCCATTCGGGCCGGGCCTCCGGGATGTTGCCGCTGGCACGTGCTATCGGCTTGCGCACATCATCCGAGGATGGCCCGTACCGGGCGATCGTGAAGACGGGCGACGACCTCGTGTTCGAGATCCATTACGACTGTGGCGACAAGGCGATCGATTTGGTTCAGCTCGGGATTTGTTCCTTTGGAGGACGGCGCGTCTTCACCGTTGGAACGCATCACGCGCCGGGCTTCGCGAGGGTGCTTCGCGGGAAGGGGACGATCGAGTGCCGTCTGGCAAATGTGCCGCTCGCGGCGGGGGAGTACAGCGTGGCGGTGATGTTGAGCCGACAAGCGCCGCGCCAAGAACTGGATTATGTGGAGAACGCGCTCCGTTTTCGCGTGGAGTTCCAGGACTTTTTCGGAACGGGTCAGGGCCCGCTCCCGCATCAGGGGGATTTCGCTCAGCGGTCCGAGTGGCGTGTGCCGAGCGAGGCGCTGCTGAGTGTCTAACGTCGCTCGGGCTTGGGCTGCAGCGACTTCTATTTCGAGTGCCGTTTCGAGGAGAGGAATATGAGAGCGCGAGATAAGAGAGGGCCCCGCCTCGTCGTCATTCCGACGGATCCGATTGCGGTGCTGGAACGGGCGGGCCTGGACTGGCTCGAGCGCTACTACAACCCGGCCGGCATGTTCGGGGAGGTCTTCGCCTTAAGCCCCCTGGAACTGGGCGAACGCGAGGCGCACGGCATGACCATCGTGGGAGTGGGGGAGCGGGACTTCAAGCACGCGCTGCGCCAGATCCGCCCAGACGTCGTTCGGGCCTACGGCGGCTTCTGGTCGGCGGATTTGGCTTGCCGGGGGCGGATCCGGGGAGTGCCGGTCGTTGTGAGCGTGCACGACACGAATCCCACACTGCTGCATGAGTCGGTACGGCATGCGGATATCGTGATCTGCATGTCCGGAGCGGTGCAGAAGCTGGTGTGGGAGCTCGGCACTGACCCAGGCCGCACCCGCGTGCTGCCAAACCGCGTGGATGGGACAGTTTTCCGTCCGATCCGGGAGGCCACGGTACTTGATTCGGTCGCGCGTCGTTTCCCGCCGGGGAAACATATCTTGCACGTCGGCCGAAGGTCGCACCAGAAGAACCTCGATACCCTAATCGGGGCTCTTGCTCTTCTTCCCGCCGACTACTCGTGCATCTTTGTGGGGCTGGGCGACCGTTCGGCCTATCTCGAGCTGGCCGAGACCTTGGGCGTGGCCGAGCGCTGCTTCTGGGTGGACTCCGTGAAGAACTCGGAGCTCCCGATCTGGTACTCCTGGTGCGACTGCATGTGCGTTCCCAGCCGGTGGGAAGGCTTTGGTATCGTCTTCATCGAGGCGGCCGCTTGTGGTGCGGCGATCGTCACGTCCGCGATCGCCCCGATGAACGAGTACCTTAGGCACGGCGTCAGCGCCTGCTTGGTCAAGGAGGCTGAGACTCCGAAAGCGCTTGCGGCGGCGCTCCACAGGGTTTGTGAAAACGCCGATTACCGGCGCACCTTGTCGGCCGGCGCCCTGGCGGCCGCGCGGCCGTTCGACCGAAAGGCGGTGGACGCCGCTGAGGTCGCGATCTACCGGGAGGTGATGGATCTGAAACCGGCGCCGCTATCTCGCCGGGCCGCGCGCAGCCTCTGGCGGGCGAAGGAGAGAACTGCCGCCCTCGTCAAGGCCATGCAGGGCAGGCGCGTCGTCGCCTCACTCCGCGCGCGTCTGCGGGGCGGCGTCGGTCCCGACCCGAGGCCTGCGCAGTTCCGGTAAACCGTTAAAGGCCGCCGCCGCCATTGTGTAAAACCAGGATCGGCTCAAATAGCCGCCCCAACTCGTAATTCCGGGAAGCTTAAACCCATCTTCAAACAGGATACGCGAAGGAAGTCGCCGTTTCGGCTCTGAAGCATTACTTGAGCCGGTGGAGGTACCCGTCGGTTGAGGACGCGGCGCCGGCGCGTGCGCTGCGATGGATTCGGTCCCGCGAACTTCCGGCGGGAGGTCTTCGGACAGATTCCGGAGAGGATTTTGCCGATGCCGGCTCGAACGGCGAGCTCGTGCCCACGCTTCTAGATTATGGAGAGAGAAGCCTGGCCAGCGGGGTCGTCCGCGGGTTGCTCCACAGTCAGCAGCCGGATGGCTCCTTCAGGGCCGCGGACACCGGACTGTCTCCAATCATTGAAACCAGCCAAGCTTTGCGGGGCCTCTTGGCGGGTGAAGAGTTCTTTGCCGCCGTGGGGCCCGCCGCCTGCCGGGCAGGAGACTATCTCCTGAGTCGGATGATGGCGGGAGGACGAGGAGGATTCCGGGGTGACGGCTTGAGCGACGCTCCTGAGTCCAAATATCTCTATGCATTGGCATCACTGTCTCGCCTGACGGAGACTACTGGCGGCGCGGTGTACCGGGAGGCTGCCGAGCGGTGCCTTGCCTATTACTCCCAACGGTTAGGCGGTTTGCGCCCTGAAATGCCCACGCGCCATCTTGGGTATGAGTCGCTTGCCCTCATCGAGCTCGGGCGGGCGGACCTTGGTACCCCCGGACTGATCAAGGCGCGCGTGCACCAAGAAGCCGATGGCTGCGTCCGGGCGACGGATTCGACTCAGTGGACTTGCGCCCTTGGTTTGGCGCTCCTGGCGTTGTGTTGGTACAAGATCGGCGAGTGGGACGCCGGCGACAGGGCGCTGGCCTGGCTGGATAAGCATCAACGGGACGACGGGGGATTCTGGGGAAGTGTTGGTGAGGGAGCCGCTTATTACCCGCACGCTCAGGTCTTGCGCGTTTCAGGATACTTCCTTCAAGCGCATCGTTTCCGCGTCCGGGCGTTTATGCGGCGATTCGCCCCGATGATGCCCTCAGAAGTGTCGCCCGCCGACGGGCGGGCTCAGGCGGTGCTCGAGCTTGTCCGGTCAGGAGACCGAGTGGCGGAGATCGGCTGTGGAAAAGGGCGATTCCTTAAGGTCATCCGCCGCGCGTACCCGGAGACCCGTTGCACGGGTGTTGATATCTCTGCAGAGTTGCTCGGCGAGCTTCCTGAGGACATTGAGGGAGTGCAAGGATCCCTCGAGCGGATCCCCTACGCCGAGGACAGCTTTGACGTGGTCTTCTCTGTGGAGGCCGTGGAGCATTCTCCGCATCTCGAGGCTGCGGTGGCGGAAATGGTTCGGGTGGCGCGGCCGGGAGGCTGGGTGGCCGTTATCGATAAGCAGAGGAGTCAATGGGGGCGGCTGGACTGCCCTTCCTGGGAACGCTGGCCGGATGCCCGTCGTCTCCGGCGGCTGCTGGAGCGGCAGTGTTGTGACGTTACCTATACCGCCGTGAGCTATGACGAACACAAGGCCGATGGACTAATGCTGGCTTGGCGAGGGCGAAAGCCTCTGTCGCCCCCTTCGGGAAGAGGGAAGCGCGCGACATCACGACCTGAGGTCGTGAGCGGGGACGATGCACGTGGCGGCCCGGGGACAGCCGTTGGATACAGCAGCGCCGGCCGCGGTGTGGATCGCGACCCCATCGCGATCGACCGCCCGCCGCCGTCGGCGAATCCGAGTAAGGACCGAGGATGGGCGGCTTTCAGTCGGAAGTATTGGCGATGATTAAGAGAGCGGTGCGACGCGTGGGGCGGCTTCTAAAGCCGCATGTCTTGGATTCTATTTTCAAGGCATTGATGCCGAGTCGCGGGGCCGGAAGACGGCCCTTCGACGCGTCGGAGCTGAAATTGGTGTACGAGGCGCTCCGATCGCAGAGACTTTGCTGTATCGATGGCACGATGGTTTCGGCCTTCGAACGCGAGTTCGCAATGACCTATGGTGTTCCCTACGCCGTGGCCTCAACATCGGGAACCGCTGCGATCCACGTCGCGCTGGGGGCCCTGGATCTGAATCCCGGAGATGAAGTGATCACTGCCCCGATCACCGATCTCGGAACGATCATTCCGATTTTATACCAGAATGCGATACCGATCTTCGCAGACGTGGACGACACCTACAACATAGACCCCGCGGACGTGGAAAGGAAAATCTCCCCCTACACGCGCGCCATCATCGCGGTCCATCTCTTCGGAAACCCATGCGACATGGACGC
>Ga0184633_10000618_pt1 | contig 13289 bp, 12 predicted proteins | sample PLM31_170_b1_FD_133156 | JGI IMG/M metagenome (GOLD analysis project Ga0184633, IMG submission 133156) | Groundwater sediment microbial communities from an aquifer in East River, Colorado, USA - PLM3-1_170_b1 | ecosystem: Environmental > Terrestrial > Soil > Riparian zone | place: USA: East...
CAGAAGGGTTGATGCTCTCCCGTGGAATAGCGCTCGGGCACTTAAACCACGATGGGTTTCTGGACATCGTCGTTGCGCATGCGGCTGAGGGGGGCTATCTGAGCGTCTGGCTGCATCGCTGAGTCGTGACGATGTCGGATCAAGACGCCGCCGCTGAGGTCACAAGCGAAGTGCCGGTCGCGGTGGCTGGCTTTTTGTCGTCTTCGCGTTCGTCGGGCCTTGCGTGGTCGGCGCTGCTCAAACGCGTTTTCGCCATCGACGTGCTCCGATGTGATAAGTGCGGCGGCCCGCGCCGGATCGTCGGCGTGTACACAGGTGGGGAGAGACTCCACTTACAACAGCGTCTCACCGTCGAAGCAGGAATTCGTCAAGAGATCCGACATCAGGCAGCCCTGCGATATGCGAGGGGCCGGGCGCTGCGAGCTTTCAGGGCCGCGATCTCGGTGCGGTCGTGGCCCAAGGCTTGCCCTATAATCGGCTTGTTCCAGGGGGTCCGGCTTGCGAATCGAACGGGCGTCTCCTAGGCCGAAATCATGCGAATATCAATCATCATACCTGTTTACAACAATACGACGGGTCTCCCTGAGTGCCTCTCCGCGGTGAAGGCCTCTGCCAAGAATTCCGACGCCGAGATCATCGTCGTCGACGACGCGTCCACCGATGAAACTCCCGCCGTCGCGGCCAGCATGGGGGTGCGCGTCCTGAATCTCGAGAAGAACTCCGGGCCCGCGGCCGCCCGGAACTTCGGCGCCCACCATGCCGGGGGCGAGATCCTGTTTTTCGTCGACGCCGACGTCGTCCTCGCGCCCGGCGCGCTTGCCCGCGCTGTCAGAATTCTCGACACCCGGCCGGAATTTGCCGCAGTCTTCGGCTCGTACGACGCCTGGCCGCGTGCTCACGGGCTGGTCTCTCAGTATCGGAACCTCCTGCACCACTTCGTGCACCAGGAAGGGAATCCGGAGGCCTCGACGTTCTGGGCCGGATGCGGCGCCATTCGTCGTGAGATCTTCCTGGCGGTCGGAGGCTTCGACGCCGAACGCTTCCCCCGTCCGTCCATCGAGGACATCGAGCTGGGAGTCCGGCTCCGGCACGCCGGGCAACGGATCCTCCTCGACCGGGACATCCAGGGAACCCATCTGAAGCGCTGGAAGCTGGGGACCGTCGTCCGGACGGACATTACCTGCCGGGCTATCCCGTGGTCTCGCCTCATTCTGAATTCGCGGGAAGCCCCGAACGACTTAAACCTCAAGCGCAGCCAGCGCGTGAGCGCGGCTCTGGTCATGCTGGCCGCCGGCGTCCTGCCGCTGGCCCTGTGGCGGGTCGGTCTGCTCGTTCTTCCCTTCACCGCGCTCCTCGCGGTCGTCTTCCTGAACCGGGACCTCTTCAGGTTCTTCCGGAGGCAGCGTGGCCTTGGCTTCGCCATCGCCTGTGTCCCGCTGCATCTGCTCTACTTCCTCTACAGTGGGTTGAGCTATCTGTTCGTGCGGGTGGAGGTGCAGCTCAGAAGCATGATGGCGAGCCCGCGCGGCGAGTCCGGAGAAGCTAGATGACAGCAGAGGAAGCGGCCGAGAAGCAGGTGGTGGTGATCGGGGGTGGGCCGGCTGGCCTCACGGCGGGGTACGAGCTGACCAAGTTCGATCTGCGCCCGGTCGTTCTCGAAAAGCAGAGCCTGGTTGGGGGGCTGGCCCGCACCGAGAGCTACAAGGGCTTCCACTTCGACCTGGGGGGCCACCGCTTCTTCACCAAGGTAGAAGAAGTCAAGAAGATGTGGCACGACGTGCTCGGCGGCGAATTCCTCCGCCGACCCCGGCTGTCCCGGATCTACTACAACGGCAAGTTCTTCTTCTACCCGCTCAAGCCGCTCAACGCGCTCCTGGGCCTGGGCTTCTTGCAGAGCGTCCTCATCGTTCTCAGCTACCTCCGCTGGCAGCTCTTCCCGTATCGGCGCGAGGACACGTTCGAACAGTGGGTGACGAACCGGTTCGGCAGGCGCCTCTTCCTGACCTTCTTCAAGACCTACACCGAAAAGGTCTGGGGGATCTCGTGCTCCGAGCTGAAAGCCGAATGGGCGGCCCAGCGGATCAAGGATCTGTCCGTGAAGACGGCGCTGCTGAGCATCTTCGTCAAGCCGAAGAACACCATCAAGACGCTCATCGAGGAGTTCGATTACCCGCGCTGCGGCCCGGGGATGATGTGGAACGCGGTGAAGACCGAGATCGAGCGGCGCCAGGGCGTGGTCCGCCTGAACAGCGACGTCGTCCGGATCAATCGGACGGGAAATCGCATCGATGGTGTAATCGTCCGGCACGATGGCGCCGAGGAGCTTATCCGCGGGACGGACTTCATCTCGAGCATGCCGGTCACCGAGTTCGTCAAGGCGCTCGACCCACCGGCGCCCCCGGCGGTGCTGAGCGCGGCGGCGCGGCTGACCTACCGCGACTTCCTGATCGTTGTCCTGATCGTCGACAAGCCGCACATCTTCGCTGACAACTGGGTGTACATCCACGACCCGAGCGTCCATGTCGGACGGATCCAGAACTTCAAGAACTGGAGCCACGACATGGTCCCCGATCCCGCCAAGACCAGCCTCGGCCTCGAGTACTTCTGCACCGAGGGCGACGCCGTGTGGACGATGGCCGACGCCGACCTCATCGAGATGGGGCGCCGGGAGATCGACCGGATCGGCCTCGCCCGCTCCGAGGACGTCGTGGACGGGTGTGTGGTACGCGTGGAGAAGGCCTATCCGGTCTACGACTCCGACTACCGCGAGTACCTGAGCGTGGTGCGGCAGTTCATCGACGGGCTGGAGAACTGCCAGACCATCGGCCGCAACGGGCTGCACCGGTACAACAACCAGGATCATGCGATGCTGACGGGGATGCTGGCCGTCCGCAACCTGGCTCTCGGCCAACAGAACGACCTGTGGAGTGTCAACACCGACCAGGAGTACCATGAGGAGATCAGCGAGCAGGTCACCGAGCACGACCTCGAGGAGGTGCTCGAGGGGGCGCTGACCCAGGTGTTCCTCAAGCTCGACCGCGTGGCGATGGGGCTCTCCGTCGGGATGGCCTCCGGCGCGCTCCTGTTCCTAGCAACGCTCGCCCTCGTGTTGAAGGGAGGCCCCATGGTTGGGCCGACCCTGGGGCTGCTCGGGCAGTACTTCCCCGGCTACACCGTCACTGGGCCCGGGAGCGTCCTGAGCCTCCTCTACGGTTTCGTGAGCGGGTTCGTCGTCGGATGGGCGTTCGCGTTCCTGAGGAACGCGACAGTGTTCCTCTACATGGCGGTCGTGCACCGGCGGGCCGAGCTGCAGGCACTGCGCCGGCTCCTCGAGTACTTCTAACAGGGTGCTGAAAGACTCGCAGGCTGCTCAGCCGCCTGCTAGGAATCACACCGTATGGCGGACGAGAAGCGGGCGCTCGAGCAGATGGTGCTTACCCGGGCCCTGCGCCTGAATGCGACGGTCCAGGGCATCGTCACCGGTCTGGTGGCGGGCCTGGGCGTCTTCGTCGCCACCAACTGGCTTGTCCTCAAGGGGGGCCCGGTGGTCGGGCCGCACCTGGCACTGCTGGGCCAGTTCCTCATCGGCTACCGCGTTAGCTTCGTGGGAAGCCTTATCGGCTTCGCCTACGGCTTTGTCGGCGGGTATCTCGTGGGGTACGTGGTGGGACGGGTCTACAACTGGGCGGCGGACCGTCGGGAACGCAAGCGTCTGGGGCACGCGTGACGGGGCTCCGATGAAGCCACGCGATCGGGGTGCCCGCCGGGGCGAACTGCGGGGCAGTGACACGCCCGCGCGGTCAGTCGTCATCGCATCTGTCAATGGCTACCGCTACATCGCGCAGTGCCTCCGCTCGCTGGCGAAGCAGCGTGACCGGAATCGCGGCGAGGTGATCGTCGTCGAGGGCTCCGGCGACGACACCGCAGCGCGGGTGGCGGAGGAGTCCCCCTGGGTCCGACTGATTCCCTGCTCGACGCCCAAGCCGATCCCCGAGCTGCGGAGCATCGGGATCCGCGAGGCCAAGGCGCCTATCGTCGCGACCACCGAGGACCACTGCGCCTTCGACGAGGACTGCTTTTGCCACCGCTCTTCCTCATCTCCAAGGAAGGCGACCCCGTGCAAGCCATCCTGGTCGACGCTTATAACCGCACCGCGGCTCCCATGCCGGCAGATGTGGGCGACGTGGGCGACGCTCTCCCGCTGTCGGACCAGTGGATGCTCATCTTGACGCTGGTCATCTGGCTCTTCATCGTGCCCGGGATCGTGCCCTGGTATCGCGTGCGCCGCCGGGTCCACGGCAAGCCGGCTTGAGGATCGCGCACGGAGCACTGCTAAACCTCGCGGGCCATGCGGCGCCGCTCGTCGCGGCGGTGGTGGTGGTGCCCAAGCTCCTCGCTGCGCTAGGGGCCGAGAGGTTCGGCTTTCTCGCTTTGGCATGGGCGCTCGTCGGTTACTTCAGCTTCCTGGATCTTGGGCTTGGGCGGGCGCTGTCGCGCATCGTGGCGGAGCGGCTGGGAACGCAGAGGGAAGCGGATATCGCGCGCCTGTCAGGCGGCACGCTAACCCTCACCGCAGTGCTCGGCGTGCTCGCCGGGCTAGCGCTTTACGCTTCCGCGTTCTGGCTATGCACCCGAGTGCTCAAGCTGCCGCCGCAAATCGCGCGCGAGGCGGTTCCGGCGGTGCAGATCCTGGCCGCGTGCCTGCCCCTAGTTACGCTCACGGCCGCGCTGCGCGCCGTACTGGAAGGCGCGCGGCGCTTCGGCTGGGTCAACGCCATTCGCGTGCCGCTCGGCGTCCTTACCTTCGCGGCGCCGCTTGCCGTGGCTTACACGACGGTGGAACTGCCCGCGCTGTGCGCCACGCTTTTCGCGTTGCGGGTGCTCGCGCTCACTGCGCACTGGTGGGCCTGCGCGGCGCTGCTGCCGGGCCTCGGCCGGCTGGGCATGCCGACGCGCGCGGCAGCCGAAGAAGTGCTTGGGTTCGGCGCATGGGTTACGGTGTCGAACATCGTGGGCTCCGTGATGGTGTATATCGACCGCTTCGTGATCGGCGCGCAGGTTTCCATGGCCGCGGTGGCCTACTACACCGCCCCTTATGAAGTGCTGACCCGGCTCTGGGTGCTGCCGGCGGCGCTTAGCGGCGCTTTGTTTCCCGCCCTCGCCGGGGCGTCGCCGGCAGAAGCGCGGGCACTGCATCGCAGGGCGGTGATGGCGATGCTCTTGACGGCGGTCCCGCTCGCTTTGCTCGCGGGCCTGCTGGCGCCGCAATGGATGGGGCTATGGCTCGGCGATGAATTCGCGTCGCAGGGTGCGTGGGCTGCGCAATGGCTCGCTGCAGGCGTGGCGGTGAATTGTCTCGCCCAGATCCCTTTTACGCTGCTGCAGGCGCGGGGAAGGGCAGACCTGCCCGGCAAGCTGCATATCGCGGAGCTGCCGTTCTACCTGGTTGCTCTTTTTGTTCTGATCGGCGGCTACGGTATCGAGGGGGCCGCCATGGCATGGTTCGGCCGATGCGCCGCAGATGCCGCGCTGCTGTTCGTGCTGGCGGTGCGGCACCTGGCAAGGGCGCACGCGTAAATGGGGGCGATGCGAACCGCGCCGGCGCCAACCTGCGTCATTTGCGGCAGCGCCGGCCGGCCGAGGTACACGGCTTTGCGAGATCGCTTGTTCGGCGTGCCCGGCGAGTGGGCGCTGGCGGAGTGCGCGCGCGGTGAATGCGGGATGCTCTGGCTGGACCCCATGCCGATCCCTGAGGACATTGGACAAGCCTACACTGAGTACTACACGCATCGGGAGGGTAGCCTGCCGCGCCATTCGCTCTCGGGGCTCTTTGCGACGGCGAAGCGCGCATACCTTGCCAACCGGTGGGGCTACGCCTTTGAAGGGTCCATTCCGGAGAACCTGCTGGGCGTCCTGCCTTATCTGTACCCAGGGCGTCGCATCGAGTTGGATTTTTCCGTGATGTGGCTCGAGCCGGGCGGCCGGGGCCGGCTCCTCGATGTGGGCGCCGGCAGCGGCGCGCTCGTCGAGCGGATGGGGGCGCTGGGCTGGAAGGCCGAGGGCCTCGATTTCGACGCGCGCTCGGTCGAAGCGGCGCGCTCGCGTGGGCTGACCATGCATCTCGGCGGGCTGCCGCAGATGCGCTTCCCGGATGCAAGTTTCGACGCCGTGACCATGAGCCATTCGATCGAACACGTACATGACCCGGTCCGCTGGCTCGCCGAGGCGAAGCGCATCCTCAAGGCGGGCGGGCGGCTCGCGCTCGCGACACCCAACACGCGCAGCCTGCTTCACGGGCGCTTCGGCCAGCACTGGTTTGCGCTTGATCCGCCGCGCCACCTGCACCTTTTCAATCGCGATGCCTTGGCGACAGCCCTACGCAAGGCCGGATTCGAGCGCTTTCGCCTTTTTACCTCGGTGCGTGATGCGAAAGGCGCATGGCGCGGCAGCAACGCCATTTACCGCACCGGCCGCTACGACATGATGTCACGTGCGCCGGCCGCGGCGCGCATCGTTGGGCAGGCTGTCCAGTTCTGCGAGGCGTCGCTGAAGCTCGTCGACCCCGACGCAGGCGAGGACCTCGTCGCCATGGCGGTCAAATGACCCGCTTCGGCGTCGCGCTTTGCACCTACAACGGCACGCGCTATCTGCGCGAGCAGCTGGAAAGCATCGCCGCGCAAACACGCCCGCCGGACCTGGTGGTGGCCTGCGACGACGCCTCTAACGACGGTACAGTGGCGCAGGTCGAAGCCTGGGCGGTCCGGGTGCCCTTCGAGGTGCGGATCGTGCGCAACCCGGCGACCCTTGGTTACCGGCGCAACTTCGAGCAGGCGATCGCACAATGCGATGCGGATCTCATTGCGCTTAGCGACCAGGACGACGCTTGGCACCCCGAGAAGCTGGCAAGCCTCGAGTCCGCATTCGCGGATCCGCAGGCGGCGGGGGCATTCTCGGATGCCGAGATCGTGGATGAAGCGCTTCGGCCGCTGGGCTACGGCCTGTTCGATGCGATGGGCGTCACGGAGAAGGAGCGCCGGCTCGCAGACGCGGGCCGCCTTCTCGCCGTGCTGCTGCGGCGGAATATCGTCGCCGGCGCGGTATTTGCGTTCCGCGGCGCTTGGAAGAACAAGTTGCTGCCCATCCCGGAGGGCGCCGTGCACGACGAATGGATCGCGCTGACGATCGCGGCGCACGGCGGATTACGCTTGGTTCAGGAGCGGCTGATCCGTTACCGCCAGCATGGCGGCAACCAGTTCGGCGCGCGCCGGAAGAGCGTCGGCGAGCGCTGGCGGAGACTACAGACTTCCCCGCGCGCGGAAACCGAGCGCTTGCTGGCGCTGATGCGGGAACTCCGCAGACGGATCGGCGCGGAGTCGTCATCCTCCCAGAGCGTCCCCGAGGTCGAGGGCAAGATCGCCCATCTGCAGCGCAGGGTCTCGCTCGGCAGCGCGCGCCTTTTGCGCCTGCCGCCTGTCCTTGCCGAGCTCGCAAGCGGCCGGTACGACAGATATTCGCCGGGATGGCGCGAAGCGGTGCGCGATCTCGTCTCGCCGATGTGACGGGCGCCATGGCTTCCGCCGCGATCCGGGTTTCCGTCTGGATGGCCACCTACAACGGCGAGCGCTTCATCGAGCCTCAGCTCGAGTCGATCCTCACCCAGCTTGGGCGGGAGGACGAGTTGATCGTGTCGGACGACGGCTCGACCGACGGATTGCTCCGCGCGATCCGGTGCTTCGGCGATTCGCGGGTGCGGTCTTCGAATCAACGCGGCGGGGCGCGGCCCTCAATTCCGGCAAGGCTCTGGCTCGTGCCTCGGGAAGATTCATCTTCCTTTCGGACCAGGACCACCGCTGACTGCCTGGTCACCCCACCACTGCTGTACGTCTTCCGATCGTTTCGACGGCGCGATTTGCTCACCGTGGGCATTTGGATCGGAGCAGCCAGCTCGATCCTCTTGCTGCTGCTGTTCATGGGTACCGGCTGCTACGGCTTCGGCGATCGGTACGTGCTCGATCTAATCCCGTTGGCGATCCTGCTGATCGCAATCGGGATGAACGGGCGGCTCAGCCGTCCCGCCCTCGTACTGATCGGGTTTGTACCGCACCCGGTTCCCTAGACACTCGTGAGCGCCGTCACGCGCTCGGTGGACCTGCCCCCAGAAACTAGACCGTTTCGAGGTTGTGGATTTCACCAAATTGAGATGTGGTTCAGTATTGTGGCCGGAAGCTACTCAAGCGTGCCCGTTGCACCTCGGTGGAGGATTTGAAAGCCCGCGTGTTGGCTTTTGTGGAGTATTTCAATGCCACGATGGCCAAGCCGTTTCAATGGACGTATCGGCGCAGACCAATAAGCACGTAAAGGTATCTGTATTCTCGCCAGGCTGTACTAGCGACTTGTTGTGCAGAATTCCCTCCTTTTGTGCAAAGCCGGTGGTGTCATATCGCGCTCGTTCGGGCCGCTGCCGCGATGATGGCAAAGTACCGCTCAAGATGAGCATCGACGGTCCAGAGTCGTTGATAGGCCCGGTAGCCACGCAGACCCAAGGCATGGCGGTATGCGGGGGCCGTGATCAATTGCTCCATGGCGGTCAGCAGTTCCTGGTCCGAGGTATACACAAAACCGCCGCCGCTCTCGCCGAGCACCTCCGCCATGCTACCCAGGTTTCTGGCAATCACTGGGGTTTGCTGTCGGAATGCCTCAAGTATGACCAGCGGGAAAATCTCGAACCAGAGGGAAGGGACGAGCAAGGCTATCGCCTGACGATACAGTGTCTGCAACGGCTCAGCCGCGACCTGACCCAGGAAGCGAATGTTGGAGCAGCCAGCGGCAAGGCGTCGTAATTGTGCTTCGTAGGTGCCGGTGCCCGCAATCCACAACTGAGCCTTGCCATAGCGTTGGAAGAAGGGCAGAAGCGTTTGCAGGCCCTTGAGTTTTTCCAGGCGTCCGACAAAGAGAAAATAGGGCAGAGGCCCTCCTTCCCCAGCGGGCGGACCGGCTGGCTGGGAGGCGAGTTCCACTGGCGGCACAAAATTGGGGAGATGCACAATAGACGCCTCGAACCCCCACTCTCGATGGAGACGCTGGCAGAAACGACTTGGGGCGAGAAAGGTATCTACATGCTTGATCGCGGTTTGCAAGAGGTCACTAGAGCGCCACCATTGTGGGGGACGTTTGTAGGTCAGGGTACAGGTGAAACAATGGGGTCGAAGACACGGCTGCGCATTGAATCGGAAGAGCGTATGCGTGGGACAGAGCAGCCAGTACTCGTGCATGGTATAGAGCTTCAGGCCCCGTCCATAGGCCAGGATGTTCGGGCCAAGCAGCGAAATGTTGTGATAGTGGATGACGTCAAAACCTGCGGTCAATATCTGTTGGACACGAGTCGCTTTGAAGCAGAGCCAACCTGTCTGGTGGGTTGTCAGCGGCGAGAGGGCCCCCCAGGGACTTTCGAGCCCATACACCGTCACATTCGGGTGATCGGCATAGAGCGCGGTTGGCTCCTGACGTGCTAAGAGGCGATAGGCATCGCGACAGTGGATAACGGCTACCTGATGCCCGCGCTCGGCCAGAGCGTTGGCCAGGCGCTGGACAAAGATCCCATCACCACCAAAGTTGTAGGGCGGATAAAAGGTGGTCAGCATGCAAAAGCGCAGCGGGCGATTCATGGTACTTGAGCTTCAGAAACAGAGGTCATTTTTCTCCCCTAACACCACATTGCGGACTGCCCGCATACCCGTGAGCATTGCATAGTCCTGGTTGTTGTATCGATGTTACCCATTGTGGCCAATTGGCTGGAAGTTTTCCAGGGTTTCGACATAGGCACTGATCAGAGCGAGATGGGCGCTATAAGCGGCGTCATACATGGGATAGCTTTTGGAATCGGCCAGACCCAGCCATCCACAATATCAGCAGCGTGCGCCAAGCCAAGACGCTCGATTGCATGCTTACCCAGTACGATCAAGTCAGCGTCGAGCATAGTCCATAAAGTGGCGCCTTCGTTACAAAAATATTCCAGGCCCAGGCTCGTTTTTGTCAGATCTGGCACCATATCCGGACTCCAGTTTTCGAAATTCTGAATACGCCCTGCTTTGACGGTCGGATCGTGAATATAGAGCCAGTTATCGGGAAACACATCCGGTTTGTTGACGATGAGGCAGACGGTGAGAAAATCACGGTCCTGATGATGCGGACGGCTCGATCTCTGCCGGCGCCGGGACCACGTCCTGCGTACGGTCGACGCTCGGCGCTACCTCTTCATGGACGCCGACCTGAAGCTGCGGCGCCGGGACTACTTGGCGCGGTTGGCAATCGCCCCGTGGTCGGTCGCTGCGACGTCATCGTCTGCAAGACGCTGTGGAGCGGCATCCTGTTTCCGGTCCCCCCTTCGAGAAGCCTGGCTGCGCGGACATCGCCAACTATTCGGTGTCCCGCCGGCTCGCCCGCCGCGTGCCTTACCCCACTGACTACGACCCGCAGATCGGGGCGGCCAACCACTTCCGCTGCTTCAAGCGCATCCTGGCCGCCGGGTCCGTCTTGGAACTCGACTTGGTCGTAGCGCACGTCCAGGGCAATCCCAGCTACCGCCGGCTCTCAGAGCAGCTGACGGAGGGTCTCGCATGAGCCGCCCCTGGACCCTGTTCGGCATCGGCGGGCTCTTCCTCGACATCGTGTATGATGAACCGGCTACGCACCGCTGGGGATTACAGCGCCGAGCGGGTGTGGGAGTTGCCCCTGTTTTGAGGAGTACAGCAAACAGATTAAGAGCGATTTTGCCGATATTAAAAATGTGGGCAGCGGGCGTGAGGCTGGCTCGATTGTCGGCGGCGCGTTCCTCAAGGAAGTTGTGGGTGATACCCCCTGGGTGCACCTGGATATTGCTGGCACAGCGTGGACGCGTGAGCATCGGCCGTATATTCCTAAAGGCGCCACTGGCGTTGGCATACGTCTCCCGGTGAAAGCCCTGGAGGATATGGTGGAGGGTACGGCACAGCCTACTTCAACGGTTACAACCTGACCAAGCATGAAGGAGATGGACACGTGCGGGGTCAAGCCATAGCCTCAGGGAGGGGGCACGCGGGGGCACCGCCGGTGTGGGCCTCCAGGTCTCTACGGCGTGCGCTGTTCTGGGCGGGCTTGGCTGTCCTCGTGGGGGTGTTGTACGCCAATACCCTGAACGGGCCGTTCGTTTTTGATGACGTTACCAATATCCAGCGGAACGTCCATATCCGTCTGACTACCCTCTCCGTTGACGGCCTCTTCAGAGCGGCATTTCGCAGTCGTCAGACGAATCGTCCCGTGGCAAACGTGAGCTTTGCCTTGAACTACTATGTCCACCAGTATCAGGTACGGGGCTACCACGTGGTGAATATCCTGATCCATCTCACCACGGGTCTCTTGCTCGCGCTCTTCGTGTACACCACGTTGACCGTGCCCGCGCTGCGTTCCAGCTATGCCACGCCTGGGTGGATTGCCGGCGGCACGGCGCTCCTCTGGCTTGTGCACCCGTTGCACACGGAGTCCGTGGCGTATATCACCCAACGCATGAACAGTATGGCGGCGATGTTCTATATGGCATCCCTGGTGCTGTATGTTCGGGCACGCCTGACTGCGCACAGACGGACCCAGTGGGTTCTGGGGGCTGGCAGTGTCCTGACGGGACTCCTAGCCCTCGGCACCAAGGAGATTGCGGCCACGCTGCCCGTCGTCCTCGGGCTCTATGAGTGGTATTTTTTCCAGGGGCTCAGCCTGCACTGGCTGAAGCGCCGTGGCTGCTATATCGCCGGGGGGCTGGCGGTGTGTGGTCTCGTGTTAGCGTGGGTGTATCAGCATGGCGAGCCGCTGGCACGCCTGCTTGCCATGTACGCGGCGCGCGATTTTACGCTGCGGGAACGCGTGCTGACCGAGTGGCGGGTGGTGTTCTTGTACCTGCGTTTGCTGCTCTTCCCGCACCCGTCCCAGTTAACGCTGGAGCACGATTTTGTGTTGTCCCGGTCCTTGCTCGATCCCCCGACCACCTTACTGGCCCTGGTGGCGCTCGTGGGGCTCGTGGGCCTGGCGTGTTATCTGGCGTCGAAGGACCGCGTGCTGTCCTTCTGTCTCGTCTGGTTTCTGCTCCATCTGGTCATCGAGTCTTCGGTCATCGGGCTCGAGCTCATCTTCGAATACCGCACCTATCTACCCTCCATGTTGCTCAGCGTGCTGGTGGTCACGCTCGTGTCGCGCCATGTGCCGCTGGCCTGGCTCCGTGTGGCGATGCTGGGGCTGGTGGTGCTGGTGTTTTCGGTCTGGACGTACGACAGAAACCGTGTGTGGGCGAGCGAGGAGACGTTGTGGCGGGATTGTGTGGCGAAAGCCCCCCACAAAGCGCGGCCGCATAACAACCTGGGCGTCCTTCTGGCCCAGCAGGGCAAGCTGGCGGAGGCGACGGCCCATTTAACTACCGTGCTGCGCCTGCAGCCCACGTTTGTGACGGCGCATAACAACCTGGGCCTTCTTCTGGCCCAGCAGGGCAAGCTGGCGGAGGCGACGGCCCACTACGCCGAGGCGCTGCGGCTCCGTCCCGACTATGAGGCGGCGCACAACAACCTGGGCAATGCACTGGCCCAGCAGGGCAAGCTGGCGGAGGCGATAACCCACTATGCGAAGGCACTGCAGATCCAGCCCGCCTACGCGGAGGCGCACTACAACCTGGGACTTCTGTTCGCGCAACAGGGACAGCGGGCCGAGGCCATTGCCGCCCTTGAGGCCGCGCTGCGCTACCGACCTGACTGGCCGCAAGCGGCCAATATCCTGGCGCGGCTGTTAGCGACGCAGGAACCACCCATCGCCCCGTGAGGCGGCTGAAGCCGTCCGCCTTGCGGAGTGGGCGTGTCAGGCCACCAGGGACCGCGAGGCCCCGATGTTGGACACCTTAGCCGTGGCCTATGCCGCCGCTGGCCGCATGGCCGATGCAGTGCAGGCAGCCCACCGGGCCCTGGCACAGGCCAAAGCCACAGGTCAGGAGACGCTGGTGCGCCAGATCCAGAAGAGACTCGTCGGCTATGAGAGAGCCAGCAAGCCATGAGCGGCGCTCATTGTAGGGGGCGAGGACAAAACGTGTGCATGGCGAGCACCACACAAGACGCTAGAGGTCTGTTTCATACGGTCATCATCTAGTCAGTCCACCACCCCCGACGTCCCCGCTGTATGACAAGGCAATGTTGCTGGGGGAAGGGGCCCAGTGGCGCCCCTATCCCCTGCTCGTCGACATGAATGGGGATGGGCATCTCGACCTGGTGGCCACGCACCGG
>Ga0184633_10000619_pt1 | contig 13288 bp, 7 predicted proteins | sample PLM31_170_b1_FD_133156 | JGI IMG/M metagenome (GOLD analysis project Ga0184633, IMG submission 133156) | Groundwater sediment microbial communities from an aquifer in East River, Colorado, USA - PLM3-1_170_b1 | ecosystem: Environmental > Terrestrial > Soil > Riparian zone | place: USA: East...
AATCTCGGGGTGTCGTTCACGGGTCTCGCCGCGCTCACCGGCTCGAACTGGATCTCGCTCACGCGGGGCCCTCTGGGCCGCTACTACGCCCTGACCGAGACAGGAGAGGTGGCGGAGAGCCAGGACGACGGGGTGACGTGGACCACGGTCGGGGCGGTCACCGTCTCCAACGCGGTCAGCATGCACCGCAAGGGAGCGGAGCTTTACATGTTGATGAGCACCGGCGAGGTAGCCCGGAGCCTGAACTATGGGCAGACGTGGGTGACGGTGGGTGCGATGACGGCGAGTGGGATGAGGGCGCTGGTGGACGACGGGACGCAGCTGATCGCCGCGGCGGAGACGGGGGAGATCGCGACTTCGTCGAACGGTGTCACCTGGACCTGGGTTGGCGCGATCAATCAGCTATCGGTAATGGCGCTGGGGAAGGACACACCGCTCGTAACGGGCGTGGAGGGGGAGTCCTCGCCGCCGAGGTTCGTGGCACGGGCGCCGTATCCGAATCCGAGGGTAGGTGCGGGCGGCGCGACGTTTCCGTTCACCAGTTCGGGCCCCGATCACGTGCGGATCGAGCTCTTTGGGGTCGATGGGAGGCTCCTGGCGCGGCGAACGGGGGAATCGTTCGCAGGCTCGGGGGCCCACGAGTTCCACTGGGAGCCCGCGGGGCTCCCCTCGGGGACGTACCTCGTGCGGCTCACGACCACCTCGGGGAGAACCGCCGCGACCAAGTGGACACTCGCTCGCTGAGCGCGAGTTCCACGTCGGGGGCCTAACCGGCGGCAAGATGCGCAGCGGCTTCGCCCGCGCGGGGGAAGTTCACACATGGGATGAGAAGGCCGAAGTCGGGTGGGCTATGTTGTGGTGGTTGGCAACGGTCGGTTGTCCACCACACCCATTCCGGAGGTTGGCCATGTATTCGCTTGAAATCTAGACACCTGTGTTGTATACTGCCGGGGTTAATCTCCAAGATCGGGGTCGTGCCAATGGAGGGCCTCGATACGCATGTGGCTTTTCGTGGTTACACTTCCTAGCTTTGCTACTGCTGCCATCACCCTGCCAGCGCCCCGCGCTCCTGGACGCCGATCAAGAACACCTCTGCCGCGGATGCATCCTAACGTTCAGGGTCTAGATCGGGGTATCAGCGTCTTCCATGGGGGTCGCCGGACGCGGGGCCGGTTGCCTGGCCCGTTATCTGCCCGGGCGCACGCGGTTTCTCTCACGCTCGCGACGGTCATCCTGTGCCTCGCACCAAGTGGTTCCGAGGCGGATCCAAACCCGGAACCGGTTTCCTGCGGCGACCGCTGCCTGATATCCGCCACGGGTCTTGTACCCATCCCTGAACAGGTCACATTGCGGCCAGCCCCGCTGGATGGGAATGTGGAGCAATGGTATTCCTATTCCACGAGAAACTTGATCCCCGGCCTGGAGTCCATTCGCCAAATCTGGCTCGAGCTCAACAGATGTGCGATCGGGGCCATTCGCCAACCCCTGGTTTCGGATCCTCCGGGAGAAATCTCCTACCACGATCCCGCCTGGAGCGCGGATGGGAGGTTCCTTGCCTATGTCCAAACGGACGCCACTTCGTCGAGCATCTATATCCAGGAGTTTCAACTCAGCCTGATTCTCGCGGAGGCGATTGTCCGCGTGGGCGCGCCGCGCCTTGTCGTGGCTGGAGGAGCGGGGGTTAGCAATCGCCACCCGGCTTGGCGACTCGACGGACTCGAGCTGGCGTTCGATTCAAATGCCTCCGGCTCAAGCATCGATCTTTATACCATCGCCGTGGATCCAAGCGCGCCTTTGCCGGTACCACCGCCATCACCGGTTCAGCGGACCTTCAATAACAACAGGGCGGAGCAGGCACCCGCGTACAGTCCGGATGGGCGAAGGCTCGCTTTCACAACGAATCTCTTTGGACCCAACGTGATCGAGATACTAGACCTCGGAACAGGGCAAATCACGCTGGCCGAGACCAACTTCAGATTCGTTTCGCACAACAATCCTCGCTGGTCGAGCGACGGCCGGGCGATCCTTTACGACGCGCCAGGGGGTGAAGACCCGACCGAGCCGCCGCGCATTTGGTGCTTGGTGCTGGCGACACAGGTCAAGCAGCAGATCACGAGTGGCAGTCCCTTTGGTGACTTCGGCGTGGACGTTTCCCATCGAACTAATCTCACCGTTGATGGAACGCCGTTCAACTATATTGTGTTCGCCTCCAATTTGCACGCTTGGCGAGCTGCCAATTGCTGTGGTGCGTCTCCGACGCTCGATGTCACGGTCGATCTCGATCCGAACGTCATCAATCTAAAGAGCCTCGCGCCCTGGGTCACGGCCCATATTGAGCCCTCGGGGTTCGATCCGGCGAGCATCGATATCTCCACCCTGCGCCTCGCGGGATCGGTGCCGGCGGCGCCCAAGTTCGCGATCGTGGGGGACCACGACGGGAACGCGACGCCGGACCTGATGGTGAAGTTCAGGCGCGAAGCGCTGGATCCGCTCCTCACACCTGGCGTGAACGAGCTTGCGGTGACCGGCTCGCTTGTGACCGGAGAGCATTTCGAGGGCCGGGACGAGGTCCGAGTGATCGATCCACCCAATGCGCCTCTGTCGGCCTCGGTGGCTCCGAACCCGCTCAATCCGGCGGGGGTGTTGACCGTCCGGACCGCGAGGCAAGGTCCTGTCACGGTGAGCATGTTCGATCTTCACGGGCGGCTGGTTCGAAGGCTCCTGGATCGTCAGATCCTCGGCCCCGGTATCCACGAAGTGAGAATCGACGGCCGTGGGCGGCGGGGCGAGACTTTGGCCTCCGGCGTTTACCTCTATCGGGTGGAGACCGTCGAAGGTGTCCTGACGGGGCGAGTCGCGATCTTGAAGTAGGGCGCCAGCCCGTAGTATCCGAAAACTCAAATCTGCTGGAGCGTCACGGGTTGCCACCCGTCTGATACCCTCCCCCAATGATCGACACGATCCAGCTCCAGCTCCTCTTGGCGACCTTCGCCGCCTGGGCCAACCGCCAGCAGGCCGGCGTGATCGCCTATCTGATCGAAGAGAACCGAGTTCTCAAGGAACAGCTCGAGTCGGGCGGGACGCGTCTGCGCTTCACCGATGATCAGCGCCGCCGGCTAGCCGCGAAGGGCAAGCCGCTGGGCCGAAAGGCGTTGAGGAAGATCGCGACGATCGTGACGCCTGAAACGATCCTCGGCTGGCACCGGCGGCTCATCGCGGCCAAGTGGACGTATCCGCCTCGTCGAATGGGTCGGCCGGGTGTCATGCGCGAGATCCGCGAACTGACGGTCCGCATGGCGGAGGAAAACCCGAGCTGGCGTTACGCCAGAATCCAGGGCGCCCTCAGACACGTCAACCATCGTGTGGCCCGCAGTACGATTGCCAAGGTATTGAAGGAGCACGGGATCAAGCCCTCGCCCGACAGGCCCATGAGTTGGGCGACATTTGTCCGGTCGCACGCGCATCTGATCGCCGCGGCGGACTTCTTCGCTACTGAGGTTTGGACCGTGCATGGGCTGGTCCGGCATTTCACATTGTTCTTCGTGGATATCTCGACGCGCCGCGTTCACATCGCAGGAACAACGGCGAATCCGACGACCGCTTGGATGGAGCAGATTGCCCGCAACGTGACCGACTGTGATACGGGCGTTCTCCGCCACAAGAGGTTCCTGATCATCGATCGCGACGCGGTGTTCTGTCCGCGGTTCAAGGCAACTCTGGGAGGCGCGGGCGTCGAGATTCTGATGACGGCGTACCAGGCGCCGAACATGAACGCGCATGCCGAGCGATTCGTGCGATCGATCCGCTCAGAGTGTCTGGATCAGATGATATTCGTTGGAAGGGCTTCCCTGGAGAAGACCATCGCCGACTACGTCGTGCACTATCACGACGAGCGGAGCCATCAGGGACTTGGTAATGAGCTCGTGAGCCGGGTACCGGCGCAGCGCGAGGGCGTCATCGAGGCGAGCGAGCGGCTCGGTGGGCTGCTGAAGTACTACTACCGGCGGGCGGCGTGAGAGGTCCAATCGACTTTTCGTACACTACGGGGTCGGTCGGGCGCTTTTACAGCCAATCATGGATCGCGCGGACGCGGCTGGCCAGCCGTGCTACCTGGAGACAGCCCAACCGAAGAACGTCGCCTTCTACGAACATCTCGGCTTCCGGCGATTAGTGGAAACCGTGGAGTCGCAGAGCGGGCTACGGCTGTGGACGTTCCGCCGGGATCCGATTACGCCGCAGGCGTCCGCCGTCTAACAGCGGTAGCAGCGATTCCCGCGCATCCACCAGCCGCTCAAGGAGCCGCGACAGGCCAGGTCCAGGCGCTGCTCTCACCTCAGTGTCTTGCCGTGGTAGTTGCTCGCGTGCTCTTCTCGCGATTTCGGGATGACATACGGGCACTGATGAGGCGCGTTGCCAGACTACGCAGCTCACGCGGTCTCGGTTTCGTGCGCCTCATCGCGCGATGCGTGGCTCTAGGGCCCGGCGATCACCGAGTAGAGCTCCTCGTCGCTGGGATGGGCCGCTTTCGGGCCCTCACGGGGCAGAAATGAGGTAGAACCTTGCTCCCTTAGTGATCAAGGATCGATTTTCCCGCATCAAGTCACCTGCTCCGAGACGATCGCCAAGATTTGCTGCAACTGCTCAAGAGAGGCGGGCTTAACCAGGTGGTGATTGAATCCCGCTTGCAGTGAAGTCTGCCAGTCTGACTCCTGACCATAACCCGTCAAGGCGACCAATACGACATTCTTAAGAACTGGATGCTGCCGGATCCGTTTCGCCACCTCATAGCCGTTCAGGCCCGGCAAGCCGATGTCCAACAACACCAAGTCCGGTTGGTAATCGAGGGCCGCTTGCACTGCCGTCGGCCCGTCGTGAGCTGGCCGAACATCATGCCCCAACGCTTTCAGCAGCATTGAGAAGCTCAAAACCGTGTCCACGTTGTCATCGACCACCAGCACCCGCAAGGGGCGAATGGTCGGCTGGCCGGCTTCCGTGATCGGCGACGGCAGCTGCGGCTTGTAAGTCGGCAGCACCGGCAGACGCACGACGAACTCGCTGCCCTGTCCCAAAGCACTGTAAGCCTCGACTGTTCCTCCGTGCAGGTCCGTGATCCGTTGCACCAAAGCCAGTCCGATGCCCAACCCGCCTTGTGAGCGGTCCAAGGAGCGCTCCGCCTGCGTGAACAGGTCGAAGATGCAAGGAAGGAGTGCCGGGGTGATGCCAACGCCCGTATCCCGCACCCGCAACACACACTCATCGCCCTCTTGTTGGACGGTCAGCGAGACGCGACCCCCTTCCTCGGTGTATTTGGCGGCGTTGGTGAGCAGGTTCACCAAGACCTGTTCCAGCCGCGCAGCGTCGGCGTGCAGCCAGATCGGTTCAGGCGGCAGCGACACCGTGAGTTCATGTCGGCGTTGCTCGATCAGCGGGCGAACGGTCTCCACCGCAACTTCCACGATGTCGCTCACGGCGACCGGTTCTCGGCGAATCTGAATCCTGCCAGTGGTGATGCGGGAAACTTCGAGCAGGTCATCAACGAGATGTTGAAGTTGTCCCATTTGACGTTCGATGATGCAGCGGGCCTCCTTCTGAATCGGATTCTCGCTCCCCCGCTGGAGACCAAGCAGTTGCACGGCGTTGGCGATGGGAGCGAGGGGGCTGCGAAGCTCATGACTCAGCATCGCCAAGAACTCGTCCTTGCGGCGGTGCAGGTCCGACAACTTTGCCGCCTGCTCCCGCATCTGCTTCTCTAAGCGGCTGCGTTCGGTGACATCGCGGGCGGCGGCGAACACTCCCTGCAGCTTACGGTCGCGGTCGTGGAAGGTGGTCGCGTTGTAGGACACCACCGTTTCCTGGCCGTCCCTGGCGCGCGCCGTGAGCTCGTAGTCGGTGACCTTGCCCTCGCCCAGCACCAGCTTGATGCCCGCCTCGGCCCGCTCCGGTTCGGTGAAGTAGTCCTTGAACGGCGCGCCGATCAGCTCGTCGCGCGTGCATCCGGTAAGAGCCTCCATCTGCTTGTTTACGTCGGTGATAATTCCGCGCGGATCTGTGGTGATCAACGCATCAATGTTAGATTCAATAAGAGATCGTGTGTAAAACTGTTGGTCGCGCAAGCGCTGATCGAGCAGCATTCGCTCGGCTTCCACTTGCTTACGTGCGGTATTATCAGTGCCGATCAGTAGATAACCGATGATTTCCCCTTGTGGGTCGCGCAGCGCCGTGACCGACACGATGGCGGGAAAGCGGCTGCCATCTTTGCGGACGTAGGTCAATTCGTAGATGTCCTCGATCCCGCGCGCGGCCTTGAAGACCAGGGCCTCGAAGCCCGGGGTGATCGTGGCGGCGAGCTCAGTGCTCAAGGATTTCGCGCGCGTAATTACTTCCTCCGGATCAGAAATGTCGGCTGGAGTAATCGTGTCGAGCACTTCGGCGGCCGCGTAGCCCAGCATGCGCTCGGCACCGACGTTGAAGATTTGAATGACACCCTTCTCGTCGGTGGCGATGCTCGAGAAGTTGGCGCTGTTGAAAATGGCGTTCTGCAGGGCGCCTGCCTTGAGCAACGCCTCTTCCGCCTGCTTGCGGGCTGTATTATCGGTGCCGATCAACAGATAGCCGATGATTGCGCCTTGATCGTCGCGCAGCGCCGTGACCGAGACGACTGCCGGAAAACGGCTGCCGTCCTTGCGGATGTAAGTTAGCTCATAGATGTCCTCGATCCCGCGCGCGGCTTTGAAGACCAGCGCCTGGAATCCCGGCGAGATCGGGGTGGCGAGTTCCAGACTCAACGCAGCGGCACGCGCGATCACCTCCTGCGGTTCGGTGATGTCGGCCGGCGTGATCCTATTAACCACCTCGGCGGCCGTGTAACCCAGCATGCGCTCGGCGCCGACGTTGAAGATTTGAATTACGCCCTTCTCGTCGGTGGCGATGCTGGAGAAGTTGGCGCTGTTGAAGATGGCGCTCTGCAACGCGCCTGCCTTGAGCAACGCCTCTTCTGCCTGCTTGCTGGGGTTCGTCATACCCCTCCCAATTGTGGCAGCACAGTGGAACTGGGCCGTCTCGCCAGTCGGCTGAAGAGAGCCGACAGACAAGTCAATATTTGATGCTATCATATCGGAAGCATCGACCATCGCGCGGCTCGCGAAGGCGAAGGACAAGGTGGAACAAGAGCACTGATTACATGCTGCCGAATCGGGCATTGACACTCGCTGTACGCGGGTAGAAGATAATCAATTACGAAGTTTGTGCGGTGCTGCAGTCCTGTTGAATGGGGGACCCAGTGGCCCGGCACTCGACCCCTTCCTTGAAGTTCCTTCCTCTCGTCGTCGCCTTCCTGATCGCGGCGGTCATCGGGATCGCACCCGGCAGCGCCACTGCCACTCGCGTCACCTCGGCCGCGAACATTCCCTACTCCGGCATTTCCCCCGGGGGCGTCGACATGGCGACGGGAGAGATCATCGTCGTTTGTCGTCCCGATCTCGCGATCGATGGCCCGTTCCCGGTCGGGTTCCGCCGCTACTACGCCTCGATGCTGACTCGGGAGGGGCTCGCGTCGGGACATCTGGGACCCAACTGGCTGGGGAGCTATGACTGGAGCCTTTCGGTCGCGAGCCCGATGGTGAACGTGGTGACGAACCGGGGTCAGCGGATCCCGTAGTGTCCGAAAACTCGAACGTGCTGCAACACTACCACTTGCCCCACGAGCGGTGGATGTGGCGGCCCGAAGGCTTCGGGTTCCGGGGGAAAGGCCCGATCTGAGCTCAGACCGACACAGACCCCTCGGGAAGTTCGAACAGGGTTACGTTCGGGGAGCCAAATCAAAAGGTGCGAACTCCTGGGTTCGCGCTGGAGATAGACGCCCCGGTGGCGAGAGCTGCCGGGGCTTCGTAGTTGTGGGCCGGGGCGCGAGTTGGGGGCACTGCCCTGCGCTCTTGAGCCCGCTTCGCCCGTCCGCGAATGTACCAGGGCGCCCTTGCGCGCTTCCGGCCGATGTGGGCACAATCCGGCTCTCTGACTCTCTGGCTCTCTGGCCGCTATGGTTGGGATGCGCATGGGTCAGCCGAAACAGGCTCGGGCTGTTTTGGTGGCCTAGGATCCGACTTCCTCATCTTGGCGGGCGCCGAAGTCGTCCTGCGGGCGATCGGAGGTGAAGCCGTGCGTATCCTCTACATATTTCCGCACCCGGACGACGAATCGTTTGGGCCCGCGCGCGCCATCGCGGCACAGCGGCGAGCTGGACACGAGATCTATCTCCTGACGCTGACCCGAGGCGAAGCGACCAGCGTCCGACACAAATTCGGGTGGACGCTGGAGGAGATGGGTGCGGCGCGCCACCGTGAGATGCAGGATGTTAAGAAGACGCTCGAGCTCACCGACATGCGCGTGCTGAATTTTCCAGACGGTAAGTTGAAGGAGCTCGATCCGTGGACCATCGAGAAAGCCATTCGCGAGGAAGCTCTCCGAGTCAAGCCGCACGTCGTCGTCACGTTCCCTGTGCATGGGATCAGTGGCTTCCACGACCACATCGTCACGCACACCACGGTGACGCGCGCCTATCTCGAGCTGCGCGGCCCGGAGCGGCCTTGGTTGCAGCGATTGGCCTACTTCACGATGGTCACCGCGCCGGCAGAGTTCCCGTGGCACGTGAACGTCACCAAGCCGGAGGAGATCGACTGCGCGTTCGAGGTCACGGACGCCGACATGGGACGGTTTCACGAGGCGCTCGACTGCTACGTGACCTACGCGGACGTCATCGCCGCGACCAAGATCCACGAAGTCTTCGGCAAGGACGTCCATTTCGAGATCTTCCGGGAGGATCACAAGCCGCCTCTGGCGGATCTCTGCGCGGGACTGAAGGAGTAGCGCGGCTTGCGCGCTATCAGGGCGTCTCGGGACGCGCGGCAGGTGTGACTGGTCTTTGGTCACAAAAGACGAGCCGACCAGATGAGAAAGTGCAGGCTTCGCTCTGGGGATAGGGGCCCCGGTGGCGCGTGCTGCCGGGGCCGTCGCACTTGGGGCGCCCGTATGCGATATTTGGGCCCGAGGGCGGCGCCGTGGCGCGCCTGTAAGGCTCCCCTGGGCGCGGCCCACTTCCGGATGTTGCGCCCCGACCCGCACACCCACCACAATGCGGCTCTCTTGATCTCTGGCTCTCTCATGGGAGAACCGATGGGCCCGGAATCCGGGAATCAATCGAAGCCCACAGTGGACCCGCAGCGACTGTCTCTTGTCGACAGAGCCAGGGCGCAGTGGATCAAGCGCCTGATCGACCTCTCCAGGCGAAATCGGCTCCTGTTCTTCCGCGATCTGAAGACCGGGACCATCGACCTCACGAGCTGCGGAAAGCCGTACCTGCAGTCCTTTCTCCGCTACGAGCCGGTTAAGGCGTCCGACCTGCTACCTGAGCAGGAGCTGCAATCAGCCATGGCCCGAATGCTTGAAATCAGGCGCCGGGCATTCGAGAACCTTGAGGAAAAGGGTCTTGAGACGATGTACCTGTGCCTCGGCCTCGCGGGCTGGGAATCGGTTGACGGTGGCCGACCACCCGCTTCCCCCGTTCTCTTGGTGCCAGCGTCGATGGACGTTCGAGGGCGCGAGGGCCGGGCTACCGCACTGCGGCGCACTGGGGACATCGAGGTCAATCCGGTGCTCATGCATGCACTCGGCGCCCAATACGGTATCCAGATCGAGGCGGAAGAGATCGTCGGACCGATTGAGAATGAGGGATCAGAGCCTTCAGAGGTTCTCCCTGAGATATTCGCGAAGTTGACGGCCATAGCCAGAGACGTACCGAGCTTCGCCATTCAAGACCGAATCGTACTCGGGAACTTCTCCTTCCAGAAGATGGCTATGGTTAGAGACCTCGAAGAGTGCCAGCTCGAGATTGCAGCGCATGACCTCATCGCGGCTCTCGCGGGGGACCCCGAGGCGCAGCGAGCCGTGGCAGAGGCTCGCTGCGAGATTGACCCGAAATCGCTCGACGCTACATCACCACAATCGGAGTTCTTGATTCTGGATGCGGACTCGAGCCAGCAGCGCGTCATCGCAGCGACACTTGGTGGGCAGGACGGTGTCATTCAGGGACCACCAGGGACGGGAAAGAGCCAAACGATCGCGAATCTGATCGCGTCGCTCGTCGCAGCCGGAAAGAAGGTGCTGTTCGTCGCCGAAAAGCGGGCCGCGCTAGAGGTAGTTTCGCGGCGCCTGAATACCGCCGGGCTCGGGCACATCTACTTAGATCTTCACGGGGCAGACATTAGGCGGAGGGAGGTCGCCGCCCGCCTTGGGAAGTGCCTGTCCGCGGTTCGGGACTCTATCCCCGTCGCGAGTGACGAGGTCGACCGGCAATTTATTGATCGAAGGAGCCGGCTTAACGGGCACGTGCTTGAAATGCATACCTCGCGCCCTCCCTCTAAGAAGAGCGTCTATCAGATGCAAGGAGAGCTCCTGCGACTCCCGCCAGCTTCGCGAAGCACAACGAGGTGGCGGGGCGAGGCGCTCACCAGGCTAACCCCCGAAGTCGGAATCCGAGCCCGAGACCTCTTGATGGAGGCCGGCGGGATGTCTGGTCTGTTTCTGCGGGACGATCCCTCCCCCTGGACAGGAGGTTTGATTGAGAACACCCAGCGCCTGCAGGAGGCTCTCGCGATCGCCCAACGCCTAGCGGGGGAGCTCTGGCCGCGGTTCACCTCGACCACCGCAGATGTATGGCGCGAAGTCGGTGTTCAAGAGCCAATAGGCATGGCAGACGCTACAGAGCTGTTGAAGTTGTTGGGGCGCGTCCAGCGATTGCTAGAAGTCTGCACCCATGAGGTGTTCTCGCTCGACCTTGAAGGCATTCTGGAGCAGTTAGCTCCGATTGGCGTTGGGCGACGTGGCGCCGCCTGGGCGTGGTTGACTCGGAGGCCGTTCCGGGAAAGCTTGCGTCGCACCCGGGCGGCTCTGCGCGATCGCCGAACGTCTTGGACCGAACTCTTTCGAATCACTCGCGAAGCCAAGGAGTTGCTCGGCCTGTGGATGTCCAACGCATCGACCGCTCCCAGGCCCTTCGTACCGGCTCGATTCGGTGATGCCATGGCGGCGTTCCGGGACCTAACTGAAGCCCTCTCCCAGCTGGACACCCTTGCCCCTCGGGTTAGTTCGACGAAGGCCAGCTTGCAGGAACTCGGAGAGTTCCTGCAGCGCCTCGCAGGCGATCGTGAGACGCCTTATCGGCTTCCCAACCTTTACCGCATCGAGCGTGAACTCGAAGCGAGTGGACTCGGCACTCTGGTTGCAGAGCTCAAGAGAGAGAAGCCACCGCCGACTGTCTGGCCAGCATATTTCGCCTTTGCGTGGCTGAGCTCCTGCCTTGAGGCAGTAAGGGCGGACGAACCGAGGCTCGCGGCTTTCAACGGGCAGCTGCACGATGGATACGTCCGTGAGTTCCACGACCTTGACCAGGAGCAGCTGGAGCTCGCGGCCGGCAGAGTCCGCCGCATTCACGCGGAGCGGGCTGTGGCCGAGATGAACGTCCATCCAGACCAGGAGACCGTAGTCAGGCGCGAGGCAGGGAAGAAGGCCCGACACCTGCCAATCCGTCAGCTGCTTGCAGGCGCCCCCGATGTCGTGCTTTCCCTGTGCCCATGCTGGATGGCGAGCCCACTGTCCGTCAGCCATCTGCTCGACGGGAGCCGGCGCTACTTCGACGTCGTCCTCTTTGATGAGGCCAGCCAAGTACTGCCAGAGGACGCAATCCCGTCCATGCTCCGCGGATCGAAGCTGGTTGTGGCCGGCGACAGGCACCAGCTTCCCCCAACCACGTTCTTCGAGGCAGGAGAGGACGAGGAGAGCGAGAGTGATGTGATGCCACCCACCGAGGGATTCGAGAGCATCCTGGATCTCATGACGGGTTTCCTGCAGCCGTGGACACTGGACTGGCATTACCGGAGTCGAGACGAGCGATTGATTGCCTTCTCGAACCGACAGATATACGACGATCGGCTCATAACGTTTCCGGGTGTAGGAGGGGACCCGGTCATTTCGCATCTCCCAGTGCTCTCCGGGCCCGAGTCGGAGACCGACCCGGAGAGTTCCTCACGGGAGGTCCAAAGGGTTGTAGACCTGGTCTTCGCCCACGCTGCGGAACGCCCCGAGGAGTCCCTTGGCGTGATCACCATGGGCCTCAAGCATGCCCTCCGGGTCGAGAAAGCGATCTGGGATGCGAGGCAAGATCGGCCGGACCTCGAGAACTTCTTCGATGAGAGCCGTGAAGAACGCTTCTTCGTGAAGAACCTGGAGCGGGTCCAGGGGGACGAGCGCGATGCGGTAATCATCTCTGTCGGGTATGGGAAAGGTGCCGAGGGCAGGCTGCTCAATCGATTTGGGCCTCTGAACTACGAGGGCGGGGAGCGTCGCCTCAATGTTGCGATCACGAGGGCGCGCCAGCGCCTTGCCATTGTCACCTCGTTTGATCACACCGATATGGACCCAACCCGCTTCACGGCGAGGGGGGTCAAGCTGCTGAAAGACTATCTCGAATACGCTAGTAGCGGCGGCGAGACATTGAGAATCAGCGGCGCAACCGGGGAAGCGCTGAATCCGTTCGAGTCTGACGTATTCGAGACGCTGACGGAGCGTGGGGTGAGGCTCATCCCGCAATGGGGCACGTCGCGGTATCGAATTGACATGGTCGCCCAGGATCCGCTGCGGCCCGGCCGGTTCGTAATGGCGATTGAGTGCGATGGGGCCTCCTATCACTCTGCCTACACTGCCAGGGAGAGGGACCGCCTGCGCCAGCAACAGCTCGAGGCGCTCGGCTGGCGGTTTCATCGGATTTGGTCCACGGATTGGTTCCTTCGAAAGTCGGAGGAGGTGCAGCGGGCATTGGAGGCATACAAGCGTGCTGTGAGCGCGGCTGAAGGGGGGGCGGAGGAGGTGAAGGAGAGCGCTGACGTGGCACCAGGAATCGTCAAAGCCAGGACAAGCGGCCAAAGCAGGGCGCGCCCAAGCGAGGGAAGTAACGCTACCGGGCGCCGCGGATCGAGACCGGCGCTACTGAAACGCGCTTCAATCGTGGACTACAGGCAGAGCGAGATTATGGCCCTGGTCCGATGGATCACGTCTGATGGTAGGGTGCTAACCGATGAGGAGATACTCGGCGAGACCGTGGGGGAACTCGGCTTTAGTCGCCGGGGCGCACGGATCGAAGCCGCGGTACGAGCCGCGATAGAGGCTGCCCGCGGGGCACGAAGATAGGCTCTGGAGTTGACCAGCGCAATGTCGCTGGGCCTTAGGGTCTTCCCGCCAG
>Ga0184633_10000620_pt1 | contig 13283 bp, 20 predicted proteins | sample PLM31_170_b1_FD_133156 | JGI IMG/M metagenome (GOLD analysis project Ga0184633, IMG submission 133156) | Groundwater sediment microbial communities from an aquifer in East River, Colorado, USA - PLM3-1_170_b1 | ecosystem: Environmental > Terrestrial > Soil > Riparian zone | place: USA: East...
AATCCATTCACGGACCATCCTGGTCCTACGCGGGGTCTCCATTCCACCAGCCTAAAACGGACTCGTTGAATTGGGTTACCAGAAGGGCCAGCTTCCAGGAACGGTGGGATCGAGAACGCACGTGCCCCCGCCTGTGAGGTCAGACCGAACTTTTTGAGGACTCAATCTCGGTGGCAGTAATGAGACTCAAGAGATAGTCCGATACAAAGGTCAGGGCCTCTTCTCGACCGTCAGCCCGCCGACCCTTCTCGCGGCGCTGCACCGAGAGCTCATGATCCAGGTCCGACTTCACATCGCTCAGCACCCGTTGCAGCGATGAGGGTGTCAGGTTGGCATCCATATCTTCCAGCTCCTGGCAGCGATCAAGGACCCAATTGAGACCCTCGATTCTCCCGGCGTAATGTTCTTGGTCGGCCGCGTCGAGTCGGGCCATCGTGGTGGCAAAGGTCTGCGCCTCGTAGACCAAGTTGTAGAAGCTCGTCACCGCTCTCTGCAATGTCGGATTCATGCGCCTCCTCGTCCTAAGGGTAGAGTTTGCTCATTATACATGAGTGCGAGGCCGTCACAAGCTGTTTTTTCTGATAGTTAGGTGAAGAGCAGGTCGTGGAATTCGGACATAAATCCGTAATAGAGCGGGGCAAAATCCTTGAGGCTCTGCGGACTGGTCTCCTTCAGGCGTTTAAAGAAGAAGACCTGATGGCGGGGGTCGAGTTGCTCGAGCAGTTGACCCAGTTGGGCCATCGTGTAACTGCCGGCCGGAACACTCAGCACATAGTGCACCAGCCGTTCAACAAACTGTTCGGCCACATAATCGCTGGAGAGCAGTCCCGCCGGCACTTTGCCGGTCGCCAAGAATTCGTGAAAGGGGACCGCCTGGGCGGCAAACGGAATCGGCGTGAGTGGCGGTATCGCCATCAGTCCATCAGAACGGAAGCCACGGGCGGCCGCGCACGGCATCACTCTACTCAAGGCTCGGCCAGTCGTCAAGCATTCCCAAGCAGGACTCTTCGTCGAGAAAAACGGACCGCTGGCGTAGGGACTGCAGCCTGATCATGTTGAGCAATGCCGCCGTGGGATCCGGAATGTCCGACGTGCGCCATGTCCGTTCGCAACGTGATGAGGCTTGCTGGACAACCGGAATAGTGGCTCGGCGATCGGCTTGACAGGGGGTGGAACGGCCAGTAGAATCGATTGCCTTCGATTCGAGAGCGGGAATAGCTCAGTGGTAGAGCATCGCCTTGCCAAGGCGAGGGTCGCGGGTTCAAATCCCGTTTCCCGCTCCAGACTTCTCAATGGCTTGCGGTATCCCTACCCGATGGTCCTCCTGGCTGGTCACGGTTTTGGTCACGGTTCCAACCTGAGTTAGGCCCTCCACAGCCTGCCAGAGATGGGTCGGGGAGAGGTGGGCGTACCGACCCAGCATCCGAGGGGATTTCCAGCCGCCAAGGGCCATTATAGTGCGGTCGTTGGCCCCCTGCATGGCGAGCCGTGATGCGAAACAATGCCGAAGATCATGAAACCGGAACGGCATCAGCCCCGATCCCGTCACAGCCCGATCAAAGGCCCGTCTGAGGTAGCGGTCATCGTGGGGGAAGATGCGATCAGTGTGACCGGGGCAGGTTTTGGCCTTCAGGTCTGTCAGAATCCCTTGCACAACGGAATTCATGGGAATCCGCCGGCGGTCCCCGGCCTTGGTTTCCTGAACGGTCAGGATGCCAACATGCCAATCCACATCCGCCCAGGTGAGCCGGAGGAGTTCCCCTTGGCGAAGGCCGGTGTGGAGAGCCGTCAGGACCAACGGGCGGAACCGTTCGGGGAGCGCGTCGAGGAGGACGGTTTCCTGGTCAGGGGTGAGGTAGCGGACGAGGACGTTATTCACCTGTGGGGCTTGGACCTGGCACGCCTGGTGGTCCTTCAAGAGGCCCACCCGCTTGGCCCGGTTCAGCATCGCCTTGAGGACGGTCAGGTATCGAACCAGGGTAGCAGGTTCTCGCCCTTTGGCTTGTAGCTCGGTCAAGACCCGCTCAATCTGACGGGGCGTAATCGTTGCGGCGTCCTGGTCCCCGAAGGCCGTGACCCATCGCTTGATCCGGGAACGGTCATCCCCCTTGCGTCGGCAGCGGGCATCTACTGCGGTCGTGTAGTCAATGGCGAGTTCACGGAACGGAACGGGCTTCGCCTTCTCGAAGTATTTCCCTTCCCTGGCCTCAGCCTTCAACCTACCGTAGAGCGCCTTGGCCTGTGAACGGCTATCACACCGAAACCAGCGTTCCCTGCCACTCAGAAACATCCGCACCCACCAACCTTCCCGACCTTTTCTCCGAAGGATGCCCCGGTCCTTACCGTTTTTTCGTGCCATGGGCTGACCCTCCTTTTAAACCTTTTCCTCGCGTTTTCGATTTGTGCTTCTTTGTCTGTTGCTTTTTCTTTTGTTTCTCCCTCCACCGCCGTTGAGTAACCCGGTTCAAGCAGCGTGACGAGCAGAACACTTGTTGACGCCGATCAGCCAAGAAAATGGCTTTGCACTCCGCACAAAGACGAAGTCGACCTGAATGCGCTCCAAGGATATGCGCGACATTATAGGTAAAGGTATCTACATAGTTGTCGAAGTAGACATAGCATCCGCCATTCTCAGGCAGTTCAGCATCAGATAATCGTGGGAGGAATTGTTTCGGGTGGGAAAATCGAAGCGTAAGCGGCATTCGTGAGAACTCAATTATATGGTACTGCATGAGTTGATCTAGCCACTCTCGCAGCAACTTTTGGAGCTTGGCCACGTAGCTACGCCAAAATATTGTTGGGCGAAATGCAGGGCTAGGGGATGCGGAGGTTTCAATTCGCCAGCTACGCCGGGATTTCTTTCCAACATTCCAACGCACTCTCAGCCCAGGGGGGCCCTCCACCACGAAGAACTTTACTTCCTTTTCTAAGTCCAGCCATTGCCCCTCAGACAGTTTGGCAAGATCCACCTTCGCAAATCTAAGAAGCCACTGAAGTGCTGTTTCGGTGGTTTCTCCGATCCGCTCTGCAGCCTTTTGCGTTTCCTCTTGGTCCATAGGCTTCTCCACTGTAAGCGATGTAATGCCCGAAAGCAGAAAACAGACTTTATCGCATTACACGCAATTATTAGAATAATAACGTATTGACTATATCATAGGCGTTACTGATAATACAAGACATGATGCTTCAGGATTGTGATTGCCATGTTCGCTCTACACCGGGGAGGTAGGAAATATGCCTAATGAACGCCATATGCGGGTAGAAGAGTTTGCCAGGCTGACCGGGTACAAAATCACAACAGTTCGCAAGAAACTCTTGCGGCGTGAAATTACTTACAGGAAAGTCGGACGGATCGTGATCATACCTGAATCAGAGGTCGATCGCCTCCTGGGCGACCTTCGACCGGCGATTCCCTCCCCCCTGCGAGGTGACGCGGCCACGATTCGAGAAGGGACCAAATGACGACGGAAGATTTTATCGGACGCCTTGACGCTGTGCGAGCGCAAAGGCGTGGCTGGGTGGCCCGCTGTCCCGCACACGCAGACCGTCATCCATCCCTCTCAGTTTCGGAAGGTGAGCGAGGCATCCTTGTGAAGTGTTGGACAGGGTGTATGGTCGAGGAAATCACAGCGGCGCTGGGACTCACCCTGTCGGACCTGTTCTATAACGGGCGAATGGCCCAGCGCGAGCGGCGTCCCGCCCAGCTCCAACCCTGGCGCTTCGGCTGGCGGCGCGTGTCGGCTGATTTTCAGCATCATGCTGAAGGGCTCTGGTTGCGTGCCGAAACGGTCATGATGGCGGCCAGCGACATGAACGTAACCGAGTGGACCGACGGGGACTTTGATAATGCAGTACGGGCTGTCTCTCGGGCCTACGAGGAACTTGAGCGGGCCGAACTGCTGGCTGACGTAGCGTTTGGTCTGCGAGTACGCGGTATCAGAGAGGAGAAGGAACGAGATGAATCCAGACGTTCAGCGGCTTGAGCAGTTGTCTCGTGTGTCGGTGTCGGTACCCGTCCACGAATATCCCCTCCTTTTCCCGATTGAGGCCCTTCCTCCGGTGCTCCGGCAATTCGCTACAGAGACCGCCACGGCGCTGCCCGTGCCGGTGGACCTTATCGCCGTGCCCGCGCTGGTCTGTGCCGGCGCGGCCATCGGCGCACACCGAGCAATCCAACTCAAGCCAGGCTGGATCGAGCGCCCGGCGCTGTACGCGGCGCTGGTGCAACCGCCCGGCACTTTGAAAACCCCAGCTCTGGAGGCTGCGGCGGTGCCGGTTCGCGCCCGTCAAGCTGAGCTGAGCGCGGACTACCAGACTACCCTGCAGGTCTACGAGACCGAGCAGGCCTCCTACGCCCGTGACATCGAGGCCTACCACAAGGGCAAGATCGACGAGCCGCCGGAGAAACCTGAGAAGCCGATCCGTGGACGGACCTGGACCGCTGACGTGACGGTCGAACGTCAAGCTACCCTGCTCGCAGAGAACCCCAGGGGCATCGTGATCATTCGAGACGAACTGACCGCCTGGGTCAAATCGCTCAATCAATATAAAGGCGGCAAGGGCTCTGATCGGCAATTCTATTTGTCCGCTTGGAGTGGGGCAGCTGTGGCCGTGGATCGACAAGGCAAGGAGCCGATGCTGATTGATCACCCATTCCTCGCCGTGGTCGGCTGTGTCCCGCCAGATGTGCTGCCCGAGCTGGACGGCGAAGGCGGGAAGGAAGACGGGTTCATTCATCGCGTGTTGTTCACGTATCAGGAGCCTGTTCCCGTGCGCTGGACGGAGGCAACGGTCGCTCTAGCCGTGGCGACAGCTTATGACGCGCTCTTTCGGCGGCTCTACGATCTGCCGGCCCCGGATGGACAGCCCCTCATTCTGGGCCTGACCCCTGAGGCTCAGCGGTTGTTTCGGGACTGGCACGACGACCATTGCCGAGAGACGGAGAGCGAGACCCTTCCTCTTGGACTGCGTGGCTTCTACGCGAAGCTCAAGGGATATGGGGCCCGCCTCGCCCTCATTCATGCGCTCTGCACGGATCCGGCCGCGTCGGTCGTTGGCGTGGAGTCTGTGGCAGCCGCGGCTGACCTGGTGGAATACTTCAAGGCACACGCGGCCAAGGTTGCCCCTCTCCTGATCCGCAAGAAACTGACCCCTCAGGAGCGTTGCGAGCAGGAAATCCGGCGCATCCTGGCCGGCGACCGGGTCCTGACAAAACGAGAAGTGCAGCGGTACGGCAACAGCCCCGCGCCCTTGTTCAACACGGTCTGGGATGCCTTGGTCAGGGCCGACCAGCTCATAGAAGTTGAGAAGCCGGGGAACAGGGGACCCCGCAAGGCCTACCAGCTCGCTGAGGACGGGGAATGAGGTTCCCGAAAGTGTACCGACAACCGACAAATGGGGGTTCGCCGCTCCCAGAACGGGCGATAGCGTCGGGAAGGACCTACCGACACTTTACCGACAGGACCGACGCCGGCCGGCCCACGTGTCGGTAGCGTCGGTACGTGTCGGTAACGGGGCTACCGACGCTAAACCTAGCTGTGGCATTGATCGAAAGCCACTTGTCGGTATGTCGGTACGTTTTTGAAGGGGTCTAACCCGATGGGACGGTGGTTGGACAGGGTCAAGGAACCCGAACGACGCAAAGGCCAGGGCACAGGACCCCGGCTTGAGCCCGGCTGCCTGATCCACTGGCGGGGATTGGACGGGACAACCCGAGGCCCGGCCTTGCTGCGGGGGACCTTCCAGGACCAGGGCCAGGTCTGGGCCTGGTTCACCCTGGGGGGGATTGAGTACCTGATCCGGGCCGAGCTGATCGTCACGGTTCATGGACCTGAGGAGCTATAGACCATGTCCGAACGTCTGGAACTTCCGGCCCACACGGCTTGAAAATAATCGAAGCAAATCAACGGGGGACCATGCATGGCCACGCCCTCGAAGGTCCGTGTCCAACAATTCCGCGACAGGCGCCGGGAGCAGCACTGCCGGCGCTTAGAGGTGTGGATCGATGGCAGTGTGTTTGATGATTTGAGCGCGATCGCCAGCTATCGGGGAGTGTCGCTCCGGCAAATGGTTCGGGAGGCCTTTCAAGGCGCCGTTACCAGTTACGCCGGCGTACTGGAAGTACTCAAGCGGGATACTGCGGGCGCCTAGAGGTGTGGATCGGCCTTACCGTGATCGAGAACGCAAGTGCGATCGCCAAGCGAAAGAACGTGCCCACGTGGGAGGCTGTGGAAGATGCGCTCATAGCGTACGTTACCGGTCACGCCGCCTGTGATGACCGGCCGGAGCCTGTATGAACCTGACGCCGAAGCAAGAAACCAGATCGGCCAAGGTTGAGCGGTTCTGTATCGAGGTCGTGCGGCCAGGAAATAGCCTGTCTGACGCTTACCGCATCGCGTTCCAGCCGAAGAATTGCAGTGCCAAGACGATCCATGAGAAGGCCAGCCGACTTCGCAAAACTGGCAAGGTTGAGGCAAGGGTTGCCGAACTTATGGCACCCGTGATCGCTTCAGCGCAGGTCGACAAAGCGCGTTGGCTCGAGAAGGTTCACCGCTGCGCCCTCTATGACACCCGCAAGATGTTCGATGCCCACGGTCACCTGATCGAGATCTGTCAGCTTGACGATGACACAGCACCAGGCATTGCTGGCTTTGAGTGTATCGAAAAGTTCAAGGGGAAGGGCGCGTCACGGATTATGACTGGCCGCACCAAAAAGGTTAAACTGACCGATCGTCTCCAGGCCCTGGTGCTGCTCGGGAAGGCGATGGGCTGGATTTCCGAGGAGGGCTCGATGCCGCCGGCCAGCCCACTTGAGCAAGCCACGACAGAGACGCTCCTGCAAATGCTGAAAGAGCTGGAGGATCGTATGGCGAAGGCGGCTCCGACTATATCGCAACAATCTTGAATGGGCAGGCACGGAACGGTACGCTGAATCAGAAGGGGGACCACATGGAAAACCTCGCGCCACTGATGGACAAGCTCGCCACCGACGAGCCGACCAAAACGTACCAGGAACTCGCCCAGACTACAGCCAACCGGGGTGGGCTCAACACACTCGCCTCCGCCGAAGCGATGGCCGGCCAGTTACCCTCTACCGAGGCGCCTCCCACGCCCGGGTGGTGGGACACTTTGAGCCATGAAGCTTGTTCTCATTGAATGGCTCGATTCTCACTCTGGACGCGGATGGCAGGACGTAGAACGATTAGAGCGGGCAGCTGAGCCGCTTCATTGCCGATCTGTGGGGTGGTTATTGGTTGATGGCAAAAATTGCAAGGTTATCGTGCCGCACATTTCAGGGGAGAAAAACGGGAACACAATACTGCAAGGCTGCGGGGACCTCACGATCCCCACAGCCGCGATCACAAAACTGACGGTACTGAGGAAGGGCTAGTTACTTGCCCTTGCCCTTGCCGGGCAGCGGCACCCTTTCAACGACCGTATGGTCGGGGTCCCTGCGAGCTTTCTCAACAGGGATAAAATGGCCGGTTTTGGCGTCACGGCCCTTGAGGGTGCTTTCGCGATCACTTTTACCCACGGTAATCTCCGGGTTAAGGGTTTAGGTTGATGGTTGGATTTAGACATAAGGCTGAATAGTTAAAAATCAAGATCACGGGCGTATTTTTAGGCAACGAGTTCATTTAATTCCCAAATCCTGTCCGTAATACCAGCGGCCATCGCTGGCGTTGTACGGAGTGACCGATGAATCGAGCAGAAGTTGTACGTCCAGAAATACAGAACCACCGCCGCTTTCAGGTTTTCCAGCTTGCGGGAGAAGGCCAGTGAAAATGTAATGAATATGATCAATCGAGCACTATGGGCGGATAACCCAAGTGAAGAACCTCTGTTTAAGGATCAAAACCAAGGTGAGAAATAGAATGGATGGGGGGACCAGATGACGATTAGCAAAGACTATTCTATTAACATGTCCGATATTAAGGCTGTTCGTTTACTCTGTCATAAATGTAAAACCTCACTGAGTTTGCCTGCGACTGACATACGGAAAGACCCACCAGAACATTGCGCTAATTGTGGAGAGGACTGGTTTGGTTACAATACGACAGAAACGAAACAGCTAAAGTTGTTCTTGGCCGCATTGCGAGTTTTCACGGAGCGAACTGGAACGCCCGTATGCCAGGTGCAGTTAGAAGTCTCGCAGCCCGATTGAAATTCAAAATGTCCCACTACCCCACGCCCGAACCACTGTAGACTTTTCCAAACTCGCCCAAGGGTCACAGCACCCCTCGGCTGGGCTGGTGCATGATAAAATCCCATCGACGGGGAAGGCTCCGGTCACGGAGTCCGTCGATGACATCAAGGACGCGCCCCGAGTCCTCCAAGGAGTCCACGATGGACGCACTCGTCCGACAGCAGCAGCAGGTTTACGAGTTGAACCGCAACCCGCTCAACCAAGAGGCGAAGTCCTTCCTGAAACAGGCCGGGGTGGACGTGGACCCGAGCTTCCAGCACCTGTACCAACTCCTCCTGTGGGGGGTGAACGAGCAGGGCCTGTCGTTCATCCAGAAGAAGTGGGCGGCGGATTACCTGCCGTTCCTGGAGAAGCTGGCATTCCAGCTCGACCAGGAGCAGGCGTACCGCTACCTGGTCGACAACCCGGAGTCGAACGACCCGGCGGACGCCCTGCTCCAGGAGGGCGACCTGGCGAGACGGGACTCCCCCCTGGACGCGGCCGCGCAGCTCCTGGAGGTCTTCCAGAACGCCCTGACCTTGGACGAGAACCTGGTGCCGAGCTTCCCACCGAATACGCCACTGGAGTAGCCCCCGAGACCGGGGCTGAGGCGGGCCTCGCGCACGAAGGCGAACTCACCGACAACGTCTACGAAGACTACACCCCGCAAAAGTTGAGAATCCCCGGCGCCAAGCCGCAGCACCTATGGACCGGTTGTCGTGGATCAGATCTTTTTGAGATGGGATCCGTAGGGAGCAGCAAGCGAGCCCACGAAGTAGACAGGCTCGGCTCCTTCGGGTGCGTCAGGGGTGAGTACCCTCACAGCCACACAATGTCCTCCGTTCGCGTGTCGTCGGAAATCCTCCTCGGTCAGTGCCAAATGTACGTCTCGATCGCATTCGGAACAGTGCCGGATGCTGGCTATGTCTGTGGGTGAAAGACGCTCCCACGTCTTGGGACATTTGAACGAAAATTCACACGAGATCCTCGCCTCGTTGTTCCACGCAACCGGCTGGCAGTGTTCATCCATCATGGCGAAGTTACCGTCCATCCTCCGGCCCCAGCGACAACATCGGCAAGATGGGCTGAATCGGTTGCAGCGGGGCGACAGGCGACTGCGGTTGAAAGGACGACATGTGCGGGAACTTGGGCATCTCCACGATGGACCGCCGATCCGGCTGCGTCCCCGGTCCCGACAAATCTGGGCACTGGACACAGGTACTTCCTTTGACCGCAGAAAAGTAGCCTGTCTAAATATTTAGCAGGGCACGCCAGCTTGCACAGCAAACGAACCAAGCGATGAGAAGGAAGTGCGGCACTCGCTATACCTCACGTTGTCTACCGTGTTTCTGATTTTAGGCCAGCCAAATACGTCTTATCTTTTTGCATTTCCCCCACAAGTTGGTCCATGAGGTCACTGGTTGCGGCCTTTATCCCTTGGTCCTCAACTTCTTTCGGCGGTGCCAGGATTTTCACCGCGACTGGGATGTCAGAGCTGGCCTCATAGGTTTTTAGCTGTTGTGCGCTAGGTGATGTAAGCCGGATCGTGGCTGACGCCTTGTAATGATGTTCATATTCCACAAACGGAGCGGGAAGCCACAACAGCAGGCCAGTGAAGATGGCCTTAGCAAAGAGCGTACTATCTGCTACGAACTTTCCCGCAAAGGTGGCTTCAATAACTATATCCACCTTGTCATCAAGACGAACAGGGAAGAGAACTGATTTGAACAGATTGGCATTAGTCAGCCTACTGGCTAATGCAGGTCCCATGTCGCTGAACCCTCCAGTTATGCGTTGGTCCGTCACTCTTATTCCAACGGTGAGTGGAAGGGGATTTGCTTCTGTCTGAACAATGACGAGATTGTCAGGCTTGACCACATGGAAATCGCTACAGCCTGACATCATTAATCCTACTACTGTCAGGCATAATCCTATTAGGCTAAAACGCTTCATGGTAGCCTCCTATTAGGTTTGAGAGGTAACTCGCAGGATAGGCCAAGCTCGGAGAAAAAGCTACGATGCGAGCTCCACGGAACTGTAGAAACAGTGTACTACCAAGGGCGTGGGCCGTCTCGACTTGCAGAGTGTGGTGGATGCCTTCTGCTCGCACGCCTTCGGCAAGCTGTCTCGCTCCATGCTCCCGATGACCGCCGTGGATGTCCTCCATGACCGCGTGCTGCCGTTCGAGGCGCTGGGCCGCCTCGTGCTCGCGTATCTCGGACCAGATCGCGTTGTCCTGTCCCACCCCGCTTGTGTCCGGTGCCACCCCGCTTTGGCTGCAGCCGCCGGCGCTCGAGGACGAGGGCTCTTTCCAGATATACCCGTGCGCCACCGGACACGCGGCCCGGTAGACGGCCCAATGGGTCAGGACAAGCACCGCAAGCTCGGGGTCACGCGCCGCTTGCAGATACCGCGTCGTTCCGCTCCAGAGGATTTCCCCGGATTCGACCGCCACACCGCGCACCGCCACGCTGGCGGGCTGCGCCTCGGCGGACCACCGGGCGTCCGTTTGAGGATGCACGTCCACAAACACCACTTGGGTCGCCCCCACGAGCCGCCCCACTCGCAGCACGTCCACTTCGTTGTCCAGCGAGTGCCTGAGCCGGACTTTTTGCTCCTGAAAGACCTGCTCCAGGCGGTTCCGCTCGACAACCGTGTGGCCGAGGTGCAGGAACAGGCCCTCGAGGTGATGGCCGGCTCCGGCATGATTCGACCACACGACGAAGCGGATGGGCTGCAGGGTGGCCGTGGATATACCCGCCCCGGTCGTGATGGGGTAGATCGCTCCGCCGCAGCCGGCGAGCAGAACTACGACTGCCAAGAGAAGCGTGCCTCGCTGCATGGCCATCACTGCCCAGTCGAGCTCCCGAACGAATACGGCGTATAGGTGCCCAATGGCTCCAACCCAGGCAGAAACGTCGGGTTGCCGGTTCACATTCGACCCCATCTCCACGCTCCAGTGCCTGTCCAACTATTGAGTAGCTGACCTATACAGATAGAGCTCACCTCAGAGCCATTTTGAAGTCGGGACTACTAAGATCCGTTGAGGCTTGGGGGGCGGGTGACCAAGCCGGCCTGGCAGCCCGAAGTGAAAGGATACTGTGACTCATTTCACTTCCTCCTGCTTTGCGGATGCAGTGTCCGTCTCTCTTATGGCGAAGCGCATGGCAACGCGGTCCTGCTCTTTGGCATTGTCCTCGCGGGCCACTTGACGCATCCACTTGCGCTCCTGGCGGCACCACATGGTTGAGCCATTTGCCTTCACATACCAGCGGAATGGGTCACCACCGGTTTCGGTCGTAACCCCGTTCGGATACTGTTTGACGGCGACGGTTTTCATGCGACTTTTCTTCCCTTGATTGATGGGACTCTTTGCCCCTTGTGAGGCTAGATGTTCCATCTCCTTGACCTCTCGATCTAGCTCCTCCAGCAACGGTGACGCCCAACCTTCCCGAAGCCTGGAGACGCACTCACGGTAGTACTCGAGCTGCCTCAAATTCTTCGAGCAGCTTCTCAAGGCTGGGGAAAGCTTTTTTGGCTACGGCGACGAAGGCGGGGTCCTTGAGCGACTCATAGGTCACTCCTTTGAAAACGACGTTGACTTCCATCTTGCCTATCAACTGATCGGCCGTCCCGAAGGCTTGTGCAAGTTCCTCATTAAGCCGAGCCTCGACCTGGTCTTTCTCTACAAGCAGGGTTCCATCAGCCATCCTCCAACTCGCTGGCGGGTTAGCCTGAACACTTGGAAGAAGCGCCTGTAATAGGCGTTTCCGGTTGCAATCCATGGCTCTTTGTAGCTCTTCCTTCAGCCCTTTCTGAAACTGTAATACGGCTGCTCTGAAGTTCTGAACAGCCTTTTCAAAGGCAGGCTTATCGGCACGAAGGATCGCAGTACGATAGCCGGGGAGGACTTTGAGGAACCTCTTGATGATTTTCTCTTTGTCATCTTGGAGAGGCTTGCCTGAGAGAGCGTCCGAATTGCCGACGAGATGGAAGAATGCCTCTAAGAGGGCTTGAGTTTCTTGGTCCCCTGCCAGTCCTATAAGGTCGTTGGGAATGCGGGCTTTCTTTCGATCAAGACGCGCTCCGAGCATCGCAAACTCGACAAACTCAAAGTGCGTGTTGAACACTCGGACGGTTCGGGCAATGTCGAATTTCTGTGGAGGGTTTTGCGCTAGGTCTTTTTTGACCTGCTCGATCGTAGTTGCAGAAGCAATGTCCAGGCCCACTGTTTGGTCTATTACCCCCTTTGGGCCAAGCCCTAGCTCTACAATCACGGACGGCGGCGGGGGGCCAACCATGACGGCATTGTGTGCTTCCAGATTCGTTGGACCAGCCTCAATCAGCAACGGAATGGGCGCAAAGACTAACATGGTCTCATCCGCGATCACCAAGCCGAACCGGATTCCCTTATGGAGGGTGAGAGGCTTCCCCGCTATGCGGGCAGCCTCGTAAAGTCGTTCCATGGCCTCCTGATTGCCATAGCCCAACCGGATTACCTCGCCGTCAACATCGAGGGTTATAGAGACGGATTCAGGACGAAGTGCCTGGAGCCGCTCTATCAGTGCATCGGCAACTGGTTGGCTGACTGCGGGGGCTAGAAATACAAGTCTTTGCGTAGCTCTTTGGATAAGAGCGACGAGGCTTGCATCATCGGCGACTGTAAATGCCTTCATGGGAGAGGCTTTATTATTCAGTCCTGACTAGATGTGAATACTATAGTCTGTAGACCAAAAGTATTCAACTAGGCAGCATCTCACGAGGGGAACCTCGCGGGATGGCTCAAAAACCTGAAGTGTTGTTCGGAAAGGTCGTTGGCGACTTGCGCCGTCGTCGCGGCATTTCTCAGGAAGAGCTAGGGTTTCAAGCTGGCGTGCATAGAACGTACATCAGCCAGATTGAGCGAGGAATAAAATCTCCTACCCTCAACGTGATTCTAAGGTTGGCCAAGGCATTGCACAAACCCGCAAGTGGCCTGATTGCTTCTGTTGAGAAAAAAATGTCTTAAGGACAATCGGCAAGCATCTGCAGGACTTTCTGCCATTCGTGCCAGTCAACCGACTCGGCGAGGCCCTTATCACTCGCTTCCTTCAATCCG
>Ga0184633_10000621_pt1 | contig 13279 bp, 11 predicted proteins | sample PLM31_170_b1_FD_133156 | JGI IMG/M metagenome (GOLD analysis project Ga0184633, IMG submission 133156) | Groundwater sediment microbial communities from an aquifer in East River, Colorado, USA - PLM3-1_170_b1 | ecosystem: Environmental > Terrestrial > Soil > Riparian zone | place: USA: East...
CGATGAGGAGTTGGCCGAGCTCTCAGCCGCCGACCGCGCGCTCGACCAGGAAGCCGAAGTCGGCGACCTTCTCTTCGCCGTTGTAAATTACGCTCGCTGGATCGGGGTCGATGCGGAAACCGCTTTGCGCGGGACGAATCATCGTTTTCGCCGGCGGTTCTCGCACATGGAAGGAGCCGCCGAGAAGTCTGGCCGGCCGATGAGAGGGATGGCTCCCGAGGAGCTCGACCTCCTCTGGGAAACGGCGAAGCGTGCGGAGCGCGAGCCCCCAGCAGGTAGGAGTGGCTGAGTTCCCCTGCGCGCGCTAGAAGAACAGCAAACCCAAGGCCGCCGCGGTGGCACTCACGGTCAGGTTGTCGACGTCGGGGAGGGGCAGCGTCTCGACGATCGTCGACGCCAGGGCGATGAGGGCGATGGCAGGGATCGCGGCTAGGCCGATCGGCGGCAGGAAGATGGAGGCCGCCTGGAACACCATCGCCATCACTACGGACGTGGCCAAACCGCCGAGGAACATCGCCGCCGACCCTTCCAGCGTCTTCCCTCGATTGTAGGGCAACGGTGTACGGCCGAACCGCTTGCCCAAGACATCCGCCAGACCGTCTCCAGCGCAAAGAATCATCAACGCCACGATCCCGATAGGGGTCGTTCGCCAGAAAAGCAGGGTGAACGCGACGAACACCAACCCGTAGAAGAGCGGCCCGCGCAGAATCTCCCGCCGGATGCCGCTTCGGGTCATCGCTTTCACCGCATTCTCGTCACGAACCCATCCGAGGCCGACGAACACGAACTGGGCGGTGATCGCCAAAGGGACCAGCGCGGCAATGAACCGGGCGGCCGGCGAAGGACTGAACAGCAACCAGCACAAGACAAATAGGGGCCCCGTCCCGATGTGGATGATCTTCCGGCTGAGACGGGGCTCGATCATCCCTCGGGCGGCCAGCCCATCCATCAAGCGAAGCCAGCCCAAGGCGAGCGCGAAGGTGACGATGGCCGCCAGGAAATCTTGAGCGAAATACCTGACAGAATACGCTTCGGCGCCCGTCACGAGTCTCTGGGGAACCTTGCTCGCCAGCCTAGACGAGCCGACGTGCGATGTCAACCGCGGGTTTGTCGCACGCCTGCCAGGATGACACGACCTGTTGACGCCCAGCTCCCTGGACCGGAGTGACACCGTGGACATCGTGCTAGCTCAGGGCGCACGGCAGAGGTTTGCCCAGGCCGCCCCCGAGGTCTACAAGGTTTCTCCCCGGGCCATTAATGGGGAGTGATGGGTTGCCTTGACTCAGATGCCTCATGACCCGAGCTTCCACAGCCATCACCTGTCCCCTTTCGCGCGCAGCGCGAGAGGAACATGGGGAAGACCAAGGGCTAGGGCTGGGCGTACCGGGCCGGATTCATAAAAACACCCCCAGATCCGAGGGGGACGGACCTGGGGGAGGTCGCTACATTGACCGCTGGTCAAGTGACGACAATCGAATTCTAGGCAAGCGGCAGAGTGAGACAATAGGCCTTCCCTCCCAAGCACGTAAAGGTTAGGACCGCGCGCCGACCGCTCGATCGCGCGGCGATTCGGAACCGCGGCGCGCCCATCGGTGTATTGTCTACGACAACGAACGCGGGCGGAGAACCACTGGAAGAGACCGAGATCGTCCGGAGGGCCCGAGGCGGCGACGGCGCTGCCTGGGAGACGCTCGTTCACCTCCATCAGGAGGCTGTGTTCCGCTACGCCTACTTGATGCTCGGTGATTCGACCGAGGCCGAAGATGTGGCGCAGGAGACCTTCGTCAGGGCATTTCGGGCTTTTCATCGCTTCGACCCTTCGCGCCCCCTTCGGCCGTGGTTGGTACAGATCGCCCGCAACCTGGCCCGCAACCGCTGGCGAAGTCTCAAGCGCGCACTGCGGGCGGAGGAGCGATGGAAGGATGAGCTGCGAATGCAGACGCCCTCCGGCCGAGCCGAGGCGGTGGACGCCGCTCAACTGGCCGCCGGGGAGTTGAGGCGGGCTTTACAGAGCCTGCGTGAGCAAGATCGACAAGTGATCTACTTGCGCTTCTTCCTGGCCCTTTCCGTCGAAGAGACGGGAATGGCGTTGACGCTGCCGATAGGAACTGTGAAGTCGAGATTGAATCGGGCTCTCGATCGACTGCGAGCGCAGGTGCGAACTCATCACCCTTCCTTGCGCCAGGTGTTAGAGGAATGATCGACTCCATCTCAGGATCCTGGGAAGATCGGCTGAGGACCGTCGCCTCGAGCACGGCCTATCCCAAAACGCCCGACTTGTGGCCATCGGTCGAGGTCCGACTGGGGCGCGTCGAGGCCACGCCGCGCAGGCCGAGGCTTCGTCCGGCTATCGTGTTCGCGGCCATCGCTCTGGCCCTCATCGCCGGGCTGCTGGCCACGCCCGAGAGCCGGGCTGCCGTGTTCCGAGTCCTGCAGGTCGGCGTGGTTCGGATCTTCGTCGAGCCGACGACCCCGACGCCGATCCCTGCGACTCCATTCCCGACGTTGACGCCGGGCCCGACTCCGGTCTTAAGGCCGCCGCTGGATCTGAGCGGGGCGACAACCCTGGCCGCGGCTCACGCGACGCTCGGGTTTGCCCTGCCCATTCCGACCTACCCGCAGGATCTGGGAGAGCCGGACCTGGTCTTCGTGCAGGACGTAGATGGCCCCCTGGCGATCTTGGTCTGGCTCGATCCGGAAGATCCGACGACGGCGCGCCTGGCGCTCCACGTTCTAGGACCCGAGACCTTTGCCGGCAAGAGTAAGACTCGCGTGATCGCGGAGACTCAGGTGAAGGGCAGCGACGCCCTGTGGCTGGAAGGGACGCATTTCCTCCTGCTCCGCAACGGCTCGATGGAGTTCCGCTCTCTGGTGACCGGGAATGTCCTCCTGTGGTCGGAGGGAGAGTTGACCTATCGTCTTGAAACCAATCAATCGTTGGAGGAGGCAATCCGAACTGCCGAATCACTGCGGTAGTCCGTGCCTGAGCCATCGGAGGAACGAGATGACAACAAATAGAGCGACGGGAACCCTGCTGGTGGTCTTGATGATGAGCGCCTTGAGCACGATCCCAGCCTGGGGCGGAGGCTGGGCGGTCATCACCCTCGACGCCCTTCCGGCAAGTCCGCAGGCAGGGGAGGCCCTGTCGGTGGGATTCACGGTGCTCCAGCATGGGCACACGCCCCTTGGCGGCCTGGGTCCGAGGATTGTTGCGACCCACGCTGAAAGCGGCGAGCGGGTCCAAGTGGAGGCGATCGATGAGGGCGCCGTTGGGCACTACGCCGCCACGCTTGTGCTGCCTTCGGCGGGATCATGGGACTGGACGATCAGGGCCTTCGGAGACGTCGCTCAGGCGATGCCGCAGATCCGTGTAGCGCCTGCCGTTTCGGGTGCTCTGCAACCGTCCACCGGGCCGGTTGCGCCATGGATCTTGGGCGTCGCCGCCGCCGCGCTATCTGTTGGCGGAATCCTCCTGGCGTTCCGGCGCCGCTACGCCTTGGCCGGCGTTTCAGTGGGCTTGGCGGTGACGCTCGCAGCAGCCGGTCTCGCCGTTTCTCAGCCGGCCGACTTCACGGCTGCGGAAGCGGCCCCGGTCGCATCGAGCACAGGCGCGGACCTGTTCCTGGCGAAAGGCTGTGTCGCCTGCCATGTGCACCGGGCCGTGCCCGAGTCGAGCGACATTAGCCTTTCGATCGGACCTGAGTTGACTCAATACCGGAATGACCCGGACTTCATCGCCCGCTGGCTGGTGGATCCGACCGCGGTCCGGAAGACCGAAATGCCCAACCTCCATCTCTCGCCGGAGGAGATCGCGGCATTGGTGTTGTTCCTTAACGGAGCTGACGACTCGTAACCCGCTCGGTCGAAGAAGGAGATCCGGCGCCGCGCCAACTTCGCTCCCCGGGAGCTTTCGAGCCCGCGGGGAGCTTCTTTGTCGTTGCACCGGGCGCGGGCTTGGCCTACAATGCGGACCGCACCGCGTGGGGCTGCCGGGAAAGGGGACGATGCAGGCGATCCTGGTCACGGGCGATCCCGATGAGCGCGACATCCTTACCTTCGTGCTGCGCCACGCGGGGTTGGCCGTCTCGTCGAGCGGAGACCTGACTCAAGTCAGCGCGACGTGGTTGGAGCGTCCGGCCGACCTGATCGTGGCCGCCGTTGATTCGGGAAAAGGCCTCCTGAAGGAGGTCGCTGCCCTGCGCGCCGTGACCGATGTTCCTCTGGTCCTTGTGCTCGATTCGGTCAATGAATCGACTCACGTCGAACTGATCCGATCGGGGGTCGATCTGGTGCTCGCTCGACCGGTCTCGCCTCTTCTGATGGGGGCGTATGCGCAGTCGCTCTTGCGCCGGGCCGGGGCCGCCGCGGCGTTCGCCGTCCCGACGCTGGACCTGAAAGTTATCGCGCTCGATCCGGCGACGCGCAGCGTCCGCCTCGCCGAAGGCGGACCGCGGCGGTTGACTCAGCTTGAGTTCCGTCTGTTGTATTTGCTCATGACCAATCGCGGTCAGGTGCTCCCCACCGAAGTCATCGTGGAACGCGTCTGGGGATACAGCGGGGAAGGCGATCGCGACCTGGTGCGCGGTCTGATCAGCCGGTTGCGCAAGAAGATCGAGGTCGACCCGGACCAGCCGCTCTTCATTCAAACCGTCCCCGGGGTCGGCTACCTCTTCAGCCTCGACCAAGATTGAGGCTCAGCTCGCCACTCGAACCCCGCCCGTCGCCCCCCCCATATCTGGGGGTGACCCGTCCACGCGATTTGCACAACCTCTACACGGCAATTGTGCACCGGGTGTTTATACACGCACACAGTGCGTGTTGTCACGCAACGAGAGAAGGTCGATGGCGAAGAGCGATGTCCTCTGCAGAAGTTGTGGCCGTGAGATTCGGTTTCGCCACCCGCCTCATCTCGGTCAGCGTTTCACCTGTCCGGGCTGCAGCACGCAATTAGAAGTGATCGGCTTGACTCCGCTCGAGATCGACTGGGCCTTCGACGAGCCGATCGGGGAGACAACCTCGGAGATCGTCCTCGAGGATCTCCCCGCCGACAACGACCAGGCGGCTCTACCATCACCGGGGTAGGGAACACCGCCCAGCAGACCGCCGGCAGATGATGAAACCGGGAGGAATGGAATGCGCTACACACAATCTTTGAGACGAAGGAGGCCTCCCGGGCAGAATGGCCCTGCCGGACCTTGGCGGATCGCCTTGGTCGCCAACTTCAAGGACGGAGTTGACTGGGGACCGGACGCACCGCCCGATGCCGGCGCCGAGTTCGACAAAGCATCCACGGTGGAGTCGCTGGCGCGCGCCCTCGAGAGTGATGGGCATTGGGTGCACGTTTGTGGTGGCGACAACACCCTCCCCGAAGTCCTGCTCAGCTTGCGTCCCCACATCTGCTTCAACATCGCCGAAGGCATGGGCGGCGATGGCCGTGAGGCTCATGTCCCGGCGCTCTGTGAGCTTCTGGGCATCCCCTACACGGCCTCGCGCGTCGTCGCCAACGCCCTGTCCCTCGACAAGACCCGCACCAAGCGCATCTGGCGCGACGCGGGTCTGCCGACCGCCGCCTTCCAAGAGTTCCATTCGGCGGCCGATCCGATCGATCCACGGTTGACGTTCCCGCTCTTCGTCAAGCCGGCGCGCGAAGGCACCGGCATGGGTGTGGACGCGTCGGCCATCGTCCACGACGAAGAGCAGCTGCGGCGGCGCGTCGATTGGATCACTTCGGCCTACCGACAGCCGGCGTTAGTTGAAGGGATGCTTCCTGGGCGCGAATTCACCGTCGGTTTCATCGGCAATCGCGGCAACCGGCTCCGCCGCCGGCGGCCCTGGCTCTATGACGAGCGCGGTTATCACATTTTCCCAGTGATGGAGATCGACAGCGGGATGTCATCCACCCCCGGGATCTACGGCCACGACGCCAAGTCCTATGACATCGGGGTCACCGGCGCGCCGGACTATGTCTGCCCGGCGCGGATCCCCGAACGCCTGCGGACGCGACTGGTCGACTTGGGGCTGCGGGCCGCCGACGCGATAGGAGTCTGCGACGTGGCGCGCATCGACTTCCGGATGGGGACGGATGGCCGGCCGTATTTGATGGAGATCAACACCCTGCCTGGCCTCAACCCACAGATCAGCGACCTGTGCATCATGGCCGCCTCCGAAGGCATGGTCTACGACGACTTGATCAGCGAGATTCTGTACCTGGCGGCCGAACGCTACGGAATGCCGTTCGATCGGTTGGAACTCGACCAAGCCGTCGGGCAGGAGGCGCTGGCCGAGGCCGAAGCTTTGCCCGCCTGGAAGCCAGATCAGAACCAAGCGGGCGGGGCCGAGGGCCGCCGCCAGAGTCCGACCCGACGCCGGGCAAAATAACCGACAGTCCGACGGAGAGGCCAACCCAATCTGGCCGCATGGGCCTTGTAGGGCGTAGTGCCGCTGCGCCCCTACTTATTCCCTGCCTTGGGTGGGAACTCGTTAAGGTACAATCCGTCATCGGCCTTCTTCTCGGAGGTAGTCGTTCATGAAGAGGCAATGGTTTCCCTCCCGCCGGGCACCCATCTACGCCGACGTCCCGGACGAGCAATGGAACAACTGGCGCTGGCAGCTGAGCCACCGGCTGAACACCGCCGATGATATCGGGCGCATCCTGCGGCTGACTCCGAGCGAGGAGAAGGCGCTGGCCGCGACCCACCTGTTCCGCGTCGACATCACCCCGTACTTCATTTCGCTGATCGACCCCGACGACCCGCGCGACCCGATCCGCCTGCAGGTCATCCCGACGGCCGCCGAGATGGAACCGTTCACGGCGATGATGGAGGACTCGCTGGCCGAGGACGCCCATAGTCCGGTTCCCGGTTTGGTGCACCGCTATCCCGACCGGGTTCTGATGCTGGTCACGACTCAGTGCGCTTCCTACTGTCGCTATTGCACCCGGTCGAGGATCGTCGGAGACCCCGCCGAACAGTTCTCGCGGGCCGACTTCGAGATGCAGATCGACTACCTGCAGCGGACCCCTCAGGTCCGTGATGTCTTGCTTTCCGGCGGCGACCCGTTGGTACTCGCTCCGAAAATCCTGGCCGAACTCCTGGAGCGGCTGAGGGCGATCGACCATATCGAGATCATTCGCATCGGATCGCGCGTTCCGGTCTTCTCACCGATGCGCGTCGACGAGGAGTTATGCGAGCTGCTCCAGCGGTTCCACCCGCTGTGGTTGAACATCCACGTCAACCATCCCAACGAGCTCACCGCCGAGCTGGCCGAGGCCTGTGATCGCATGAGCCGGGTCGGGATACCGCTGGGGAACCAGTCGGTACTGCTGGCGGGCGTCAACGACTGCGTCCACATCCAGCGTCAACTGGTACAGGACCTGGTTCGGATGCGGGTGCGTCCGTATTACCTATATCAGTGCGATTTGGTGGAGGGATCGGGCCACTTCCGCACTCCGGTGGCCAAGGGGATCGAGATCATCGAGGGTCTGCGCGGCCACACCTCCGGCTACGCCGTTCCGACCTTCGTCGTCGACGCCCCGGGCGGCGGGGGCAAGATTCCCTTCATGCCCAGTTACCAGATCAGCGCCTCCGACCACAAGATCGTCATGCGCAACTTCGAGGGTTACATCACGACCTACGAGGAGCCCATCGAGTACACGCCGCACGATTCCGCCAACTGCAGCTATTGTCAGACGAAGCGGCTCGAACCCGGCCAGTCCGGAGTGACCGGCCTATTGGATGGGGAAGGGATGTTCATCAAGCCGGAAGGATTCGACCAGCTCCACGAACGCGGCGGCGCCGTTCATCGACTCCGCGCCGATCCGACGAAGTGGCAACCGAAGGGGATCGGCGAGCCGGCCAAGGCCTTGCCGGGCGCAACCGGTTCACAAGACTGAGCGAGTGTGCAGATGCCGCGCAACCCTCCCCTCGCGCGAAAACCGTCGCGCTCCGATCTCGGAGCGCGATTTCTTTACGGAGAACAAGAATAGGGAGCCTACGGCTGGGCTGTCTTCCCGCCGGGGCTCGCATCGGGAGGTAGCGTTCGTCGGTGATAGATCCGGTCCAGCCGTTGCTGCACCGTCTTGCGCAGCAGCCGCGCCGATTCGGCGTCGATCCGTTCCTGGTCGGGATGCGGGCGGCGAAGGTGGTCGACGGGAGTCGGTTTGAACATAGTCGGCCTCCGAAGCGGTCTTCGTTCGAAGGCGGACTGTGCAAGTTTCGGGCCAGCCGGCGAGCTCCCCGCGAGCTCCAAGCTCCCCGGGAGCTTCTACCCCGCAGGCAGCATCGGGATCTGAATCCCGTGCTCACGCGCAAAAGTCGCCGCCGCGGGATAGCCGGCATCCGCGTGGCGCACCACGCCCAGTCCGGGATCCGTGGTCAGGACGCGCTCGAGCCGGCGCGCCGCTTCGGGCGTCCCATCGGCGACGATCACCTGGCCGGCGTGGATCGAGTAGCCGATGCCGACCCCGCCGCCGTGTTGAATGCTCACCCAGGTGGCGCCGCCGACGGCATTGATCAACGCGTTCAAGAGCGGCCAATCGGCAATCGCATCCGAGCCGTCGGCCATGCCCTCCGTCTCGCGATTGGGGCTGGCGACCGAGCCGGCGTCGAGATGATCGCGGCCGATGACGATGGGCGCCGAGACCTCGCCCGAGCGGACCAGCTCGTTGAACCGCAGTCCGGCGCGTGCCCGCTCCCCGTATCCCAGCCAGCAGATCCGCGCTGGCAATCCCTGGAACTCGATCTTCTCTTCGGCCATTCGGATCCAGCGCCGCAGCGACTCGTTTTCTGGAAACAGCTCAAGGACCGCCTCGTCGGTGCGGTAGATATCCTGCGGATCTCCCGAGAGGGCGACCCAACGGAAGGGTCCTTTTCCTTCGCAGAACAGCGGCCGAATGTAGGCCGGAACGAATCCCGGGATGCCGAACGCGTCGCGCACCCCTTGATCATGGGCCCGCTGGCGGAGGTTGTTACCGTAATCGAAGACGACGCTGCCGCGGGACTGGAGCGCCAGCATGGCCTCGACGTGCCGGGCCATCGACTCCATCGAGCGACGAACGTAGGTGTCGGGATCGGACTGTCGCAGCTCCGCCGCCTGCTCGAGCGTCAATCCAGCCGGGATGTAGCCGTAGAGCGGATCGTGGGCGGAGGTCTGGTCGGTGACGACGTCCGGCACGACCTCGCGCGCCACGAGTTCGGGCAACAGCCGTGCGGCGTTGGCGATCAGGCCGACGGAAAGCGGGCGCCCCGCATGCCGCGCCTCCTCGGCCCACGACATCGCTTCTTCCAAGTCTTCGCTGATCCGGTCGAGCTGGCGCAGACCGAGGCGCCGCTCAGCTTTCTTACGGTCGACCTCCACGATGACGGCCACACCTTCGTTCATCGTCACCGCCAGCGGCTGCGCTCCACCCATCTCCCCCAGGCCGGCCGAAACGACGAGTTTTCCCTTCAGGCTCGGCCAGCCGTGGAGGCGGGCCAAAGAGGCCAGGGTCTCGAAGGTGCCCTGCAGGATTCCCTGGGTGCCAATGTAGATCCACGAGCCGGCGGTCATCTGGCCGTACATGATCAGGCCCTGACGCTCCCACTTGTCGAAGTTCTCCTGGGTTGCCCAGGCCGGGACGATATTTGAGTTGGCCAGCAGAACGCGTGGCGCGTCTGGGTGCGTGGTGAAGACGGCCACGGGTTTGCCGGACTGGACCAACAGGGTCTCGTCCGGTTGCAGCGCCTCGAGCGACTTGAGGATGGCCTCGAAGCACTCCCAGTTGCGGGCGGCCTTGCCGCGGCCCCCATAGACGATCAGGTTCTCAGGATCCCCGGCCACCTGTGGGTCGAGGTTGTTCTGCAGCATGCGGTAGGGGGCTTCGATCAGCCAGTTCTTGCACGTCAGATCCGTGCCGCGGGGGGAGCGGACGACTCGAGGCATGGGGGCTCCTATCGAGGTCGAGGCCGGAGCAGACGGCCTTCGCGAATTGTACCCGCGGGGAGGGGAAGAGATCGGGGATGGAAAGAAGAAGCAGCGGGGAAAAGACCCGCTGCCAGTCGGGGCGCCGGGATTTGAACCCGGGACCTCACGGACCCGAACCGTGCGCTCTAGCCGGGCTGAGCCACGCCCCGATGCTTCATCGTCCTGAAGAGGACGTAAGATTCGCGGCATTATAACAGAGGGTGCGTCGAGGGATCAGTGACCAGTGACCAGTGGCCAGTGATCGACCGTCGCTGGCCACTCGCCACTGACCACTGGCCACTGCCCGAAGGGCTATGCGGTCTTGAAGACCTTCGCCACCGCCGCTGCCTGGCGCTCGTCGACGGGGATCATGAAACAGAACAGGCTCCCCATCCCTTCCCGGCTCTCGCACCAGATCTGCCCGGAATGCATTTCGACCATCGCCTTGGCGATGGAGAGCCCCAAGCCCATCCCGCCGTGCTTGCGAGTCAGGTGCGATTCGACCTGGTAGAACCGTTCGAACACCCGATCGATCTCGCCGGCCGGGATGCCGATTCCGGTGTCGACGACGAAGATGCGGGCATAGCCGCCCTCACTCTCGACCTTGACTCCGATCTGCCCGCCGCGATCGGTGAAGGTCAGCGCGTTGCGGATCAGGTTGCTCAGGGCGACTTCGATCTTGTCTCGGTCGCCGCTGACGACGACCGCATCGTGACCCGGCACGTCGACGCCGATCTCGATCTCTTTCTCCGCCGCCGTCTCCTGGAACCGGCTGACCATGTCTTCCGCCATCTTGGCCAACGAGAAGGGCGCCCGCCGCACGCGCGACTGACCTTCCTCCTTGTGCGAGATCGTCGACATGTCTTCGATGATCGTCTTCAGACGCATGGCGCTGCGAATAATGACGTCCATTTGCTCCCGATAGTCGGTGGGGATGATCTCCATGAGGAACGTGGCGTGGCCCAGGATCAACCCCAAAGGCGTGCGCAGCTCGTGGGAAGCGATGGCAATGAAGTCGGACTTCATCCGATCGAGCCGGGTCAGCTCGGCGTTGGCGTCCTGCAGCTTGCTGAGCAGTCGAGCGTTCTCGATGGCGATGGCCGCCTGTGCCGCAAGCGTCTCGAGAACCGCCAGGTCGTCTTCGGTATAATTACGGGTGGGATGCTTGTTGACCGCCTCGATGACCCCGATGGCCTCCCGTTTGATCAGCAACGGGACCCCCAGGATGGAACGGGTCTTGAACTTGAGGGCGCTGTCGACCCGGCGGTAGACCCGCGGATCCGTTGACGCATCCTGGACGACGATCGGGCGGGTATGGGTGAAAACCCAACCGGCGATGCTCGAATCAAGGGGGACGCTGATGGCGCTCAGCCTGCTGCGCTGCGAGCCGGATGCGGCTTCGAACCGGAGCTCGCCGGCGCTCGAGTCGTAGAGCAGGATCGAGGCGGCTTCACTCTGCGTGAGCTCGGCGGCGCTGTCGACGACCGTCTGCAATAGCTGCGGCAGATCGAGCGTCGAGCTCAGGGTCCGGCTGACCTCGAGCAAACGCTCCAGATGTTGCGGCTTGGTGGGCGAGGTGGGCCGGTCGACAGGCATCAGGCGGACCGACGATCGAGCCGGGATTGTAGCACAGGCGACTCCGAAACGACGACAGCCGGGAGGGCTGAATGGCTGCAAGGAAGAAGGTGCGGGTGGCGATCATCGGCGTGGGCAACTGCGCTTCGTCGTTGGTGCAAGGCGTCCAGTATTACAGGAATGCCAAGGCGGGCGCAGCGGTTCCCGGCCTGATGCACGTCGAGCTGGGCGGCTACCGCGTGCGCGATATCGAGTTCAGCGCCGCCTTCGATGTCGTGGCGACGAAGGTCGGCAAGGACCTCAGCCAGGCGCTTTCCGCCTACCCCAATAACACGATCGAGTTCACGGATGTGCCGCGGCTCAACGTCCGAGTCCACCGCGGGATGACCCACGATGGCCTGGGAACGTACCTGGCCTCGGTCGTGGAGAAGGCCGAGGGACCGACCGACGACATCGTGCGCATCCTCAAACAAACCAAAACCGATGTGGTCGTCAACTACCTGCCGGTCGGTTCCGAAATGGCCACCAAGTGGTACGCCGAGCAAGTGCTGGACGCCGGCTGTGCCTTCGTCAACTGCATTCCGGTATTCATCGCCAGCTCCGAGTACTGGGCCGGCCGCTTCCGCGAGCGGCACCTGCCGATCATCGGCGACGATATCAAGAGCCAGGTGGGGGCGACCATCGCCCACCGCGTCCTGACGAATCTCTTCAACGATCGCGGCGTCCGCCTGGATCGCACCTACCAGTTGAACTTCGGCGGCAACATGGATTTCTACAACATGCTGGATCGCGGTCGGCTCGAGTCGAAGAAGATCTCCAAGACCAACGCCGTGACCAGCCAGCTCCCTTACAGCCTGCCGCCGGAAAGCGTCCACGTCGGCCCGAGCGATTACGTGCCGTGGCTGACCGATCGCAAGTGGTGCTATATCCGAATGGAAGGGACGACCTTCGGCGACGTTCCGCTCAACGTCGAAGTGAAGCTGGAGGTCTGGGACTCGCCCAACTCGGCCGGTGTCGTGATGGACGCCGTCCGCTGCGCCAAGATCGCGCTAGATCGCGGACTCTCCGGACCGTTACTCGGGCCGTCGGCCTACTTCATGAAGACGCCTCCCAAGCAGTTCAACGACGATCAGGCCCGTCAGATGGTCGAGGACTACATCGCTGGGAAACCGTCCGCCGTCTGATCGACCTCGGAGCGCCGGCAGGGAAGGACGATTGCGCGCGCAGCGCCTGACGAAGCCCGGTCCTGTCGAGCAATCTCCGCTCCAAGCGGCGGATCTGCCAAATCCCGAGCCGGGACCGGGCGAGGTCTTACTACGCGTCCTGGCTTGCGGTGTATGTCATACCGATCTCCACCTGGTGGAGGGAGAACTGAGCCCGCCTGGCCTCCCGGTCGTTCCCGGGCACCAAGTCGTCGCCGAGGTGGTCCGAGCCGGCGACGGGGCCGATCTCTCGCCCGGGACAAGGGTCGGCGTTCCCTGGCTGGGGTGGGCGTGCGGGCGGTGTGGGTTCTGTCGAAGGGGGGAAGAGAACCTGTGCCCCCAGGCGAGGTTCACCGGGTTTCATACCGACGGAGGCTTCGCCGAGGAACTGATTGCCAAGGCGGAGTTCGTCCTGCCGTTACCGGACCATCTCACCGACGCGCAGGCGGCGCCCCTTCTCTGTGCCGGGATCATCGGATATCGTTCGCTGCGTCGTGCCGAGCTCTTGCCGGGGGAAACGCTTGGCCTGGTCGGCTTCGGGGCCAGCGCCCACCTGACGTTGC
>Ga0184633_10000623_pt1 | contig 13273 bp, 15 predicted proteins | sample PLM31_170_b1_FD_133156 | JGI IMG/M metagenome (GOLD analysis project Ga0184633, IMG submission 133156) | Groundwater sediment microbial communities from an aquifer in East River, Colorado, USA - PLM3-1_170_b1 | ecosystem: Environmental > Terrestrial > Soil > Riparian zone | place: USA: East...
CAGCGTCTGTACGCACTGTTCGGTCGGCTGTGCGATCGACGCCGTCGTGCAGAACGGCGTGTGGGTGCGGCAGGAGCCGGTGTTCGACTCGCCGCTCAACCTCGGCGCGCACTGCGCCAAGGGTGCCTCGGTGCGCGAGCACGGCATGACCGAGCACTCGCACCGGCTGAAGTACCCGATGAAGCTGGTGAAGGGCAAGTACCAGCGCATCTCCTGGGACCAGGCGCTCGACGAGATCACCAAGAAGATGGAGGCGCTCCGCAAGGAGTCCGGCCCCGACGCCGCCTACTTCGTCGGCTCGTCGAAGCACAACAACGAGCAGGCGATGCTGCTGCGCAAGTTCGTGTCGCTGTGGGGCACGAACAACTGCGATCACCAGGCGCGCATCTGCCACTCGACCACCGTCGCCGGCGTGGCCAACACCTGGGGCTACGGCGCGATGACCAACTCGTACAACGACGAGCAGAACTCCAAGTGCATTCTGTTCTTCGGGTCGAACGCCGCCGAAGCGCACCCGGTGTCGATGCTGCACACGCTGCACGCGAAGGAGTCGGGTGCGAAGGTCGTCGTGGTCGACCCGCGGTTCACGCGGACCGCGGCGAAGGCCGACGTGTTCTACCGCATCCGCTCCGGCGCGGACGTGGCCTTCCTGTGGGGGATGCTGTATCACATCTTCAAGAACGGCTGGGAGGACAAGGAGTACATCAAGGCCCGCGTCTACGGCATGGACAAGGTGAAAGAAGAAGTCATGAAGTGGACGCCTGACGCGGTGAAGGACGTGACCGGCATGCCGGAGGAGCAGGTCCGGCACGTGGCTGAGCTGATGGCGAAGAATCGCCCGAGCACCATCGTCTGGGCGATGGGCCAGACCCAGCACACCAACGGCAACGCGATCGTCCGCGCGAGCTGCATTCTCCAGCTCGCCCTCGGCAACGTCGGCGTGTCGGGCGGCGGGACCAACATCTACCGCGGCCACGACAACGTGCAGGGCGCGACCGACGTCGGGCCGAACCCCGACTCGTTGCCCGGCTACTACGGCATCGCGACCGGCTCGTGGAAGCACTGGGCCCGGGTCTGGAACGTCGACTACGAGTGGCTGAAGGGCCGCTTCGCGAGCCAGGCGCTGATGGAGAAGGCGGGCATCACGGTCTCGCGCTGGATCGACGGTGTCCTCGAGAAGAACGAGAACATCGACCAGGACTCGAACATCCGGGCGATGTTCTTCTGGGGCCACGCGCCGAACTCGCAGACCCGCGGGCTTGAGATGAAGGTGGCGATGGACAAGCTCGATCTCCTCGTCGTCCTCGATCCGTACCCGTCGGCGACGGCCGCGATGGCGGCGATGCCGAAGGCCGCGGACGCGAAGTACGAGGTCAATCCGAACCGCGATGTCTACCTGCTGCCGGCGGCGACGCAGTTCGAGACCGACGGCTCGTGCACGGCGTCGAACCGCTCGCTCCAGTGGCGCGAGAAGGTGATCGATCCGCTGTTCGAGTCGCGCTCGGACCAGGCGATCATGTACGCGTTCGCGCAGCGGTGGGGCTTCGCCGACCAGTTCATCGGCAAGCGGGACGGCAAGCAGAACCTGCGGCTGATCAAGACGGCGAAGGGCTACGAAGAGCCCAGCATGGAAGACACGCTCGCGAACGAGATCAACAAGGGGACCTGGACGATCGGCTACACCGGGCAGTCGCCGGAGCGGCTCAAGGCCCACATGCGGAACATGCACGTCTTCGACGTGAAGACGCTGCGGGCCAAGGGCGGCAAGGACGCCCAGACCGGTTACGACCTCACCGGGGACTACTTCGGGCTGCCGTGGCCGTGCTACGGCACCGCCGAGTTCAAGCATCCGGGCTCGCCGAACCTGTACGAGACCGCGAAGCACGTGATGGACGGCGGCGGCAACTTCCGCGCGAACTTCGGCGTCGAGCGGGACGGGGTCTCCCTGCTGGCCGAGGACGGCTCGGCATCCAAGGGCGCCGAGCTGCCGTTCGGCTATCCGGAGCTCGACCACGTGCTGCTGAAGAAGCTCGGCTGGTGGGACGAGCTGAGCGACGCCGAGAAGAAAGAGGCCGAAGGCAAGAACTGGAAGACCGACCTCTCCGGCGGCCAGATCCGGGTGTTCATGAAGAACCACGGCTGCCATCCGTTCGGCAACGCGAAGGCGCGGGCGCTGGTCTGGAACTTCCCGGACGGGGTCCCGCTGCACCGCGAGCCGCTGTACTCGCCGCGGCCCGACCTGGTCGCGAAGTACCCGACCCACGACGACGTCAAGGTCCTCTGGCGGCTGCCGACGCTGTTCAAGTCGCTGCAGCAGAAGAACGTCGAGGACAAGGTCCACGAGAAGTTCCCGCTCGTCCTCACGAGCGGGCGGCTGGTCGAGTACGAGGGCGGCGGCGAGGAGACCCGCTCCAACCCGTGGCTCGCCGAGCTGATGCAGGACAACTTCGTGGAGATCAACCCCAAGGCGGCGGCCGATCGCGGCGTGCGCAACGGCGAATACGTCTGGGTGAAGAGCCCGACCGGGGCGCGGATCAAGGTCAAGGCGCAGGTCACCGAGCGCGTCGGTCCCGACACCGTGTTCATCCCGTTCCACTTCTCGGGGTGGTGGCAGGGCGTGGACATGCTGCCCTACTACCCGGAGGGCGCCGCGCCGATTGTCCGTGGCGAGGCGGTGAACACCGCCACGACCTACGGCTACGACCGGGTGACGCTGATGCAGGAAACGAAGACCACGCTGTGCCAGGTCGAGCGGGCGTAAAGGAGACAAGCCATGGCGAGAATGAAATTCCTGTGCGACGCCGAGCGCTGCATCGAGTGCAACGGCTGCGTCACCGCCTGCAAGAACGAAAACGAGGTGCCGTGGGGCGTCAACCGCCGCCGCGTCGTCACGATCAATGACGGCGTGCCCGGCGAGAAGTCGATCTCCGTGGCCTGCATGCACTGCTCGGATGCGCCGTGCATGGCGGTCTGCCCGGTCGACTGCTTCTACCGCACGGACGACGGCGTGGTCCTGCACGACAAGGACCTGTGCATCGGCTGCGGCTACTGCTTCTACGCCTGTCCGTTCGGGGCGCCGCAGTTCCCGCAGGCGGGCGCGTTCGGCCTGCGCGGCAAGATGGACAAGTGCACGTTCTGCGCCGGCGGACCCGAGAAGGACAACTCGGCCGAGGAGTTCCGCAAGTACGGCTCGAACCGGCTCGCGCAGGGCAAGCTGCCGGCCTGTGCCGAGATGTGCTCGACCAAGGCGCTGCTCGGAGGCGACGGCGATGTCATCGCCGACATCTATCGCCAGCGCGTGCTGAAGCGGGGCAAGGGCTCCGAGGTCTGGGGCTGGGGCACCGCGTACGGCGCGCCCGGGCAGAAGCCGGCCGCTGCGCAGCCGAAGAGCTGAGCCATGCGCGCGCGGACGCTCGCCTCGCTCGCGCTCGCTTCGATCGTCGCACTCGGCTTCGCCGGGTGCGGCGACGCGCCGCAGGAGCTGGCCCAGAAGGAGCGCCGGTACCAGGGGAAGCCTGACAGCAACCCCTGGGACACCGACCCCTCGGCCCTCCTGCACACCACCTCGAAGTGGACCAAGGGCGACAAGACCTCTTGGGAAACCGCCCTTAAGACGCGGGCCCTGAACCAGAACGAGTACACCCGGACCGAGTAATCGGTCCCGGGTGAGCTGTTTTCGGGGGGTCGGCGGGCACACGGGACCCCCCCGAGCCCATCACCAGAGGAGCACCACCGATGCCTCGCGCCTTCTTGCGGCTATTGGGCGCTTTTGCGCTCGCAGCGGCGCTCGTGCTGCCGCTCGCCGGGACCGCTCAGCAGCCGGCGCCGGACGCCGCGGCGCAGCAGCAGGCCGAGCGCCAGCTCGTGCAGCCGGGCAACAACGCACCGGTCTGGCGCGAGGTGCAGTCCGGCCAGAAGGCGTACACCTCGATCAAGGGTCAGGAGACCGAGATCCTGGTCCAGCCGGCGATGAAGCTCCCCGGCCAGGCGTGGACGACGGCCGGCGAAGCATGGCGTCTGTTCCGGAACAACCTCATCACGCCGATCGGCGGCTGGCTCTTCGCGGCAGTCGTCGTGCTGATCGGGCTCTTCCATTGGGTGAAGGGGGCGGTGAAGCTCCACGGGCAGCCGACCGGGCGGTTGATCCAGCGCTTCACGCCGTTCGAGCGCTATGCCCACTGGGTGATGGGGATCAGCTTCGCGATCCTCGGGGTGACCGGGCTCATCCTCCTGCTCGGCAAGTACGTGCTGCTGCCGGTGATCGGGTACACGCTGTTCTCGTGGCTCTCGAGCCTGTCGAAGAACCTGCACAACTTCGTCGGACCGATCTTCGCGCTGAGCCTGGTCGTATTCATCATCGCGTACATCAAGGACAACCTGCCCAGGGGCTACGACTTCAAGTGGTTCGCGAGCGCGGGCGGGATGTTCGGCGGCAAGCACGTGCCGTCCGGCCGGTTCAATGGCGGCGAGAAGACGTGGTTCTGGATCGGCGTCGTCGCGCTCTCCCTGGTCGTGAGCGTGACCGGCCTGATCCTCAACTTCCCGAACTTCGACCAGGTCCGCGCGGTGATGATCCAGGCGAACATCATCCACGCGATCGCGGCGATGGCGGTCATCATCCTGGCGGTCGGCCACATCTACATGGGCACGATCGGCGTCGAAGGGGCGTACGGGTCGATGCGCTACGGCTACGTCGACGAGGCCTGGGCGAAGGAGCACCACCAGCTCTGGTACGAGGACGTGAAGTCGGGCAAGGTCAAGGCGGAAACCGCGAAAGGCGTACCGGCCTCCGCGCAGACGCAGCACTGAAAGAGGAGAGGAGGGGAGCATGAGAGGAGCCATCGTTGCCGCGCTCTCGGCCGTCATGATCGGTGCGCCATTCGTCGTGGGCGGCGGACTGTGGGCGAAGCTGCCGGCGCCGCCGCCGATGAATGAGGAGCAGAAGGCCGCCGCCGCGGCCAAAGCGGCCGCGAAGGCGGAGACCGCGAAGAAGGAATCCGAGCTGCTCGCCAAGTCCATCGACATGACCGCCGAGAAGTACAAGAAGAGTCTGACCGCGAAGGCAAAGGGCACGGCGCCAGCAATGGCGACGCCAGCGGCGGTGAAGAAATAGCGATCGCAATATGGCAGAATGCGGCGCCCAGCGGGGCGCCGTTTCTTTTGCGGGGTGTGACGCGAAACGAGCGGTATCCAGCCGCTCGAGCACCTTGAAGTACTAGGCCGCACCTTCGACGACGATCATGTTGAAGTCAGCGGCGCCAAGGCGCTTGGCGCGCGCGGCCTGGTACTCGACCGAGCGGTAAAACGCGTTCGCCTGTTCGGCGCTCGCGAACTCGACGACGACCGTGCGCGCGTGCGGCCAGGCGCCCTCGAGCACCTCCAGCTTCCCTCCGCGCACGAGGTATCGGCCGCCGTGCTGCTGAATCGCCGGCGCGGCGAGCTTCGCGTAGTCCGCGTAAGCGTCGGGGTTGGTCACATTGACTGCGGCGATGATGTAGGCGGGCATTGGATCTCCTCGGGTCGGCGAGCTGCGTCGGACGCAGACTAGCGGGCGAGGCGCTCGTCGCGCAATCGGCGCGACTCTCCTTCAGGCAAACGCCGCCGCGACCGGCTGCACGGTGCCGGCATCGCTGATCGAGTACCCGGGCAATCCCCGCGCCGCCCGGCGCAGTGGCTCGCCGGCAAGGCCCTCGCGCAGCCGGCGGCCCCACTCGGTGTCGAGCCGGCTCGACCGCAGCGCGAGCCAGTACGTCTCCTGCCGCAGCGGCACGAAGCCAAGCTTAAATCGCCGGGCGGCAGCCCGCAACCCGAGCCCGGCATCGGCCCGGCCCGCGGCCACGGTCGCCGCGACGGCGAGGTGCGTGAATTCCTCGGTGCCGTAGCCACGGATCGCGGACGGATCGAGATCGGCCTGCTGGAGCAGCTGGTCGATGAGGAGCCGGGTGCCCGACCCCCGCTGCCGGTTGACGAAGCGGACGTGTCTCGCGGCGACGTCGGCGAGCGAGCGGAGGCGCTTGGGATTGCCTTTCGGCACGATCAGCCCCTGCTCCCGCTCGGCGAAGCGTAGAAGGGCGTCGCGGCGCGGGTCGAGGAGCCGGCGGAGTGCGCCGGCTGCTGCATCCTCCATGAGCATCGCGACATGGAAGCCGGCGATCTGCACCTCACTGCGGGCGAGGGCGCCGAGGGACTCGAAGCTGCCCTTGAACGCGAGCTCGTCCACCAGGCCTTCCGGTCTCGCCCAGCGGTCGCAGAACGCGGCCAGCAGGAGATCATGGCTGGCGGCTACGGATAGCGCCGACCGCGCCTGCCCGGGCGTGCGTGAGCCGTGCGGGGTGAGATTCACCTCGAGCCCGCCCTCGTGCAGCCGCTGCGCAGCGCGGGTGTCGGCCGCGACGAGTTGTTCTCCTGCGGGCGTGAGGCGCGCCCCGCGCCCCCGCTGCAGCTCGACGACGGGCACCCCGAGCAGGCGGCCAGTCTCACCGACCAGACTCCACGCGGTGCGGTAAGACAATCCGAGCTCGGCCGCGGCGGCACGCAGCGTGGCATGCGTGCGGATCGCGCCCAGCAGTCGAAGCACACGCGGGTCGAGCGGTGCGTCGCGCCGCGACGCGACCCGCCAGCTGATCTCCGGAATCAACCTCATATATGCAAGCCCTGGAATATTTGGTCGAACGTCAGCGGGCGGCTAAAATTCCCGTATGCGAGTGACGCAATATGCAACAAGCCGCATATTAGATCGGCTGGGCACCGGCCGCCAGTCCCGGGGTGGCGCGTGAGCGTGATCATCGAGGCGATCTACGGCGCGTTCGGGCTCATGGCCGGGCTCGACGCCAAGCTCCTCGAGATCGTCTGCCTGAGCCTGCAGGTCAGCCTCAGCGCGGTGGCGATCGCGACCGCGCTCGCGCTCCCGCTCGGGGCGGCGATCGCGGTATCGAAGTTCCCGGGGCGCCAGACCCTCATCGTGATCCTGAACTCCCTGATGGGGCTGCCGCCGGTCGTCGTCGGGTTGGTCGTCTATCTCCTGCTCTCGCGGGCCGGGCCGCTCGGCCAGCTCGGATTGCTGTTCACGCCGTCCGCGATGGTGATCGCGCAGACGATCCTGATCCTCCCGATCATCGCCGCGCTCGCGCGCCAAGCGGTGGAGGACGCCTGGCGCGAGTATCAGGAGCAGCTGCGCTCGCTCGGTGCCGGCGGCTGGACTGCCGCACTGACGCTCGTCTGGGACATCCGGTTTTCGCTGTTGACGGCGGTGCTCGCGGGCCTGGGGCGCGCCTGCGCCGAGGTCGGGGCCGTGATGATCGTCGGCGGAAACATCGACGGCGTGACGCGCGTCATGACGACCACGATCGCGCTCGAGACGAGCAAGGGCGACCTGCCGCTCGCGCTCGGCCTCGGCGTGATCCTAGTCACGCTCGTGCTGCTGCTGAACGCCGCCGCGTACACGCTGAAGGAAGCAGCGCAGCGTCGCTATGGGTGACGAACCGATGCGTGCGCCAGCGTCGATCCTGCCGCTGCGATTGGTGGACGTGTCGTTCGCGGTCAACGGCAAGGTGATCGTGGACCGGGTCAGTTGTGCCGTCGAGCCCGGCCCGCGCACCATCATCCTCGGCCCGAACGGCGCCGGGAAGAGCGTGCTCATGCGTCTCTGTCACGGGCTGCTTGCGCCCACGTCGGGACGAGTCGAGTGGGCGAGTCCCGAACGGCCGGGAGAGCGGCGGCGCCAGGCAATGGTGTTCCAGCGCCCGGTGATGCTCCGCCGCTCGGCGCTCGCGAACATCGTCTACGCGCTACGGGTCGCCGGCGTTCCCGCGGGTGAGCGCGACGGGCAAGCGCTCGCGGCGCTCGAGGGGGTCGGCCTCGCGCCGCTCGCTGACCGGGCAGCGCGGGTGCTCTCGGGAGGCGAGCAGCAGCGCCTCGCGCTCGCGCGCGCGTGGGCGCTGCGACCGGAAGTGCTGTTTCTCGACGAGCCGACCGCGAACCTCGATCCCGGCGCGAGCGCGGAGGTCGAGCGGATCATCCAGGCGATCCACGCCGCCGGCACCAAGATCGTGATGACGACGCACAACCTCGGCCAGGCGCGCCGCCTCGGCGACGAGATCCTGTTCCTCAACCAGGGCTGCCTCGCCGAGCGCGCGGCCGTCGACCGTTTCTTCAACCAGCCCGCCTCTGCGGAAGCGCAGGCGTTCATTAAGGGAGAGCTGCCATGGACCTGAGACGTCGGATCGTGCTCGCGGCGACGCTCGTCGCCGCCGCGCTGCCGCTTGCTGCGCAGGAGAAGTTCATCACCGTCGCCTCGACGACCTCGACCGAGCAGTCGGGGCTCTTCAAGCACCTCCTGCCGATCTTCGAGCAGAAGACCGGCATCAAGGTGCGGGTGGTCGCGCTCGGCACCGGGCAGGCGCTCGACATGGGACGGCGCGGTGATGCCGATGTCGTGTTCGTGCACGACCCGGCCGCCGAGAAGAAGTTCGTCGACGACGGCTTAGGCGTGAACTATAAGCAGGTGATGTACAACGACTTCGTGCTGATCGGGCCGAAGTCCGACCCGGCGAAGATCGCCGGGGGCAAGGACATCCTGGGAGCGCTGAAGAAGGTCGAGGGCGCCAAGGCGCCGTTCGTCTCGCGCGGCGACAAGAGCGGCACGCACGCCGCCGAGCTCCGCTACTGGAAGTCGGCTGGCATCGACATCGCCACGCAGAAGGGTCCCTGGTACAAGGAGACCGGCTCCGGAATGGGTCCGGCGCTGAACACCGCGTCGTCGATGGGCGGCTACATCCTCGCTGACCGCGGCACTTGGCTGTCATTCAAGAACCGCGGCGATCTCGCGATCCTCGTCGAGGGCGACCAGAAGCTCTTCAACCAGTACGGGATCATGTTGGTCAACCCGGCGAAGCACGCGCACGTCAAGAAGGACCTCGGCAACGCGTTCATCAACTGGGTGACCTCGCCCGAGGGACAGAAGGCGATTGCGGGGTACAAGATCGGCGGCGAGCAGCTGTTCTTCCCGAACTACAAAGGGGGCTGAAGCGCTCGCTCGCTGCGAACGTTGCGGCCTCGTGCGCCGCTGGCTTACACTGCTCGAGCATCTCCCGGAGCCACCGTCATGCCCGCCGTGATCAAGAAGGCCGACTTCATCCAGTCGATCGCCGACGCGTTCCAGTTCATCTCGTACTACCACCCGGCCGACTACCTCCAGAACCTCCATGCGGCCTACGAGCGGGAGCAATCGCCCGCGGCGAAGGACGCGATGGCGCAGCTCCTGATCAATTCGCGCATGAGCGCCGAGGGCCATCGCCCGATGTGCCAGGACACCGGCATCTGCATCGCCTTCCTCAAGGTGGGGATGGACGTGCGCTGGGACACCGACCTGACGGTCGAAGAGATGGTCGACGAGGGCGTGCGGCGCGCCTACACCGACAAGACGAACCCGTTGCGCGGGTCGGTCCTCGCCGACCCGGATGGAAAGCGAGTCAACACCAAGGACAACACTCCGGCGGTCACGCACGTGCAGCTCGTGCCCGGTGACAAGCTCGAGGTCATCCTCGCGGCGAAGGGCGGCGGCTCGGAGAACAAGTCGCGATTCGCGATGCTGTTGCCGAACGACAGCGTCGTCGACTGGGTCCTCTCGCAGGTGCCCACCATGGGGGCGGACTGGTGTCCCCCGGGAATCCTCTCGGTGGGGATCGGCGGCACGCCGGAGAAGGCGATGCTGATGGCGAAGTGGGCGATGATGGAGCCGATCAACCTGCACGAGCTGCGCGCGCGCGGCCCGAAGGATCGCTACGAGGAGCTGCGGCTCGAGCTCCACGAGAAGGTGAACGCGCTCGGCATCGGCGCGCAGGGCCTGGGCGGCCTCACCACCGTGCTCGACGTGAAGGTCACGGCGTACCCGACCCACGCCGCGTCGAAGCCGGTGGCGCTGCTCCCGAACTGCGCCGCCACCCGGCACATCCACTTCGAGCTCGACGGCAGCGGCGCGGCGCGGTTCGAGCCCCCGAGCCTCGACGACTGGCCGAAGCTCACCCTCGATCTCTCGACCAGCAAGCGCGTCAACCTCGACACGATCACGCGCGAGGAGGTGGCGACCTGGAAGGCAGGCGACCGCTTGCTGCTCTCCGGAAGGATGCTCACCGGCCGGGACGCCGCGCACAAGCGCCTCGCCGACCTGCTGGCGAAGGGTGAGCAGCTGCCGGTGGACTTCAGGAACCGGTTCATCTACTACGTCGGTCCCGTCGACCCGGTGCGCGACGAGGCCGTCGGCCCGGCGGGCCCCACCACCTCCTCGCGGATGGACAGGTTCGTCGAGCCGATGCTCGCGCAGGCCGGACTCCTCGGCATGATCGGAAAATCCGAGCGGGGGGCGGCCGCGACCGAATCAATCAAGAAGCACAAGGCCGTCTACTGCATCGCGGTCGGCGGCGCGGCCTACCTCGTCGCCAAGGCGATCCGGTCGTCCAAGGTGCTCGCGTTCGCCGATCTCGGGATGGAGGCGATCCACGAGTTCGAGGTCAAGGACATGCCCGTGACGGTCGCGGTGGACAGTGCGGGGAACGCCGTGCACAAGTCCGGCCCGGCCGAATGGCGAGGGAAGATCGGGAAGATCCCGGTGGTGACCGCCTGAGGGGGTTGCCCAGTTGCCGGGCTTGACAACCGGCTTTATTTCCATATTATTGGAAATATGGAAACGAAGCAGGCCGTTCAAGCGCTGGCAGCGCTGGCGCAGGAAACCCGGCTCGCGGTGTTCCGGTTGCTCGTCGAGGCGGGTCCGGAAGGCATGGCGGCTGGAGACATCGCGGCGGAGCTCGATCTGGCGCCGGCGACGCTGTCCTTTCACCTCGCGCAGCTCGCGAATGCCGGGCTCGTGCGCGGGCGACAGGACGGGCGGTTCATCTACTACGCGCCGGACTTCGCCGCGATGAACGGCCTGGTGGGTTTCCTCACCGAGAACTGCTGTGTGCGTGGATCGTGCGCGCCGCCGCAGGCAATCCACGTCTATCGCAAAGGAACGCGGAAATGAAACGCTTTCACATGCATGTAGCCGTCAAGGACCTCGAGCAGAGCGTGCGGTTCTACTCGATGCTCTTCGGTACCGATCCCACGGTCCGCAAGCCAGACTACGCGAAGTGGGTGCTCGAGGACCCGCGCGTGAACTTCGCGATCTCCACGCGGGCGGACCAGGTCGGGATCGACCACGTCGGCATCCAGGCCGAGAACGAGGCCGAGCTCGAGGACGTCCGTGCGCGTCTCGCCCGCGCGGACCAGGCGTACGTGACCCAGAAGGACGCCGCGTGCTGCTACGCGCGCTCGAACAAGTACTGGGTCGAAGATCCTCAGGGCATCGCCTGGGAGGCCTGGCACACGCTCGAGTCGATCCCGGTCTACGGGACCGGTACTCGTCCGACCGGGGACGGCAAGGAAGTCGCCTGCTGCACCCCTGCCAAGGCGGCCGCGGAAACCGCCTTCGGATGAACTGACCTGCCGCCGGCGTGCCTGTGGCTCTCGCCCAGCCGGTCGACCTGCCGGCGATCCGAGCGTTGCTCGCGGCAAGCGGGCTGCCGGGCGAAGACCTCACCCCAGAGCACCTGCGCTATTTCTGGGTACGCCGGGACGCAGTAGGGATCACCGGCGTCGTCGGGATCGAGCCGCACGGAAGTGCAGCGCTGCTGCGGTCGCTTGCGGTGCGGGAGGACCAGCGCGGTCGCGGCCAGGGAAATCGGCTCGTGGCACACGCCGAGTCGGAGGCCGGCGCACTCGGCGTGAAGACGATCTACCTCCTAACGACGACAGCGGAACGCTTCTTCGTAGCGCGTGGTTATCTGGCGACGCCCCGCGACTCGGCGCCGCCGGCGATTCGCGCCACGCGCGAGTTCTCGGATCTCTGTCCGTCGACCTCTGCCTGCATGTCGAAGCGCGTCGGGGGCTAGTCCGCGGTCGCAGTGTTACGCCGCCTGGTTGGCCGAGCCGTCGCCGGAGGCCTTGCCGATCTCGTCCAGCTTCCTTTGGAGAGCCAGGCGCTCGAGGCTTTCGAGTCGAAGGACCGTGAACAAGCCGATGCGCCGGAAGAGCACGTCGTACGCGACGAAGAATGCCCGGCGGATCGCCTCGGAGTCGCCGCGGACCGCTGCCGGGTCGGGGACGCCCCAATGCGCGGTCATCGGCTGTCCCGGCCAGACCGGGCAGACCTCGCCGGCAGCCTGATCGCAGACCGTGAACACGAAGTCGAGCCGGGGCGCGCCGACTTTCGCGAATTCATCCCAGCTCTTGCTGGACAGCCCGTCGGTCGGCAGGCGCGCACGACGCAGTTGCTCGAGGGCATACGGGCTGACCTCGCCCTTGGGATGGCTCCCGGCGCTGAACGCCTTGAAGCGGCCTTTGCCGACCTCGTTCAGGATCGCTTCGGCCATGATCGAGCGGGCCGAGTTCCCGGTGCAGAGGAAGAGCACGTTGTAGGCGCGTCGCGTCGGATGGTCACTCATAGGGTCTCCCGGTGGGGGCTTGAGGCAGGCAAACTCAATGATTGTCGCGCGATGACATTGCAGATCCGTTTCAGCGCCTGGCGCCATGGTCACGGCAGGGGCTTGAGCCCCGTGGGCCCTGTTAAGATTCAACCTTTGCAATCAAGAGGTTTGGCGGGCCGACCAACGGGTGCGGGCTGTCGCCAGCGACCCTTCGCAGGCACGCATGAAAGTGTTCGGCTTCGCCGGCTGGTCCGGCAGCGGCAAGACCACGCTGCTCGAGCAGCTCATCCCCCGGTTTGCCCGGGCAGGCCTCACGGTGTCGCTGGTCAAGCACGCGCACCACTCGTTCGACGTGGACCAGCCCGGGAAGGACTCGTACCGTCACCGGGAAGCCGGGTGCAAGGAGGTCCTGGTCAGCTCGGACAAGCGCTGGGTCGTCATGCACGAGCTGCGAGGCGAGCCCGAACCAAGCCTCGACGAGCAGATCAAACGGGTGTCGCCCTGCGATCTGCTGCTGATCGAGGGGTACAAGCACTACCCGATGCCGAAGCTCGAGATCTACCGCGAAGCGAACGGCAAGCCGCTGCTGCATCCGGAGGATCCGCACATCGTCGCGATCGCGGCGGACGTGCGGGTCGAGACCAAGCTGCCGCGATTCGACCTGGGCGACCACGATCGGATCGCCGCCTTCATCCTCGCCTATAACGGATTCAAATGACGAACGGCATGCTCTCCGTCGATGAAGCGCTGGCGAAGCTCCTCGCCGGCGCGCGGACCGTGAGCGAGGTCGAGACGGTGCCGACGCTGGCCGCGAC
>Ga0184633_10000624_pt1 | contig 13265 bp, 15 predicted proteins | sample PLM31_170_b1_FD_133156 | JGI IMG/M metagenome (GOLD analysis project Ga0184633, IMG submission 133156) | Groundwater sediment microbial communities from an aquifer in East River, Colorado, USA - PLM3-1_170_b1 | ecosystem: Environmental > Terrestrial > Soil > Riparian zone | place: USA: East...
GACAGCGATTGCTGTCGAGGCCGGATAACGCGTGGCTGCACCTGACGGCGGCCAGCATTTGCTTGAGTTCTGTAGGAGTGGCCGCCACAGATGAGCCACAATCCGTTAGATGGCTATTAAGAGACTTATGCAGCGAATCCCCATTCGGGATTTAGCTTATGGTTTGGTTGGTGGCCTTTTGGCGGCGGTTAACTGCTACATTGCGGCAATCATTTATCCTCAGATGCCGGAATTCGTTTTCGTTATCGTGATAGCTCTTGGTTTCCTTGCAGGTTTCTTTTTTGGGAGCACAGCGGTCTTGACGATTTTGCAATTTCTTGGCGCCGTGTGACAAAACAACATCAACTTGGATTCTAGATACCATCTAACCCGCGGCTTAAGCTGATAGCCGATAAGTTCCTTTTTCGCCGGCTTTCATGTTACAGCTTAGCCGCTATTCGTTAAGCCGCAGATAAAATGATGCGATGGCCAAAATAGCTCCGGACCCCATATCGCTCACGACGCATCACCTCCACATATGCTTTCGGGAGACCGATTCTGTACTTTCTTCTGGCACTGGCTTCATCTACGAGAGAGACAACATCAAGTATCTCGTCACCAACTGGCACAACGTGAGTGGAAGAGACCCCAATACAGGCAAGTGTTTGTCTGAAACTCTAGCGGTTCCGGACATGGTTTCTACGATGTTTCGTGACATCGCTCAACCAGCAAATGGCTTTCGGGAGCACATTCCTCTGTATAGCGATTCTGGCATGCAGAGGCCCATTTGGTATGAGCACCCCACACATGGTCGGTCAGTAGATGTTGTGGCTATTCCTTTGTCGGATGCCCTGCAAACGCGCTGTCGATTATTTCCAATCAATAGGGTGGAGTTCGACTCTCAGTTCAAAGAAGAAGTCGCAGACGACGCCTTTGTTATTGGCTATCCGTTTTCAGATATAACGTATTTACTACTTCCGATCTGGAAACGCGCAAGCATTGCCAGTGAGCCGGATGTAGATCTCGATCAACTACCCAAGCTTCTCATCGATACGGCCACCCGACCTGGGCTTTCCGGTTCGGCTGTCATCATGCAGAGAGTTGGTATACATGGCATGCAGGGAGGTACCTTTCGGGGTACCGAAATCTTTGGAAGAATCCGTAAATTCATTGGCATCTATTCGGGCAGGGTGGGTGCAGACGAAGCAAAGGCGCAGCTGGGAATAGTGTGGAAGGCGAGAGTTATTGACGAGATTATTGACGGCAAGCGCTTGGGGACGCCCGCCGATACGGTCTAAGGTAAAAAGCTTCTGCGGCCTAACACGTAGCTGGTGCGGACCGGCCGTCAGCGGCGTGCCGAATGAACTGCTGGTGCGGGCCGGCCGCACAGCGCGACGTTAAATGAACTGTGGTTTTGGCAGCACAGCTTCAAATTCACGTTTCGCGGTTGCGGCGTCGGGCCATTGACGTTCGTCCGAGTCGCTTGGCTGCGAGCGTTCGCAGCCGCTCGGCGTTGGATGATTTACCATCTCAACGCCAGACCATTGGCCATTCTCGCGCTGGTAGGCCATCACATAACGGCTATTGTTGATCTCATCAGCTCGGTTTGCAGACTCATAGTTCAGCTAACCAGCGCTTTGAGCGACGGAGAACTTTGCGTTACGACGAGTCCTCAGAACGTCTTTGCCCTTTTCCTCAATCGATGGCGGAACTCTTTCCTTTGATATATTCTGAGCGCAAGATGTCTGAAAGCGTACGAATCGCCGATAGGCATGGTAAGACGTGGACCGTTGCCAAGGTGCGAAAGGACCAAGCAGAAGCCGAAGACTTTCGTTTCTGGTATGAAAGGCTCACCCCCGAGCAGCGCGTCGAGGCGGTTGCGGAGGCGCTTGAGGGCTGTTTGAAAACGCGGGGGATCGATGCCGTCCCACGACTACGAAGAGTTCATCGCCGCGTTAAACGCCCACGCAGTCGCGTTTCGCGCTCGGCCGCGCGCCACAAAGGTTCTTGATATCCTGCTGGAGCCTACCCCAGCCAATGCTCAAAACTGGCAGGCGCTTACGGCTCCGGGGTCACTTGACATCGAGGGCGACCTTGATGGCTTGATTCAGTTCCTCAAGTTTGCTGGCGTCGCACGCGCCCATTAGCCGCTTCAAGCGTTGGCGCGGAACGGTGAGGATACTGTCGAAATTCGCAACGCACGGGATGGGTAATCCTTGCCGGCGGCCAAGAGCCACTTCGGTTGGGAGTTGACGGGCTGTCCGGGTGACGAGCGCGACTACGATCCCACCGATGTTATCGAGAACTGCATCTCGGGTTAGAATCACGACAGGTCGGTTGCCGACTGGCGGGGGCAATTCGGCCCACCAGATCTCCCCACGCTTCACGCGTCGTCGGCCTTCCAGACGGCAACTTGTGGGAGTTCGCCAAGTAGTTTGGTCTGTGTTTCGGCGGCTTGGGTTGCATCGAGGTCCGTAATGGCGGAGGCCTCAAGATATTGCCGGATCGCTTCTTCCACGAGCGCGCGCACGTCGCGGCCTTGCTTTGCGGCTAGCTTGCGAAGCTGCTCTTCCACGCTGCCGGGTAGTTCAATGCTCATGACGCGATTCTATACTGGTACCCTGGGTGCTTCAACCGACACGGCCACCCGTTAGGAAAAGTCCTTAGAACGTCTTCGCTTCCTCGGGGCGCCAGCGGGAGAGGTTGGATTCGATTTTCTTGACCGCCATCGTGAGGATCAGAGAGAGTCCCATAAAGATCGCCACGCCGACGAACTTCCCGTCCAGTTTGTAATGAGTCGCCGCGACCGCAGCCGTCATCGTCCGTGTCTGGAATGCACCTCGGGATTGCGGCGTGATCCGGGTTGGCGCACGCGTGGGCCTGTTTACGGTGGCGACTCAGGAGAATTTTCTGTTCTAGCTCTCGGCAAGCTTGTTACGTTGCCGATTGTTGGAAATCTTCCGGAGTCTTGTAAGGAATAATCTGCGCGATGGTTCGGAAGTGGTCATCATACGCCACGATCGCCTCACAATCGGCAAGGTAGGCGCTGACCGCATGGGGTATGTCGCTGGCATCTCTCAATGCGGCAAATCTCCTGGAAAGACGCTTTCTCTCCGTTCGGGGCGAGAAAGGTAAGATGCGTACCGGCGTGCGCAGTATAGTTTCGAGAGCCGCCTTTCCAAAACCATATCCGGTCTCTTGAGCAGGGACATTCTCTAGCGCAAACACATACAACTCGTGCAGTGCATAAAATGATGTGGAAGCTGAAATCGATCCTGAGTTGATTTTTGTGAAGAGGGCGTCAACAGCCCTGGAGCGCGCGATCTCGGCAGAACGAGTGAGCGTGTAGACGAGAAGAACCGACGTATCAAGATAGATCAATTACTTTGTGCCCGCCGCTCGCTTAGTGGAGGGAGACCGGCGCCGGGGTATGGTTAGCTCTTTCTCGCTGGCCAGGATACGTTTTAAACTGCTTTTGCGGGCGCGGTGGAGAAGCTTATCAATCGACTTACCCCGGATATATTTGGCAAAATCTTTCACATCCATATTTGAAGTGTGCCTTGGTGGCAGATTCTTGTCAATCAGGCGGCTAATGCTATTTCCAGAGAGAATCCGTTCCCGCAATCCGCGAATTATTCCCGACGCTCGCGCGGCTATCCGTTAGGAAAAGTATCAGAACGTCTTTGCTTCCTCGGGGCGCCAGCGCGATAGTTTGGATTCGAATTTCTTGACCGCCATCGTCAAGACCAGAGAGAGTCCCATAAATATCGCTACGCCGACGAATACCACGTCGACTTTGTAGTTTGTGGCGGCGGTGGCGATCATGAAGCCCAGGCCTTTGCTGGCGCCGAAAAACTCACCGACGACCACGCCGAGGATCGCCCGGCCGATCGCCAGGCGCAGTCCCACGATAATATAGGGAACCGAGTAGGGCAGGACCACGATCTTCATTACCTGCCACTCGTTGGCGCCGAAGGACCGCACCACGTTCACGAGCACTCGATCGACGTTCTTCACCCCTTCGTAGGTATTGATGAGCAGAGGAAAAACAGCGCCGATAAAGACGATCACGATCTTGGACCAGATGCCGATGCCGAACCACAGGATGAAGAGCGGCAAGAAAATGAGCCTGGGCGTGGCATTAAAAATGGTAACGAAGGGGTCGACCATGGCGTCGATGTTGCGCGATCGGCCGGTGATAAGTCCCGCTGGCAAGCCCACGACGATGGCCAGCCCAAGGCCGGCGAGGAACTCGATCGAGCTCACGTAAAAGTGTTCCTGGATTTTGTTCTCCACAAATAATTGATAGCAGGCCTCGATGACCTGCCAGGGCGTGGTGAAGAACAGGGAGAAGCCCTGGGGCAGCGCCAGAAGGCGTGGCATCAATTCCCACAGGAGGATCAAGAGCAGGATGAATCCCCCGCCGAGGATCGACGGCTCTCTTTCGGTGTAGAAGTTCGCCAGCCGCTTCATCGCGTCTCCTGCGTGGTCTTCCACGGCGCCAGCACGGATTCGAGCTTGCGCATGCCTTCGGTGAGCGCCACCGCCGCAATCATCAACAGAAAGATCGCCGCGAACATTTCCGGCAACCGGTAGGTGTCGCCGAAGCGGGAGATCGCGTAGCCGATGCCTTCCGAAGCGGCGTAGAATTCTCCCACGATGATCCCCACCAGGCCTCTGCCCAAGGCGATCCTCGCGCCGGCGACGATGTAGGGCAGCGTACTCGGAAAGATGACCTTGAGATAGAGATCCTTTTCGCCCCCCCCGAAGGACCTCACCACGTTGATCAGCAAGCGGTCGGTGGAGCGCACGCCAGCAAAGGTGTTGAAGATGAACGGGAAGACGGAGAGGGCGAAGACCAGAACCGATTTGGCAAAGAGGCCGACACCGAAAACGACTATAATCAGCGGCGCGAGGGCCACCAGGGGGCTCGCGTAGAGCGCGGTGAAAAACGGATCGAGCGTATAGCCGGCCTTGCGCCGCCAACCCATCAGCGCGCCCACCGGTATGCCGAAAAGAATCGCCAAGCTAAACCCCCACAAAAAAGCTTTGCTGCTGACCGCAAGATCGTTCCACAAAGCGCCATAAATAACCTGCTCCTTGAAGGCCACCGCGATGAGCGAGGGCTTGGTGAAGAAAAAAGGATTGAGCGGAATGACGTAGGTCAACAGTGCTTCCCAAGCCGCAATCACGAAAAGCACGGAGCCGAGCCCCAGCCAAAGACGACGATGTTCGGCAAAGTATTCCTTAGGCTTCATAGCTAGACTCGCGAAATCAGCTCTTCTTTCAGCACTTCCCAGATCTGCGATTTGATCTCGTTGAATTCGGGCGTGAGACGCATCTCGTAATCGCGCGGCCGGGGCAGCTGGATTTTCAAAGTTTCTTTGGCGCGCCCAGGCCGGGCGGTCATCACGATCACCCGGTCGGAAAGGTACGCGGCTTCTTCGATGCTGTGGGTGACGAATAACACCGTCTTGCGCGTGCGCTCCCAGATTTGCAGCAGCTCGCTTTGCATCAAGTCTCGAGTCTGGGCGTCGAGCGCGGCGAACGGTTCATCCATCAACAGGATCTCCGGTTCGGTCGCCAGCGCCCGCGCCAGCCCGACGCGCTGTTTCATGCCGCCGGAAAGTTCGTGGGGGTAGTGGCGCTCGAAACCTTGCAGGCCGACGAGCTTGATCAGTTCCATTGCCCGTTCCGTCCGTTTTCCCGCCGCGATCCCTTTCAGTTCCAATCCCAGCTCGACGTTCGCCGTGACGGTTCTCCACGGGAGCAAGCCGAACTCTTGAAAGACCATTGCCCGCTCCTGTCCTGGCCCCGTGATCGCCGTGCCGTTCATCTGCATCTGGCCCGAATCGGGCCGCAGGAGCCCCAGTAGCATGTTGAGAAAGGTGCTTTTGCCGCAACCCGAGGGGCCGACGATGCTGACGAACTCGCCCTTGGTGATTTCGAGATTAAGACGGTTGAGGGCGGTGACCGGATCGCGATCCTTCGACTTGAAGACCAGACTAACGTCGTGGGCGCTAATGAACGGAGCCATCGTCCCTTGCGGCCGGAGCTACTTGAATCCGTCCTTTCGTTTCATCATACGGGCGCGCAGATCTAGCGTGTCGGCATGAGCGATGTTTAGATGATTGCCGGTGTGGCTGTCAAGGGAATCCAAAGCTCGCTGCGATGGCGGTTCACGGAGCCCGCGGAATATCTTTCTGACCGTCCGCCAACCTGCGCGCCGAGGTGATAAATCCGGTGTGCGCGACCATGCGATGCTGGGGCCGGGCGCTCATCCCTTTGAAATGCCAGAAGCGCATCAAGCTTTCGCTGGTCTCGATACAAGCAAAGCGGTTGTCGTCCCGCAGCCCGTCCACAAGGGCTTTGACTTGGAGCACCGTCGGCAAGTAGCAAAGCAATATGCCGCCGGGCCGCAGCGCTCTCCAGGCCGCGTCGATCACCGCCCAAGGCTCGGGCAGATCGAGAACCACGCGGTCGATGTCGGTTTCCGCCAATGCGGCGGTCACGTCGCCGATCTTGACTGTCCAGTTGGGCGCGGGGCCGAAGAAGCGCGCCACGTTCCTTTGCGCCAACTCGGCGAAGTCTTCGCGGACTTCGTACGAAACGAGCCGGCCCTCATCGCCGATCGCGCGGAGAAGCGCCATGCTCAGAGCGCCGGCGCCGACGCCAGCTTCGACGACGCGGGCGCCGGGAAACAAATCAGCCCAGATTAGAATCGGGCCGATATCTTTGGGATAGATAACCTGCGCGCTGCGCGGCAGATTTGGGATGAGCTGCGGCAGGCTCGGACGAAAAACTAAGAACGGTTCGTTGAGCGAGGAGCGTACGGCAGTGCCTTCGTCCCGGGCGATGATGTCAGCCACGGCAATTCTTCCACCACGGATGGAAATCGGCCGGCCGGGTTCGAGGCGCGCGAGATATTCGCGGTCCTTGCGGTCGAGAAGCATGATGGCTTCGCCTTCTCGCAGCGGTCCTTTGAGGTATTTGGAGTCCACAGTTGCGTATTGGATTACCTGACGGTATGGGCGCCGTAGCCTCTTTTGTTTAGCTCGCCCACGAGCTCGCGGACTTCTTGAGATCGGTTGAGGTCACCGACCAGCAGGGCGTCGGGAGTATCGACGACGACGGTGTTCTCAAGGCCCAAGAGTACCACCAGACGATCGGGCGAGTGGACCAGGCAGTTCTTGGCGCCCATACCGATCCAGCGGCCGTTGCCGGCGTTGCCCAGCGAATCCTTATGCATCATTCGGTGCACCGCCGCCCAACTGCCGACGTCGCTCCAGCCGAAATCCGCCTCTAGAATCAGGACGCGTCGTTCGGAGCCGGCCGGTTCGAGCACCGCGTAGTCGATGGAGATGCTGGGCATTTTCTTATATTCCCGCGCGATCACGGAGCGTAGCTTGGAACTACTGAGCGATTTTCCCTCAGCCGCTTTGCTGATGACGTCGAGTCCCTTGGCGATCTCGGGTCGATAACGGGCCATGAGATTCAGAAGCGTCGCCGCTTTCCAGACGAAGATCCCGCTGTTCCATAGCGAGCCCTGGCGCATGAGTCGCCGGGCTTTCGCGATCGCCGGTTTCTCCGTGAACCGTTTTACGTGGAAAGCGCCGATGCCGCTCTTTGCGCCGAGAGCTTTGCCCTTCACGATATAGCCGTATCCTGTTTCCGGATAGTCCGGCCGAATCCCGACGGTGATAAGCTGATCGTGCCGTTCGGCCAGATCGCACGCCGCTCTCAAGGTGCGCTGAAACGCTTTCACGTCGGCGACCCAATGGTCGGCGGGAAGTACGATCATGACCGCGTCAGGATTCCTCTTGACCACTTCCAGCGCGGCCAAACCGATGCAAGGGGCGGTATTTTTTCCTTGCGGCTCGGCAAGAAAATTTCTTGCAGGAAGCGCGCGCAGTTCTCTGCGGGAGGCGCGGAGTTGTTTCGCGACCGTCACCACCAGAGTTTGATTCCGTCCGCCGAGGGAGAACGCGCGCTCGGCGGTTTCGACGAGCAAGCTCTTCGGACTAAGTATTTTAAGGAGCTGTTTGGGTCGCTGGGACCGGCTTAGAGGCCAGAAGCGCGTTCCTTTGCCGCCGGCGATGATGACGCTGAAGCAATTCCGAATCATTGAGTGGCTCCGCTGCACGACAATGGCAAATATAGTACGGTAGGAATTATGGCGGATCAAGTAGAGCGCGTTCGAGTTGAATCTTGGGCGGTCCCTTCCGATGCCGGCGAGGTTCGCCTGGACGCCTTTTTGCGCAAATGTCTACCGCAACTTTCCCGTGGCGAGTTGACGACCACCATCGACAACAAGCTCTTCTGGATCGATGGGAGAGCGGGGAAAAAAGGAGATAAACTCAGAGCCGGCCAGATAGTGACTTTTCATGGACCCGAAGAATGGTTTTTCACCCAACCGCCTCCCGCTAAACAACTTGACGTACCGATCATCTATGAGGACCCATCCTTGCTGGTGGTGAATAAACCTGCCGGCATGGCGACCCATGGCTTTTCCGGAAAAGATACCGGGACGCTGGCGAATTTCCTGGTGGCCCACCGCCCGGGTCTCTTAACGGTTGGCAAGAGCCGCTGGGAGCCGGGCTTGGTTCACCGTCTCGACCGCGAGACTTCGGGATTGGTCCTGGTGGCGAAAACGCAGCAGGCGTTTGACGAGCTGCGCCGTCAATTTCGCCGCCGGGAGATAAAAAAAATTTACTGGGCGTTGGTTTGGGGAGCAACCGAGCCCGCGGGAACAATATCCTCTCCCATCGCCCATAATGCGCGGGACCGGCGGCGCATGCGCGTAGTCATGCGTGACTCGGCGAAGCCAAAGGATCAGAGGAGCTGGAACGCGCTGACGGGGTATCGTACGCTTGGCACCAGGAAGGGAGTGAGTTTGTTAGATCTCGATATGGCCACCGGCGTGACGCATCAGATTCGCCTGCATCTCAGTGCCATCGGCCATCCGATCGTCAACGATCCGCTTTACGGCGCCGCCAACCCGAAACCGTTCGGACTCACGCGTCATTTTCTCCATGCTCGGCTGCTGCAATTCCGCCATCCGGCGGATGGCAGGGTAATCCGCGTCGAATCCGAGTTGCCCGCGGACCTGCAGGAAGTCTTGAAGCGGTTGAAAATAAGAATCTAAGCGGCGCTGGCGCGGATTCCCTTTGCTTTGGCGCAGTCCCCGCAGTAGTTATTTTGCGTGCCGGCCTCTTCGACCCAGCCTTCGTCGAGGTTGTGGCAGATCTTCTTGCACTCGAAGCAGATGAAATAGAGACCGTCGATGCTCTTATTGATCTTTTCGCGGTTGAGGACTCGGCCTCTTAATTTCTCGATGCGGATGCCCAGCAGCTCTTCGTAGTTTCTTTTGATCTTGCGCCTGCCGGCCTCGTCGCTTGGTAGATCTTCGTCATCAACTTCTTCCTGGCTGCCATCCTCGATGTAGTCGTGAGCCCGGTCCTTCCGCGGCCGGCCAACGGATTTCTTTTTCGGTCTCGCCATTTTCTTTAGCTCGTTCTCCCGCAGGAGTAAATTCGCGCGAAAGCGGTTTCAGGTTGAAACATGATTGGATTCGAGGCAAATCGTGGAAACGGCCTTATTTCATATTGAACAGTGGGAAGGTTGTCAATAGCGGCGTGGATGTCTGAAGCATCATGTTCCGGCCGCCACGCGCGCCTCGGGGTCGCCGGACCGTGAGAGCATGCGCCTGCAAATAAGTTTTCCGCGTCAGAAACTGAAAGACGGTACGCGAATAGAATGAATCAGAAAGAATCGCCGAAATGAATGGTTTGCTGATGGTGAGGGTGATGGGAACCGACCCCGCGGGGTCGAGTTTAGTCCATCACCCTCATCGTCGTTGAGTCTACTGTTTGATGGCCGCGGCCCGTCTTTGTAGATAAGCATTGCGTACCGCGCTATAGAGGTCCACGGTCGTCTCGGCAACCCGCTCGAAGCGATCGAGGTTGAGGGAGCGCTCGTTAACGACGTTGGTTCCGGTTCCTGCAAAGCTAGCCCACCACGGTATAAAATACGTATACGGAGTCATCGCGGCATCAAAGGCGAAACCGATGCCGTCACGAACCGTGAGCGGCGGCAAAAGCGGCAGCACTAAGTAGGGGCCGGGGCCAACCCCCCAGACTCCCAGGGTCTGGCCGGTGTCCTCATCACTCTGTTCGATGCCAAAGCCAAGCTTGGCCACGTCGAAAAGTCCCCCGACTCCGATGGTGCTGTTGATGCTGAAGCGGGCCAGCTCCGTGGCGGCGCCGGTCAGTTTACCTTGCAGGGTATTGTTCACGACCCGACGCACTACGGCTAAATTATCGAAGAAGTTTTGCACGCTTTTTTGTACTAAATCCGGCAACAGGAAATCCCATGCGGTTGCCGCGGGCTTGAGTAAAAAGCGATCAAGCACTTCCCGGTTAAAATTAAACATCGCCTCGTTAAAACCTTCCCACGGGTCCTGATCTAAATCATCACCGGCCGCCGCCGCGGCCATTTCCATATTATACGCGGCGCTTAATTGCTTAGGTTGCTGGTCATCAAGGGACGAGGAGGCCGGTACGATTTCTTGCCCCCCAGACGCCGCAAGGTTCGCCCGGATATCGTCGTCGGCGTAGCCTTTGCCGATATCCGCCGTGGTGATAGCCAACAACACCGCGATCAACAGCCGCAAAGCCGAAAAGTGGCGTCTTGTCTTCATTCTGCTCTCCTTATCCTTCACTTACATTAACTAACTTTTTTGGTCAAGCCTGATGTCATGGAAACCCTTGGTGAGTAGCCAATATAGTTCAAATTGAGTTCAGTTCTATGAGCCAAAACTATGCCACCGGCAGTGCCAGGTTGGATTTGATTAAGTACAGGTAAACACTTGTGTTTTTCAGTGTGGGATAGAATTACCCCGTGGTATTGGGTGACAAATGTTCGTACCAGCGCCGATATTATGGGACATTTGCCACGGGAGGCATCTCCACCCCATGCTAAAAAAATTTGCAAACCCCTGATTGATCGGCTATTTTTATACCGTGGTGACGGACCGAAAAAAACTGACCGTGGTATTGGGCGTGTCGGGCGGAATCGCTTGTTACAAGGCCGCGGAATTGGTCCGGCTCTTGGTCAAAGATGGTTTTGCAGTTAACGTGATCATGACGCATGGAGCACGAGAATTTGTCGCGCCTCTTACGTTTCAAACCCTATCCGGTAATCCCGTCGCAACCGACACATTCGATTTAACCCAGGAATCGGAGATTGGGCACATTGCTTTAGCCGACTCCGCCGATATTTTCGTCATCGCGCCGGCGACGGCGAACCTGATCGGCAAGATTGCCGCGGGAATCGCCGACGATCTCTTGACGACCGTGCTCATGGCGACAATGGCGCCCGTCTTAATTGCCCCGGCGATGAACGTTCACATGTACGAAAATCCTATCCTCCAGGAAAATATTCGGAAGTTGCGCCGGGTGGGGTATCATTTTATCGAGCCCGCCGAGGGCTTCCTCGCCTGCGGCTACGAAGGCAAAGGAAGGTTGCCGGAACCCGAAACGATTTTAGACGAGGTACGCCGAGTATTGGGAAAGAAGGACCTGGCGGATGAAAGGCTTTTGATCACCGCTGGACCGAACCGCGAGCCCATCGATCCGGTGCGCTATCTTTCGAATCGCTCGTCCGGCAAGATGGGCTACGCTTTGGCGCGCGCGGGATTGAGACGCGGCGCTTCCGTCGCGTTGGTGAGCGGTCCGACCTCGCTGGAGCCGCCGGCGGGAGCCCGGCTGATTTCGGTGACCACCGCAGCGGAGATGCGGCGCGCGGTTCTCGAGGAATTTCCCAATTGCACGGCGGTCATCATGGCCGCGGCGGTCTCGGACTATCGGCCATCGGAGTCATCGAGCAGTAAAATGAAAAGGGGTAAAGGCACTTGGGAATTAAGACTGGAGCCCAATCCGGATATTCTCAAGGAGCTCGGGGCGATGAAGGACGGCAAGCTGCTGGTCGGTTTTGCCGCAGAGACCGACGATCCGGCCGCGAACGCCAAGAAAAAAATGCGGGATAAAAATCTCGACATGATCGTGGCCAACGACGTCACGCAAGAAGGCAGCGGCTTCGACGGCGACACCAACATCGCCACCATCGTCGACCGCAGCGGCGCCAGCCGCGCGCTGCCCCTGATGACCAAGGACGAGCTAGCGGAGCAGATTCTCGATCATCTCCTGGCGCTCAAGAGCAGACGCTAAATGGGGACCCCCAGGGAACCCAAACCGGCGAAGTTTTTCGTCGCCCTGCTCTCGTCCCACACCGACCTTCTAGCCACCGTCGAGAAAGATCTTTCGAACATCTTGGGCGCCGTCGATGCGCGCAGCGAGGTTTGGCCCTGGACCGTTTCCAATTTTTACGAGAAGGAGATGGGGAGCGATTTGCGGCGCCGTTTCCTCTCGTTCGAACCGTTGGCCTCTCCGGGTGAATTGGCGCGGATCAAATTACTAACCCAGCATGTCGAGGATAAGTATCGCGACCCTTCGACGCGAGCCCCGGCCTTGGCCGGGGGCTCTTGCTCAGGATTCCGCCCCACGGGCGTACTGGAAGATGCCACGGGCTCGCCCGTGGGGCTCCACAAGACCGCCGATCACCCCGGCCGGCGTGTCAATATCGATCCCGGTTACATCGATGCTTTCAAGGTCGTGCTCGCGTCGACCAAAAACGCCGGCCAGCGCATCTACCTTCATTCAGGCATCCACGCGGAGGCCACGCTGATGTATTTCGACGGCGCCTTCCATGATCTGGCCTACACCTATCCGGATTACCTGTGGCCGGCGACCCTCGCATTCTTCACTTCGCTTCGTTCGGTGTATGTCGATCAGCTTCGTCGACTCGGTTGACGGCTCAATTACGACTGTAACTAATCGTGTCCGTGTTATTGCGTCTCATCGGTCTCAGGTGCTACGATCTGGCGCTGAAAGGATCGATCATCGATGTATCAGCCAGGCGACACCGAAGAGCTGGCTACCGTGGCGGCATCACTGCGCCGCCACTTGCAGCGGCGCGAGCGCGCGGGCATCCGGGTGATACCCCACGGCGCTGTGAGTGAAACAAGCTCGGTCGCGGCGCGCGACGGGAATCTCCTTAGCGGGACCGAGGGCGAGCTATTTTCCGATGCGTCGACGGTGTTTCAATCCCAGAGTCTCGCAGAGCTGCGCGCGGCCATCGGCGATTGCCAGTGCTGCAAGCTTTGCGCGGGCCGAACCAATATCGTCTTCGGCGTGGGCAATCCCCAGGCGAAGCTGATGTTCGTGGGC
>Ga0184633_10000625_pt1 | contig 13256 bp, 16 predicted proteins | sample PLM31_170_b1_FD_133156 | JGI IMG/M metagenome (GOLD analysis project Ga0184633, IMG submission 133156) | Groundwater sediment microbial communities from an aquifer in East River, Colorado, USA - PLM3-1_170_b1 | ecosystem: Environmental > Terrestrial > Soil > Riparian zone | place: USA: East...
AGACCATGACGCGGGATGTGATCACAACCCGCCCCAACACCCCAATCCACGCGGCGGCGCGGCTCTTGGTGGACCACGGAATCAGCGGCCTGCCGGTCGTGGACGATAGCGGGAGCGTGGTCGGCATCTTGAGCGAAGGCGACCTGATCCTCCGCCAGAAGCCGCGCGAGCGGCTGCCGTGGTGGCGGATCTTCTTCGACGACGGCGAGCGGCTCGCCCGAGAGTACCAGAAGGCGGCCGGAACGATAGTGGCGGAGGTCATGACGCGATCGGTGGTCTGCGTCGGCCCCGACCTCCCCCTCGAGTCCGCCGCCGTCATTATCGATCAGCGCCGGATCCGCCGATTGCCGGTCGTCGCCGACGGCCAGCTCGTGGGGATCGTGAGCCGCGGCGATCTGATCAAGGCCCTGGCCACGGCGCCCGCCCGGCGGGCCGCGCCGCTCTCCGAGGCGCAGCTCGCCCGCGAGATGAGGGATCGCCTGGCCCGCGAGCCGTGGGCCTCCCGGGGCATCGTGATCGAGGCGCGGGACGGCGTCCTCTCGCTCTCCGGACTGGTGGAAACCGAGGCGGAGAAATCCGCGCTGGAGACCATGGCCCGCGCGATCGAGGGGTGCAAGGGCGTCGACAGCCATCTCGCCGTCGAAGCGCGGATCCCGTACTACTACGGCGCCGGGTTCTGAGCCCCGGCGCCGCTCCCGGCGCGACAGCAACATGTCCTCATCACTCTCCGGCGAAACCGAACGCCGGACGGTCGAGGACGGCGTCCTCGGCATCGGCAGCCTCGAGCGCGCTGGTACACCCTGGCGGTGTTCGCGGCCCTCAAGGAAGTATGGGAGGAGGCGTGAGCCGTGGCGATGAAGATTCTGAATCCGACCGATTTTTCGGAATGCGCGGAGCAGGCGCGGGCGCAGGCGATCTGGCTGGCGCGCGCACTGGGGGCGGAGATCGTGCTCCTCCACGTCGCGGTCGAGACGCCCTTCTACGCCGAGGGGGTGCTGGCGCCGGGCGAAGTGCGGAAGATCTACGACGCCCAGCGGAAATGGGCCGAGGAGGCGCTGGAGGCGCGCGCCGCGGAGACGCGGGCCGCGGGCGTGCCGGCGCGGTGGAAGCTCACGGTCGGGGCGCCGGCCGACGCCATCGTCCAGGCTGTGGAGGAGGAAGGCGCCGAGATGATCGTGATGGGGACCCACGGCCGCCGTGGCCTCGAGCGGATGCTCCTGGGCAGCGTGGCCAACAAAGTGATCCAGCTGGCGCCCTGCCCGGTCCTGACGGTCCGCGGGAAATAAGCCTCCACCCGCCGCGCCTGCAGTCGCCCGCCCGATTCCCGGGCCCCGGTGCTCAGCTGTCGCTTCGGCTGCCGGTTTGCGCGGGGAGAGGAGTAGAATCCACGACACGAGCGGTATCGGGAAAGGCGGGAGGGAGGCGGGTTGATGCGGTTCCCCGGAGGGCTACGGGCGCTCAATCACCGGGACTTCCGCCTCTTCTGGAACGGCCAGCTGGTTTCGCTGGTCGGCACCTGGATGCAGAGCGTCGGCCAGGCATGGCTGGTCCTCGAGCTGACCAACTCGCCCTTCCGGCTCGGGCTGATCTCCACGCTCCAGTTCGGCCCGATGCTGGTCTTCTCTTTCGTGGCCGGGGCGCTAGCCGACCGGGTCCGAAAGCGACGGATCATTCTCGGCACCCAGACGGCGCTCATGCTGCAGGCCTTCGCCCTGGCCGCGCTGGCCTGGAGCGGCCACGTCCAGTACTGGCACGTGGCGATCCTGGCGACGGTCTACGGCCTCGCCAACACTCTGGACATCCCGGCCCGCCAGTCGTTCATCGCCAACATGGTGGGTCGGGCCGACCTCATGAACGCCATCGCCCTCAACTCGGCGATGTTCAACGGCGCGCGCGTCGTCGGTCCCGCCGTCGCCGGCCTCCTGATCGCGCGCTTCGGGGTGGCGCCGGCGTTCCTGCTGAACGGCGCGAGCTTCCTGGCGGTCATCCTGGCCCTCCTGGCGATTCGCACGGAGGGCGAGCCGGGCCCGCGCGGCGGCACGACGATGGGCCAGGAGATCGCGGAGGGGATCCGCTACGCGGTGGGCAACCCCCAGATCGCGCTGGTGCTGAGCCTCCTCTGCTCCGTCAGCGTGTTCGTGCTCAATTTCAACGTCATCGTGCCGCTCATCGCCAGGGACGTGCTGCACCAGGGGGCTCACGGCTACGGCTTCCTCATGGCCGCTCTGGGGGCGGGTGCCGTCGCCGGCGGGCTCACTCTGGCGCTCCTGGGGCTGGGCCGCCCGCCGCTCGCCCTCGTCCTGGGGGCGGCCCTCGTGGTCTCCACCGGGACGCTCGCTCTGGCGACCGTCCGTCAGTTCGGCCTTGCTGTCACCGTGCTGGCGATCATCGGCTTCGCCCAGATTCTGTTCATGACGAGCTGCAACACGATGCTCAATGTCACGACCCCGGACGCCCTCCGAGGCCGCATGATGAGCCTTTACGCCTTCGTCTTTATCGGGGTGACGCCGGTCGGCTCGTTCTTCATGGGGTGGCTCGCGGAAACCTTCGGGGTGCCGGCTGCCTGCGCGGTAGGCGGCGGGCTGGGGCTGGTTTCTGTCCTCGCGCTCACGGCCCGCTGGCGTCGCCGGGCGGGCCGGCACTCACCCTGACCCTCTCCAGCACCGTCACCGCTCTCCCCGGCCCCATCGCTCAGGCTTCGACACGATGCCTTCTTCCAGTATCCTGATGAAGACCTTGAGGACATCGGTCTCCGTCAGCATCCCGACCACCCGGCCCCCCTCCACCACCGGGAGCGCCCCGATCCTCTGCTCGTGCATGATCCGAGCCGCCTCGCGGACATCGGTCCCGGGTTGAACCGTGACCACTCCCCAGGTCATCACCTCTTTGACCGTAAGGATGTTGAGGGCGCGGGGAAGGTTCCCGAGCTGCGCCTGAATCGACGGGTCAAAGATGACCTGCCGCAGGTCTCGGTCGGTCACGATCCCGACCAGACGACCGGTGTCGTCGAGCACCGGGAGGTGGCGGATCTTCCGATCCTTCATCAGCTTCCACGCAGCGCCGACCGTGAAATCCCAGCGTATGGTCCGCGGCGACCGGGTCATCAGCTCTCCGACCCGGATCGCCTTCTCCGGCCAGGTCTGGGTCTCCAGCTCGTCCTGCTCTCGCCCGGAGCGCTTGGCCCCGCGTGTCCTGATTGCTCGAGTGATCGCTCGTTTCGGGTGCGTCATTAGGGTGTCTCCTCCCGTCATTCAGGCCCCGCGTCACACACCGCCCCTTCGGCGGTGAGGTGGCCGCCCTTCCTCTGCGTCAGCGGCCTCCCGCTCCAGATGCCAGCGGAAACGGTCGCGCGCTCGGAGAATTTCCGCCGAGGTCCTGACCTCTGCGTCGGAAGCCTGCTCGACGCCGAGCGCGCGGCCGATCTCGTCCACCACATCCTGGTCAGGCGTGGCGACGCTTCCCCCCACGGCCTCCTCACCGGAGAGGGAGGCGCGCATCCAGTCCGCGTCAACGTCGCCCCCCGTCAGCCGCGGGCTGGTCTCGGCGTACGCAATCATGTCGCGGAGCAACCGGACAATCTCGCCCCTGTCCTCGAGCTCGGGCGGGAGCCTGACAGGCCTGGGCCGCGCCGGGCGACGGCGCTTCGCCACCCGCCTGACCTTTCGCTTCATCACGGCGGCCTCCCGCCCGCCACCACCTCCATCACATCGTTACGAGAGACGATACCGACGACTTTGTTGTCGTCGTCGATGACCGGCAGACTTCGGAACCCGGACTCTGTCATCAGCGCAATGGCGGCCTCCACCAGATCCTCCCGTCTCAGGGCCAGCACACCGTGCGCCATCCAGCGCGAGACCGGCTCCTGCCAGACGCCGGGATCGGCCGGACTCGCCTGGCTCACGCGGAGCAGGTCCCCTTTGGTGATCATCCCGACCAGCCGTCCCCCGGCGGTCACCACCGGAAAGCCGTTATAGTCATACCTTGTCGTGATCGCCCAGACCTCGGCCATCGGATTCTCCTCGAAGATCAGCACGACCGCGCGAGTCATCACGCTCTCAACCCGGTTTGCGCTCGGCATCGCTTATGCCTCCTTCCACACCCCGTCGCGTTCATCAAAAGAACATGCAACCGCGGTGCCAGGGGGGAGTGATGACAATTCGATGGGTTAGAAACAGTCACCCCCGCCTTGGTGTGGCGCCGCCGCCCCATGACGACTCCGCAGCGGCTCCTCCCATCATCCCGGCACTGTGATCCAGGTTCCCCCCTGCCCGTTGACGGCGGCGGTGAATCCCTCTATGGAGGTAATCAACGCCGCGCGACCACCGCCAGCCAGGAATTCCAGCGCCGCCTCGATTTTCGGGACCATGCTTCCCGGCGGGAGCTGTCCTTCCGCCAGCCAGCGGCGCGCCTCCTGCGCCGACAGCGCAGGCAGAGGGCGCTGGGTCGCTTTCCCGTAGTCCAGGAAGACGAATGGCTCGCCGGTCAGCATCACGAGCCTCCGAGCTCCGATGCCTCGAGCCAGCACGGCAGAGGCGAGATCTTTGTCAACGACCGCATCCACCCCGCGAAGCTCGCCGTTCGGCTCCTCGACGACCGGCACACCGCCGCCGCCCGCCGCGATCACCACCGCTCCGGCCTCCAGCAGGCGCCGGATTGCTTCACCCTCGACGATCGCCAGCGGACGCGGGGAGGGAACCACGCGGCGGTACCCGCGTCCCGCGTCCTCCGTGATCGCCCAACCCCGCTCCCGGCTGAAGCGCTCGGCCTCGTCCCGGCGGAGGAAGGGCCCCACCGGCTTGGTGGGGCGGGTGAAACCGGGGTCGGTCGCGCTCACCACGACCTGGGTGATGATCGTCACCACAGGGAGCGGGCGCCGCTCCTGCCGCAAGCGGTTGAGGACGGCCTGCTGAATCAGATACCCGAGGGCGCCTTCCGTGTCGGCCACGCAGATCCCGAGGGGCAGCTCTGGAACCTGGCCGCGCGCGGCCTCCACCATCAGGAGCATCTGGCCGACCTGGGGGCCGTTGCCGTGGGTGAGCGCCACCGACCATCCCGCGGCAAGCATCCGCACGATCCCGTCCAGGGAACGGCCGATGTTGGCGATCTGCTCCTCGACGCTCCCGCGCTGGCCCGGGCGCTGGATCGCGTTTCCCCCGAGGGCGATCACCATCCGGCCCATCCGGGTCATAGCCCTGCCAGAATCTCCTCGAAGCCGGGCGCGCCCGCCTCCTCGATCTCGTAGCGCAGCCGGACCACCGGGTGGCGGACAGCCATGCTCCGGCCCAGGTCGATCGGTGTTCCGAGCAGCACCAGGTCACACGGCACCGCGTTGATCGTCGCCTCGAGCTCCGCGACCTGGTCGGGGTGATACCCCATGGCGGGCAGAACGGGGCCAAGGGTCGGGTAGTCGGCGAACACTTCCCGAATGCTTCCCCGCGCGTAGGGACGGGGGTCAACCAGCGTGGCGCCGAGACGGCGCGCCGTGATCTCCGCGGCCCCCGCGGGCATCCCCCCGTGGGTGACCGTGGGCCCGTCCTCGCCATCACGATGAGGGTGTTGCCGGTGAAGAGTTCGGCTCCACCGACGATGACCAGGATCAACCCCAGGCTGAAGGCCACGCCGGCCAGCACGCGGACGGGGCCCCACGGGGCGGTCCCGGCGCCGGCCAGCGCGGTGGTGGCAAACACGCCCCCGAGCGCGATGAAGGCGCCGGCAAGGACCGCCAGCGTGAACATGCTGGCCAGGTCCATGGACACCTTCCTGACCCCGACCTCCTCGGCGCGCTTGGCCATCTCCGGGGGCAGGAGCGCGTCGAGCATCGGAGCTTGTCCTGCCGGGTCAACCCCCGTTGGAGAGGGTCTCAAAGGACTCCTCGCGCTCCCCCGCCACACCCGCCCAGACAGCTTCAAGCCGCCTCGCCATGCGGTCGAGCCGATCCTGGCACCGGACGCAGGTTGCCGCCTCGGGGATGACCCTGAGGCGGCGGGGCGCGATCACCTCTCCGCACTCCTGACAGATCCCGTACTCCCCGTTGCGAAGCCGTTCCAGCGCCTCCAGCACCTTCCCGGCCTTTTCCACCAGAAGGCTCCTGGTCGCGAAGCTTATCTCGCGGTCCTCGCCCACGTTGTCGCCAGGCATGGCGTCGGGCCACGGCGGGCCTGCGGAGGGCTCGCGCTCCTCCGTCGCACCAAGCCGCTCCATGATTCGCCCGAGCTCCGCCTCCAACCGCCGTTTGACTTCCTCCATCGCATTTTCCATGGCTCTCCCTCCCTTGATCGGGCGGGCACCCGGGCTTCGCCACGCCCGCCCGTTGAGCAGTTGTGGCAAAGGGCGTGCCGGACTCCCCCTGATCGGCAACCTCCCGTCAGATAAGCCGTTGGAATGAGGCGGCCGAGAGCGACTCTGTCCCGCGGGTGCCCCACTGTGGGGCGCGCCGAGGCGGGGACTCAAAACACGCCGGGATCTGACGCCTCCCCGCGCGCGTCCCGGACGCCGGCGCCGACGAAACTCAAGAACGCGCCGCCTGGAGATATTTCCGGAGAAACTCCAGGAACATCAGGTGCTTCTCGGAGTCCTTGATGAGCGCGCGCAGGAGCACGGGGAAGAGCCCTTCGTAGTAGTCCTTCGCCTCGGAGAGGAGACTCTCGTACTCCTTGATCCCCTCCCGCTCCAGCCGAATGAATTTTTTCACCAGCGCCAGCAGCTGCTCTTTTTCTTCCCCGATGCTCCGGAACACGTCGAGCGCGGCCGGGGAGTCGCGCCAGAAGAGGTTCTTCTCCAGCGTGGCGAGCATCGCATTGGCCACCTCGTAGTGCTTCGTCTCGTCGACCCGGATCAGGTTCAGCACGAATTTGACCATGGGGTTCCCGACACGCTCAATGATCTCGCGATACTCCTGGAGCGTCTGTCCCTCTTTGCGCTCGTGTTCCTGGAAGTGCCGGAGGAGCCGCTCCACCTTCGGGGGCCCTTCGCTGTCACTGCCAAGCTTGCCCGTGGGCCAGCCCAGATCACCCACCACGCTCATCGGATCAACGCCGGGTGTCATAGCGATCCTCCTTCGCGTGAATTTTCGGACACCACCTCGTTTTGCCCCCGCTGTCTGAAACCCTCACGGCGCTCCTCATTCCAGCCGGATCTCTTCCTTGAAGCCGAGCCCCTGCGAGTTGTCGATCAAGCGGATCCACCGGGGGGCGATCCGGTAGAAGCGATGGGGCCCTCCGACGGGGATCAGGGCGGCGGCGAACGGGAACTTCTCGATGTACCGGGTGAATGTCTCTTCGGCCTCCGTGACCTCTCCCGCAGTTCCCCAGAGCTGGATCCCCCGGATCGCCATCCACTCTCTGATCTCCCCGTGGACGGTGACCGCCACCCGAGCGTCACGGACGATGGCCCGGCCGTGGCGGGTGGCCGGGTCGGAGAGCACGTACAGGTTCAGCGCGTCATCGCTCGCGTAGAAGAGGGATGCGGCCCAGGCCCCCCCTTCGTCTACCGTGGCCAGCGTCAGCACGTGGTGGGCCTCCAGATAGCTCTTGATCCGCTCGAGGCGTGCGCCCATCTCCCCGCCGCGCTCCTCCGACTCCGGCTCGTCCGATACCTTGATATGCAACCGTGGTGCCAGCGGCTCGGGAGGCGAAACAGCCGTGATCTTCGAGAGTTGGGAAACGTCCGGAAAAGGAGGCCCACATCAGAGTGAGGCGGCCACGCCACACCCGGGCCTCCACCGCCCTCACCGATCGCTTCAGATCGCCAGCAGGATGTCAGTCCTTTCGACTTTCACCTCGTACGTGGCCGCGGAAGTCGCCGCCGGAAATGCCGCACAGATCCCCTTCTTGACGTCGAACGCCACGCCGTGCCAGGGACAATGGAGGCTTCGCTCCTGGATCACGCCCTTTTCCAAGGGCGCGTGATGCTGGGCGCAGGTCGCTTCGATTGCGAAGAATTCGCCGTCGATGTTGAACAGCGCGATCCGTTTCCCCAGAACCTCCACGGCGATCCCCTGCCCTTCCGGAACGTCCTCCACACGCGCGACCTTCCTGAACCTCGCCATGGGTTCCTCCTATTTTTACCGGATCCAAACGCCTCGGCCCGCGCGCGACCCCGCGGCGAGGCGATTCGGCTCACCCCTCGAACATGCGGTCGATGGGTTGATGGCCGCCGTACTCCAGGTAGGCCTGCTCGCGGTAGAGCCCGAGCGCCTCCATCACCGGTTTGTCCTGAACCGAGAAGAGGATGGCCTCCTGCCCGGCAGCGCCGGCGTGCTCGTGCCATGCCCACGTGGGCACCACGAACAGATCCCCTTTGCTCCAGTCGAAGCGCTGGCCGTCGATCACGCTGTAGCCGCTCCCCTCGAAGGCCAGGTAGATCACGCTCCCGGTGTGCCGGTGGGCCCGAGCTCGGAAGCCGGGGCGGAGCAGCTGGATCCCGCAGGCGAGGGTCGGCATGATCGGCCCCCCCGTGTGGGGGTTGATGTACTCCATGGCCACGCCGTCGAACGGGTCAGCCTCCACCGTAGCCAGCCGGCGGAGGGCCTCCTCTGTGCGCGCCCACTTATAATTCAGGAGCGGGGAGAACGGCCCCACCGACTTCTGCCAGGTGGGCCGGAGCTGGCCGAGGCCGTAGCGCCGCTCCGAGTCGCCGACCGGCTTTTCGACCGGCTGCGCATCCGCCCGGAACGGCTCGTAGAACACCCCCTCCATCTCCGCCACCATCGGAAGGTCCAGCCCATCCAGCCAGATCATCGGCTCGTCCGTCTCGTTGCCGTGGTCGTGCCAGGTCCAGGGCGGGGTCAGGATCATATCTCCCGGGCCCATCAGGCATTTGTCACCATCCACGGTGGTGAAGCCCCCTTCTCCCTGGACGATGAAGCGGATCGCGGCCGGCGAGTGGCGGTGGGCGAGGGCCACTTCGCCCGGCATCAGGTACTGAAACCCCGCCCACATGGTGTGAGTGGCACCGTACCTCTCAGGCAGGCCTGGGTTAATGAGCCCCAGGACCCGCCGCTCCGCTCCCCGCGTGATGGAGGCCAGCTCGCCGGAGCGCCTGATGAGCGGGAGGAGGTCGTCCCAGCGCCAGAGATACGGAATGGCCCGACTCCCGGGCTCCTTGGTGAGGAGATTGGCCTGGATATTCCAGAGCGCTACCAAGTGCTTTCGCTGGAGCGTCTGATAGTACTCCGTCGCTTCGTCAACGGTGGCTGCCTGCTTGATCGCCATGGTGTCCCTCCGTTGCGCTTCTTTCTTTCTTCGCGATCCAATCGCCCTCCTTAGAGATTGCCGCCAGGAGAGCTTGGTCCTCACCGGTCGGAAGCACCCTGGCCCGGTACTCGGCGTAGGCCACCTCATCAACAAGACGTCCGTCGGCGGTGTAGGGCTCCCCGGCGAAGTCGCCGATCCGCCGGTTGAAGCGGGGATCAGGAACGTAGAGCTTCGGGCTCTCCCACGGGAGGCGGCGGTTCAGCCGCGCGACGATGTCCTCGCATTCCTGCCGGTAGCGCTCCCGGGCGTACTCATTGAGCCGGTCGCGGTCGGCGGGCCCGGCCGTCGCCTCGTCGAAGCGCCCCTTGAGCCCCCAGACATAGGCCCAGTGGGCGGAGCTCGACCCATCGACGCCGAAGAGATCGAAGGCCCGCGGCACCCACTGGTTCAGCGAGCGCTGGATGATTTCCACCGGCACCCGCCCGGCCAGGAGAATCCGCTTGAGCCCGGAGTAGCCCGTCCCCAGGTGGAAGGCCTCCTCGTGGAGCATGGGGGGCATGCTCCGGGCCAGCGGCGCGAAGGCCGATCCGGAGAGCATCTGAAGCTGATACTTCCCGTCCCGGTCGATGAAGCAGGTGTAGGTGAAGAAGTCGAGCCAGTCCGCCACCTCCTCGTTGAACGCGCCGAGGATCCGCGTCCCCGAGAAGGCGTGTCGCTCCAGGAGCTTCTGCGCTTCGATCTTTCCCGATGACCCGAAGTGAGTGACCAGGAGCGAGGCCATCTGCCAGCCGTGGCGCATCTCCTCGGTCATCACTCGGGCCAGGCTTTCCAGGTCCTGGCGGCTCGGCGCGCTCGCGGCCAGGCGCCGCTGCTGCTCCACGGAGGCCAGCTCCGTATCCCCCTGGACGGCGATCAGCCGCTCCAGGGCATCCCGGACCCGCTGCTCCGGAATCTCCATGAGGCGCTCCCATTTCCGCCTGCCGGCGAAGTCGCCGAACTCGATCTCGTGGCTCCGGAGAAGCCCGAACCGGGTCTCGAAGCGGTGGGCTCGAAGCCCCGGCAAGTCGAGGCCGATCTCCGTTTGCCACTGGCGGAAGTGATCGATCCAGTCGTCAAAGGTCGCGATTTGCGCCATCGGTCAGCTCCTTTCGAGCCGCGCGAGCCCGGCCAGGAGCCGCTCGTGGAGGTCGGGGCCCTGGGCCTCCTCCACCTCGTCGAAGGCGCGCGCGAGGGCCTGCTGCTCTTCGTCGCTCAGAAGCTGCTCGGCCAACGGAAAGAGGACGCTGTTCTCCTTGTCGATGTGGGCGCGGAGGAGCGCCACGTAGCCGCGAATGGCCCTCGCGATCTCCTGGTCGTCCCCTTCCGTCATCCCCCGCACCAGGACTCGCCCCGCCTCATGTTCTTCCAGCATCACGCTCAGCGGACCGCTCTCCTTCGGGAGGCCGCAGCGCTCCAGGGCGGGGAACAACTGCGCCTCTTCCTTTACGTGATGGCAGCGGTCGGCGAAGGTACGGAAAAAGTCGATGAGCCACGAGAGAGAGCTCCGGTCCACGGTCACCCGCGATTCGAGGCGCTGGCCGAGTTGTTCGAGCAGCGCCAGCGCCCTCAGGATCACCTCGTGCTCCAGAACGAGCATGGCGATCGGGCTCGCTGCCTCGTGGTGTCCGTGTGGAGTCGTCACCGGAGTCGTGGTTTTCATGGCTCTCCTCAGGCAGCCACCGAAGCGAGGCCGAGCTTTTCGACGCGCCTGAGCCCCAGGACAGCCGCGCCCAACGCCCCAACCAGATCAGGTTCAGCAGGGACGTTGACTTTCATCCCCGCAGTCTCCTCCAGCGCCTTGACCATCCCCGCCTGCCGGGCCACGCCGCCGATGAAGGTCAGCTCGGGCGCGAGCCCCACCCGCTTGAGAAGGGACATGGCCCGCTGTGCCAGCGAGAGATGGATCCCGCGGAGAATGTTCTCCACGCTCACCCCCGCGGTCATGTGGTTGATGATCTCCGACTCGGCCAGCACCGCGCAGACGCTGGAGATGGACTGTGGGTTGTCGGCCTGGAGTGAGAGGTCCCCGATCGCTTCCAGCCTCACCTCCAGGTAGCGGGCGGCCCGCTCGATGAAGCCGCCGGCCCCCGCCGCGCATTTGTCGTTGGTCTTGAACTCTTTCACTCTTCCACCCTCGCGGACTCTGATCGCCCGGGTGGACTGGCAGCCGATGTCCAGGACGCAGGTCGTCCCGGGAAAGAGGAAGGTCGCCCCCCGAGCCCCGCACGTCATGTCGGTAATCTGAATGTCCCGGAAGGGAATGTTGAAGCGGCCGAACCCCGTCGTAGCCGTGTACGCGATCTCGTCCCGGTGAAGCTCGGCCTCGGCCAGCGCCGCCGCTAGCGCCTCCTGAGCCACCTGAGGGAAGTCCGGCCGTGTCCTGACACTCCCCTTGCCGAGCACCTGCTGGCGCTCATCAAGGATGACCGCTTTAGTCATCCGAGACCCCATGTCGATCCCTGCGACGTAGGTCATGATCATGCCCTCCCCGGGGCGGCCACGGTGAGCTTGGCTTCCGCCCGATCGAGCGCCCAGAGCGCCGCGCCGATGGCGCCCATGAAGTGGGACTCGGGGCTGACGTTGAGCGGCATCCCGAGCTTCCCCTCCAGAGCCCGAACCATCCCGATGTTCAGCGACACCCCTCCGGTGAAGGTGACCTCCGGCTCGATCCCCACCCGGCGAACCAGAGACACGGTCCGGGCCGCGATGGCGCTGTGGACGCCGCCCAGGATGTCCTCCACCTTCTTTCCCTGGGCCAGATACGCCATGATGTCGGACTCGACGAAGACGGTGCAAACCGTAGAGAGCCGCACCGGGTTTTTGGCCCGGAGGGAGATCTCGCCGATCTCATCCAGGGAGAGCCCGATCGCCTCGGCCGCGTTGGCGAGGAAGCGCCCGGTCCCGGCCGCGCACTTGTCGTTCATCACGAAGTCCTTGACCTCGCCCCCTTCGCCCACCCGGATCCCCTTGGCGTCCTGACCCCCCATGTCGATGACGGTCTGGGTGCCCGGGAAGAGCCGGGAGGCGCCCTTGGCGTGGCAACTGATCTCGGTGATCTGGGCGTCGCCGAAGGCGACCTTGTAGCGCCCGTAGCCGGTCCCCACCACGTAGGCGATCTCCTCGCGATGGAGACCCGCGCCCTTCAGCGCTTCGTCAAAGGCCCGCTCGGCCGCCCTGGTGACGTTGGCCCCCGTATCGATCAGCGTCCGGCCCACGATCCGCCGTTCTTCGTCCAGGATGATGGCCTTCGTCTGAGTCGATCCCACATCCACTCCCGCCCCGTAGATCATGTCGTTCCTCCCTTTCAGGCCTTGACGAGCTTCTTGTGCTCCAGCGACTCAAAGAAGGCGTCGATCCGGTTCCGCATCTGGGCCTCGGAGAAGTAGCGGGGATCCTCCAGATCCGACTCGATCAGAAGGGTCGGCACCCCCAGCTCATGGCTGAAGTATTCGCGCATGTCCCCCTGGCCGGCGGAGAAGAGGCGACAGCTCTTGACCGAGTGGATCACCAGCGCGTCGGCGTCCCACTCCTCCACGTAGCGCCGGAGCTGCTCGTAGCGCTGCATGAAGCTCCGGTTGGTGACGTTGTAGCGGAGCATGTGGTCGGCGATGGACTCGAGCGGCCGATCCGGGTCGTGGCGGAAGCCGAACTCCCAGAGTCCCCCCACGGTGGAGTAGGTGGAGGCCACGCAGACGGCGCCCCACTTGCTGAAGAGATCGCGGAAGACGCGCAGGTACGGCCAGGGGGGCGGCCCCTCCATGACGATCCTGAAGCGCTCCTCCGGGAGCGGGCCCACCCCAAGTTTCACGCGCTCTGTGATTTCCCGGTGGGCCTCGCGGAAGAAGGTGACCCCCTCCTCGGTTCCCCGGAGACAGTAGAGCGGCCCCATCATCGTGGTCGCGTCGAAGTAGGCGTCGAACGGCGAGGGAACGGTCTTGGTGAGCGCCTTGATCTCTGACCAGAGGTCCCCGGTCTCCTTCGACCAGGCGAGGATCTGACGAAACCGGGCCTCGTCCAGCGGCC